>OJBM01000025.1_pt1 | contig 96861 bp, 88 predicted proteins | sample 1591061 | NCBI WGS metagenome assembly OJBM01 (sample SAMN05416872, study PRJEB24817) | seawater metagenome | isolation source: Sea water | place: Canada:Atlantic | collected 2013-11
TAACGATTTGGCTAGCGTTATGAGTGACGGAAAATACTTCCGTCACCAGTTATCTGCGCCTAAAATTTAAGAACCTGTTTTTGTTCTAACGATTTGACTAGCGTTATGAGTGACGGAAAATACTTCCGTCACCAGTTGTCTACGCCTAAAATTTAAGAGCCTGTTTTTGTTCTAACGATTTGGCTAGCGTTATGAGTGACGGAAAATACTTCCGTCACCAGTTATCTACGCCTAAAATTTAAGAACCTGTTTTTGTTCTAACGATTTGATAGTTACGACGGAAGTACTTAACCGGTACGCTCCATACGTGAACCAAACGGCTGAATGGGAACAATACGAACAAGCTCATGCCTAGGAACACATGTAACTTAAAGATAATGTGTACATGGCTAATAGCCGCTGCCGCTTCTGCCCCTTGGAAAGTCACAACATTTTGAGCCCAGCTCATTAGCATTAACATTTCCGATCCATCTAAGTGACCAAAAGACACAAAAATACTAATTAGCCCTAAGATTAACTGAAGGTAAATTAGCACCAATATCAGATTGTCCATGGTAGAACTAGAAGCCTTAACACGATCGTTAGTGAAACGACGAATGATTAAAATGGTTAAACCGTAAAAACAGATCACACCAAAGAAACCACCCATGGCCATAGCAAAAACTTGCTTCATAGGCGCGGTAATGTGTAAGAAGTCCCACACTTGGTGTGGTGTTAATAGACCCACAAAGTGGCCTGCTAATACGGCAATAATACCCACGTGAAAAGGCATGCTGCCTTTACGTAGCATTTTGCTTTCTAGCATTTGGCTTGAACCGGTTTTCCAGCTGTACTGGTCGCGGTCGTAACGTATTAGGCTGCCGACAACAAACACCACAAGGGCAATGTAAGGGTAAATCCCGAACAGTAAGTTATTTAAGTATTCCATAATTCTCTCCTGCTCTTAAGGTTGAGTATGTGTAGGGACAAAGGCGCTAGGTGACATAATGTTCACGGCCATTTCGTCGTTACGGGATTGTTTAGCTGTCGGTTTACCATCGCTTGAACTACTAGGGCAACCGCCGCCGTCGGTGGAATTACCACCAAATGTTACCGCTTCGTCTTCCCACACTTTGTCGATAGCTTCATTGGTGTAATCGGCTTCTTCACCGGCCACCATTTCACGAATTTCTGTCATGTTCACTTCTGCTTGGCTGTATTCCAGCAAAGCGTTAAACAAAGACGCGTATCCACTGTCTCTTTCTTCTAAGCGAGTGGCTAACACAGCCAGAATATGGCTGATGTCCATTAACCAAGCTTTGGCCCCGGCTTGATCTTGTGTGGATAAAAATTCTAAAAATAGTGGGATGTAATCTGGCAGCTCATTTTTATCAAGGGCCAGACCTGCTTGCTTGTATTGATCAATTAAATCCACCATGGCTTGGCCACGATCACGGCTTTCACCATGTACGTGTTCAAACAATAAAAGCGATAGGTTACGGCCTCGTTCAAATAAGGCATCGTAATCACTTTGCCAATCGAGAATATGCAAGGCACATTGGCTTTGCAAAAAATCGGTCATGGCGCTTTTGCAATCTTCACTCAAGGTAGGCTCAGCTAGGATGATCTTTTTCAATTCATCTTGGTGCTGGGCCACCCCCTCCTGGGGGTAGTCCATGAGTGCAGAAATTACTTTGAAAATCTGCATATTACTCATTTTATTCCTGCTCCAATGATGGGAAGTTAGCGGCCTTCACTACTTTCACTGTTTGTTTTTTAGCACCAAACAAGTTCAAATCATCGGTACCTGTTGAGCAACCATTACCAAACGAGAAACCACAACCGTTACGGGCATCATGGGCAGCGCCAAATGTTTCTTCAGCGTAAGCTTTGTGACTAGATGGCACGACAAAACGATCTTCGTAGTTGGCCAATGCCATGTAACGATACATTTCTTCAACTTGCTTTTGAGTAATGCCCGCTTGCTTAAGCACTTCTAAATCTTCTACCTGGTCTACGTTCTCTGCACGCTTGTAAGCTCGCATGGCGATCATACGTTCTAGGGCGCGAATCACTGGCGCTTCATCACCTGCGGTTAATAGGTTAGCCAAATACTTAAGCGGAATACGCAAAGACTTAAGATCTGGAATTTCACCGTTCATGCCAACGGAGCCTTGCTCAACTGCATTTTGAATTGGGCTCAATGGTGGAATGTACCAAACCATCGGTAAGGTGCGGTATTCTGGGTGAAGTGGCAGTGCCACTTTCCAGTCCATGGCCATTTTGTAAACAGGTGAAGCTTGCGCTGCGTCTAACCAGTTTTGTGGAATGCCTTCTTTACGGGCAGCAGCGATCACTTCTGGATCGTTAGGATCAAGGAACATGTCGCACTGTGCTTGGTACAAGTCTTTTTCGTTAGGTGTGGCGGCTACTTCAGCAATTTTATCTGCGTCATATAGCAATACGCCTAAGTAACGAATACGCCCTACACAAGTTTCAGAACAAATCGTTGGCTGACCTGCTTCAATACGTGGGTAGCAGAAAATACATTTTTCTGACTTACCGGTTTTCCAGTTGTAGTAGATTTTTTTGTACGGGCAAGCCGATACACACATTCTCCAACCACGACACTTGTCTTGGTCAATCAATACAATGCCGTCTTCTTCACGCTTGTAGATCGCGCCACTTGGGCAAGATGCTGCACAAGTAGGATTCAAACAGTGTTCGCACAAACGTGGCAAATACATCATGAAGGTATTTTCGAATTTACCCAGCATGTCGGTTTGCATGTTGTCGAAGTTTTTATCTTTCTTACGTTTTTTAAATTCCGTTCCTAGGATTTCTTCCCAGTTAGGACCCCACTCAATTTTCTCCATGCGCTTGCCAGAGATTAATGAACGTGGGCGAGCCACTGGCTGGTGCTTACTTTCCCCAGCCGTGTGCAAGTGTTGGTAATCAAAATCAAATGGCTCGTAGTAGTCATCAATTTCTGGTAAATCTGGGTTAGCAAAAATGTTGGCTAAAATACGGTGCTTGCCACCAATTTTTGGTTGCAGCTTGCCTTTTTTAACTTCCCAGCCACCTTTCCATTTCTCTTGATTTTCCCATTCTTTCGGGAAACCAATACCAGGCTTAGTTTCTACGTTATTAAACCAAGCGTATTCAACCCCCTCGCGAGAGGTCCATACGTTTTTACAAGTGATGGAGCAGGTGTGGCAACCGATGCATTTATCAAGGTTGAGGACCATGCCAATTTGAGCACGAATTTTCATATTATTTCTCCTCCTTTGATTTGTCTTCGCCATCTAACCAATCGATCTTGCTCATCTTACGTACCACAACAAATTCATCGCGGTTACAACCTACGGTGCCGTAGTAGTTAAAGCCGTAAGACTGTTGAGCGTAACCACCAATCATGTGAGTGGGTTTCATCACGGCTCGTGTTACCGAGTTGTGAATACCACCACGGGTTTGTGTGGTTTCAGCACCCGGTACGTTTACGATACGTTCCTGTGCGTGGTACATCATGCTCATGCCTTCAGGAACACGTTGCGATACAACCGCTCGTGCTGCTACTGCACCGTTTACGTTAAACGCTTCGATCCAATCGTTATCTTCAACGCCGGCTTTTTCAGCGTCAATTTCACTCATCCAAATAATTGGGCCACCACGAGAAAGGGTTAGCATCAATAGGTTGTCAGAGTAAGTTGAGTGAATGCCCCATTTTTGGTGAGGGGTAATCCAGTTCAGTACGATCTCTTTATTGCCATTAGATTTCTTATTCATAATGGGCTGAACAGTTTTTAGGTTAATGGGTGGCTTGTAAGACACATGGTTTTCACCAAAGTCACGCATCCACTCATGGTCCATGTAGAACTGTTGGCGACCGGTTAGAGTCCTCCAAGGAATGTCCTCATGCACGTTGGTATAACCTGCGTTGTAAGACACATGTTCATCTTCCAAACCAGACCAAGTAGGCGAAGAAATAATCTTACGCGGTTGCGCTTGAATATCGCGGAAGCGAATTTTCTCTTCTTGTTTAGGCTTGGCCAAATGGGTGTGATCAATACCAGTGAACTCACCTAATGCTTCCCAAGCTTTAACCGCTACTGCACCGTTGGTTTCTGGGGCTAGGGCTAGAATCACTTCAGCTGCATCAATGGCGCTGTCAATGTTAGGACGGCCTTTTGCTGGGCCTTCCAATTTTTTGTAATTTAACTGACCTAATAAAACGATCTCGTCGTCGGTATTCCAGTTAATGCCTTTGCCGCCGTTACCGCCGGTATCAAGCAATGGGCCTAACGAGGTGAAGCGCTCATAGGTATCTGGGAAATTACGTTCCACTTCAATTAGGTGTGGAGCAGTTTGGCCAGGAATTAAATCACATTCGCCTTTCCACCATGCTTTTACTTCGCCGTATGGCATGGCCAATTCAGCGGGAGTGTCGTGCAATGTAGGCAGTGTGACTAAGTCTTTTTCAACCCCTAGGTGACCTTTACAGGCGGTAGAGAATTGCTTAGCAATACCTTTAAAGATATCCCAGTCAGAACGAGCTTCCCAAGCAGGGTCGGCCGCTTTAGAAAGAGGGTGAATGAATGGGTGCATGTCTGACGTATTCATGTCGTCTTTTTCGTACCAAGTGGCGGTAGGTAAAACGATGTCAGAATACAAACAAGTAGTGGACATACGGAAATCAAGGGTGACCAACAAATCTACTTTACCTTCAGCGGGCGTGTCGTTCCACTTCACGTCTTCAGGTTTATTATCGTTAGACTCACCTAGATCTTTACCCATTAGGCCGTGCTTGGTGCCCAATAAGTGACGCAACATGTATTCGTGACCTTTACCTGAAGAACCCAATAAATTGGAGCGCCAGATAAACATGTTACGAGGGAAGTTTTGTGGATCATCAGGATCTTCACAAGCAAACTTCAAGTCACCCGATTTAAGCTGTTGTACAGCGTAGTCTTTAGGTGTCATGCCAGCTTTGTCAGCGTCTTTGCACAAGTTAAGCGGGTTCATGCCAAATTGTGGAGCAGACGGTAACCAACCCATGCGCTCGGCGCGGGTGTTAAAATCAATAATAGAGCCGGTCCATTTTTCTTTATTGGCCATGGGAGAAATCACTTCCTGCATGGACAATTTTTCATAACGCCATTGGTTGGCATGGTTATAAAAGAAAGAGGTACCGTTCATGTGACGTGGTGGCTTCTGCCAATCCAAACCAAAGGCAAGAGGCTGCCAACCGGTTTGTGGACGCAGTTTTTCTTGTCCCACATAGTGAGCCCAACCGCCACCAGACTGACCCACACAACCGCACAACATAAGCATGTTGATTAGGCCACGATAGTTCATGTCCATGTGATACCAATGGTTTAATGCAGCGCCCACAATCACCATGGAACGACCGCGTGTTTTTTCAGCGGTAGATGCAAACTCACGGGCTACTTTAACCACAAGCTTAGGATCAACACCGGTAACACGTTGTTGCCAAGCTGGAGTGTAAGGCACATCGTCTTCATAAGACTTAGCAACATTCTCACCGCCATAGCCGTTATCTACACCGTAGTTGGCCACGGTTAAATCAAATACGGTGGTAACTAGGGCATCTTCACCGTTGGCAAGCTTGATGCGTTTAACAGGAATGTTACGTTGCAGTATTTCGTCGTGTTCGGTGTGATCGTAATACTTATGTTCGTGTTCATTTTGCGCTGTGGCAAAATAAGGGAAGCCAACCGATACGATTTCGTCATGACCTTCTTTCAAACTAATTTTAAGTTTGATGTCTTTGCCAGTCTTACCGTCTAGTTGTAGGGTATTCCACTTGCCTTTTTCACCCCAGCGATAGCCGATAGATCCGTTTGGTGAAACCAGTTCGTTGTTTTCTTCGTTAACGCCAATGGTTTTCCATTCAGGGTTGTTGTCTTCGCCAAGATTATCGGCCAAGTCAGCAGCACGTAAGAAACGGCCCTGGATATAGTTGTCGCCGTCTTTATCTAATATAACCAAATTAGGCATATCGGATTTTTCACGAAGGTATTCAGTAAAGTATTCGGTTTGCTTGTCGACGTGGAATTCTTTAATGATGACGTGACCAAAGGCCATGGCCAAAGCCGCATCGGTACCTTGTTTTGGTGCTAGCCAATCATCGGCAAATTTAGACGCTTCTGAGTAATCAGAAGTAATCACGCAGGCTTTCGTGCCTTTATAACGCGCTTCCGTTAAGAAGTGGGCATCGGGTGTACGAGTTTGCGGCACGTTTGAGCCCCAAACAATAATGTAGTTAGAGTTATACCAATCGGCTGATTCAGGTACGTCGGTTTGCTCGCCCCAAACTTGAGGAGATGCAGGTGGTAAATCGCAATACCAATCGTAGAAGCTTAAGCAATGGCCGCCAATTAAAGATAAGTAGCGTGCGCCTGCCGCGTAAGACACCATCGACATGGCCGGAATAGGTGAGAAACCTACGATACGGTCAGGGCCAAATTCTTTGGCTGTATAAACGTTAGCGGCGGCAATAATTTCGTTAACTTCAGTCCAGTCAGCACGAACAAAACCACCCATGCCACGGCTTTCTTTGTAAGATTTTGATTTTACAGGATCGGTTACAATTGAAGCCCAAGCGTCTACAGGGTCTGGGTGCTGTAATTTAGCGGCGCGGTAAAGCTTAATAAGAGACTTACGAACTTTTGGATACTTTAAGCGGTTGGCGCTGTAAACATACCAAGAATAACTGGCACCACGAGGGCAGCCACGAGGTTCGTGGTTAGGTAAGTCAGGACGAGTACGGGGGTAATCGGTTTGTTGGGTTTCCCAAGTGATAAGGCCATCTTTAACATAGACCTTCCAGCTACAAGAACCGGTGCAGTTTACACCGTGAGTAGAGCGAACAATTTTGTCGTGCTGCCAGCGCTTACGATAACCGTCTTCCCATTCGCGGTTTTCGTTGGTGGTAGTGCCATGGCCATCTGCAAATTCTCCTTGCTTGCGTTTGAAAAACTGAAGCCGGTCTAGAAATTGACTCATATATACCTCTCTTCAAGCATTGGCTTTACACAGCCCAATTAATTAATTTGTCTTCCTGACGCGACTATAAAGCCTTAATAGCTATGATTAACTTGATGTATATCAAGGTTAGTGTTTTACCACTGCGTTATAGGGAGGGGGTGTACCTACTAAGTGGTATGGTGGGTATTACCCATGAATTAGCTGTTTATGCCCTAAAAGGTAAGGCGGTCGGTATAATAGGATTTTTGAAATAATGATGCGTTTTATTATGTTTAGTAAGGTTAAGAACTCCATCGTCTTTCGCATTGGCGCTTTAATGACTGCTATGACTATTATGGCGTTGCTAAGCATGTTTAGTTCTTTTGTTATATCTGAAATGGCCAGTTCAGATGCCGCGGCAATTAACCAGTCTGGGTCGTTACGTAAAACCAGCTACGAGCTATTGAGTTACGCCTTTTTAGTGAAAGAAAGTGAAGAGTTATTCGGCCAGCGCATAAACAGTTTCGAAAATACATTATCCAGTTCGGTGGTGCTGAATAATGTGAATAAGTTAGAGCGTGGTGATGAAATATTTGATTTATACCAATCTATAAAAGATGACTGGTTTTATAAAATTAAGCCGCTTTTAATTAAAACGAATTTGCAAAAAGATAACTTAAAAAATAATGATGTAGCTAAAGATCCGCTTCTTAATGAAATGAATATTTTTGTAAAAAGCATTGACGAATTAGTAGTGCTATATCAAACCGATGCCGAAAACAAAATTGAAATGCTGCGAATTATTCAAATCATTTCTTTATTTGGTACCTTAATTTTAGTCTTCGTGGCCATGAACAGTGTTTCGATGCACATTGAAAAACCCCTTGTGCAATTAACCGAAATGGCCAAGCGTGTCTCCAATGGTCAATTAAATGAACAGGTAGAAATTGATAATAAAGATGAATTAGGTGTATTGGCCGACAGTTTTAACAGCATGAGTGAAGCGCTGGTAGACATGTATGAAAAACTTGAAGATAAGGTAGAAAATAAAACTCGTCAATTGAAATCATCCAACGATATATTGCAATTCTTAATTGAAACCGCAAGACGCATCAATGAAGGGTTAGGCGGAGATACCGATTTTCAACCTATCTTAGATAGGGTGGCATCGTTAAGCGGCATAAAAGATATGGATTTGTGCTTAAGCACTGATAAGTCAGTCAACCCTTATATTCATATGGTGGTGGAAGAAGATAAAACTTTAAGAGCTGAATGCGACAGTCACCACTGTAATGATTGCGTGGGTGAAGGGTGCTTTGTTTCCTCAGAGAAAGGCAGCTACAGTGTTAAATTCCCCCTTGTGCAGGATGAATTAAATTACGGTGTATTAGTGGCCCGTGTGCAATACAACCAGGGTTTGCAGCAATGGCAGCATGATTTAATTCAATCCGTGGCCGATCAAATTTCCATGGCGCTCAGTTTGGATAGGCGCAGCAGTCAAGATAGGCGCATGTCTTTACTAAATGAGCGAACCATTATTGCTCGTGAACTTCATGACTCGTTGGCGCAATCGTTATCTTACTTAAAAATACAGGTGATGCGTTTACAAAAAGGCCATGAAAAGGGCATTGATGAAAAAATGTTCCAAGAGTTAATTGGTGAACTACGAGAGGGGCTAGGTGGGGCTTATCGTCAGTTAAGAGAATTGCTGTCTACCTTCCGCTTGCAAATTGATGGTAGCGGGTTAAAAGGGGCCATGATTAGCGCGTTTGATCAACTGAATACGCGCAGCGATATGCAGGTGAATTTAAACTATCAAATTGATTCTGTATTGCTCAGCCCTAATGAAGAAATTCATTTGCTGCAAATCAGTAAAGAGGCGGTTCAAAATGCCATCTATCACTCAAAAGGTACTCGGGTGGATATAGATGTTTTGGTGCAGAATGGGGATGTATTGTTAACCATTAAGGATGATGGTATGGGTATTAAAGATGATCCAGGCAAACTAAATCATTATGGATTGGCCATTATGAATGAGCGGGGTAGAAACCTGGCGGGGGATATAACCATTTTCCGTCGTGAAGAAGGGGGAACACAAGTAGAGGTTCAATTTACACCGGATAGTCGCAGCGCTAATAAAGCTGTTTTTCACGAGGCTTAGCCTAAACCCCTTGGCTGTACCATTATGGTGCGGCCAATTTTTTCTGTAAAAATCCTTCATAAAACTCCCCAAAAAGTTAATTTTCCGAGCCAAGATAGTGCGCTTAAGGCTGCCTTTTAGTGCATAAATAGGCAGGGAATAAGGCGTTAAATTCAGGCACTTACAAAGGCCTTTTTTCATGCTTAAATCCTAATTAAACTTGATGTTGATCATGTTTGTGGCGGTACTTAACCGTATTATGGAACCATAAGAGTACGGAGGGAAAAACATGACAATATCCATTAAAGATTTAACCGCTGCGGATGTAATGACATCTGATGTATTAATGGCTTACGAAGGTTGGTCTATTAAACGCCTATCTTCTTTTTTTATTAAAAATGGCATTTCAGGCGCCCCTGTTATAGCCAGTGACCATACTCTTGTGGGCGTCGTCACCGTGACGGATATTATTAATTTTGAAAGCAAGACAGATAAAGAAAAGTCAGATTTAGTAGAAGAAGTGTATGCCGAATTTGTAGGGTTTAACTTTGAAAGTGACATGATCAACCAAATGGCGGTTAAAGCAGATGAAAAATGCACCGTTAATAAGGTGATGACTGAGCAAGTGATTCAAATTGATGAAACTGCCCCATTAAGCCAAGTAAGTAAGGTGATGCTGGATGCTGGCATTCGCCGAATATTTGTGAGCAATAATGGAGTGGTGTGTGGGGTAATATCTACCACCAATATTTTAAAGGCCATTAGCTTATTGTAAGTTAAATCTTGGTTAGTAAATAACATAAGCCGCTGCACTGTATTTTAAAATAGGAAGCGGCTTTTTTGTGTCTGTAATTCATACAAAGCCATGAAAATTACTTAGGGTTAGGTGGCTAAAATTCATTACTGGTCACGTTGTTGATGCAAGTGACTTTATTGAACTTTTTACTCAATAGGGGTGAAATATGGCGCTAATTACCCTAGGTATCTCCTGTCCAAACGTTGTTTAAATAAACTAAATACCTCAGTATTTAAATGAAATTAAATCATGCGGAATAAAACAATAAAAATGACGCCAACTGATAGGTTAAAAGAACAAAAAGGCAAACTTATTAATGAGTTTGCTAAACGCAATAATTTAACAGCACTTTGGCAAACCCTTAATACAATTGTGCCGTATTTTTTGTTGTTTTATTTGGCCATTGAAAGTTTAAGTGTTTCTTATTGGTTAACGGCTCTCATTTGCAGTGTGCTTATTTTAATCGTTATGCGTGTTTTCATGATGATGCACGATTGCGGGCATGGTTGCCTATATGAAAAACCCATGCCGAATCAAGTGGTGGGCTTCATCATGGGGGTTCTATGCGGCGTACCTCAATATGTGTGGTCAAAGCATCACGCTTATCACCACGCGACTAATGGTAACTGGAGTAAATATCGCGGGCCATTAAGTGTGTTGTCGGTAGATGAATTTAAAAAACTTGATCAGAAAAAACAAAAATCCTATGAAAGTAACCGTAATATTTTATTGGCCCCATTAGGGGGCTTCATGTACTTCATATGTACCCCAAGGTTTACTTGGCTTAAAGGCAGCTTACAGTTTTGTGTTTTTTTATTAAAAGAGAAATTAAAGGATAAATCAAAATCGTTTAAAAATTTAAGCCAGGAGTTTGAAACCGGTTACTGGAATACGTGGCAAGAGTACGCCCATATGGCAGCCAATAATCTGGTACTAATAAGTGCTTGGGTACTGGCTTGTTATTATTTTGGTGTGCTTAATTTCTTTTTGGTTTATACAGTGGTGTTATCGTTAGCTGGCGCCTTGGGCATTATTTTGTTTACCATTCAGCATAACTTTGAAGACTCTTATGCTCGTGATGATGAGAGTTGGGATTATTTTAATGCTGCTTTAGAGGGAACCAGCTATTTAGATTTGCCAAAATTACTTCATTGGTTCACAGCCAATATTGGCTACCATCATATTCATCACTTATCTGCTCGTATTCCAAATTACAAATTACAAGCGTGTCATGAAAAATACGCACCACTTTTTGAAGGGGTAAAACGAATTCGCTTAAAAGACATAGCAAAATCTTTTAAGTACATTCTATGGGACAATCATGCTGGGCGCATGATCACTATGGAGCAATATCACGCCTTGTACGAAGAAACGAACAGCTTAGGCAAAGGAAAAGCTGCATTGGCGGGTCGTTCATCTACGGGCTAACCCCTACAGTATACGTAAGTGCCCTTATCCGGCTCCTCATTCCTGAATGCAGTGTTTACCCTGTATTTTATATGGTTTTAAGCCTTATCAAATACAGGCTCATAAAGTGTTATATGCTTAAGCATATAACTGCCTTTAAATATAAAAAATAAAGAAATAATCCCCTCAATTCTCCCATTTTTGCCTACACTTTTTTCATGTCTTCTAGTTAAGGGGTGGCCATGGTAGAGCTTTCAACCGACCAGCTTGAGGGAATACTCAAAGGCATTAAAGTACCGCCACAGCCGCAAATCATGGTGGATTTACAAATGGAGCAGGCCATGCCTGAGCCTGATATGGACCACATTGCAGACTTAATTAGTCGCGATGTAGGATTGTCTGGCAGTATTCTTAAGACCGTTAACAGTCCTTTTTATGGATTAGTTAATAAAATAACCAGTGTTCATCAAACAGTTAAAATTTTAGGCATGAACAGTGTTGTGAATATTGTGAATGGCTTATCCATTAAAAATGCCCTATCAGACGAGAGCATTAAAGCGCTAACGCGCTTTTGGGATTCAGCCATGGACATTGCCATGATTGCCACTGCTGTGGCTAAAAAAGTGAATTACCGCTGTCCTGACAATGCCTACGCTCTAGGTTTATTTCATAATGTGGGGGTTCCTATATTAATGAACAAATTTGAAGACTACATGGGCTATATGCTGGGTGGGTATTCATCTCATATCGAGCGGGTTATCGATTTTGAAAACCAGCAATTAAACTGTAATCATGCTGTGGTGGGGTATTACACAGCAAAATCTTGGCATTTGCCTAAGATGTTATGCGATATCATCGCCGAGCATCATAATGTTCAAGGGGTATTTTTAGGGGAGAAAGCAGAAAAAAATGAGAAAAACACGCTATTGGCTATCTTGAAGTTGTCGGAGCATATTGCGGGTTTATACATAATTTTAGGCCAGCAAAAGGTCGATTATGAATGGGAAATGATTGAGAGCGAGGTATTGGAATATTTAGAGCTAAGTGATTGTGACTTAGACGACTTACAAACCACTTTTGCAGATATGGGTATGTGCCCTACCAATTACGGCCAGATGTAATGGTAAAAGTGATCAATTTCCAGTCAATACTTTAAGTGGTTGTATTTTAGGCTATTAGCCAATAGCTAGCAGTGGATAACCCTTTCATATAGGAGGCAATTACCTATAATGCTGGCTGAATTTATTGGCCAGTACAGCAAAGACAAAGACCTTTCATGAAAAAATTTATTCACCCCAGTACCTTGTTTCGTTGGATGTTTAGCCTTTACCCGCCGTTTTTCTTTACTGGCATTAAGTTGCGCAGTATCGATAAAGACTTTCGCCAGCTCACGGTAAACATGCGCTTGCGTTGGTATAACCGAAATTATGTGGGGACCCATTTTGGTGGCAGCTTATTTTCCATGACGGACCCGTGGTACATGCTTATGTTAATGCAAGTACTGGGTAAGGATTACGTTGTGTGGGATAAATCTGGTTTCATTGAATTTATAAAGCCCGGTACCGGTACCGTGTCCTGCCAATATCTCATTACTGATGAAATGCTGGCTGACATTAGAGAAAAAACCAAAAATGGTGAAAAGTATTTACCCGAATTTCCTGTGGAAGTAATTGATGAGCAAGGAGACGTTGTGGTACGGGTGAATAAGGGGTTATACATAAGAAGGAAACCTAATCGAAACTAGTTGCCTACCGATATTTTTTTAAAGTACCCGGTGTAAAATTTTCATGGGTACTTTTATCAAAAGCCTCTAATGTAGGCACTGCAATCTTCCTGTCACACAAGTGTCACAATTCTTTAACAAAACTTTCATGAACTATTTCTAAGCTGGCCTCAAATTATGTTGTATTTAATTGAGGCTTTTCATGAATGTAATGTTCAAACCCCTTCCTATTATTTTATCAGGCTGCGTTATGCTAAGCGCCTGTGGCAGTGACAGTAATAGTAGCGAACCTGAAGTCACCCAGAGATCGGCTTTAGAAAAATTAGCCATTGAGTGTCAAAGTGTTTCAAGAGCTGGGGTACAAAATTCATCAGGAACCCTAAAGCTATCGTTAGTTGATCGATACGTGAGTGATTCTGAATTTGCATCCTCAGCCGCAGAAATTGTGAGTTACGACACCTGCAGCGATCAATTGTATGTTGTGAATGCTAATCGGGCACGTATTGATATATTCAGTTTAGACAGTCAAACCAGTGCCCCTCATTTCTCTGGTAGCATTAATTTACAAGAAGCGGCAGTGGCTGCGGATATTGAAATTGGGGCAGCCAATAGTGTTTCGGCAAAAAACGGGTTGTTAGCGGTGGCCATTGAAGCGGCCGATAAACAACAGCACGGTATCATTGCTTTGTATCGTTTGGACACGCTTTCTTTACTTAATACCTTTGAAAGTGGCTCGCTACCAGACATGGTTTTAATGTCTAGTGATAGCCAAACACTGTTATCTGCCAATGAAGGGGAGCCCAATAGCACCTATGAAAATGACCCAGAAGGTTCAGTGACACTTGTTAATTTATCCCAGGGTTTTGATGATGACAGTGCGCAGGTAACGCAAATTACATTTACCGATTTTAATGTGGGCGCAAGTCGACATAATGAATTGTCAGCGCAAGTGCGCATCTCTGGGCCACAAGGCACTACTGTGGCTCAGGATTTAGAGCCAGAATACATTACCCTTGATGAGAATACCCAAACAGCTTATGTGGCTTTGCAAGAAAATAATGCCTTAGGGATTATTGATGTGAATAGCGCACAAGTTACGGCCATTAAAGGCTTGGGGTTGAAAAGCTGGAATATGGCCAGTGGTAATGAACTGGATGCCTCAGATAAAGACGATGTGGTGGGTAATTTTTCAAGCTTTGAACAACTATCCGGTATGTATATGCCAGACACCATTACTAGTTACCAAGTAAACGGAAATACCTTTATTGTGACCGCCAACGAAGGAGATAGTCGTGAATACATTTATGAGTCCTCTCAGCAAATTTGCCACGAAGCCGGTCATGCTTGGGACGGCGATGATTTTTCAGGAAGTGAACAATACAATACTGAACTGGATGACTGTATTTCTTTTACCGATGAAGGCCGTGGCAAAGATTTAGAGGTAGATAATAATCACCCTTTGTATAATGACTTAGCCAATAAAGAAGTATTAGGGCGACTTAAAGTGATTATGGATCAACCAGCCTTAAGTGATACAGATACAGTATTGGCATTTGGTGGACGTTCTTTTTCTATTTGGAATGACCAAGCCGAGTTAGTGTTTGATAGCGGTGATGATATCGCGAAAAGAGTATACAGCTATGATGCTGAATCGTTAAATGCCACCAGTGACAACAATGACTTGACCGAGACAGCCGATAACCGCAGTGATGACAAAGGAGTGGAACCCGAAGCGGTAGAAGTGGCTTTAATCAATGGTGAAGCTTATGTTTTTGTAGGTTTAGAGCGTCAAGGGGGAGTCATGGTGTATAACATTACTAACCCACAAGTACCTGTATTTCAGAGCTACTTAAATAATCGTGATTTCAATCATGGTGTGTGTAGTGAACTTGATGATGGAGATTGTGACAATGGTATTTATAATCGTGACGCAGGAGATCTTGCACCTGAGTCAATTGAATACTTTACTCGCAATAACCAGCACTTTGTGGCCGTGGGCAATGAAGTGAGTGGCACAACCACTGTGTATAAAATTGGATTTGAATAAATAGTGTTTAACTATTGTTAATTTTTTTACACAAGAATAGAAGCCACGTTTAATTAAATTACTCGTGGCTTTTTTAAGTGAGATGAATTCGGCCGGTTTTAAAATGTATGTTATTAAACAGATTAAAAGCGATAGGCTAGTTTCCCATAAAATCCAATACCAGCATGGCTAGGAATGCTGTTCACTTGTAATCGACTGATCTCAGGGTAATAAACTTTCTCATCTAAGAGGTTGTCAGCGTACAAGGATTATTCTAAATTTTTAAATTCAGCCTGATTAATAATTTCACCTAATTCAAATACAAAGTTGGCGCTTAATAAATAATACTCTGTACTGTCAGGGTTTACTTCTAGCACATCAGGGTTAAGTTCGACTGCCTGAGTAGGCGCTCCAAAGTAACTTAAAAATGTACCCACTTTGATGCCATGATTATTATAAGACAGGCCATTTTTAATCATCCAGTTTGGGTGGAATGTGGCATCTTCTTGGTTAAGGTCATTCTCGTTAGTTTGATAAGACATGTTGCCATCTATTTGCCAGTGTGAATTAAGCTTAAAACTGTATTCTATTTCTGATCCGTAATAATCCACATAGCCTTGGTTGGTAAGCGTCACCAAATCATCATCCCCTATGGTGCGAACAATTAAATCTTTGTGGTGGCTTTTGTAGAGGGTTAGTGCAAAATAATGCTGTAATTTCTTATAGCTGATTTGTGTGGTGTAGGTATTAATGGTTTCAGGTATAAGGTCTGGGTTTCCCTGTAAAAAGGACGCGTTTAAAAATAAATCTAACCCATAGGGGGATCGAAACGCTTCATCATAAGACATTTTTAATATGGTGTTGGGGGTTACTTTAATAATGCTGGCAATTCTGGGTGAAAGTTTGGCACTTTGATTCTTTGCTTTGTTGGATTGTATTCCAAAACTGAATTTGTGTTTATTGCTAAATCGGTAATCAAATTGGGAATACAAGCTAGAGTTCCATGAATCAATATCGGTATTGAGCACCCCATCGGAGACATTATCCCCTGTTATGGTTTCGTAATTGCTGCCAAAAATGATGTTACTTTTTGGCGACAGCTTTCCATGCAAAGCTATTTCACTTAAATAGCTTTTAGAGGAGGTGGTGAAAAATCGTCCGGTACCGCCAATAATTCCGGCAGTATTCTCCATGCCGTTAAAGGTAATGTTGGTATTTAGCTGCCAGTGAGTATTTAGTTCTTTTTCATGACCAATATCGATGAAACTTCTTTGTATTTGCCAATCCTCGGAAGGGAAGGTTAATACGTTATTGGCGCTTTTTTGTTTCACTTTATTTCGTAAAGCTTGAATATTGAAATCATGCCCCTGCAATTGAAACATGCCTTGCCAGGCATTACGGCCTGTTTCATAAGTGCCATTTGGGCCAAACTCTCCTGTTGTATTACTGAAGCGATCACCTTCACTGTCATGAACCGAAAGCGCGCCTAAGAAGCTTATTTGTTTAACGTAACCTGCCCCCTGTAATGCTACTTGTTTACTATCAAAACTGCCGTATTGCGCATTGAGTTCAGCGCTAAACGTTGAGTCTGGGTGAAGCGTTATAATATTAATCACCCCTGCAAAAGCATTGCTGCCATAAAGAACGGAGCCTGGGCCGCGAATGACCTCAATTTGTTGAATAATTTCTAAAGGAAACGTGGAATATATGTCGCCGTTTACGCCCCCTTGGCCGGCTTCCCGAATAGGGCGCCCATTGAGCAGTATTAACACTTTGTCATCCAAGTGAGTTTGGGTGACGCCCCTTAGAGAAGTTCGGTTGTGCGGATACGCGGTGGAGCCGATTATTTGTGCATTAACCAGCCTGTCTAATACATCTCTTAAATGGCGGGCCCCAAAGCGTCGAATATCTTCTTGGCTAATCACGCTGATGACACTGGGGGCATCTTCAACTTTTTCTAATCGTTTAGAGGCGACAGTGACATGGATAAGTTCATCAAGAGACATGTCAAAGAATTGGTTTTTGTCATCACTTTGGCCAAACACGGGAAGGTGCATTAATAAATAAGACAGAATAAACAGAGGTAAATTAATAAGACGTAGGGACATATCAGGGAGCCCTAACGGTGATTTAATAAATATTGATGGCTAGTTATAAGACTAGTTGGTGGGCATTTTCTGTCAAATGCCTCGGTTTAAATTGAAACGGCAAAGCTTGTGTTTTTAAGTGATAACGACGCCTGTTAATAAGCTTTATGAAGGTTTAGCACTGGGGGCCCTGCTGTTGTTTAGAAGCGCTAATTTGCATGACGCCTAATATACTCACCATCAGTGCTACTAGGCTGGTGCATAGCATTCCAAGGGCTGAATTGACCCATAGCCCCATTAACATAATAGCCAGTGAGGCAAGTGCCCATGCAAAATCACCCACGGAAAAATATACGATAAGCCCTTTGCTTATGTGTGTTTGAAAAGATGCCCAAAAGAGGTGAATGCTTTGGGAAATGAGCCCTAATCCCAGTATGAATACCACTAAGCTTGGTGCGGGGGAGGTGCTGCTTAAAAAGTACGCCACGCTGTCGGGTACTGCACTGAATAATGCGCCAAAGCCCAAACAAGTGCTGGCATTCATGCGTAAAACGTTTGGGAGGGTGACCATGGTATGTGCCTCATGTAAACTTAGTTGACATAAATAATTTAATCCAAGGAGACTATTATGTCAACAAGGTTGACACGAATGGGCACGCCCATGGTGGAGAGCCACGCTCTAAAACTGGTGATGGCAGCGTCATCAGTGACGGAACAGATCTCTCATTATTTATCTGAAAACCTGCAGAGTATGGGTTACACAGGGGCTTCCACATCGGTTTTACAGTTCTTAAGTGCCCTAGACTGCGGCATAAATTACGCATCTGAAATAGCGCGCACCTTGAAAGTGTCTCGGCAAATGGTGGCAAAAACGGTCAAGCAGCTCTCGGCGCTAGGGTATTTACAGCAAATTGAAGGGCAGGGAAAACAAAAGCAAATAGTCTTTACCCAGCAAGGCGAGCTGTTAATGGCCGACTCACGAAAACTGTTGGCTCAACTAGATGGCAAAATGGTTAACAGCGGGAACGAAAGTATTTGGCCATTGGTGATCGAGCAGTTAAATCAGTTATCCAATATCTTAGCTGAGGTATCAGAGTAAGCTTAGGGGTTAGGTGAGAGGGGTTTAATTTATAGGTGATTAAGGGTGATAAGAAAAATAAAAGCCGCGAGATATAAACTGGCAATCACCAAAACAGGCCTTTAAAGGCAGCTGTTTTGGTAAGTGTAGAGCTAATTAATCTTCTTTTTCTTCAGCGCGTTTCACGCGAATTTTTAAACCGTCTAGTTCCATGCCATTAAGGTTTTTCATGGCCTTTACGCCTTCACTGTTAGTGGGCATTTCTACAAAGCCAAAACCTTTTGATTTACCTGTGGTGGCATCCATTACAAGGTTACAAGACTGCACTTTACCGTAAGATGCAAATAAGCTGCGGATTTCAGTTTCAGTTGTGGAACGTGAAAGGTTACGAATTAATAATTTCATGGGATACCAAGGAATAACAGAAAACTGGGAAAATAAGCGTTGATTGGCGCTAATTCTAGCAGATAAATATCGGGCTGTATTGGCATATGGCTAAGCCCTAAAACCCAAATACCCAGCCTAGGCTGGGTATTTGGGTTTTAATTAAAAGACTTAAAGCCTTTTAATGGATGGGACAGTGAGCCTATGGGTTGTAGAACTCACCATTTTTACGAAGGTAGAAGAACCAGTTAACCAGTAGGCAAACGCCGTAGAAAACCGCAAACCCCACTAAGGCATTTTCTGGTGTGGTGAGTTTAATTTGCTCACCTAGTACTTTAGGAATGTAGAAGGCACCGTATGCCGCGACTGCTGAAGTCCAGCCCAGTACAGGGCCCGCTTGTTCTTTGTTAAACACCATGGAAATAGTGCGGAAAGTAGAGCCATTGCCGATGCCAGTAGCCGCGAATAACAGTAAGAACAATACAAAGAAAGGCACAAAATACTCTTCTGGTGTAGCTGACTGATAGGCCAGTTGCATGAAGTACGCAACGCCTAGCGCCGCACCTACCATTACCGCTGCACAAATTTGTGTTACCAGTGCACCACCAATTTTATCCGCTACCCAGCCACCTACAGGGCGAATAAGCGCGCCAATGAAAGGCCCCATCCAAGCATACATAAGGGCACTTGGGCCATTAGCATTCGCCATGTCGTGATTCATAACACCGTCTACCATCACATGCTGATAACCAAATATCACCTTAATAGATAGTGGGAAAGAAGCAGCAAAGCCAATGAATGAACCAAAAGTCATGGTGTAAATAACGCTCATTACCCAAGTGTGCTTGTTACCAAAAATTTTGTATTGACGGCTTAACGATTCACCAATAGAGCCTGGAATCATTTTAAGAGCCAGCACCGTTAAGGTAATAACAATCAGCAGTACTATTTCTTTAGGAACGCCAAAGCCCGAGCCGTTTACCTTTTCAGGCAGTAGCAACCAAAGACCGAAAATCGCCGTGGCAAAGCCCACCAATAACATGCCTGACATACCCGCAATGGCGCCTACTGGGTTTGGAATTTTAGGAGAAACGTGGTCAGCACGTAGGTTGTTCATACCAAACCAACCGGCAAAGGCCAATGGTATTAACAGTAACAACCAAACAAAACCGGCGTTATGAATGAAAGATTCTGTTCCGGCTGGAATTTTACCAATCAAGGTACCTGAAGTGTTTTGCAATATCATGGGTTCGCCGCCAAAAATGGCGAAGGTCATGAATAAAGGCACCACGATTTGCATGGTGGTCACGCCAAAATTACCCAAGCCTGCGTTTAAGCCTAGTGCTAAACCTTGCTGCTTTTTAGGGTAGAAAAAGTTGATGTTAGACATAGAAGACGCGAAGTTACCGCCCCCTAAACCTGATAATAATGCCAAGCACTGAAACACCCAAAGTGGGGTATTTTGATCTTGCAAAGCGAAGCCCGTGCCGACGGCAGGAATCATTAATAATGCAGTGGTAAAGAAAATAACGTTACGCCCGCCAAATGGGCGAATAAAGAAACTACTGGGAATTCGTAATGTGGCACCGGTTAAACCGGCAATGGCCATAAGCGAGAACAGTTCAGATTTTGCGTATGGAAAACCAAGGTTAAGCATTTGTACTGTGATGATGCCCCAGTACAACCAAACCGCAAACCCTGCTAACAAGCTAGGAATTGAGATCCATAGGTTTCGACTGGCCACCGCCTTCCCGGTGCTTTGCCAAAAGGTGGCGTCTTCAGGATCCCAATCGTGGATATCCTTGCCCCCTTTGTAGTCCTTCGAAGGTGTTTTACCTTCTCCAGTCTGTTGATATTGTGTGGACATAACGACCTCCAAGTGAATATTTTTGTGCTTCCAAGTTCACTATGCAATGGGGCCTTAAAGCCCACAATAATCAGAAGGGGGTAGCTAAATAGCTGTAAATAAAGACGATTTTCAAGTTTTACGCAAAAATACGCTAAACACTTAAAATTTTTAAGGATAAAGCGTAAAAGCTAAGTGTTTTGGGGGAGGCTAAATAGGGTAAACTACCTACTGCGGAGTACCTATATCGGATGCCTGTATGGGGTGTTGGGATAGTGGTAAATTAAAAGCTCTCGTTAATATTGATACATGTCAAAGCCTGTTTTACTTTTTAGGTAATGATAACAACCATGACAGAGTACATTGCCGCCAATTAGACCTATCTGTTTTGGGTTAGTATGCAGTGTAAGTGTGGAATGCGTAACCAAAGAGGTTTTTATGACAGATGCTGCAACCTTAATGATTGTTGATGATCATCCCTTACTGCGTAAAGGGCTGCGTCAGCTTATTGAATTTGAAGATGATTTAGAAATTATCGCTGAAGCCAGTGGCGGAGCAGAAGCCTTAGAGTTAATGAGTAATCTTAAGCAAGATTTAGATCAAGAACCTGACCTGATTATTTTAGATCTTAATATGCAAGGCATGGATGGCATTGAAACATTAAAAGCCATGCGCGCTAAAGGTGTAACCTCACGCATCGTGATGTACACCGTAAGTGATCATGATGAAGATGTAGTGGCGGCTATTACAGGTGGTGCCGACGGCTTTTTATTAAAAGACATGGAGCCAGAAGAAGTACTTGAAAAAATCAAGCAAGCCGCGCTTGGAAAAATGGTCATTAGTGAGCGTTTAACAGAAGTATTGGCCAGCGCGCTGCGCCGTCCTCAGAAAAAAGTTAATAATATTATCGACAGTCTAACCGGCCGTGAACTGGAAATTTTAAAGCTTATTTCTAAGGGCTTAAGTAATAAATTAATTGCCCGTGAATTAGATATTAGCGATGGCACCGTTAAAGTGCACGTTAAACACTTGTTGAAAAAAATGGATTTAAAAAGCCGTGTAGAAGCGGCCGTTTGGATGGTGGGTGAACAAAAGGTCACCACAGAAATATAAATTAAAGGGGTAGCTTTTAGAATTCACTTTTCACTAAAGAGTGCCCCATGTTGTTTTTTTAATGTGTGTCAGTGTCAGACTGCCTGAGTTAACATATTAAATACTTCCTTTAGTTAAAGAGAAACGTTAAATGGTTGATTGCTGTAGCGCTCCGGGTCTTGTGACAATTGAAGATGCCATGGAGCAATTACTGGCCATGGTTAATAATAACCAAGCAGTAGAAACGGTTGATTTAGAAGATGCCCTTGGCCGAATATTGGCCAGTGATCAATCCAGTAGCCTGAACATCCCCCCTGAAGACAACAGCGCCATGGACGGGTACGCGGTGCGCTATCAAGATGCCGTTGCAGGCGCGCAATTAAACATGGTGGCAAAAGTATTTGCCGGGCACCCCTTAACCCAAACCATTCAAAAAGGCGATTGTGTGCGCATCATGACCGGTGGGCAAGTGCCAGAGGGTTGCGATGCCGTTATCATGCAAGAAAACACCACAGCCAATGGTGATGTAATTACCATTAATCAAGCTGTTTTAGATGGGGAGCACATTCGCCGACAAGGTGAAGACATTAAAGTGGGCCAAACCGTACTGGTGAAAGGGCGTCGCTTAACTTCTGCAGACATAGGCTCGTTGGCTGGTTTGGGCAGTCAAAAAATCAGTGTCTATAAAAAATTATCCATAGCGTTAATTAGCACCGGGGATGAACTTAAAAAACCAGGTTCAACATTAGCCCCTGGGCAGTTTTATGAAAGTAATGGCTATACGGTAAATGCGTTATTAACACGCTTAGATGTGAACATAATAAATTTTGGCATTATCGAAGACAGCATTGAAAAGCTTACTGAAGTGTTTACTCAAGCCGATGAACAAGCTGATATTGTTATTACCAGTGGTGGCGTATCTGTGGGGGAAGCAGATTACACCAAAACCGTATTGGAAAAATTAGGAAAAATTGCTTTTTGGAAACTGGCCATTAAACCCGGCAAGCCCTTTGCATTTGGCTTACTGCCCAGTAGTTATTTCATTGGCTTGCCCGGTAACCCAGTTAGCGCCATGGTGACCTTGCATCAATTGGCCGTACCTTTAATTCGTAAAGCCTCAGGGGAAAGCCCTAAAACACCTTTGCGTTTAACCGCCACCACCAGCGCAAAAATAGGTAAGCGCCCTGGGCGTACCGATTTTCAGCGTGGTAATTATGAAGTGAATGACAGCGGGCAGTTAATGGTGAGTCCTAATGGTGCGCAAGGATCGGGTATCTTAAGCTCCATGAGCCGAGCGAACTGTTACATTATTCTAGAAAAAGATCGTGGCAGCGTAACTGCAGGAGAACAAGTAATCATTGAGCCTTTTGATGAATTACTAAGTTAATAATTCACATTGAAATTTCAAGAATCAAGCTTAATGAGCCATCTATGATCAAGGCCGCTTACATTACTTTAGAAAAAATCGTGGCAGTGTAACTGCGAGAGAACAAGTAATCATTGAGCCTTTTGATGAATTATTGAGTTAAATTTCTTGTTGAACCGTTTATTAATTCCGCCTCTCTAGGCGGAATTTTCATTTCTCCTCCATCACTTCCTTTTAATAGTAAACCAGAAAACGCTAATTATATTTTCAATGAGTCTTGATATTCAGCAATGGCGAGTCGGCTTAGGGGAAGATGATGGGTGTTAAAGTTTCCTTTATTTAATTTTATTCAATTCTCTCAATGCTCTCAATGCTCTTAATTAAAAAATTAATAACCCTTAAGTCTAAAAAATTAGGTGAGCTTATGAGTCACATCGTCTATATTAATTAACAAGACAATAATGATTGAACTGTTAATTTAAGCACTAAAAAGGGGCTTATATGAAAACTGAAATATGTGCACAAGACATTATGACACCTCAGGTGCTCATGGCCTATGAAGGATGGTCTATTAAGCGCTTATCTGAGTTCTTTATGAAAAATAAAATCAGTGGAGCCCCTGTTATTGCCAGCGACCATAGTCTTGTGGGGGTGGTGACGTTTTCCGATATTGTGTTATTTGAAAGCAAAAGCGTTCAGGAGAAAAGTAAGTTACTGGAAGAGGTTTACGCCGAATTTGTAGGGCAGCAATATGACGAAGACATTATGCGGCAAATGGCCAGCAAGGCCGATGAAAGTTGTACGGTAAATCAGGTCATGACCCCAGAGGTGGTGCAGGTAGATGCTAAGGCCAATTTGCAAGAAGTGGCTTATATTATGTTGCAGCATGGCATTCGGCGCATATTTGTCAGTAAACTGGGTCTTATTGCAGGGGTGATTAGCACCAGTAACATCTTAAAAGCCATTGCCAAGTAAAACCCCATATGTGAGCACTTTCTCTAGGGTGCTCGACTGAAGTTAACCTTTGAAGTGTGTGCTCACTGTTTGTAAGTGTATTGTTTTTATGGGCCATCTCTAAACTTTCCCACTCATGAATGCCCTTTAACGAATAGGTTGGTTCTTGCCTAACCCATATCACTAGATTCTAAAATGTAGAGAAATCAGATTTATTCGGCCATGGTGAAAATCTTAAAAATATGACACCTTAATATGGCATTAGTGGAACCCTTTCGTTGAATATTCATTGATAGATTTAGCCGCCTAAGTAAATAAGCCGTTTTTTTGCATGGCACCATTTAAATTTCATAATGCAAAATTTGTAACATTAGCCCTTAACAATCGCAGTATTAGCCCGTAAAAGGTGGTCAGAATTTTAATGAATAACATTAACATGCTTGATTTAGGTTGGGGCATTACCCAGTTAGACACTCACTTTCAGCGCCCTAATATGGCCGCTTGCTATATTGTTCAAGATGCTGGCGAAGTAGCCATCATAGAAACGGGTACCAAAGACACGGTCCCGCTTATATTAGAGTGTTTAAAACAGCTAGGTTTATCTGAAAGCCAAGTGAAATACATCATACCCACTCATGTGCATTTAGATCATGCGGGTGGTGTGGGGTTATTGATGCAGTCCTTACCAGGGGCCACTTTGGTGGTGCATGAAAAAGGCGCGCGCCATATGATAGACCCTAGTAAGCTGCAAGCAGGTGCCACGGCCGTGTATGGTGCCGCTGAATTTAACAAAACCTACGGTAATTTATTGCCCGTAGATGAAAAACGTGTGATCAGTCCTGCTCACAAAGATACTCTTAAATTGGGCGAACGAGTGTTAACGTTTCTGGATACACCTGGGCATGCTCGTCATCATTTCTGTGTATTTGACCGCGCCAGTGAAGGCTTTTTCACTGGCGACACTTTTGGTTTGGCTTACCAAGAATTAACCAACGAAAATGGCCCCTTTTTATTTCCCACCACCACACCCGTTCAGTTTGACCCTGAAGCGCTTAAGAACTCCATACGCTTATTGTTAGATTACACACCTAAACGCATGTTTTTGACCCATTATGGGGTGCTGGAGAACCCAAGCCCTCATGGTGAGCGATTAATCACTCAAGTGGATGAACTGGTCTCTTTGGCTAAAACAGCTGCTCAAGAGTGCGAACCGGGCAGTGAAGAATATGTCACCTTGTTAAATCAAATATTAATGACGCACTTTTTAGGCAATTTAGAAAAACATAACTGTTTATTGAGTGTGCAAGAGCAACAAGCTGTAATAAAAACAGATGTTTTGTTAAACGCCCAAGGCCTTGGGGTATGGCTAAGTTAAGGCCCATTTGAAGAAATACAGTGCTACATTGGGTCAACTAAAAGAGGCTTTGGGTTAAGTCAGTCTCTTAATCGGTTTCTATAGTGGCGGCAAATTAAACAGTCTCAATACGGTGTTAGCCAAGTGACACCGTCTGAGCGCAATTTTATAAACAAGAAATTAAATTAATGACAAACACTTCACAAAGCACTCCTGTAAAAACTGTAGCAGATGTTGCCGTGCACACTTTACTGGGTGAATTGGCCGAGCAAGGCATTAAAATTCAATTACCAGAAGACGAGCTGGCACTGGTTAAAAACATCCGTCATCTAGACGTAGATGGTGGTGAAGCCGAAAAAGGCGAGATCACCATAGAAATGCCAGTGGATGAAGACTCTTGGTTTTTTAAATGCCACTTCCCAGGGGACCCTATTATGCCTGGTTGTTTAGGCATTGAAGGCATGTGGCAGTCTATGGGCGTATTGCTAGCAGCAAAAGGCTACCACGGAAAATTACGCGCACTGGGCATAGGCGACGTAAAATTTTTAGGGGAAGTGCGCCCGCATCATAAAGTCGTAAGCTTTAAATTAACCATCGATAAATGCAAAGCCAATCGCAAGATGGTCATGGCTGTGGCCCGTGGCACCGTAGAAGTAGACGGTGAAGAAATTTATGTAGCCGATAAACTTAAGGTGGGGGTTATTTTTGAGGAGTGACTTATCTCTATTGGAATATTGTATTAATTGAAAGGGCCTTTTGGCCCTTTTTTATTGGCTCTTTATAGCGTTTTATTTTGTTTGTACGTGTGCAGTTCACATATTGAGTAATTAGTGCTACTTGGGTACCATGGCCGCCTCTCGTAATAGTGTTTCACAAAGGATGTTAAATGAAACGGAATTTCAAAGTCTCTTCGATAATAAGAAGGGCTACTCTCCATGCTTTGTTATTTTCTAGTACCATTATTCTAGCTGGTTGTGGAGCTGATTCTGATGACGAGCTGCCTCTTGTGGATTTAAGGTTGTTACAAGCTTCTGAGGTTTGTGAATTTGGCGGAAGTGAAATACGCACGGGCATTGATAGCAATTCAAATGGAGCGCTTGAAGATTCAGAGGTTATTTCTGCCACCGTAACCTGTGACCCGGAGCCGGATAGCGTAATTTCATCCGTAGCATTGAGCTTTAATGGAAATGAAGATGAACCCTTATCAGGGCAGTTATCAGCTTCTGGTCAGGCTGACAGTATCACCTATCATATATCTCTAAATCCTTTTAAAGGGGTTGTGCAGGTAAGCGAAGACGGCAGTTTTATTTACACGCCCCATGAAAATGTGACAGGAAGTGATGTTTTCACCTATTTCTTGATGATAGATGGCCAGCCTTCAAATACCAGTGTGGTTGAGATTAATTTATCTGAAATCAATGATGCTCCTGTTGCGCAAGAAACTAATTTATATGCTTACAATACATCAGCGGTCAATATTCAATTATTAGCTGATGATGCAGACTCGCAAGATTTAGTATTTACATTAATAGACCCTCCTATATCAGGTAGTGCACTGATAAATGAGGGCGGCTTATTGAATTACACAGCCAATGAAGGGTATTTAGGAACCGACCAACTTACTTTTTCTGTATCTGATGGTGAATTGCAGTCCACTGCTTTGGTAAATATAAGCGTTACAAATACTGTATTACAAGTCACTTCAGAATCCCCAGCTCAATATTCAATCGAGAGGGGTGTTTTGGAGCAACAGCGCACTACTCTGAGCAACTTAGGGGATGAGTTTGTTTTGGTATGGACTGTAAATTCTCCTGAGTGGTACTCAAGAGTATCTGATGTTATTGCAATTGCAGGTCGAAGCTCTATTGAAGTAGCATTTGATCTAGATGCCCGCCAGTTGGATGAAGGAAGTTATCAGGGGGATGTTGTTTACACCAGTGCTGAGCCAGGCATGCCAACTATTTCTCAAAGCATATTGTTAGACGTGACCGAAGATTTAAGCCCGCCGGCTGTTGTTTCTGATCTGTCGTTAGATGGCATTGCTGAATTTGATCAAGTAAATTTACGCTGGACCGCTGTGGCAGATAGTGGACGAAGAGGACTACCAGTTAGTAGCTATGAAATTCGTTATTCAACTTTAGCAATTACTGAAGGGAATTGGTCTTCAGCTACAACAGTTGATTTGACACAAGTCCCTGCTCTGCCGGAAAGCACTGAAGAAGTATTAGTGACATCCTTGTTAATGGATACGACCTATTTCTTTGCAATTAAATCTACGGACCGATTTAATCAGGTTTCAGGGCTGTCGAATATATTAAGCTTCACTACGGCCACTCCACCCGTTCCTGAATTAGCTAATAGTGCGATATCTTTAAGAGAAGCTGAGCAAGCAATAATCGATGTCGTATTAAATAATACGGGACAATCTACATTAAAGTACTCCGCTTCATTAGCTGTGAATGGTTTAAGCGAGTCGGCCCAATTACAGGCTGCTACCGTTAATAAAAGTTTAGCATCTACTAAGTTTAGAGAGTTAAGCTCCTTATCTGTAGCCAATAATAATGGCGACATCATTATTAAGCTTAATAGTGCCCAGCAAAATACCCGTTCATTTAGCGATGTGTTAAATCAATATAGCTTACAAGAAACAAAATCTTTTGATGCATTGGGAATTAAAGTTGTTAGACCAGAAAATCAAAATGATGTGGTTAATATTATCAATGAACTGAACAGACTGGAAAGTGTGGTTTATGCCGAACCAGATTATTCTGTTCAAGCATTGTATTTACCCAATGACACATTTGTGTCTGAACAATGGGCTGTGAATAATGAAGGTCAAACAGGTGGCAGTTTTGACGCAGATATTGATGCTGTGGAATCTTGGGATCGATATAAAGATGGAGCTAATGTTGTAGTAGCAGTTATTGATACCGGTGTTAAATATGATCATGAAGATTTAGTCGATAATATTTGGGTTAATCCGAATGAAATTGCGGGTAATGGTATCGATGATGATAATAATGGTTATATCGATGATATTCATGGTTATGATTTTGTGAATTCAGACGGTGACCCAATGGATGATAATGATCATGGCACTCACTGCTCAGGAATTCTTGGTGCTAAAGGCGATAATAATCTAGGCATAGTAGGCGCTGCCCATACTGCTAATATAATGGGAGTAAAATTCTTAAGTGCTGGTGGTTCAGGTAATACTTCAGATGCTATAGACGCAGTACTTTATGCGGTAGATAACGGCGCGAAAATATTAAGCAATTCTTGGGGTGGTGGTGCATTTTCTCAAGCGCTGTTTGATGCTATCTCTTATGCAAATGATCATGACGTATTATTTATAGCAGCTGCAGGAAACGATAGTTCTAACAATGATAACAGTCCAAGTTATCCTGCTAATTATGATCTGCCTAATGTGATCTCAGTGGCTTCTAGTGACCAGAATGATTTACGCTCAGGATTTTCAAATTATGGATTAAGTGTTGATTTAGCTGCCCCAGGCAGCGATATACTGAGTTCAACTTCAGATGGTGGCTATAAAGAATATTCAGGAACTTCGATGGCAACACCTTATGTATCTGGTGCGGCAATTCTTATTCGTTCTAATTTCCCTGAGTTAAGTGCGTTAGAGACTAAAGATATACTGTTAAGCACCGTCGATGCATTGGATCAATGGGAAGGCCTTGTTGCAACTGGTGGGCGATTGAATGTTTCTCGTGCTTTGGAAGAAGCTTCAAAGGGTGCATATATAGCTATTACTGAAAATGCTGAGGGGGAAGTTGCCCCTGGAGAGTCAGTGGTTATTCGTTTGGAGATAGATGCCACAGATAAAATAGCGGGGTTATATGAGCACCAGTTAGTGCTGACAACAAATGCCCCTGGCTTTGAAACGCTGACTTCTGAAGTGAGTGTGACTGTTGAGTTTGATGCTCAAGCACCCAGTGCCATCGATGATTTAATGGTGTTTGAGGTAGCCCCTGATTCTATTAACTTGCGGTGGAACAATGTGGGAGATGATGGTGGCACTGGGCAGGCCAGTGCACTTACTTTTGCATATTCCACAACTGAGATTACCTCAGATAATTGGAGGGATGCTACCCTAGTTGATGGTCCAACGCCGACAGCAAGTGGAGAAGTACAAAGTTTTACAGTATCTAATTTATTGCCGGATACAGAGTATTATGTGGCGATGAAGTCAATAGATAATTCTGGGCAGTCTTCATTCATATCCAATGTCGAGTTTATCAAGACACCTCTAGGCTCAGTAGTAAGTGTGACACCAGAAAGCATTGCTGAGGTCAGTTTAAATCAAGGGGAAAGTAGCGTTGTTTCTTTCTCAATTGGTAATGATGGGGATGAAACCCTTGATTACACAATTAAGTTGGTGGATACATTGGAGGATGCGCAGCCAACCCAGCAATATGAAAGTGTTACTCATGTAAAAGGTGAGGAAGATACCCGTACAGGTTCAATCTCGCCACAGGGCTCGGGTGGTCCTGATGACTATGGCTATCAATGGCGTGATAGTGATGAGGGAAATGTTCATTATAATTGGACGGATATAAGCAGTATAGGAACAGGCATAAGCTTTAGTGATGATTCAGTTAGTGCTTCGATTGATTTAGGATTTACCTTTAATTTTTATGGCGTAGATTACACACGAGTATATGTTACTTCAAATGGATTCTTATCATTTTCTAGCACTAGTCATGGTTGTTGTTCGGGTCAACCTTTGCCATCAGTAGATCCTTATAAAAACTTAATTGCTTGGGCTTGGAAGGACTTGCATCCTCGTGGGGGGACTGCACATTATCTAACAAATGGTAATGATTTTATTGTGCAATTTACCGATTATGGGGAGTTTTCTGGCTCAGGGTATGTCACAGCTCAAGTTATTATTTCTAGTAACGGTAAAATTAAAATTCAATACAATAACTTTACCAGTGCATTTACTAAAACTAATGTTAGCGTAGGAATTGAAAATTCAGATTCCACCGATGGTCTACAAGTTGTATTTAATTCATCTTATTTAAAAGATGAATTGGCAGTAGAGTTTACGACGGACGTTGGCTGGGCGTCTCTCAGTCAATCGCTTGGATCTGTATTGAGTGGTGCGAGTGCAGATGATATTGATCTAACAATTGATGCCAGTGATTTAGATGTCGGAAATTATGAAAAGTATGTTGTTGTGGAATCTAATGATGCTACGAGCCCTCAGGTGAGTTTACCTATTAGCCTTGAGGTTTTAGCTGCTCCTTAATTAAGTTCTTAAATTAGTCCTGTTCTTTAAAGGCAGGGCTACTTCCTACCTATTTTTATTGTTATGCCATTTTCTTTTAACTAGCTTTTACTCATGCCAAAACATTACAACAACAAGTAACTAATGGGTTCATAATACAGCCAAGATATGGTTTACCGTGTCTTTGTGTTTAGTGGATTTCTGATCGTTAGGTGGAGTCTTGTTAGTATGATTCAGTTTAACCTCAATCAAGACCTAGCCAATGACCTTGTCAACCTTCCTATTGTCTCCTGTGATGAAATAACCAAAGAGCCCCCAGAGTTAGGCGCGCACTCTGTGCCCCAGCATGGTGTGCTAGGGGCCATGGTATGGTTTGCCCATGAAGTGACTCTGAATAATCAAAAATGCGTCATTGCTATGGAATGGCGCAGTGGTTATGTGATGGTGTTTTGTGGATTAACTCGGCTCGATTTTAATAATTTCGAAATGCTTTTTACTCAAAGACTCTGGCGCGAAGCTTGTGTGATTACCCAGCTAGAGGCACCGCTGCCCGAAGAAGACATTGCGATTATTACTGGCTTGGCATTGGAGTTAAGTCAGCAGCAGTACTTTTATGTGCAAGCCAATTGCAGTGTTCAAAACCAAATTAATCAGGTGAATGAATTGCTGCATCAATGGGTGGAAGAAGAAGGCAATGCTTTGCCAGTAGAGGATGAGGCGGCCTTACACTTTGGTTTAGCCGCTAACGAAATGCTGCGCTCAAGAAAAGACAACTCTCGTTCAGATGTGCCCATTGAGGTGTATCGAAAATTTTGGTTGGGGTTTGTACTGCATGTGCAAGACAAGTACATGCAAGATAGGCCTGTACAGCCTACCGATGATCCGTTTTGCATTAAAGAATTTCAATTCTCGGCGGGCTCAGAAGGGAAGGTGGATACTAGCCTAGATAAAACTGAACTGCCGAGAAATCCCATAACCCAATTCTCCATAAGAGCGCCTTCCAGTAATGTGATACAGGTTGATTTTATTACTAAGCGTAAGCTTTAGGAGAGCTTGTTTCTGTTTTATCACTGCATGAAAGGTGATGGAATTTATTTTTCTATTTTTAAATTCGTTGAGTATATATTCCCAGTCTTTATTTATATTGTTTAAGCTTGCTATTGCAGGGCTCACTGTCCAGATGAAATGAACGCCTTTCACCGCCTATTACAATTCCACACACTCTGTAACGGCGCCCAGACATTTCTCGGTCTAACCTTATTTTAACGCTGGTTATCCTCTGAGAGGCGATCCATGAAAAATTTCATTCCTATTTTTACGTTGCTAAGTGTTGCTATGTTTTCTTGCCTGTCAGCACAGGGCGATGCTTTGTCAGTTAAAGCCGATAGTGCTTCACATTGCAATAATTCAGAATATAGGCAATTGGAAGAGCAGTTTTTAGATTTGGCCCCTGTAAAAAAACAACGTTTTTTTACACTAGATAAACTTTGTATGTTGGAGCTGGGCTTAGATAAAGACGACATTGTGGAGCGGCGTACTATTTTTTTAATGGGGTCCATGAATTATGAGCAATATGGTGAGTTTGATTAGAGCGGCTGTCTTACTGTCTCTCAAAAACTCCCCAACCCCTAATATAGTGCTTTTGTGCTTTGATGCGGGATTATGCAATTAAGGCCATGGAGAATTGAATAAACTTGGGGAATGACGCTAATTACTACGCATTTCAATAACTTACCCTTAATAAGGGCTGTAAAAGGGCTTGACGCAAGGCTACTACATCCGTAATATGCGCCCCACTCGATGAGGCAACTCATTTGGTGCAGTTTTTTATGTAGTGGTGGCCGTAGCTCAGTCGGTAGAGCGCAGGATTGTGATTCCTGTGGTCGAGGGTTCGATCCCCTTCGGCCACCCCATTAAAAAACCTAGTCTGTTTTAGTGCTAGCTAAACAGAGAAAAACGCGGATGTGGTGAAATTGGTATACACGCTAGATTTAGGTTCTAGTGTCGCAAGACGTGAGAGTTCGAGTCTCTCCATCCGCACCATTTCTTATTAGCTTTACGCTAAAAGAAATCAGTAAATGAGTCCTTCAGTTACTGTTAACTTCCCTTTATTTTTAATGCTTACTCATTTAATACTGTCTATTTATTCTTTTTAAGAATTGATACACCATTGAATTTTCCCCTGCCTCATTATAAAACAAGCCTTAACTTTCCATTTGATGCCACTGAGTGTGTGAAATAGCCATGTTACCCATTGTTTATCATCATAATTACTCTTGCCCTTTTCCTGAGGGTCACCGCTTTGTGATGCGTAAATTTGTGGATTTATTTAACAGGGTTATGTCTTTGGGGCTTATTGATAAAGAGCAAAGCAATTTATTTATCCCCACCACGGCCACGGTGCAAGATTTGGCCAGTGTTCATGATGTGTCTTATTTGAACAGTTTAGTGGGCAATAAGGTGGATCAAAAAGCGTGGCGCAGGGTAGGGCTACCATGGAGCCAAGGTTTGGTAGATAGAACCCTTACCGCTCCCAATGGAACCTTGCTAGCGGCCCGCTTAGCCTTACAAAAAGGCTTGGCTTGCCACTTGGCCGGCGGCACTCATCATGCCCATTACGATTTTGGTTCGGGGTTTTGCATGATTAATGATCTGGCTTATACCGCTACTACCTTGTTGCAAAGTGGTGAAGCCAAGCGCGTGCTGATTTTTGATCTTGATGTTCACCAAGGAGATGGCACAGCAGCCATCATGCAGAACCAGCCTAACGGTTTTACCTGCTCTATTCATTGTGAAAAAAATTTCCCGTTTAGAAAGCAAGCCAGTGACCTAGACATAGGCTTAGAAAAAGCCCTAGAAGATCAAGACTATTTGCAGGTGGTATCCAGTACTTTAAATGAATTATTAGAAACCTTTCAGCCTGACTTGGTGTTGTACGACGCTGGCGTGGATATTTGGCAAGGGGATGATTTAGGGCACTTGAATATTACTAGCCAAGGAATGCACGATAGAGATGAGCTTGTGATCAGCACTTGCCTTAAGCGCCATGTGCCGGTGGCTACGGTGATTGGTGGTGGGTATGACAAAGATGTACTGCGTTTAGCTCGTCGTCATAGTGTCGTGGTGGAAGTGGCCGCCCACTTGTACCGACAGTATTTATAATTTGGCCAAAAATGTGCCATGGATGGTAAGGCAAATGGCTGTTCTGGCCAGTTAAACTGACCATGGGTATGATGAGGCGCACAGAGGCTGGGCCAGGAGGGGATAGAAAATGACCGATCAAAACAGTAAAGATCAAAAGACTAAAAAGCTGTCTACCACAGCCCTTGCCAAACTGTTGAATATGGACTTAAAAGCCTTATTTGAGCTATTGGTAAATCGAAAGTGGATTACGCGCACAGCCAATCTTGAAACAGGAAAAATTGCCACTGAACTGACTAAAAAAGGAGAGTTTGAAGGGGGAGAGTATTTGCACTCCAAGAAATTTGGCACCTACATCGTCTGGCCAAACCATTTACAGAACCATCGAATTTTCGCTGCTATTGCCCATAAAACATTAAGCAGCGCTTCATTAAGTAAAGCCCTTTTTAATTCACCCCCTAACCAGCTAGCCATTGCTCCTTGGCGTATGAACCTAATACTTGTTGAACTAGGGTGGCTAAGTAAAACCGTGAAAGGTTGGCAGCTAACAACTTTAGGTAAAGCGTTGGGAGGCACTGAGCAACAGCAAGAGAATACTGGCCAGCATTATGCGTTATGGCCTGAGCAGCTGGTTAAGCACACGCAGTTGCAAAAGTTAATGGCTCAATTGCATAGCCCTGCCAATTCCCAGGGTTTGTATGTGGGCCTAGATGGACACCAATTGAAAGGTAATGGTTTAAGGCAAATAGATAATTGGTTGTATACAGCAGGGCTGGTGCATGCCTATGAGCGCTCACTTCCTGAAGGGGAGTTGATAAGCGATTTCTATTTGCCCACACACCAGCTTTATATTGACTACTGGGGGTACGAGCGCATTGGTGAGCAAAAGTCTCAGCTAAGTGAGTCGGCGTGGTTAAAAGGTAAAATGGCCAATAAAAAGGTGTATGAAAAGCTAGGCTTGCGCGTATTGGCTATCGAGCCCAATCATTTATTAAAAGACGGCTTGCCACTGAGCCTTGATGAAGTATTGCCCAAGCGTCTATTGGCATTTGATATTCAGGTGTAGCCTGGTTGTATGGTGCTATTAGAAGCGCTGAGTGTTAATTTCATTAAAATAGCGGTCTTTACTTATAAATGGCGTAGATTGTCGCCATTAGTTGAAGTTTGCTAGAATATCCGCTGCGCCCTGACCTAAGCCATTGGCTTTTCATCTTTGTACCGTCTTGGCCTAATTTGTACACCATTGGGGTTTAACGGTTAATATCATGGCTAAAAGCAGTTCCACAGCAAAACACAATAGCTCACCCTTGGTGCAATGGTTAAAGAACAAAGAAAATCTTTCCCAAACTGAAATATTGCACTTCTTACAAGAAAACAAAGGACGCTTAGAGAAGTCTTTAGCCTCTATTCATAAGCGTGACTTAATCTATCGCTTTACTAACCGCTTTTTAGCGTTCACCTCTTTTGTGGCAGAATTAATCGACAAGCTTAAAGACATTCTTTCTAGTTGGTTGCTAAAAATACCCGCCCCTTCAATTTTAAAAAATACTTTCAGCACAATAGTGGGGTTGGTCAATTTTAAAGGTGTGGTGGAATTTGTTCGGGCTAAGTTTTACGCCTTTAAAAAAGCCCCCCATAATACCCGTGTGGTGCAATTAATGGACGATGTAATGAGTCATGCCAACCAGCAAGGCTTAGATTTTAAACAACACTTCCCCGACATTGTGGATAAATTTGTATTTAGAAAAAACCAAATTCTTCAGCATTCTTTCTTTAAGGAATTTACCAAAAGTTTTTTAGAGCGCTTACTGGCCATTCCATTTTTATTTAATCGCTCGTTATCGCCAGTGCTGGCAGACAGTGCTTTGTGGCATAAATTCTTTGTGTTTTTAGAGTCTCGTTATATTCGTGACATTGTGCTGGTGGATCAAGATGAATCACAAACCTCATTTAAACAGGCTAGCAAACGCGCGGTAGAATCTTCCCAAGCGGTGCGCACCTTATACGAAGCATCGGTTATTAAGGCGGGTGGCCAGCGTATTTTTATTATTGGTCACCACGAAGGGTACATTGGTCCTTACTTTGTACGCAGTGCCATACGTCAATTAGGCTTTGATAACTTAACCGCCAATTGTAATACCGTGGTGGGTCCAAGAATGTTTTCTAATGTAGTGCTTAAAAGTGGTGCCAGTAATGTGGGGAATTTATTCTTAACCTTGCCTTCGCAAAAAACCACTCAGGTAAATGAGCATGGCTTAGCAGAAGCGTTGCAAAAAAATGCAAGGCGTACCCAATTTTTAATTAAAATGCCCAATGCGGGTTTAAAGCTAATTGAACACATTAATTACCAAGATTTTATGGACGGAATAATTAATTTTGATGACGAGCGCTTTACGTTTTTAGCCGAAGCCTTAGATCAAAATGAAAAGCAAACCCTTATAAACTATCTTCAAGAAAATGATGCCAAAACCATTATGGCATCGTTTGATAAAGCCGATTACGATTTATTTAAGTCCGTCATGTATGAGCCCTTTTTATTATTCCCTGAGGGCTCGCGCTCGTATAATAATAAAGATGGTGGTATCACCATGAAGTACTTTAACCCCAAATTCTTACAGGCTTATTTTCGCCCAGGGGATGTCATATTGCCCATTAGTTTGGTGGGAGGATCAGACATTACTAACGGCTGGCGGCTTAAAACAGGCACATTAGGATTATCGGTGGGGAGCCCCATTAGTGTCACTGAAGACATGATTGAAAATTATGAAACCCATGGCGTAGAAATAATGAAAACCATTGCAGGCCTTAGTAATGCTAAGCAGGTGCGTTTTTGTGAAAAAGTACAAAGTGGCGATACATCTGAATTAGATGTGGTTTAAGGCATTAAACCAAATTCTTATTGGTTTATTTGTCTTGCACAATTAACGATACGCGGTCGCCGATTTTTATGGTGCCGCTTTTTAATATCTTTGCACATATTCCGCCGTGGCCTAGCATGGCGGACACCGCACCTTTACCCAAAGCCGTCTCCATGCGAGTGCACGGGTGGCAAAGGGCGGTGGCTTCAAATATGGCTTCTCCAATACTGAACCTTTGATGCCGTAGAGCACTTAAATTAATACCTGCCACCACAAGATTGCGACGTAATAAATTTGGGTTAATCTCCTCAATCCCTAAAAAGTGAGCGGTTTGCTGAATGTATTCTTGTGAAATAATGGTCACTTGCCGAGCGGACCCTGGAGTTTTAGTGCATCTATGGTCCCCTTCTAAGCCTAAGCCTTCCCGTGCCAGTACTTCTTTCACCTCAATTAAGTCCTCTTTTCGCGCGGGTCGTAAGCCAATCCAATTTAAGGTGCCGGGGCGTAAATCTTTGGTATAGCGACTTAATAGGCGCTGCTGAGAGCTCATAAGATGTCTCTATTGATGGTGGAGTGTTCTTAGAAGTGTAACGGGGCTTTGAGTTCCTTGCCCAGTACTTTAATCTTCAGCTTTTAGATTTAAATTAAGCACACTAAGCCCTTGGGGCTATCTACAAAGACGAATTTACAAGGAAAGTTATGAAAAACATTAAAATTCTGTCTAGCGGTTACGTCAGGCGGGTGCTTTGGTTTGTGGTGATCATGTTGGCTTGCATTAAAAGCTATGGGTACAGTTTACAAAATCACCAACAAATAACGCGCGATGCAGTTAAGCTTATTAATTTGTGTATTCAGAAAAAGCACATTAAAACCCTTAACCCTAGTGAGCAACTAGATGTGTTAATTGAATATAACTTACAGCAAGATCAATTGTGGCGAAAAGCCCGTCTGTGGCATTTCCCCGATAACAAGCAATTTCCGTTAGAAAAATCAGCTACCAGTTGGATGGGTAACAGCTTAGTGATCTCCACCAGTTTTAATGTATGGAGTGATTATTTAGCTTCTCAAGCCAGAAACAGTATTGATCATCAAGAAGTTTACCCAGCCATGGGGGCTTTGTTGCATTATGTTCAAGATGTAGCGGTGCCAGCCCATGCGGTACCGATATTTCATCCGGTTCGTTACCTCCCGCCTAAAGCGGATGGATTTGATAGTTGGAATTCGTTTAATTCATACTCTTGGCTTGAGGATGACACGGCCTTGAAAACCATTTGCAAGCAGCTTTCCAGTTATGACAAAAGCGTGGCAGATATCATTAGCCACACCCTTAACAGTACCCTTAATAATATTTTACAAGGTTGGGTGCAAGATAATGAACAGAAAAATATTTGGCAAAATTTGTATCCGGTGAATGGGCCCAAAAAATATGGCTTTGCTCAATACGGTTGTGGCAGTGAAGGGGAATTTGGAAAGCCAGTAGTCAATTGTGAGAATCAAGTGTTTAACGTGACAAAGCAAGAATATGTCAATTTTGCCAGTGGCCAGCGAAATATAGCACTACAGGCCAGTGCCCAAGTAATTTACTCTTTACAGCGCCACCTTACACCTTGTTATGGGCAAGCTTGTGTAGCAAAGCAAGGGAATGATCGTTGGCTACCCAATGCTGATATTTTAAAGAAGTTAATAAAAGAGTAAGCATTCACTAATAGACATAGTTATTGGATTATTCATGGGCGAGCAGGTTAAAATGCCTGCTCAAATTTTAGGAGAACGCCATGCCACCTCTATTTATATTTGCCATATTGCTTGTGGTGATTTTTTTCAGCTGGCGTTCCATTAAACGCCGTAAAGCCAGTTTTGGTAATATTGAACTTGGGAATGGCTTTTTAACGGAAAATAAAAGCAAGCCTGGGGTAAACACCACGCCGTCAGGGCTGCAGTATTTAGTATTAAATGAAGGCACAGGTGACACTCATCCAAAGGCTACCGATAAAGTAACCGTTCACTACCATGGCACACTGTTGGATGGCAGTGTGTTTGATAGCTCAGTTGAGCGTGGTGAAAGCATTGCGTTTGGCTTAAATCAGGTGATACCAGGCTGGACTGAAGGCGTGCAGTTAATGGTGGTGGGTGAGAAAACTCGCTTCTTTATTCCAAGTCATTTAGCCTATGGTAACAGTGGCGCTGGTGCCATTAAGCCAGGTTCTACACTTATTTTTGAAGTAGAACTATTGGCCATTAACTAGCGTTAATGATAAATGTGATGGCCCATTACAGGGCCCTTTGTTAAATATTTACGCCCATGAACGATATAGCTGTAATTTCTAATGAGACTTGCTCTTTTAATCACCTTGAGGTCAGCCCGCAAGCACTGTATCAACAAGCTGTTGTGGCAGGTCAGGTAAACGAAGACTTGTCTCAGCAAGCTGCGCTGAATGCTTTGCAAGCGCTTTTCTTGCGCCTTCAATATGCCCATCTCCATGCTGATGTAAATCCTCCAACCGATCTAGGTTTATACCTATGGGGAAAAGTGGGTCGTGGTAAAACATTTTTAATGGATGTTTTTGTTTCATCCATAGGCATTGATAGATGCTTGCGTCAGCATTTCCATCACTTTATGCAAGATGTTCACGGGCGCTTAACGCAATTAGAGGGTGTTAAAGACCCCTTGAAGCAAATCGCTAAGGAGTTAGCGCAGCAATATGAGGTGTTATGTTTCGATGAGTTTTTTGTAAACGACATTGGCGATGCCATGCTGCTAGGGCGCTTAATGATGTTTATATTTGATGAAAATATGCCAGTGGTAGCCACCAGTAATACCGAGCCAAATGCACTTTATAAAGATGGATTGCAAAGAGATAGCTTCATTCCCGCCATTAAAGCCATTGAGAAAAACTTAACCATTATCAACATGGCTGGGGAATATGATCACCGAGAGCGTCCCCTTGATGTGGTACAAAATTACTTTTTAACCACACAATCAAGCGGCCTAGTTTTAAATCAAGTTGCGCAGCATTACTTATTAAATCTACAAGATGTTAATCGCTACGGAATTTTAGACGTTCTTGGCCGTGAAATAATGTATTTAGATAAGCACGAAAAGCACATAGCGTTTGATTTTCAAGAGCTTTGCATGGGCCCAAGAAGCCATTTTGATTACATTGAAATAGCCAAACAATTTCATACGATATTTGTAAACAATGTGCCTATTCTAGGAGGCGATACTTTTGAGCGTATAAAAGCGCGAGGAACAGAAGATGGTAGCGTGGGTTCAGGCAGTACCGGGCAGCGTCATGTGCTTTTGGCCCCCATGGATGATGCTGCAAGGCGTTTTATTGCCTTGGTGGATGAACTTTATGACCAAAAAGTGTGCTTGTATTTAGCTTGTGAAGTACCGCTGTCGAAATTATACACACAAGGATCGTTAAGCTTTCAATTTGAGCGCACCCGTAGTCGACTGATAGAAATGGCCTCAAAACAATACATGGCCTTAACTCATAGTGGAGAATAACCCTGCTTTAGACGTTTGTTAGTGGAACCTTCGTGCCGTCATTAGCTTGGTAATTATGTTGCTAAGTAGAGGGCTTGGATATTTTTTAACAGGGATATATGGCACACTGTGGCACAAATATATGTCTTGTTTTCCCTAGGCATTAATTACAGTACAGAATAATAAAAATAAAATAGCCTTAACAGAATATGCCCTCAGATGCTTATTAGGCTTTAACCTTAAACAAGTTCAGCAAAGGAGCGCTGCATGAAAAATAGCCTGTTGTTAGTGCCCTCGCTCACTTGCTGGTCCATAGCGTTAATCATGGCCGTGGGGTTGTTTAATGGCCAAGTAATGGCCAATGAAAATACAAGTTTACGGGTTATTTATTATAGTCATCAAGATGTAACCCAAGCGTCACTGATGCAAACGCTTAAGAGCCAATTGACTGTGCCAGATAAAATCGAATATTTACGAAAGATGCGCTCAAACGGACATGTACTACGCCTGATCAGTACAGATGAACAATCCCTTAAAAATATGATGCAAACGATCAAGCAATTGCCCCTCACCCGGTTGCTTGAAACCGACTCAATTATAAAAATACAATAATAAATATTATGAAAATCGCTACCTATTTAAGCTCAGCTTTATTTTTGTTGTCTGGTAACTACTTGCAGGCACATGCCCCTCTAATGGACGGGAAAAGTAATTCGCATTCTAAAACCCATCAAGCTCAAAAGTTTAGTCAATACACTGACCAAATTATTGTAAAGCTGAAAACAGCTAAAGCGTATGATCAGGTTAAATTTATTAAATTAGCTGAAGAAGCTACAGGTAAAATATTTACGCATGTTCGATCTTTTAGCGATGGTTTCGGTCATGTAATAAAATTAGGGGAAATGGCTAGCTTAGAGGAAATGAATGACATTGCTTTAAGCTTAAAAGAAATAAATAGCTCAATTCAATACGTCAAAGCCGATACGCGAATGTTTCCCATGGCGACGACCCCCAATGATGAATTTTTTGCTAATAGACAATGGAATTTACAAAGTTCGGCTACACAGGGATTGAATCTACCCGCCGCATGGGATTTCACAACGGGTTCTAGTGATGTGGTGGTAGCCGTATTAGATACTGGTGTTTTAAAGGACCATGTTGGCTTTGATAGTACCCGATTGCTTGATGGTTTTGATATGGTATCCGCTAATAATGTTGACGGTGCTTTTACAAAATCTGGTGATGGGGATGGACAAGATAGTGACCCTAATGACGAAGGGAACTGGGTAACTAATCTAGAAAGCACTGATGGAGCAGGAGAGTTTTTTGGTTGCACAGAAACTTCAAGCACTTGGCACGGTACCCATGTGGCGGGAATCATTGGGGCGGCTTCTAATGATGGTAATGGAGACGGGTCGGGTGGTGGTATTAGCGGTATCGATTGGAATACTAAAATATTGCCGGTGAGGGTATTGGGTAAATGTGGCGGTTATACATCGGACATCATTGATGGTATACGCTGGGCAGCTGGCTTAGAGGTAACAGGAATCACAACTAATTCTAATCCAGCAGATGTGATTAATATGAGTTTCGGCACGGTGAACGCTTGTGACATAACCCTTCAAAGTGCTATCGATGATGCCCGCACTGCTGGCAGTGTAGTAGTGGTAGCAGCCGGTAATGATTCGGCTTTGGCAATTGATTCAACCCCTGCAAATTGTGAAAATGTAATTGTAGTCGCTGCACATGATCAAAATGGTGAGCTTTCAACGAGCAGTAATTCAGGCGTTAATGTGGATGTAATAGCACCAGGTGGAAATACAGCTACGACCTGTAATGATGATTCTCAAGAAGCCATTTATTCTCTAGGAGATGGTGGAACGCAAATGGCAAATTTAGATAATAGTTATATCTGCCATGAAGGTAGCAGCATGGCGGCGGCCCATGTTTCCGGTGTAGCTTCTTTAATGCTAGCGGGTAACCCAAGTCTCACGCCAGGTGAAATAGAAACTGCTATTAAACAAACAGCTCGTAGTTTTGTTGGTGGCACTACATGTGAAACCAATAACGATACTTGTGGCATAGGTATCGTTGATGCTGCGAGCGCGATAGCTTCTGCAATAGCCCCAAGTAATTTAACAATGGAAAATGTTGATTATGACATTCAATTTACTTGGCAAGATAACTCACAAATTGAAACAGGTTTCAAAATAGAGCGTTCTGTTGATAGCGGTGACTTTGAAGACGTGGCTACAATTGCCTCTAATATCACAACCTATCTTGATGAAAATGTTCAGGACTTAGCCACAACTCTATATCGTGTTTCTGCTATAAAGGGTGAAGCTGTCAGTGAGTCGGTTGAAATTACCGTTACCGACCAAGCATTAGCACCAGCAAGTAACCTTATTGCGCAGGAAGTAACAAATAATCAAGTAAAACTAACTTGGCTAGATGCCTCGAACAGTGAATTAGGTTACCAAATCGATCGCTCTGACAATGACAAAACGAACTTTAAGAGACTTCATATTACTTCAGCGAATATAAGTGCTTATACAGATGCAAGTCTTATAGATGGCACTCATTATTTCTATAAAATTCAAACCATAACCGAATCGGGTTTAAATGATGCTATTGAAGAAATCGAAATTTTTACAAATATAAGTGAACCCACTTTTTTAACTGGCCGTGCGAGCTCTAGCCAAATAAGTTTGTCCTGGGTGGATAATGCCGCGACTGAAACGGGTTTTAAAGTTGAGCGCTCAATCGATGGGGTTAATTATAGCCAAATCGCTTCCGTAACGTCAGATATAACAGCCTATACAGATAACACTGTTTCGGGTTCATCCTTTTACTATTATCGTGTTAAGGCTTATAAAGATTCCAATGATAGTGAAAGTGTTTACTCTGAAATCACTTCACTAAGCACACCTAGCAGTACAAAAGGTGCAGGCAGTGTTCACTGGTACTTGTTATTTGTATTACTGTTTTTACTTAAACGCTCTTATCTTGTAAAACTAAAATAAAGCATTTCCATATTTCATTAAAAAAGGCGTCACATGTAAATGTGACGCCTTTTTTAATGTATTTTTGTTACTAGCTTAGCAAACCTCAAACAAGGCCGCAGCCCCCATGCCGCCACCAACACACATGGTAACCACTACGTATTTAACACCGCGACGCTTGCCTTCCATAAGTGCGTGCATGGTCATACGAGCGCCACTCATGCCGTAAGGATGGCCAATTGAAATAGCGCCACCGTTTACGTTTAAACGATCGGCTGGAATATTTAATTTATCACGACAATAAATGACTTGTACCGCAAAGGCTTCGTTTAATTCCCAAAGACCAATGTCTTCCATTTTTAGGCCGGTACGTTTTAGCAGTTTAGGGATAGCGAATACTGGGCCTATGCCCATTTCATTTGGTTCACAACCTGCTACTGCCATACCACGGTAAATACCTAAAGGTTCAAGGTTACGCTGTTCGGCTAGTTTGCGATCCATCATGATCACCGCGGCTGCACCATCTGATAACTGCGATGCGTTACCGCCTGTGACACAGCCCCCTTCACGAACCACTTTCAGGCTATTCAATCCTTCAAGGGTAGTATTGGCTCGGTTGCCTTCATCTTTGGTTAGGGTGACTTCCTGATCGGAAACTTCACCTGTCTCGCGGTCTTGAACTTTTTTAATGGCGGTAACCGGTACAATTTCATTGGCGAATAAGTTGGCTTCTTGCGCGGCAGCGGTGCGCATTTGAGATTCTAATGCGTATTCATCTTGGCGTTCACGTGAAATGTCATATTTTTTAGCCACAAGCTCAGCAGTGTCGAGCATGGGCATGTAAAAATCAGGTGAATTGGCTAGCACCATTGGATCTTTGGCTCGAAAAAAATTCATTTTTTCATTTTGTGCAAGACTGATAGATTCGCAACCACCGGCTAAAACAATCGGTGCGCCGTCTACAATAATTTGCTTAGCAGCAGTGGCAATGGTCATGACACCAGAAGAGCATTGGCGATCTAAAGACATACCCGAAACACTGGCTGGTAAGCCTGAAGCAATGGCAATTTGACGGGCAAAGTTACTGCCTTGGGTGCCTTGTTGAATAGAGGCGCCAAATAAAACATCATCAATTTCAGCAGGATCAACACCTGCTCGTTGTACGGCGGCTTTTACGGCAAATGATGCAAGAGAAGGGGCTTCTAAATTGTTGAATGCACCACGGTAAGCTTTACCAATAGGGGTACGCGCAGCAGATACAATGACAGCTTCTTTCATGTTATTTCCTATATAAACGATTAACCAGTATTCAATGGCAGTACTGGGTAATGGAATTCTTTTATGATTTTAAAAAGAAATGAATGCAAGGCCCTGAGTGACAAAATAGGGCATTTGAATTCCCCCTAAGTCTAAATCTCTTTAGCCTTAGGGGGATATATTAGGCTTCTGCTGTCGCTTGAGACTTTAAGAAGGCCATGGCCTTACCTAAGAATTTTTCACCCTGACCAGACCCTGCTTGATACTCACACTGCTTAGAGGTGTCAGAAATTTCATCAAAGTTGGCTAATACACCCTCTGGGGTTTGATCTTCTGGGGCAAGGTAAGTGCCTTCAGTTTCAAACAAACGAGTACTGGCATAACCACCGGCACCGGCGCAAAGAATAAAGCGATTTGGTGAATCTTTATGGCAAAGTGTTAAAGCGCCAGCGGTAACAGCTTCAAGAGTTAGCATGTCTAAAACAGGTTGCGGCATTAGATCTTCTGTCATGCGCGTGGCGGCAGTAGGAGCCAAAGCATTCACTTTGATATTATTTTTGGCGCCTTCAATGACCAACGTATTCATGAAACCCAGTACTGCCATTTTAGCGGCACCATAGTTGGCTTGACCAAAGTTACCATACATACCACTTGAAGAGGTGGTCATAACAATGCGTCCGTAGTCTTGGTCACGCATGATTTGCCAAACTGCTTTAGTGCAGTTTACGGTGCCCATAACGTGTACATCCATTACTAATTGGAAGTCAGCAATTTCCATTTTGGCAAAGGTTTTATCACGCAGAATACCCGCGTTGTTAATTAAAATATCAACACGACCCCACTTATCCATGGTTTGTTGAACCATGTCTTGTACTTCATCAAACTTGGCCACGTTCGCGCCGTGGGCAAATGCTTCGCCACCATTTTTTTGAATTAACGCCACCACTTCGTCAGCAGCGGCCGATGAACCACCGCTACCATCACGTGCACCACCTAAATCATTAATGACGACCTTAGCGCCGCGCTTAGCTAATTCTAATGCGTGTGAACGACCTAATCCGTTACCGGCACCGGTTACAATGGCCACTTGACCTTCATAGCTGATAGACATAATTTCTTCCTTTTTCTAAATACTTAACTAGGGCAATTAACTAAGAGTGCTTCGTTTAAAATTGTTGAAGCATTCAATATATATTTACTTCCATAAAAATGGAGGTATTGAAATTTTATTTAACCATTTGCATGGTAATCCACTCGGCTTTTAAAGCGGGTTTTTCAGAACCTTCGATTTCCACAGCCACTTCAGTTTTTAACATAAACTGGCCGGGTTTCTTTTCTACTGCTTCGACTAATTTTGCAGTACCGCGAATTTTACTGTCAACCTTCACTGGATTAATGAAGCGCACTTTATCAAACCCGTAATTAACGCCCATGTATGTGCCGTCTATTAGGGTGCCAAAACTTTCTGCAAAATGTGAAAGCATCGATAAGCTTAAAAAACCGTGGGCAATGGTGGAGCCAAATGCAGTTTCTTTTGCTTGCTCTGGGTTGATATGAATAAATTGGTGATCCAAAGTACAATCGGCAAATTGATCAATTTGCTCTTGTTTAACCGTAAACCAAGCACTTGGCTCTGACACTTGACCCACATGGTTTTGAATATCGTCACGACTAACTTGTTTCATATCTGTCCCTACTTATTCAGTGAATTAATTATGTTTAGATGCAATATTAAAATTTGTTAAAACCAATCAGCGTGCATATCAAAACTGGTGCTGTCGATGCTGCTTACCAAATTACTCCAGTGGTAAACTTGCGGTAATTCTGAGCGGTAAAAATACTGCATGGCTTGCATTTTACCTTTATAAAAATCTTCATCTTCTTTATGTGGCGCTTCTTTAAGAGCAGCGTTGGCCACCATGCCTTGTTTAAGCCATAACCATGCGATTACTATGTGACCAAACATATCTAAGTAGCTCACCGAGTTTGAAAATACTAAGTCAATATTTTGTGATTTAGTGGCGCCTAATACGGTGGCGGTCGTGGCTTGCAGTTGCTTAACGGCATCGGCCAGTTCTTTTGCCACGCCTTGCAGCTCTTCAAACTGGCTGGCCACTTCAATGGTGCCAGCCATTTCAGCCAAGATGGCTTTGTAACCGGCGAAGTTTTTCATGGGTACTTTACGGCCAAGCAAATCAAGGGATTGAATGCCAGTTGTGCCTTCATGAATTGGGTTTAAGCGGTTGTCTCGGTAGAACATTTCCACTGGGTGTTCGTTAATATAACCGTGCCCCCCCAGAACCTGAATGGCCAAATAGTTAGCTTTAGGGCCGTACTCTGAAGGCCAGCTTTTTATCATGGGCGTTAAGAAGTCCAGTAAGGTGCTGGCAGCAACGCGTTCTTTTTCTGTGGGAGCGGTTTTTTCATCATCGGCCAGTTGGCTGCCTAATAGGCATAGGGCGTAAGCACCTTCAGCGTAGGCTTTTTGAGTGAGCAGCATGCGGCGCACATCGGGGTGTTCAATGATGTTAACAGGCGCCGCCATTGGGTCTTTGCTGGCCATTAATCTGCCTTGTGGGCGCTCTTTTGAGTAATCTAGAGAATACTGGAAACCCGTAAGGGCAGTGGCGGCTGCACTCGTGCCCACCATGATGCGGGCCTCATTCATCATATGGAACATGTAGGCAAGGCCTTTGTTTTCTTCACCTACTAAGTAGCCAATGGCGCCATCTTGTTCGCCAAAGCTTAATGCACATGAGGTTTGACCACGGCCACCCATTTTGTGAAATAAGCCAGCCAGCTCTACTTCATTTTTATCCCCCAGTGACCCGTCATCGTTCACCATGAGCTTAGGCACTATGAACAAGGAAATGCCTTTTACGCCTTTAGGCGCGCCTTTCACACGGGCCAATACCAGGTGAATAATGTTGTCGTTTAAATCATGATCACCGCCACTGATGAAGATTTTATTGCCTTTAATGCGGTAGTTGCCGTTTTCATCTTGCGTGGCTGTGGTGGTTAAGTCGGCCAAGCCAGATCCCGCTGAGGGTTCGGTCATGGCCATAGTACCGGCGAAACGGCCTTCACGCATGGGGTGCACAAAGCGTTCAATTTGATCTTGTGTGCCGTAGGCTTCAATTAGGTTGCAGTTAGCATTGGTCAGAGAAATATAACCTAAAGTGGTGCTACCGGCCGCGGATAGGTAACAAGCAGCGGCACTGGCCACAGTAAGAGGCAATTGCATGCCTCCCATGTCGTAGTCACTGGAGGGTGCGGCAAGGCCTGCATCAATAACCGCATCTAATGCTGTCTTAATTTCTGGCAACATGCTGACTTTTTTGCCATCGAAGGTAGGTTGCTGAGTATCTACTTTTTGTCGAATGGGTAAGAAATATTTTTCAGCTACCGTTTTAGCGGTGTTAATAGCAGCTGTGAATGTTTCGCGGCTGTGATCGGTATAACGTTCACGACTGGTAAGAGATTCGGCATCAAACATTTCATAAAGCATGAACTCAAGTTCGCGTTCACTAAGAATGGGTGCAGCCATAGTATTAACCTGTTTATATGTGTCTAATTATGGCTTTCATTCTGCGCAACCTACCAAGGTGGAGCCATGACTTAATGGGTCAAGTTGGGCCTTTGGAGAGTTTAAAATGTGATGAAAGGAATGCAGAAAAGACCTAAAAGCCTGATTATCAAGGCTTTTGGGTGGTTTGATGTGAAGATGTTTTAGATTTAAATAGCATTGACGGACAAAGATAAATAACAGAAAAACCTGTGTTTTGAGGCCTTAATATATTTATTAATAAGGCAACAGAGGGTGACTAAACTCTTTATCTAAATATTTGGATAAATCTAATTCAGGATCCACAGGATACAGGGTATTAATGCTTAACCTTGGTTCAGAAATAAACGAAGTGGGTCCTAATGCCCCCACCATTTGGCTAACATTAAAGAAATGATGCAAGGTGCCTTCTATTTCAAACTGCACCCGAAAACTGGCTTGTGGTTCTAAATTAGCCGCTCGTTGCTTCCAGTCTTTGGGGACGTCTTTATGCTTAATTAAATTCGTAAGAATTTTTTCAAAATACGCATCACCGCTTAACAAAACTTCTTGCTGCATGGCCATCAGGATAAGCGACAGGGTATTTTTTCTAAGGTCATTGGCTTCGCTTGATGGCTGATGACTGAACAATAATTCAAAGTGATTAGCCATGTTGGCTAAGCGTTCTGGCCCTAAGGCTTGCTGATTAAACGCCACCCAAGCTTTGTTTACCATTAATAAACCACCATAACGGTCCATTAATGCCGCAGGGTAAGGGTCCATGGCTTTTAAGGTAAGCATCATGGCTTTACGTAGCCATTTATATTCAGGAGCATGAAAATCTACGGTATTGGCGGTGGGTAAGTAGCCTGCTGCCAATAATAAGTAGCAGGAGTCGCGGTCACCCAGCTTCATGACTTCTGCTAATTTTAAAATCATTGAACGGCTAGGATGCGACTTACCATTTTCTAAACAGCTAATGTGGCGGGTAGAAGATTCTGCACACAAGGCTAAAGTTTCTTGAGATAAGCCATGCACGCCACGCCAGAATTTAAGCAAGGGCCCAAAGCCAGAGGCAATGTTTGTATCCTTGTCTGTCATGTCTGTCCTCAGGAATAAATAAGGTTAACTTACCAAATTAATGGGATGGAGGTAAGCCAAAGATATGAGTGATTGGCTGATTCTACCTATCTGTTATAGAATTTCCACAGGGAATGCTTTTGTATTTAAGGGCTTATTGGTGTCATGCCTTGAAATGGCTATATAATTTTTTGAATAAGTTAAAAGTACTCACTAACACAATACTGGCTAAAACCCCTAGCCCATTGGCCAGCAAATCTAACCATTCACCATATCGATTCACAAGCGGCTGAATTAATTCAATTGCTGCGCTCCAGCTAATAAAAAACAATGCAATAAGTGGCCAGTGTTTAGGTTTTGCCAGTGCTGCAGGAAGCATTAGGCTTGCGTAGGCTATAAAATGGTGAGTTTTATCTGTGCCAGGCATGAGTGGCAAATTACTTAAGGGCCAAAGAGATAAAAGCGTGATACTAAAAAGAGTCAGTGCACTAAGTGCCAGCCAGTATCGGCTGGCGAAAACGAAAGGGTTAAACATGGTACTTTCCATATAGCTGACTAAATAACGCGCTTTAAGGCGTTACAGGGATTTTATCAGCATTTTCTTAAAACTGTTCTCCTGACCATTAAATCGATTAATGTCTACATCACCATTTATGCCATCTATTTTTCCGGTTTGTGAATATTGCCAAAATGTCCACTTATTCCAGCCTTGTGGCAATGTGGGGTATAAGCTTTGATATTCAGCAAGCCATAAAGGGTAATCACTGAAGGTGGTAATGTATTTGTTGGCAAAGTTTTTACCACTGTAAATAATAGGCTTGGTTTTATAGTGTTGCTCTAGTCCATCTAAATAGGTTTGAATGTTCTCGGTTAAATCTACTTGATCGTTATCGTGAAGTTTCTCAATGTCTACCACAGGGGGTAAGTCACCCGCTTGTAATGTTACTAAGCTGGTAAAGTTATTTAATTGACTTACTGGGTCATCGTCGGTTTCGTAAAAATGGTAAGCGCCAATGACCAAACCTGCTTCACGGGCTTCATCGAGGTTTTGTTTAAAAAATGCATCTTGATAAGTAATGCCTTCAGTGGCCCGTACAAAAACATAACGAATGCCGGCCGCTTTTACTTTGTCAAAATCAATTTTCCCTTGGTATTTGGAAACATCAATGCCCGTGAGGTTTTGCTCACTTTTGAGTGGCGTCTTACCTTCGCTTGATGTGAATGACATACAGGCGCTTATGAAAATGGCGAGGGCGGTTATCAATGAGAACTTTAGAAGCTGCATGTAAATACATTCCCTGTATTTATAATGGAATATTAAATAGTTTTATGAATACTTTCTGAAACTAACACATAATTCAATGTTAGTTTCATTTTTGACGAAACTAAATTTCTTTTTTCTGCCAATGGCCTGCACGGAAATACAATGCTAAAAATATTGCTTTAATGCCAAAATCTAATGCGGTTAAGCAAAACATCCAATGAACAGCCATGTTTAACTCTAAAAAAACAAAGGGCAAAATAAAGCGCACTAAGAATAAACTAAAAAAGCTAATCTTTAAGGGGTATTTCGTTTCACCGGCGCCACGAATGGCCCCGCCGATGGCGAAGTCAGTGGCAATTAACGGCATGGCGACGGCGACGATCATTAAAAATAACTCAACATAATATTGCACTTGGCTATCGTCGGTAATCGCGCGGGCCATGTGTGCGCCAAATACTACAAAAATGATTGCTGAAACCACCATAAAGGCCAAACACATGCGCCAACCTCGCCAACCATATTCCATGGCTAATTCAGGTTGTTTGCGTCCCATATATTGCCCCACAATAACGGCACTGGAGGCTGAGAACCCTAATGATACAAAAATAATTAAGGTTAAAATATTCAAACCCAAGCCATAGGCCGCCAGTACTTGATTACCGTATTGAGCGATGGCCATCATATAAACTAAAAACCCCACCTGCATGAGACTTTGTTCAATGGCACTGGGAATGCCAATGCGCAGTAACTTATTGGTTTTAACTTTAAGCTGACTAATGTTGGGGTAAGGCAGTTTCAATTTGCCTAATCGCCAATAGCTGCCATATATCACTAAAGCTAATAGCGAACCAATAATGCCGCCAATAGCCAACCCTTCAGGTCCTAAATTGGGCAATCCGAAGCTGCCATGGCTTAATGCATAACAGCCTAAACCATTGCCCACGCCACTAATGAACGCCAGCATCAGTGGGTTTAAGCCATCTCCTGTGGCGCGCATGGTGGTGGTTAATACGATGTTTAATGAATAAATAGGGTTAAATATACACACCCAGCGAATTAAGATAATCGCCAGTTCTTGAGCGTTCCCTTCTAAATCAAACCAGCTGGTTATGGTGGGCGCCAGTAAATAGCACAGCCCTCCCATTAATACCGATATCATAAATCCTAATAGCATGGCGCTTTGTGTAGCTTGCCCTGCTTTTAAATGGTCATTTGCCCCTATGTTGCGCGCTACTAGAGCGCTGGCGCCGGTGGCCAATCCAAATAGGGTGGCTTGCAATACAAAAAATACGCGCTGGCTTACCGCCATGGCAGACGCTACATCGTTACCAAAGCCTGCCGCTAATACTATTTGCACCAAACCAATAGAGGCCAGTAATAAATTAGATAGGGTAGTAGGCCAGGCCAATGACCAAATGCTAGGGGGCTTTTGAGGGGGCATAAAAAGGAGAGCTCTAAAACTTAAGCTCGCAGTTTACTGTATATTTAGATAATTACTTGGCTGTTCGTAACAGCCAAGTAATTAATCATGAAGTGCTGGGTTTGCACTAAAATGAAATGATCATCACCCGAAGCACAAAGGCACACAAATAGTTCATATGTCACAAATTTTAATAACGCGCTTATCTGGCTTTAAGTCTTTGAGTGTCTTCATCGTTAATGGCTGCCTCATAGGTTTATTAATGACGGGTTGTGCACCCAGAGTCATGCTGCCAAGTGATCAATTAATACCTGCAACCCTTAGTGATAATGTATTTAGATCTTTTGATGGATTGCCTTTAACCTATAAAAAGTGGCTGCCTCCAGAAGGTGGCATTAAAAATATTGTGATAGCGCTGCATGGTTTTAACGATTACTCGCAGTTTTTTAACGATACTGGTATTTGGTTAAGCCAATTTGGGGTGGCATCCTTTGCGTACGATCAACGTGGCTTTGGCCAGTCTTCTAATGCGGGATTATGGGCCGGCAGTAATGCCATGCAAAATGATTTAAAGAATTTCATTACTGTTATTAAGAGAAAGTATTCCGATATTCCTATCTATGTATTGGGGGAAAGCATGGGCGGTGCGGTAGTGATGACGAGTATGGCCCAAAAAAATGCGCCTCAGGTAAATGGTTTAATTTTAGTGGCACCTGCCGTGTGGGGAAAGCAAACCATGCCTTGGTATCAGCGCTGGGCATTAAATGTGGCCAGTTATACTGTGCCATGGATGACCCTAACTGGACGGGGTCTTAAAATAAAACCATCTGATAATATTCCGATGTTAAGAAAGCTTGGTAAAGATCCATTTATCATTAAAGAAACAAGGGTAGATGCAATTTATGGATTAACTGCCTTAATGGGCGAGGCCTTGAGCAGTGCCGGTAAACTGCAACAAAATTTACTGGTTTTATATGGAGAGCGCGATGAAATCATCCCTAAACAACCCACTAAAATAATGTTGGATAAATTACCGGATTCACAAAAACACCCTAAAAAAATAGCGCTTTATGAAAGTGGCTACCATATGTTGTTACGCGACCTAAAGGCGAGTATTCCTCAGCAGGACATATTAAGTTGGATAAAAAAACCTAAAATGCCTTTACCTTCAAAAGCCGACATGAGGCCTATTCGAGCACTTTTAGAAAAAGACTAAAAACAAAATTAATTTACGGCTCCATATTGCTCTTAACGCTTGCTAGCCATTGAATTAAATCTTGAATATCACGGCTAGATAAGTCATTTGAAAGTACTGTAGCGCTTGCACCGGTTAATAGCTCGCTAGAGTTTATTTGGACTTCAATATTAGCCATTTTAGATTGCGGGTTAAAATTAAATGCCCAGCGGCCTTCTTCTGATAAAGGTGCAGAAGAAGAGGTTAGTTGTCCACCAATGGATACTTGAACGTCGCTGGCAGAAGTTTTACGGTTGTCAGGCATGGTAGTTTCCTCAAAAATCCAGTTTACTGTTTACCAACTTAAACGATATATTATTAATATAGCAGGCATAAAAAAAGGGCACACGTATGTGTCCCCTAGGTTATGAATATTGAGGGTATTATTATCGTTGTCATTCTTTTAAACAGATCATCCTCAGTAAGGGAGTGGATCAGTTGCTTGCGCATGCTTAATTAAATATACAACCTACTACCAAACGCTACGTGTGAAATAGCCTATTCATTTATTCTCTTGCTGGAATTTATGTAATGCATGCTAATGCTAAAATATGACAGAGTGATGACAATAACCGTCTTGTAAGACGATTCTATATAGACGTTTACGGAGCAATCGTGTTTTTACTAAGGTATCTACTTTATCAAACCATGGTGCGGTATTGCAGCAGTAAGCTAATGATTTCATGGTCACTTATGCTTGCTTCTAATGATTCGTTGATAGAGCGTCTTTGTGGTAAATGGATATTAAATTGATTGCGTAAAAATTCACTAACTTGCGTATCGATAGCAGGGTCAATATCTTTTCCAGCATATGCGCAAATTCGTTGGTGAATAAATTCTTTGCTAGCCATTGAGCATCTATCTCTTAGTTAGTATTTAAAAATATAGTGGATATTCAAAATAATGGGTGCTGCATAACCATACCATGGGGTTGGCAAGAACAAATTCCAGACATTGGCTTTACCAGTAATGGCGTGTGCTAATGAAGCCGAAGGGTTGCTGTGAGGGTATATCACTGAAAGATGTACCTTGATTAGACGTAAAATATACCGCATATGCAAGGACTTAAAAGATAAGGTCTTCATTGAGCTGAATATTATTAGGGTATATTACGTTAATGTCATGGTTATAGGCTGCCATAGAGCCTGAACAATAGCGTTCATGGAAGGCTTAGTTGTACCTTAATGCAGCTAAATTTAGTAACCCTGTAGGTTAAGCCTCACTAGAAACTGCGTAAATACAATTCATAATTGATTGACGCTACAATAGCGCCACCTATCTAGAAGCCATTAGTATGATGCAAGCTGCCTTTAATGTTTTAAACACCGTATTTGGCTACGAAAATTTTCGTGCCCCACAAGACCAGGTTATTGAGGCTGCACTCTCAGGGGAAGATGTATTTGTATTAATGCCCACAGGAGGCGGTAAGTCCCTGTGTTATCAAATTCCAGCATTAGTGCGTAATGGTGTGGGTATCGTTATTTCACCGCTTATTGCTCTCATGCACGATCAGGTGAATGCCCTTAATCAAGCGGGTATTAGGGCTGCTTGCATGAACTCATCCATGAGCAGCAATGAAAATTACCAAACCGAACAACAAGCCTTGCGGGGTGAAATTGATGTCATATATCTCGCACCAGAGCGCCTTACTTTGCCTAAAACCATTGAATGGCTTCATCAAGTACAGGTTTCTTTGTTTGCCATTGATGAAGCCCATTGTGTATCTCAGTGGGGGCATGATTTTCGCAGTGATTACTTACAGTTAAGTTTATTACAACAGTATTTCCCTAATGTGCCTCGCATGGCATTGACCGCCACTGCCGATGAAAAAACCCGCCAAGAAATCATTGAGCGCCTTGGGCTTGGGCAAGCTAAAGTGTTTGTCTCAGGGTTTGATCGCCCTAATATTCAGTATCGAATTACCCCTAAAAATAACCCAAAGGCTCAGTTGCTAACCTTTTTACAAAATGAGCATCAAGGTCATGCTGGGGTGGTGTATTGCTTGTCCCGTAAAAAGGTCGAAGCCACCGCACTTTGGTTAAGCGAGCAAGGTATTCATGCGCTGCCCTACCATGCGGGGCTTGATAAAAGTATCCGCCAAGTTAATCAGCAGCGTTTCTTAAATGAAGACAGCATTGTCATGGTGGCCACAGTCGCGTTTGGGATGGGCATCGATAAACCCGATGTGCGCTTTGTGGCCCATTTAGATATGCCTAAGAGCATTGAAGCCTATTATCAAGAAACGGGTCGAGCGGGACGTGATGGTCAAGCATCCACTGCTTGGATGGCTTATGGCCTAGAAGATGTCATTAAGCTTAAGCAAATGATGGCTGGCAGTGACGCCAATGAGCAGTTTAAACGTATCGAGCAAACCAAACTCAATGGCATGTTAGGTTTGGCCGAACTCACCTCTTGCCGACGTCAAATGCTCATGAATTACTTTGGTGATGAACTGAATACGCCCTGTGGTAATTGTGATAACTGTTTAACGCCGGTGCAAACTTGGGATGGAACGCAAGCGGCCCGAAAAGCATTAAGTTGCGTATACCGTACCGATCAAAAATTTGGCGTGGTGCACTTAATTAATGTATTGCGCGGTAAGGTCACAGAAAAAGTTAGCCAGTTTAATCATCAACAGGTTTCTACTTTTGGTATAGGGCAAGACCTGAATGATGGTCAGTGGCGTTCAGTGTTTCGCCAGTTAGTGGCAAGAGGCTATTTAAACGTAAACTTTGACTATGGCCAGCTGTATTTAAGTGATACTAGCCGCGCCATTTTGCGGGGTGAAGAATCGCTAATGCTGCGAGTGGACGTAATTCAAGCCAGTGCAAATAATCGCAATGGAAATATCAGTAAAGGTAAAAAGAATAAAGAGGATATCCCAGCAGATCAGCAAGAAATGTGGCAAGCCCTTAGAACTTGTCGTAAAAACTTGGCCACTGAGCAAGGCATTCCACCGTTTATGATCTTTCACGATACGACCCTTCAGGAAATGTTACACAGTAAGCCTGCCACCATTGAGGCCTTTGCTAATATTTCTGGAGTGGGTAAGAAAAAGCTTGAAAAATATGGCTTAGAATTTATTGCCGTGATTGAACAATATCAGTAATGAAAGAAAAAACGGGCTAAGAATTAGCCCATTTTTTTGTTTCGCCTATTTCACCAAAAATTTATTAATAATTTTGTGAAAGAAACGATTGTAAGGGGGGTACAGCATTTTCATGCCGTTATATTTTGGGCGAGACAAAATGCTTTTACTATGAGATAGCTCTCTAAAGCCTTCTAAACCGTGATAGTTACCCATACCCGACGGGCCAATGCCACCAAAAGGCATGTCATCTATGCCAATGTGATTAAGAGTGTCGTTTAAACACATGCCTCCAGAAATACTATTATTTACCACTAACTTCTGTTCTTTTTTATTATAGCCAAAATAATATAAAGCCAATGGACGAGGGCGTTCGCGTACAAAGTCCAACGCATCCTCTACCGAATCAACTGCCACAATAGGCAAAATGGGGCCAAAGATTTCCTCTTGCATGCACACCATGTCATCACTAGGGTTTAACACTAAATACAATGGCATCTTTCGTTGGGCTGGTGCCAAATTCTCATGAGAAGGATTTATCTCGACGATCATGGCCCCTTTTTGTTTGGCATCACTAAGGTGGTTTTGTAAGCGCTGATACTGGCGGTCATTAATGATGGTGGTGTAATCGTTGTTGTCTTTTATATTGGGGTAAAATTGTGCAGTGACTTCTTTGCAATTGGCCACCAGTTCATCAATACGATCTTTCGGGCATAAAACGTAGTCAGGAGAACAGCATATTTGCCCAGCGTTAGTGGTTTTTCCGTACAGCAAACGCTCAACCGCATCTTTCATGGGCACATCTTTAGAAATGATGGCTGGGCTCTTACCCCCTAACTCTAATGTTACCGGTGTTAGATTTTCAGCCGCGGCACGCATCACATGTTTGCCCACTTCAGTAGACCCTGTAAAAATAATATGGTCAAAGGCCAGCTTCGTAAAACCTACCGCCACTTCCATTTCACCAGGCACCACTGCCACCAGATCTTCTGGGAAAATTTCAGCGAGCATTTTTTGCATGGCTAGCGCGGTGCGTGGGGTAAACTCCGATGGTTTAATCATCACGCGATTACCGGCAGATAACGCCGTTATTAAAGGGGAAATAGCCAAATTAACCGGGAAATTCCACGGAGCAATAATGCCAATAACCCCTTTAGGCTGATAATGAACGCTGGCGCTGACCGGTTGTAATTTAATATCCACATGGGGTTTGCTGGCTTTCATCCATTTTTTTATGCGCTTAGATTGATACTTAATACTCTCTAAACAAATCATAATGTCATTAAGGGTCGAGGCATCATGGGGGCGATTACCAAAATCATCAGACATGGCTTGGGTTAAAGCGTCTTTATGCTTCACCATGGCCTTATGCAATTTTGCTAGATTTTCAATGCGCTCTTTGGCTGTGGCCATGGGTGAATTTTTAAAGGCATCTTTTTGTCGACTAAAAATAGTGTGCATGTTGTTTAGCGCTGCACTTTCGTTGCTGGCTGAGGCCAAGTTAGTCACCATGGTAATTGCTCCGAGTTGATTTTATTTTTATTGTCAGTAAATGATAGAAATATGAAGCGCACTGTAAAAGTATTTCCACAAATAAAAATAGCCTGAGCCTTAATTTTTAAGGCACAGGCTAACAATATATTTAGAATATGTTTTACGGCATAACAATATCAAAGGTAAAATCAGGCTCACTGGTCATGCTTTTAAATTTACGCATGGCCAACAAGTTATCCACCTCTAGTTTACCATCTAACATGGCATCCACTGGCGTCATGAGTTCAACGGCAATGTCCACAAAGGTTTCATGATCTTGAGTGATGGTGGCATCCGCATCCGCCACAGGCTCACCTATGTGATGGTGCATCACTGAATTTTCAATGGTGACCACATGAGTAACGTCTAAGTCAGGAAAGGTGAAATTTAAAATCATTTCTTCTCCTTCAGCGGCGGCACCATCTAAGCGCACTGCCAGAGTATCAAAGTATTTTTCAAGTGGTGCATGCATTAGTAAATCTTTGGCCATGGCTGGGTTGAAGCCTTTTTCTGGACGGTTATGGCGTAATTCATAAGCGCCAGTTAAATACACATCTCGCCAAGGACCCGATTCAGCCTGATACCCTAATTGATCATAAGTGCGCGCGAGTAGCTGGCGAGCTGAAGTATTGCTTGGATCTGAAAATACCAAGTGACTCAGTACTTCGGCTACAAAACGGTAGTTGCCTTTATCGAACAAAGCTTGTGCGTTTTTTAATAATGCTTCGCTGCCGCCCATAAGTTCAACATATTGCTTACCGGCTTCCACAGGAGGAAGAGGGTTTAAGTTAGCTGGATTACCATCAAACCAACCGTAGTACCCTTGGTAAACGGCTTTGGCATTATGGGAAACGGTGCCGTAGTAGCCGCGGTTTGAAAAATTAGTGCGCAGCGCTTCAGGCATTTTTAATTTTTCAGCGATTTCTTTAGGAGTTACGCCTGAATGAGCCATGTGCAAAGTTTGATCGTGAATGAACTTGTAGGTATCACGTTGCTTTTTCAAAAAGTCTTGAATTTTATCGTTACCCCAAATTGGCCAGTGATGGCTTGCGAAATAAATATCGGCATCGTGAAATTCAGTACGAGTTTTTTCAATGGCGTTACTCCAAGCTAATGCATCACGCACTTTTGCACCGCGTAATGTGTACAGGTTGTGCATGTTGCGTGACGTCACTTCCGATCCGCAAAAGGCTTTTAACTTAGGTAAATAAAACATCAGTTCGGCAGGGGCTTCGGTGGAAGGGGCGTTATGGAATACAAAATCAACACCGTCTACTATCATGGGTTGCGGTGTTTGGGAAATGATATGAGTCGGCGCCAAGATACCCGTGGTGCCAAAGGCCGGTTCTTTACCTAATCCGGTATCCACGTGGCCACGTTCTGAGCGCGCTAAATTCAAGCCGTACATATAAGCCAAACGGCGAATCATGGTCGGGCCAGCCAGCATATTCTCACTGGTGGACTCTTCCATAAACCCTTCAGGGGCAATGACCTGTACTGTGCTTCTTTCTTCTTCAGGTACGACGCCCAGCACTCCGCCAAAATGATCGCCGTGGCTGTGGGTAAAAATAATGGCACTGACCGGCTTGTACCCTAAGTGTTTTCGAACAAAAGCTAAGCCTTTGCTGGCGGTTTCTTGTGATGTGAGAGGGTCAACCAAAATATAACCTTTATCGCCTTCAATAATGGTCATGTTAGAAAGATCATAACCGCGTAATTGATATACCCCTTCGGTGACTTTAAATAAGCCGTGAATGCTGTTGAGTTTGGCTTGACGCCAAAGGCTTGGGTTAACGGAATCAGGAGCCTCCCCTTGAATAAATTTATAAGCGTCTTGATCCCACACGTATTCATTGGGTGCGCCTTTTGGGGCTTTAATGCGCAAGCTATCTTCACGGGCAATTAGGCCACGGTTAGCTTGTTCAAAGTCTTCCATGTTGTTAAACGGTAATTCTTTTAGCACCTGTTTGTTGGCTTCGATGGTGGCTTGGGTAGGGGCGGTATGCCCTTGGGCATCAGCATCGCTGGTGTTTTCTAATGTGTCATAACCACAACCGGTTATGGCAAGGCCTAGGCCCAATATTATGGGGAGCATTCTTTGTTTCATGGTGTCTCCGTTATTATCTAAGGGACGGTGCATTTTTATGGATTTATCAAAGCCATAAGAGAGCAATTACGGCTTACTTTTTTATCTTTATTGAGCTCTATATTAAGGGGGAATAACGAAAGGTGCTTGCCAATGGAGACCAGATGCTTGTCTATTTAGGACAGGGAAGGGCGTAATTGGACTATTTACTGAAAATTAGGCATTTGGCCCATAATAAATGTTTAAAATGGATAAACTCTTTTTTAAAAGTGACCCAAAAGCGGGTCACTTATTTTCCTTTAACTACCAATTAAACTACCTAGTCATTAAAAAGAAAAATGCTGTGCATCCAAGTCCATTAAGTTGGCAGCACCAGTGTTCATTGTGGCAAGGTACCCTTGGCTTTTAGGCAACATACGTTGAAAAAAGAAACGCGCTGTGATGACTTTAGACTTATAAAAATCTTCTTCAGTGGTTTCGTTTTCTAAGGCTTGCAATGCAACCGCTGCCGCTTGTGCCCAAAAGTAACTAAGAATTACATAACCAGAATACATTAGGAAATCGACTGAAGCGGCGCCTAATTCATCTGGGTTTTTCATGGCAGAGGCACCAATTTTCATCACCACCTGTCCCCACTCCTTATTGTAATGATTCAGCTCTTTCACAAATTCAGCCATATCTGGATTACCTTCGTGGGTTTGGCAAAACTTATGAATTTTCTTGGTGAACGAGCGCAGGTTTTCACCTTTGTTCATTAATATTTTCCGCCCTAATAAATCCAATGCTTGAATGCCCGTGGTGCCTTCCCAAATACACGAAATTCTAGCGTCCCGTACATTTTGTTCTACTTCGTATTCCTGTGTATAACCATGACCACCAAAACATTGCAGGCCAAGGTTGGCTGATTCAAATCCTGTTTCAGTTAAGAAGGCTTTTGCAATAGGGGTGAGCAAGCCCACTTCATTTCCCGTTTTCTTAACCAATTCTGGATCTTTGCTGTGTTGCATAATATCCATTTGCTGAGCGAGGTAGTAGTTAAGCATACGACCCCCTTCACTTAACGACTTTTGGGTCAGTAACATGCGACGCACGTCAGGATGAACAATAATCGGGTCGGCGGCTAACTCAGGATTTTTAGGACCGGTTAAAGCGCGCATTTGCAATCGATCTTTTGCATATTCTAAAGAATGTTGAAAGCCCACTTCGCTGTGAATCATGCCCATGCTAGCCACGCCTAAGCGGGCAAAATTCATAAAGGTGAACATACAGCTCAAGCCTTTATTTTCAGGTCCTAAAAGATAACCCTTTGCACCGTCAAAATTCATTACACAGGTGGGGCTGCCATGTAGCCCCATTTTATGTTCAATGGATCCACAGCTAACATTATTTCGCTCACCCAAGCTGCCATCTTCATTAATGTGAAATTTAGGCACGACAAATAAAGAGATGCCTTTCACCCCTTCAGGGGCACCGGCGATTCGGGCAATAACAATGTGCACAATGTTGTCGGTAATGTCTTGTTCACCCCAGGTGATAAAAATCTTAGTGCCAGTTAGATTATAAGATCCATCACTATTGGGTTCGGCTTTGGTTCTTAATAAACCTAAATCGGTTCCACAATGAGACTCGGTCAAACACATAGTACCGCCCCAATCACCATTCACTAATTTGGGCATGTATTGCTCTTTTTGCTCTTCGCTACCCCATGCGCTAATGGTTTCTGCTGCACCGTTACTTCCGCCATTTAACATGGCCCACGCAAGACCTGAACCAGTTGTCATTTCACCAAACATGATGCCAACTGAATAAGGAAGGCCTTGCCCGCCGAATTTTTCTTCTTGAATTAGGCTCGGCCAGCCGGCTTCACAATACTGCTTAAACGCTTCTTTATAGCCTGTGGGTGTTTTCACCCCAGACTCTGACCAAGTACACCCTTCTTGGTCGGCCACTTTGTTTAACGGTGCCAATACTTTTGTGCAAAATTTAGCGCCTTCCTCACGAATGGCACTAACAATTTCAGGACTAGCATTTTCACAGCCAGGCAATTGTGCGTAATGACTTTGCATGTCCAGCAATTCATCCATTACAAATTTCATGTCACGTTGTGGTGCTTGATATATAGCCATAATTTTTTCCTATTGTTTGATGTGTGTTGGATTAATTTAAAATGAAAAGTCACCGTCATTCATTGCCATAAGCGGTGCAGAACCTGAGATAATGGTGGCTTGTAGGGTTTTGGTTCTGGGTAGTATTTTTGAAAAATAAAAATTGGCAGTGGCAATTTTGGCTTGATAGAAATTCTTATCTTCTGCATTGGCGTTAATTTTCTCTTCGCTAATGAGGGCTGCTTTAGCCAAAAAGTAGGCAAATACTGTGTAGCCTGCGAACATTAAGTAATCCACACCCACACCATTAATCTCATCGGGATCATTGGCTTTAGAAGCCACTACATCGGTTAACTCTAATAGTGTATTTAATGCCATGAGCGTTTGTTTGGAGAATGAGTGATCTTTATTTTCATTGCAAAAAGCAGTGACTTGATCCACAAACGGCAACATCACTTCACCTTTACTGGCCAGTATCTTACGCCCCAATAAATCTAACCCTTGAATGCCCGTGGTACCCTCATAAATTGTCGTAATGCGAGTGTCGCGATATTCTTGTTCAAGGCCAGACTCTCGAATAAAACCGTGTCCTCCCAAAATTTGAATGCCCAAGCCAGTGGCTTCCTGACTTACTTCACTAATAAAGCCTTTAGCAATAGGGGTTAAGAAAGCCAATAAGCTTTGTGCTTTTAATTTTTCTGCTGAGTGACTCTCACCATGGGCAATATCCACTTGTTGAGCGCAATAATAATTCAGTAAGCGTGCGCCTTCAGTGAAGGCCTTTTGAGTAAGCAACATTCGGCGCACATCGGCATGCACGATAATGGGGTCGGCTGCTTGTTCTGGAAATTTTCTTTTAGGGGCTCTCATTTGCATTCGATCTTGTGCATACGCCAATGCTTTTTGAAAAGACGCTTCAATATGCCCATGAGCTTGTTGAGCCACGGCTAAGCGAGATTCATTAATAAAGGTAAACATACAACTCATGCCTTTATTTATTTCACCAATTAAATAGCCTTGGGCACCTTCAAAATTCATGGTGCAAGTGGCGTTACCATGAATGCCCAGTTTAGTTTCAATGGCACCACAGCTAACCCCATTTTTATTACCTAGTGAGCCATCATCACTGACTTTAATTTTGGGCACTAAGAATAACGAAATACCTTTGATGCCTTGAGGTGCATCTGGCAAGCGGGCAAGTACAATGTGGATAATGTTTTCAGCGATATCCGTATCACCTGATGAAATAAATATTTTGCTGCCGGTAATACTGTATGAGCCGTCTTGATTGGGAATGGCTTTAGTGCGTAATAATCCTAGGTCAGATCCACAATGAGATTCGGTTAAGCACATTGTGCCGCTCCACTTTCCTGTGACCATGTTGGGTAAGTAAGATTGCAGTGACTTATCACCATGGGCTTGAATGGTTTTAATGGCACCACTGGCTAAGTCTGGATACATGGTCCAGGCATGGTTGGCGGTAACCTGGGTTTCAAAAGTAATGCGCCCAAGGGAGGTGGGTAAACCTTGTCCACCGATGGATTCATCCATGGGTAATCCAATCCAACCATTATTAACGTATTGATAATAAGCCTCTTTGAAACCATCAGGAGTAATCACTTGCCCATCAACCAATTGACAGCCTTGCTCATCACCGATTTTATTTAAAGGCGATAGCACGTTTTCAGCAAATTTTGCCGCCTCTTGAATGATGGCGCTGACCATTTCTGGGGTGGCGTTTTCCCCTTGCGGAATGCTTTGGTAGTGACCGGGAAAGTCGAGCACTTCGTCCATAACAAACTGAATGTCACGAATAGGGGCTTTATAGCTCATGATGGTTTCCTGTTATTAGAATTTAAAAACATTCAAAGTGATTAAGAACTTAAAGGCCTACGCCCATACCTTTGGCGCAGTCGCCATAAAGTGTCGTTTTAAAATTCTTATATATTTGGCGTTTTTTCAGAGCAATAGGGGCAATGATTTCTTTAGCGCTATCCAGTAAATTTTGCTCGTCACTGATGGCATCGCAAATCCCTAGGTGCAGGCTCTCCTCACCAGAAAAGCGCTTACCGGTTAATACCGCGTCGCGTAATACTGTTTTAGAGAGTTTAAGTTTTGCCACCGCCATAATTTCTGGTACAACCGATACGCCCACATCAATTTCACTGATGCAAAACCAGCCCTTGTCGCTGCGCATGACTCGATAATCGCAACACAGCGCTAGAAACGCGCCACCAGCGAAAGCATGCCCATTGAGAGCGGCGACAGTAGGCACTGGAAAATTAACCAAGCGACCGTAAAGACGTTGCATTTCATTACTGAAGGTAAGTACCTTTTCGCTATCGTAAGAGGTTATTTTTAATAGGCTTAAACCGCTGCTGAAAGATTTTCCTGTGGCTGTAAGAATTAATGCACAAGGTCCCTTGCTGTTTTCTTCCACTTCATCCAATGCAGAATGCATCGCTTGAACGAGTTCTAAATCCAGTGCGTTACCCCCTTCTTCTTCAAAAGTGAGAGTATAAATATTGCCTTGCTTATCTAAATTAACCATAACATGCTCCAATTATTTTTGATTTAACGTTGTTTTTACTTTAAAAAAAGCGCAAAAATCCCTGCCTTTAATTTTTGTTAAAAGCATTTTAATGACATTTCATTATGGGAATTTAGCGTGGCTTTGGGTGGTGACTAAACAGATGACTCTCGAATGCCTTTTGGCACCCGAGGCTAACTGAGTTTAGTTAGCAAACTTGGCCAAGCGGTTTTCTATAATTTCTTTAGCTTCAACCATCATTTCACCAATTAATGCGTCACAGCTAGGCACATCCTTAATAAGGCCCGCTACCATGCCGCAGCTCCAGGCACCTGCATCCATGTCACCATCAGTCATGACCTTGGGATAAACGCCAGCAACGTAAGGAATAATGTCTTCTATCTTGGTGTTCATGCCTTTTTCTTGTTCAATATCAACAATCTTTTGTACGTTGGCATTCTTTAACACACGTTCAGTATTACGAAGCGGACGCATAATGAGTTGTGTATCCAGTTCGCTGGCCGCCACGATGGCATCTTTAACATTTTGGTGCACGGGGGCTTCTTTGGTGGCGATAAAACGTGTGCCCATATTGATGCCCTCTGCACCTAAAGCTAGTGCGGCCACTAACTGCTGAGCATTACCAATGCCACCTGACGCCACGAAAGGAATGGTGAGTTCTTGTGCGGCACGGGGTAATAAAATCATATTAGGAATATCGTCTTCACCTGGGTGACCGCCACATTCAAAACCATCTACGCTCACGGCATCACAACCTATTTTTTCAGCTTTTAAGGCATGACGTACTGAGGTGCATTTGTGAATGACTTTAATGCCCGCTTCTTTAAGCATGGGCATGTATTCTTCAGGAGAACGGCCAGCGGTTTCAACAATTTTTACGCCCCCTTCAATAATGGCTTTGATGTAACCTGGGTAATCTGGTTTAGCAAAACCCGGTAAGAAAGTCAGGTTCACCGCAAAGGGCTTGTCGGTCAGGGTTTTGCATTTAGCAATTTCATTTGCTAAATCGCTAGGGGATTTTTGTGTCAAGCCGGTAATGGTGCCCAAGCCTCCCGCATTAGAGACCGCGGCCGCTAATTCAGCAAAGCCAACAAAGTGCATGCCACCTTGTAATACTGGGTGTTGAATACCAAATAATTCAGTGATACGAGTTTTCATAGGTGTTCCTTTAAATACGTGGGTACTGCATTTTTTAATTGGTTGTGACTAATTAAATTGAGAGAAGTCTGGTCGTCGCTTTTCCATAAAAGCACTCATGGCTTCTCTTGATTCAGGTGTTTTAAGGGCCTTACGAATCTCTACGCCCTCATGATAAAGTGTCTCTTTCATGGCGGGTGCGTGATTGTGTTTAAGCATGGCTTTGGTTAAGCGAATAGATGAAGCCGGTTGCTTGGCAAGCTTTTTGGCTTTGCTGATAATTTTATCTAGGTATTCATCATCATTAAAAAAGTCGTTAATAAAACCACACTCTTTAGCGGTTTGGCTGTCAAAAGGTTCACCAAACATAATGAGCTCGCAGGCTTTTTTATGGCCGATCATTTGCGGCAGCAATAAAGTGGTACCGCCTTCAGGACAAATACCTAAATTACAAAAAGGCATGACAAATTTGGCACTGCTGCCAGCATAAACCAAATCAAAATGCATCAGCATAGTGGCCCCGATGCCCACTACTGGGCCATTAACGGCAGCCATTAATGGCTTTTTGGCCAAAGAAATAGCGCGTAAAAAGCTAGGGGATTCGCTGTTGTCATCAACAGGTGGTTGCTCTAAAAAGCTCACCATGTCATTGCCTGCGGTAAAACACATTTTTGAGCCCGTTAATAACAATACCTTGGCTTGCTGATTGCTTTCATATTCCGCAACGATGTTGATTAACTCAATATACATGTCGTTGGTGATGGCATTTTTTTTATCAAGACGATTTAGCGTGACATAAAGAATGCCATCTTCTAATTGTGTGGAAATATTTTCAGACATAACAATTCTCCTAGTTAGAGGGCTTAGATGAATATTTATCTAAACCCATTTTTTAAGGGTTAAACCCCAGTCACCTTGGCGCCTTTGCTTTTAAGATGTTTAGCGCGAGCATCTGCAATGCCGTCAATGACAAATGGAGGTGTAAAGCCATCGAATAAGGCGTTATGAACGATTTCTCCCTCCATGAATTTTGGTAATATTTCACAGCCATTCAGTAATTCATCAATGAAGTGCTTGTCTTTACCTGCTAACTCTAGATATTTAAGTTGAAGTTGCTCAAAACTCCACACGCGGTACTGGTGAACACTGAACGTGGCTTGAGCGCCGTATACTGTGGTTGTGAAAGATTTGTTTCTATCTTTTCCGGCAATGGCACAGGCTTTTGCAAAAGGAAAATACGTTTTACCAACAAAGCGTAATAAATTGCTTAAGCTTTCAGGCATGCCTTCATCTAAATTAATCCATTCGCCAAATTCAGTTTGGCCAGCACAGCCACGGCTGTCACCCAATTCAGAAATGGTGTCCATCCAACGGCAAGTACGCGGGCCGTGAATTTCCATGATTTCATTGGATTGTGGGTCGTTAAACAAGTGAATTCTTAATGGGCCAAACAAAGCGAAGTCAGCCATGGAAGGTTTGAAGCCCAATAAAAATTGGTGGTGGGTAAAGTGTTCTTCCAATATGGCCAATAGATCCAATATTTGCTGATCCATATTGGGCTTAATACTTTCTTCACTTAGCCCTAGGTGCTTATTGAATCCTTCCTGTCTTTTTGAAATAACAGGCCCCATGGACTGAGCGGTCATGCTGGCATTGCCGTAGGTGAAACCACGGGCTAAGCGATGGCCCATGGTGCGATAGTTCTGATCATTACCCCAACGAGTGTGCATGTGAATACGTGGCATGTATTCATCAGAAAATTCTTCTAATACCCACATAATAAATGCCAAACGATTATCTTGTGGCACTGTGGGTTTTTCAGGAAATTTTTCCTCAAAGTGCTGCAATATCGGAGTGGAATCCTGCATAACTTTTTCATCTGGTGTGAGAATAACGGGAATAATAGATTGCCCAACCAATTCTCTTATTTCGCCAGCCATAGCATTCATTTCAGCTTCCATACGTTTATACGGAATTCCCTTATAATTCATATAGGTCATAACCTTATAAGAATAAGGCGACGCATAGCTTTGCCAAATGCGGTAAAAATTTTCTTGGCCTGGCTTTAATTCTCGGCTGTCTTTTAAGGTTTTTTGTTCTTGTAATATATTGGCTGGAATCGCTTTGGCCATGGTGAAAGCTCCTGTTAATTTGGATCGCTAAACTATTTATTTTTGTTGATTAGCTAATGGTTGTTAATGACTAGCCATTTATTTTGGGTCGCTAAATTTGGGCTCACGTTTTTGCATATTCGCCATTACGGCTTCAATTTGATTGGGTGTTTTAATGATGGCCGTTTGTTCAACTGACTCGGCCAACAACCCTGCTTGATAATCAGTTTGAATTTGATTGCCAATAAGGCGCTTGGCAGCACGAATGGCATCGGGATTTTTATTGGCAATTTGTTGTGCGGTGGCCAAGGCATCTTCTAAGGGCGTTTCTGTTAAACGAGTGGCAAAGCCGTATTGGTGCGCTTCATCGCCGTTGAAAATTCGCGCGGTGTAAGTTAATTCACGAATAATGTCTTCTTTAACAAAGCGACTCCATAATTGCGTGCCTGCCATGTCAGGCACGATGCCCCATTTCATTTCCATGATGCTTAATTTGGTTTCAGGGTGAATGTAACGCATGTCCGCTCCTGTCATTAATTGTAAGCCACCACCAAAACAGGTGCCGTGTACGGCAGCAATAACGGGCACCGGTATTTCATGCCATACCCAAGCGGCTTGTTGAAACATATTACTTAAGCCATGGGTGCGTTCATTTAAATTGGTGTCACCTACTGCCATCATCAGTTCCATATCAAGGCCAGCACAAAAAGCACGGCCTGCACCACTGATCACTACAACCCGTACACTTTTGTCTTCTTTAATGGCTTCGCCTGTGGCGATAATGGCTTCAAACAAATCTTTGTTTAATGCATTCATTTTATCTGGACGATTTAAAATGACGTTAGCAATGCCGTCGGTAACTTGGTAAGAAATAGTTGAGTTCATGGGCTGCTCTTTAAATGTTGGTTGTGTTGATCAAACCTATGGTTCAATAGTATTGATTATGAAATATATTTCTAAACTTAAATCGCCATTCTTTCGACAATTATGGACAGCTATATCATTAGCTGCTGCCTAAAATAAATGTTAGAGATTGCAAGCTAGCCTCCACCATTTTTTCATTGTCTTTTACCACCTTAGAGGCCAGTAATAGTCCATTCAAACTAATTAACATTTGATTGGCCATTATCTCGCTTGGGCAGTCGGAAGTCAGGCTGCCATTTTGTTTAGCCTTGTCTATGCATTTTACAAAATTCAAATGTAATTTTTTTTGTGTGCGGTTTAGGCGTTTACGTATGGTTTCATTATGAATGGCCATTTCTGAAACGGAGTTGACAATTAAGCAGGCTATGCCTTTTTTGCCTCTGGGTAAGTCGGTAAAGCAGGTGGTAAAAAAATCCTTCATACCCGCTAGCGGATTTTCTTGATGTAAATATTTTTTAATGCGTGCACCTAAAATAAATTCATCATAAAAATCCAGTACCTCTAGAAATAAAGCTTCTTTATTGCCGAAGCTGTTATACAAACTACTGGGTTGCAGCCCAGTGGCCAGTTCTAAGTCTTTCATGCTGGTGCCTTGAAACCCTTGATGCCAGAAAACCTGGGTGGCATTTTTTAAGACTTTAACTCGGTCAAAATTCTGTGGTCTGGCCATGATTGCTTCCTAGTTTTATAGGGGTTAAACAGGGTCTGTTGAAAAATCGGGTGTTCTTTTTTGTAAGAAGGCCATCATCCCTTCCAACTGGTGCTTGGTCATGGAGGTTTTGTGTACCGCTTCGCGCTCTAGACGAATGGCTTCTTCCAATGATGCCCCTTCCCCCTGTATGACAGTGTTTAAAACCCCTGCAATGGCCAGTGGCGGTTGTGCAGATAATTCATGGGCCAATTTTAAGGCGGCATCTTGCAGTTCATCATTGGGCCAAACTTCGTTTACTAAGCCAATTTCTAAAGCACGAGGGCCAGATATTTTTTTACCGCGCAAAATCATATCTAAAGCATGATCTCGACCTACGCAGCGGGTTAATCGAGCACTTCCTCCCCAAGCGGGTACGGTGCCTAAATCCATTTCGGGTAAGCCAATTTGGGCACCGTCTTGGGCGGCAAGGCGAAAGTGACAGGCCAGCGGTAATTCCAGTCCGCCCCCTAAGCAATAACCGTATAATGTGGCGATAACCGGCTTGTTGAGGTTTTCAATGCTGGCCAATACTGCTAAGCGCTGATCCAATAGCGCATCGGCACCGCCCTTGGCTTTTGCTCCTTCAGAGAACTGTTTTAAATTCATACCCACAGAAAAATTCTGGTCTCCAGTACCGCGAATCACAATCGCCCGTACAGATTGGTCATCTCCTAGCAGGGGAATGACTTCTTCTAATTCATCAATGAATGACAGAGTCATTCGATTCCATGGGCCATCGTTATTAATGATGATGGCAACCGGTCCGTCTCGTTCGATGGTTAATGCGCTGTATGGGTTATCCATGGTTTCTCTCTTATGGGTTACACGCTAAATAAGCGTGCTTTAGTCTATTTATATGTTTTGTAGTGATCACTCTAATACTGGGCTCGACAATTCTCACTGGCAAAATATCTCAAGTTTCTTGCCATATTCCCTTTTTGAAATCTAATGATGAGTATTCACAATGACCTTTTGCAACTGAAGGCTAGTACCTTAGCTTTTATAAACTAATTACATGCTAGTTTCCAAAGGGGGCTTTGACAGCGCTTAAACGGCCAAGCTGTAGACTAAACAGGACAAAATGTTAGTATGTGGCCATGTCAGAAAGCACACATACCACCATCGCTACCTGGGTGATGCCCATTCTTAGCGCCATTAAACCCTTTTGTGACGAAGCGCAGGCTTTGCAGCAAGTGGGAATTGAGGCGCAGTGCATCACTGACGCTAATCAACGGGTCTCTGTTGATAAAATGCGCAAACTTTGGGAATTAGCTGAATCAGTCTCAGGGGACGATTGCATTGGCTTAGAAGTCATTAAATATATTAGCCCTACCAGCTTTCATGCCCTTTATAACGCGCATCATGCGGCTAGTTCGTTACGTGAAAGCCTAACCTTAATGGTTAAATTCTCTAAGGTGATCAGCACCGCTGTGAATATCATCGTAAGGGATGAGGGTGATGAGGTGGTGGTGAGATTAGATTTAAAAGACGGTCTAGAAGAGCCTAGCAAGCATGCCAGAGATGCCTTTATGGCTCTCATGGTTAAGAGCTTGAGTGATGTAAGCTATGATGGTGTTAAGCACTTACGCTCGGTGAAATTAATGCGTGACAAACCCAAAGATACGGCTCGTCACGATGGCATATTTCATTGCCCCATTGAATATAACAGTGACTGTTATGAGGCGCGCATTAGTAAAGCTTTTGTTGATCAATATGTGCCTACCGGCAATGCCGAACTGGCCCGTATTAATGCTGAAGTACTGAGCGATTATGTTCAACGTTTTAATAAAAGTGACACGGTGGCCGCTGTGTATAATATTTTATTGAAACTTATGCCTCAAGGGGAGCCTAGCCGAGAGAAAGTGGCCGATGCCCTAGGCACCAGTAGCCGCAGTTTGCACCGTAAATTAAAAGAATTAGACACCAGTTTTAAAACCATCTTGGATGACACCCGCAAACATCTAGCTTTGCAATATATTAAAGAGTCCGAGTTATCCATGACCACCATTACCTATCAATTAGGTTTTTCCGATTCCAATAGTTTTTCCCGTAGCTTTAAGCGTTGGACGGGCATTAGCCCCAGTGAATATCGTAAAAATATCCATTAATCCCTTTTAAAAACTTCCTTTTTTACTCCTTACTGAGTTGAACCTTATTTTGAATGTCCTTTTTTGAAGGCAAGTTGTCTTTATGAGTTAGGAAGGCCTGTTCTTTATCCCCTAGTATGAGTTATCACTTTCCACCGCTTGGCATATGCTTTTTTTACAGCATGTATCTAGGGGGAAAGCCATAACAAGTATAAGAGATAAACTATGTCAGCTAACTTATTAACTCCCCTTGACTGCTTGTATAAATGGGAAAAAAACACGCCCACTAAAACCTATTTAAGACAGCCCCGTAATCGAGTTTGGCAGGAGTACAGCTGGCAAGACGTGGCCGATGAAGCCCGTCGTATGGCTGCTGCCTTAAACAGTTTAAATTTGGAAAAAGGCAGTCGTGTTGCCATTATTTCTAAAAACTGTGCAGAGTGGATTATCAGTGATTTGGCCATCATGATGAGCGGCTGCATCAGTGTGCCCTTGTATCCCACTCAGTCGGATGACTCTATTAAATTTGTACTGGAACATTGCGGTGCCTCGGTCGTGTTTGTGGGTAAATTAGATAACCCTGAACAAATTCAAAACATCATCCCGAAAAACATTATTCAAATTGGTTATAACTACGAAGGGATTCACGCCCCATTAATGTGGAATGACTTAATTAAACAACACGCCCCCATTGAAAACCCATATCATCCCAAAATGGATGATATTTACACCATAGTGTATACCTCGGGCACCACAGGTAATCCAAAGGGTGTGGTGAATGATTTTAAATCCGCTTCGTTTGTGGCCTCTCATGCTGTGCCTGAATTTAACTTAATCCCAGAAGATCACAGTGTGTCTTTTTTACCATTAGCCCATGTGGCTGAACGGGTACTTGTGGAACTGCCAAGTTTATACGCTGGCTTTACGGTGTCATTTGTGGAATCGCTAGATACCTTCGCGGAAGATTTACGTTTAGTGAATCCTACCCGATTCTTTTCAGTGCCTAGACTTTGGACAAAATTCCAAATGGGCATATTGGAAAAAATGCCACAGAAAAAATTGAATAGACTGTTAAGCATTCCTTTACTTAATCGCGTAGTGAAAAAGAAAATTCGTCAAGGTTTGGGTCTTGATAATGCCCATACTTTTATTTCCGGTGCCGCACCGTTATCGGTCTCAACCATGCAATGGTTTAGCCGACTAGGCATTAATATTCAGGAAGGCTATGGCATGAGCGAAAACTGGGCTTATGGCACCATTAACCGCAGCGACGATATTCGTTTTGGCACTGTGGGCAAACCCATGCGCGAGGGTGAAATTAAAATCTCTGAAGAGGGGGAGGTATTAATTAAAAGCCCTGCCACCATGAGGGGCTATTATCTAGATGAAGAAAAAACTCGCGAGGTAATAAAAAATGGTTATTATCACACTGGCGATAAAGGTGAAGTATGCGGTGATGGCTTCTTAAAAATCACCGGTCGTATTAAGGATACCTTTAAAACTGCTAAGGGCGAATTTATTACTCCTAGCCATATAGAATCTTTAATTTTAGAAAACACCAATGTAGAACAAGTATGTGTCATGGGGTTGGGATTACCACAACCTATGGCATTAGTGGTGTTATCTGAACAAGCACAACAACTTGATAAACGAGATGTGGATAAAACCCTACAAGCCACGTATCAAAAGGTGAATAAAATTTTGAAATCCCACGAGGTACTAAATGGCTTGCTGGTGGTGAAAGAAGAATGGTTGCCTGAAAATGGTTTGATGACCCCCACATTAAAAGTAAAACGTAATGAAGTGGCGGATTATTATCAAAACCTAGTTCAGCAATACAGTGAATCGAAAGCGGTCGTTTGGGAATAGAATTTCCTACTGTTTTTTTAATCTTACTAAAACCCATTGCTTCAGGAATTTGAAGCAATGGGTTTTTATTGTTTAAAAGCGACTTATAAAATGCTTAATTGCCAGTATCGATTAGATGACTTTTCTTTATCACGCTTGATGGGTGAATGCCAAACATGGATTTAAAGGTGCGCGAGAAATGAGAAGAGTCGGTGAAGCCTGCTTGATGAGCCGCCTGGGTTAAAGACACACCGCCTGTGCTATCGCAGCCAGAGGCAGAATGGGCATGTAAGCTGGCATAAACACAGGCATCTAATAGTCTTTGCCACAATAGATAGCGCCGAATAGGAATACCCACTTCTTGCTTGAACAAATGGGCAAGCCGACTGGGCGAAAGCTGTATGTAACTGGCCAGTTCTTCAATGTTGGCCATTTTATGTTCGGTCTGAGCAATGTAACTGATCAGTGATGCTATTCTGGGCTCTACTTTTTGATCATGGTGGCCATGGCAAAGGATGGTCATGAGCTGTTCAATGGGTTGCTCAGTGGTATCTTGATTAGCGATTAAAGAATGAATAAATGTCCGTACCTCCCTTAAAGTTCCCTCATCTATTTCAGAAAATCCCTCCCCGCTATGATGGAGTTGTAAAATACGTTTGGCCTGAATCAATTCAGGGTCTAATAATAGTAACGCGTAGCGGCCATTAACCCCCTGTAAACCATGTGGAACATCAGCCTCTATAATAACCCCCTCATAGTTTCCTGATTTTTCATTACATTCAAATAAAAAAGCTTGATCTAGGGAGATAGATATCTGTAGAGCGTGATGGCTGTGGGGTTGAGCGTTTATTTCATTGCTGATAATCAACAGTGAATTAACGCTTTTATATATTAGCTGCTGACTGGCTAAGGGCATGTATTTGACCCCAAAATGGGCTGTAAACTTATTGGGTAAGATACGTGAAAATGCCGCTGTTATAAAGAATCCATTGACACTGAGTGCTTGAAGGCGCGAAGCAATATATGTCTTGAAAGAGGTGATATATAGCAGGTTTATACAATTTTAAGACGGTGATGGCTGCTAATATTAAATGATTCAATGACCAAGGGCGCTAATATGAAAAAAACACTAAGTGATGCCTTTAATGCCGAAATGTACATGGCAAAACAAATGTATCTTCAAAAAAACTATATCAAATGCTATCACCATCTAGAGCGCGCCCATATTCTTGGGCAGCGTAATTACCTTCCTCATGTGAAGAATCATTTTTGGATGTGCAAGGTAGGTTTCAAACAGAGAGATATGAGGGAAGTGGCTGGCCAAGTGCTGCGTATGGTCATGAGTCTATTTTCTTTATTAGACAGTCCATTTTTCCATACCGTTCCAGTGGGCAATACCGGCCGAGCACGGGTGAGTCCTATTAAACGCATGCCAATACCGCCTGACTTAGTTCAGCATTTTAAATGACTCTGATTGCTAGGGTTATCTGTCTTTATTGGGTGCTGCAGTAAATAGCGCAGGGAAAATACATGAATATAAAAAGAATATTAGTTTTATGCCTGGTGCTGCTGGCCATGCTAATGGGGCTGATGAGTTATTTTGTGATGGCCTTTTTGCAAAATGTAAAAGAGGTAGAAAGTGAATGGCTCAAAGACAGTCCCACTAAAATACAGCCTTTTGGCAGCACTAAAACCCTGTCAATTTTACCCTTGGTAAATTGGCATACCAGTGGCGATAATTTAAAAGGCGAAGCGGGTGTGTCTTACTTAATTAAAACCGATACCCAAACCATTTTATTTGACGTGGGCTTTAATCAAAAGGGTGAGTCACCATCACCCTTACAATATAACATGAGCGAATTGTCTGTGAACCTTAGTGATGTAGACACGGTATTTTTAAGTCATCACCACCTAGATCACAGTGGTGGTCAGAGTTGGGTGAATCAGAATACTTTTTCACTGGGAGTGGAGCAAGTGGATCTATCGAGTAAGAAAATCTATTCCAATACTAAGATTGAATACCCTAATGCCAGTGTGACTGCGATTCCTCAAGCCACTGCCATCGGCCTTGGTGCGGCCAGTATTGGAGGGATTGATAGGCAGTTATTTATGGGGCGTATAACGGAGCAAGCGTTGGCCATAAATGTGGAAGGCAAAGGCCTAGTACTGATTGTAGGTTGTGGTCATCAAACCCTGCCTAAAATATTAACGCGAACGCAGCAGGTGTTTGACCAACCCATTTATGGCTTGGTGGGGGATTTACATTACCCTGTGCCTGAGGGACGACTGCGTTTTTTAGGAATGAATTTACAGCGTTTATTTGCCTCGGGACAAGGCCCCCATGCGCCTATTGATCAGGCGACCATAGACAAGGAAATAGAAATGCTAAAAAAACTAAATCCGGCTCTAGTGGCACTGGGGGGCCATGACACCAGTGATGAAGTGATCGAACTTTTCTCCCAAGAGTTTAAAAAAGCTTACCAACATGTTCGGGTAGGTAAGTGGATAGTGGTCGCTCAATAGTTCATTTCATTTTTAATCGGTTGAATGCACATCCGTTTAAAGTCCTGTTTATTTTCAGAATGACATTATGCAAGCTCTTGCGAGTGCTATATCGATATTTTTTTGGTTAGGCAATATCATTTCCAAGTTTTTAAACGTGACCTGTTGGCTGCCATAATCATTACTATCTTGCTAATACCCCAAGCCATCGCTTCACTTATGACGGCGGCGACTTTAGCAGATGTGGCAAAACAAGGTAGCAGTGATTACTTATCGGTAGCCATCATTCTGGCTTTTATGTGTGGACTATTTTTATTAATGTTAGGAAAGTTTAAGTTGGAATTTATTGCTAACTTTTTATCCTATCCCGTTATTTCAGGGATTATTACTGCATCGGCTATGATTATCGCTTTAAGCCAGTTTAAGCATGTGCTGGGTATAGAGGCCCATGGTTCAAATGTAATCGAGCTTGTCACTTCACTTATTGAAAGTCTGAGTCAAGTAAACACCACGAGTATGCTAGTGGGTTTTGGAGAATAACTGTTTTTTTATTTGGCAGCTCAATACGCAGAAAACATGTTTACATATATGGGCAGAGGAATTTTCTAAGGCGTCGCCATTACGGGTTGTTATGATAACGGTCACAGTGAGGATACAGGGCAATTTTTTCACTCAAAATTTGGACTTAGTAGGAGCTATAAAAGTGGAGTTCCCAACATTTGCTTTACCTATTATTTCTTGGGAATTAATGAGGTCGCTGTTAATGCCTACAATATGAATCTCAGTAATTGGCTGTGTGGGATCCATTGCTATAGCAAGGAAAATGGCCGCTATTCGAGGGGGAAAATTAGCGAAAATCAAGAACTGATCGCGCTTGGAGCAGCGAATATTGCGTCATCACTTTTAGCAGGCTTTCTGGTGACTGGCAGTTTACCAAGTACCAGTGTTAATTTTAATTCAGGGGCCATAACCCAGGCTGTCAGTATTTACGCGGCGATGTTTGTTTTATTGGCATCCATTACGCTTACCCCTATATGGTATTTTTTACCCAAGGCAACGCTTGCGGCCATTTTTTTGGTGTTATATCGAACTTCCAAACCTCATGTGGGTTTAGTTACGGGTCCACAATACTTTAAAAATGTACGGCGACATGCGGTTATTACCACACCACAAATATTGTCATTACGAGTAGATGAAAGTTTGTATTTCGCCAATGCCAGTTACTTGGTGGCGCGCCTGTTTCATTATCTGCTGACTCATAAATAGATCCGTGAAGTGATTCTTATATGCAGTGCGGTAAATGAAATTAATTACAGTGCACTAACAACCATACAGAACATTAATAGACGTTTAATTGAAGTGGATATACGCCTGCACCTATCTGAAGTAAAAGGGCCTGTGATGGACGCCCTTACTAATACGCAATTGATAAAGTCTTTAAGTGGTGATGTTTTTCCATGTCAATATGATGCCTATGCAGGTTTGAAAATAGCGTATCAATGCAGCTAGTGTTTATCTTTTAATTGATAGTTTATGTAGATAAGTGCTTTTTTAATATCTTTAAGTTATTAAAATTGGCAAAAGCCCTCTAAGTGCCTTGGTTTATTCATATTCGATAATTTTTAGATGAACTAAAATGACAGTTCAAGCTGGATAATTCTATGAACTGTATGGCACGAATACTTTATGCGCTTTAGCTGGCTATTTTGTTTAATGGCGGCTGTTTGCCCACCGATTCACGCCCAACAAACCATGGTGTTTTCGGCAGTGCAGGACACGCTGATCTCTGATATTAACCAAGTCATAATTCGTGACGCCTATAACAGGCTGGGAATTAAAGTGGTCATTAAGGCGGCACCTGCCGCCAGAGCACTTCAACAGTCCAACTCTGGAAAGTACGATGGTGAGCTTTTTCGTATTGCCAATATTCATAAAAAATACACCAATCTAATGATGATCCCAGTGGTCTCCTATGAAGTAGAAATTAGAGTTTATAGCAAGCTTAAAGAATTTAAGGTGGCGGGTTGGGACAGTTTGAAGCCTTACAAGGTGGGCATTGAAAGAGGCGTTGTGTTTTCTGACATTGCCACGAAAGGCATGGACCGCCAAGTGGTCAACACTGTTCAACAATTATTTAAAATTTTATATATGAAGCGAGTGGATATCGTTGTTACCGATGTATGGTCGGCCTTAGGGGCGCTGCATGCATTGCAGCAAGAAGGAATATCCACAAAAGAGATACGAGCCTTGTCGCCTAAAGTGATGGTGATTCAGCTGCATCATTATTTACACAAAAAACATAAGGCCTTAATTCCTAAAGTGAGTCAGGCCATTCAAAGCAGCATTCAGGCGGGTGTTGTGAAGAAAGCGGAAAGCAATATATTTAGCCAGTATTCCCTAGGTAAGACAGCACCCTAGTAGCTGCCTTTGATAGAGGTGAAAATCGTCCAAATTATGCCTTATCTTCTATAATTAATTGAACAATTCAATCTTATGTTTCTATTTAGGGCCCTATCTTGGGGTGCCTAGAAATAGCAAGTAGTAGGGAAGATGGTTATTAAGAAAGTCATCCGGTTATGCTTTAAAGTGTTGGTTCTGGTGGGAATGTCTTACTTGCCTGTACATTCCTTAGGGGAAGACTTGCCCCTAGTGACCTATGATTTTCCTCCCTATAATTATATAGAAGAAGGGCAGTTAGTGGGTGCCAGCACTGAGCTTGTGCAGTCTTTGTTGAAGGAAATGGGCTATACCCCAGTTATTTCATCCTTGCCTTTTAAGCGGGCTCAGAGGTTTATTGAAGAAGGACAGGCCGCGGTAATATTTACTTATACCCATTCTATTGAACGTCGGGAAACGGCCTATTTATCTAATCCTGTTTCTTATATCAGTGGCGTTTTTTCAAAAGAAAAGAAGAAAATATAACTTGGAAAAAATATAAAGACTTAGCGTCGTTAAAAGTGGGAGCCAGTGGTGGTTACCATTACCCTGAGCCTTTTCTTAAAGCCATTAAAGATAACACTATTCGAGCCAATTTTGTTTATCAAAAGAACCCAGATTTAGTTAATTTGCGAATGTTAGTCATGGGCCGAACTGATGTGTTTATTTGTGAGCTTAATGTTTGTGGTTTTCTAATTAAAAGGTATGCGCCAGAATTTGATGGGCTGGATTACATTAATAAGCGCACAGGATCGCTACGTTCTTTTCATATAGGGTTTTCCAAAAAGTGGCCAAAGGGTGAAAGCCTACGCAATGAATTTAATGTTCAGCTTGATAAAGCAATCGCTAAGGGGTATTTACACCGTATCTATAAAAAATACGGCGTGATCACTGATTTTGAGAGGTTGGGTTCTAAAGGAATTGAGGTTATGGAACAAGGTAGTGAGTCTACTAAAAAATAATCGTGAGTTTTTAAGAAAAAAATGAATGGGCCTAATGCGAATGAATTACACTAGCAGACTGTTGAAAGATGATTATGGCGATAGATTTTAAAAATGAGAAAAAACGCAAGATTTATAATTATAAATAAGCATTTAGAGTCGATTTTTTTACACCGCCAGATCGAATAAATGAGTTTTTCAACAGTTTGCTAGGCCAGTTAACTTAAAGTAAATCTAGCATGTATTCAGCTTTACTGACTTCAAATGATTTTGCTTCCTCTACATTTAGCTGGGTAACGATACCGTTATCAACTAACATGGAATAACGTTGTGAACGTAAGCCACCGAAGCCACCTGTCTCCATACTTAGCCCCAGAGCTTTAGAAAAGCTGCCATCGCCATCGGCCAGCATTAACAGATTCTCTGCATTTTGACTGTCTCCCCAAGCTTTCATGACAAACGCATCATTAACCGCTAGGCATACTATGTCATCTACCCCTTTTTCTTTAAAGGTATCAAAGTTCACTACGTAGCCTGGCAAGTGCGCTTCAGAACAAGTGGGAGTGAAGGCGCCGGGTACAGCAAACAAGATAACTTTTTTACCTTTAAATAAATCGTCATTATTAAGGTTTTGCATGCCTTCAGCTGATAACCGTTGAAGGTTGGCACTGGGCAATTGGTCGCCTTTTTTAATCATTATGTGTCCTTATCCTTTGCGGTTTATGAAGAGAAATTAACGCTATATAGGATAGTAGTTAATTTTAATTGAAGTTACTAGAAAATTAACCACCACTATTGGCAATACGATATTGATTGGGGGTTTGCTCATTCCAGCGAACAAATGCCCTTCGAAAATTCACACACTCGGTATACCCCAATAAATTTGCAATTTCACTGACGGTTATTTGAGTGGTAGAGAGGTATTCACAGGCCAATACATTGCGTACTTGATCAAATACCTGCCTAAAACTGGTATTTTCATCTTTTAAACGGCGGCGCAAGGTGCGCTCACTCATATAAAGCTCGCGGGCAATAAGATTTATATCGGGAAAATGGCCACTGCTGTGCATTAATAAACTTTGTACTTTAGAAGTGGTATTTTGTTTAGTATTGAGCTTGCGAAGCATGAGTTCGCATTGTTGCTTAAATACAACACGGCCACTGGGGTTAGCGGTTTTTATTTTAGTTTTCAATAGGCTGTTTTTATTCACCACCAGTTGACAGTGGTCTTGATTAAACAAGACCGGCATAGAAAAAATTTGTTTATAACTATCTTGATAATCGGGTGGCGGGTAATTTAAATGTAATTCCACATCAAATAAGGGGCGATTCAATAAGTACTCACCCAGTGCAATGATGGTGGAAAAAGTAGATTCAAAAATCACGTGTCGTTGAGCGTAATGATTATTTTTTAAATTAGCTCTTAATATCGTACTTTTCGGTTCGTGAAATAGTTCACAAGAGATTTCTGTATTTAGAATAGGGTGGTAGCGAATCACTAAACGAAGCACTTCTTCTAAATTATTACAGCTCATCACAGCAAAGCCTAACGTACCTAGACTGGTTATATTGACGTGTTTGCCATAGTGCAGGCCTATGGCTTTATCTCCAGTGAGCTCAACTGTGCGTCGTAAAACAGTCTCCCATATTTGCAAACGCATAAGAGGGCTTGTGGCATTTTGGTATTGCTCTATATGCGCCGTATTGAAGAGTGCGTGACTACTCACGCCTCGCTCAATGGCTAAGTCGATAAGTGGTTTATAAAAACTGGCTTTGCTAAATTCCATTTAGTAATTGCTCTTATTATCTAAAAATGGACTGACCTAAAAAGACTGGCCTCTTGGCCGAAAATGATCCTGCTAACCGTGATGAGTTCACTATAATCGAAAGTGTCACCCAATAAAAGAGGCTATAGATAATGACAGTTTTACTGCAATCATCAGGGATGCCAGAAGGAGTGGAAATTCAGGTTCGTAACCGTCAGTTTGATTTACAAAAACACTTAGCCACAGACTGGCTAGATAACGATCCCTTTAAAACCGCTTTTTTTAATAGTATGAGCATGAGTTTTCCAGTGGGTGAAAAATCATTTATTGATAGTGTGCGGGCCTATTCTGATAAAATACAAGATCCAAAACTGCTAAAAGAAATGAGCGGTTTTTTTGGGCAAGAGGGTATGCATCGTCGTGAGCATCAAAAATACAACGAATTACTATGCCAGAAACGAAACTATGATTTAAATAAGTTGGAGTCCCGTTGGATTAAGCGAGTAGAGCAACTTAATAAACGTGGTAAAAAAATACTGGTTTTAGGGGGCACAGTAGCGGCGGAGCATTTTACAGCCATATTGGCCGAGCGTTTACTCGAGGGCTGGCAAGTAGAAGGCATGCCAAATGGAATGAAGGAACTGTGGTTATGGCATGCAGGGGAAGAATTAGAGCATAAGTCAGTGGCTTTTGATGTGTACCAACAGGTGGGTGGCACGTTAGGATTACGAAAGTTTATGTTGCGCATTTTTACCTATCATTTTTTTGTGGATTTGTTGTCTTGTACGTTTAGCATGCTTCGCCATGACAAACAACTTTGGAAATGGCAAACCTTAAAAAGCGGCGTAAAATTCATGTTTGGTAAAAAAGGTTTTGTACGAGAATTGTGGCCGCAATATAAAGAATTTTATAAAGCTGATTTTCACCCTTGGAACCATGATAATTCCAATTTGTTAAATCAGGGGATAGATACATCACAGGGTTTAGAAAAACCAGCCTAATGATCTTTATCTAAAAAGGGAGGGGTAACCCCTCCTTCACTTATTTTTTAATATTCTGCCCGTTTATTTATTCACGTGCATTTACCCATAAAGCAATATAATGTCGGTTTTTTATTTTAGGACCTTCAGCATGTTTGTGATTACGCTTACTTATGTAAAGCCACTATCGGATGTGGATCGCTTGCTGAAAGAGCACGTTGAGTATTTAAATAAATTCTACGAGTCAGGACACTTTCTATTATCCGGGGGGCAAGTGCCTAGAAAAGGCGGGGTGATTCTGGCTAAAGAGGGCAGTTTAGAAGCAATGCAAACGATAATAGAACAAGATCCCTTTCATGTGGCTGGTGTGGCTCATTATGAGGTGATTGAGTTTAATCCTACTAAGGCCTGTCAGAGTTTTACTGACTTGATTCATACATCTTAATCTTAAAATCAGATAACCTAATACAAAATCAAGCTCTCTTTAAAATAAAGGAAATTGGCGAGAAAAAGATTGTATCGACTTTAACCACGGGGCGTCTTGCTGGTTGTAAAGCCAAGAAAAACAAATGAGATTGGTGATGACCGTCAACCAATATAATCGGCGAAACTTTGCCTTTTTGGTTTTATGGCGAAAACCATGTTGCGCTACAGCTGCCCCAGGCCAGCCTGATAATAATCCAACCAAATGAAGCGTACGCTCTCTGGTGCGTCTCCAGCCTTTAATGGCTGCGTATTTATCCCAACCATACAAAAGAAAGGCCAGTGAACTCATGAAGGCATACAGATAAATCACAATAATGGGCAGTTTACCCAACAGGAATGCAGCAAGCAGAACACTTGTAAAGCCGAGAGTCATTAGGTTTGAAGGTTTTTTAAATAGCTTCAATAGCATGTACGAATTTCGTTCGCTGTTATTGGTTTAAATCACATTCAATGGTGCCGGTTTTTTTCATGCATTCATCGCCTTTGGCACTGTCATATACTGCCTGTGTTACTTGTTTCATGCTGCAGCCTTGTAAGGCAATTAATAAACTAAAAAGCAGGGCGCTATAGGCTTTCATGGGAGATGCCTCCGTATTGGTAGTCTTTTCACAATTATACCTCATTGGACATGATCATGGGCAGTGGGCTTGGTTGCCATGATTCATATTAAGTTCCCTCTTATTGTCATTATAGTCGTCATTAATTAGGAATTTTAATTAAAGACTTGTCATTGAAGCTGCTTTAAGGAACTAACCTTATTGGGATTTTAATGTTTTAAGTAGCCTAAAATGAAGTTCGGGTAGAAATTGCAAAGCCAATTAAACGAATTAGTAATAGACGTGGGATATTATCCCACCTATAGTGTGCGGTAATTGGGGTAACCATGCCCATGGCTTTGCAATATATGTTGATTAGAACAAATTTAAAACCTACTAAATCTCTTCTTGATGGCTTTTAAATAGGCTTTTAGTGAATTATTAATGAAAAAAATTGGGGATTAATTAAATGTTTTTTAATTAATCCCTGTGCCTAATAAATTACAAAAATTTAGATTTAACGCCTGCATTGCTCATATCTTCCCTCAAAAACTAGAATAGACCGTTTCAAAATTGAAACTTATTCTCCAGGTTTCAGGTTGTTACAATTTGTTTTATCAAAAATCGTTAATTGTTTTTCTCCTACAAGAGATTAAATATTGTAGGAGATTGGCCATAGGTTTGTAGATTTTTATCACTCTTTTTAAAATATAATGAATGGAATCGAAATGATTAAATGGGTTGGTATATTGGCCAGTATTGTTTTACTGGCGGCTTGTGGCAGTGACGGTGATGAAGAGTCGAGTGATCCTATATCTTTATCAAGCATCAGTGGCAGTTGGGAAATAGATGTTGATGAAGGATTAGATCCAACCGCGGCCGTGATGAAATATCTATCCATAAAGAGTACCGGAGAGGCATTTCTGTATGGCTTAGACCCTGTCGATAATTGCTATTTACAGGATACGGGTACAGTCATTAATAATGGTGATAACACATTTAACACGGCTTTTCCTCAAGGTAATCTTACTCTTTCACTATCAAATGATACCTTAAAAATAGATACTGGCATGGCAGTGGTTAATGCCGAAGTTGCTACCCAAGATTTTAATCAATTTAACCTGTGTGGTGATATCCCCGAGCCTCCTGTCATAGTACTTGAAGATATTCAGGGTAATTGGGAAATAACAGAGCTTGAATTTAGTGACGGTGAGGTGGCTTTACATTACTTTAATATATCTGAAGAAAACATTCTTACCAGCTACCATCTTGATGTTGATCAAAACTGTCACAAGATGGAAAGTGTTGGAAAAGTAAATTATATATCCAATGGGCACTTTAGTTTTCCAATAAGTACAAGCCAAATAATGATCAATTATGAAGCTGGTCAACTCAAGTTGTATGAAGAGGGAAGTGATCAGTTTATTTATGCTTCAAATACCTCTGGTGACTTTAGTCAACTTGCTATTTGTGGGCAAGTTGCCCCAGAACCAGAACCAGAACCAGAACCAGAACCAGAACCTGAACCCGATCCAATTAAGGAGCTGACCTTAACCGATCTTAAAGGAATTTGGGTGTACCAAGCTGATAGCCAATCTCATTATGTGAGCATTGGTGAAAATGGTTTATTTAAACGCTTTGCATTAGATGATGTTAAAGAATGTTATAACCATCTTGCTGGCTCTGTGGCAAACAAGGGCAATAATCAATTTGCAATAAGCCCAGCCGAAGGTAACGCCTTTATTATTGAATTAAGCAAAGATGGTGATGCTTTTCAGTCTAGCTCGCCATTGGGTGAAGTTGAATTTAACCGATCCAACTTAACAGAAGACGACCTTACACCTGAATGCACAGAACCAGTGATAATTGATGAAGAGATGACCTTACTAAAACTGCAAGGCAGCTTTGGTGGGGAGATTGATGCGGCACATCGTCCATTTAGCTTTGTTGCTGGTAGCTTATTATCTTTTGTCAGTTATGACTTCCCTGGTGGTTGCTATCAACGCCAAGGCTATTGGCTTGAGGAGCTTGGCGAAGGACAGTTTAAGAAAACTGAAGTATTAACCGGTGATACGGAAACAGTTGGTTTTATCAGTGAAGGCATAAGTGTGAGCCTGGTTAATATAAATGCCGGTTTAATTTTAGAACTAGGGGACTATAACTCTGCTGGGGACTATCCAGAAACAGGCAGTAATCATTTAACAAGTGGGGTTAATTTATTGGGTTGTATAAATATCAATCCGGTTCCGTCTCAGTTAGTGGGCTATTGGTATAGTGACTCTTCATTGAGTTTTATTAAATTTCACATAACTGGCGAGCAGTTAATTCGCACTAAATATCCATATAATTTTACTTGTCATACTGCTGAAGAGCCTAAAGTAATCTCGGATGCTTCTAAGTTGAACGTATTTTCTGGTAACTTGGCAATGAAGGATGGAAGCAGTAATTATTATAATCGAGTATTAGAAAAAGATTTACCCTTACCCTGTGATGATTCTGAGCCAGATTTAACTTTGACCCTAGAGGATATTGCCGGCCTATGGGCATCGCCATTAGAGTCAGGGGAAGAATTTTATTACGACATTACTATAGAAGGGGCTAAGACCTTGTATACCAACGTTTCCTCTGGTGAAAGCTGTCTTTCTACTTATAGTCCTACTAAGTTGACTCGTCTTTTCACTGGTAGGTTCACTGACCGTTTACTAGGTTTAGCTGAGTATGAGGTTATGTCATTTCTTATGCCAAGCATTGATCAATTATTTACATTTAGTGGGCATTACGATCGAAAAATGCTAAAAATGGAAAGGGCTAATACAACACTGGAAGATTTAAACAGCAGGGTATGTGAAAAATAACTGTAAAAATAGTAGCCTACTTTTATTAAGGTAGGCTATTTTAGTTTGTACTCGAAAATTTTTTATCAAAACCTATACTCATAAAACTCCGTCTCCCCCTCACAACTAGCAAGCACAAAGCCATTTTTAGTCAGCACTTTAGCCGAAGCAATATTGTCCTTTGTTACACCACCAGTTACTTTGTAAATATTTTTATGCTCACATTTATTTATTAAGCCCTTAATAAGCTCACTGGCTAGTCCTTTTCCCCAGTGCTGTTCTGAAAATAAATAACCTAGCCGTATTTCTAAGCCATCATTTATTTGTATTTCATAAAGAAATAAAAACCCAATTAACTGTTGGTCATCATCGTTGGTTATTTGAAATACTGGCCCTTCGTTTAAGCGCTCTATTAACCACTGTTTAGCGGCTCCTTCTGTGGTGATGCTTTGCCAGCTTTGCGGTAAATGCGCGGTGACCTTTTTGGTAAGAGTTTTCACTATGTCATTGAGATTGATGGCGGTAGCATCAGGAACAAGCTTAACCAATAATTGTGGGGTACTAAAAGACGTAAGCATATTTAGCCTTTTGTAAATGGTAATAGTTTATGGGGTTTTATTATTCAGGGTTAAATATGGATAAATCCAGCTCTATGCTGTTTCCTAACCAATAGGCATAACGGGTGTGATCATCCCAGTCATTGCCCGTTAAGGCATGAATAAACACGGTTAAGCCGTTTCGGTTTTCATCTAGCCAGGGCACAAAGGCCTCAAAATCTTTTGTCCCAAAAATCACTTGGCAACTCCAGCAAGGGTGGGGCCCTATGGATTTTTGAAAGATTCGACCCAGTTTTAAGCCAAATTTTTCTGGTATTTGTTCAAGTAATTCCGTGGCCATGGCTAACGTGTCTTGATCATAATAAACATGGGCATGGTATGCCTTATGGGCATTAACTGGGCGATTAGGTGCGTTCATAATAAGCTACAAGACCGGAGGATAATAACCAGTGTATAGCCTAATGCCCATAAAACCGACCTCCAGATAGATAAATAATTTAAACTTAATTCATTCTCTTGCTTGGATAACCCATTGGATTTAACTGAATAACCCTGCAGGGTATAAATACATTTAGTAAGCGCAATTAACTTAGCTGGTGGCATAGGGCTAGAATTAATTCAAGTGGGATTTATTCTAACCCTATATGAGTCTTTACTTCTTAAAATTGCTGACTAATTTGGCTTGCGCTCCCAGTTAAATGATCAACCATTTTCTTTATGGCCACCATTTGTGGGGCCTGCTTTTGGTAGTAGGTATAAGGGGGTAAGCTATTGTTACTGTAGCCCCAGAAATCCCAGCATCCTTTAGGGTTGAAAGGCACTAGGCTTGATTTCTTCACTTGAGGGTACAAGACAATGATGTTGTTAGTGTCGGCCACTTCCATATAGCCTGTTTGTTCAATGTAGGTAGTTCCTAATACAGACACGCCCTGTTGGCAGCCATGTAAAGCCACATGCACTTTACATGACTGAGCCTTGCAGTTCTCTGGTACGTATACATAAGCGGTGTCGTTCATGCTGGTTAATTCACTTTCAAAAAAATCAGTTTGATTAAAACTAATTAATTCTCCGCTTAAGTGACTAGAAGCCGGATTAAGATCCCCATAAATGTGGCTTAATATTTTCTGAGCCTGTGGAATGTCACAGTCATTAATGAAAGGTGATTGCGTTTCATTACATGGGGTATCTTTTGGGTCACTGGTTATGAAAGCATGACCTGCTTGGGTTTGATCATTATATAAAATCGATTGCTCGCTTATGCCTAAATTTTGATAAAACTCAGTGGTGGTGTCCACTACATCGGTTACCACAGTATGATCATTTTTTCCTGAGAAAATATAAACCTTATCGTCTTTTAAGTTTTCAATATCGTCTATTTGTCCAAGGTCTGCGTTGCTCTTGGCAAGGCTTGCTAAGAAGTCGCTATTAGGCAGCAACATGCTTGGGCAACCAAACCATTGGTAAAACCAATTATTTTTACAAGGGTCCATGCAGGTAGAAACCGCTGTACTTAATGGTGGTATTAAAGGGTTGGTTCCCGCGCAATTCCATGGGCCGCCGGCGACGATTCCCACTCCTACTAAATCCTTAGAATACGCTACGTGAAATTGTGCCGCCATAAAGGCACCTGATGATAGCCCCGATATGGATGTCTTATCTTTTAATGCGTTTAATGTGGGTAAGTTTACTTCATTAGAAAGCGTATGGGTGCTTAAACCCATAAACACTAAAATAATGAGCAATGGAATGTTTTTTAACATGGTTGCCTCCAGGCAAATTTAGTGAATAAAAATAATGAATAGCGGTTTTAATTTCTTTAACAAAAATGGTTGTAACACAGTTTGATTTAGGTGGTGTTTAACATTTATAAAAGGCAAAGTTATTCAGGATATTAGGTTAGAAAAAACAAAGTAAATGGTGAATGCAAGTCTGTGAAATACAGTGGGATATATTAATCAAATGAGCTCTATTATGTGACGAATCTAAAAGGCTAAATTAGGTTTGTTTTAGTTTTTGACGGGGGCAGTCTAATGAATGTTTCTCTCTTCTTTTTAAACGATTAACCTCATGGAGTTGCCCATGAAGCCTCTTGAAATTGGCGCTATCAATAATAATGTAGGAATAGAACACAGACGATTCTTAAAGCTGGGCACCTATATTGTGGCTGTTTAGCTAAAGAATGATCACAAAATCTGGGTAAGGCTCGCTTTCCAGTGGAAGGGTTTGCCAAGAAACGGATCAAAAAATATTTGCTCGTGATGTTAAGCTTAAAGCTTTTCCTAGTTGCCCCAATGAAGAGCAAAGCGCTGATAAGCTGTATACCTACTGCTAGGACCCAACTCTGACGCAGTGCGTTTAAACCCTCATAAGGGCCAAACCGTTCTATGGCTATCCTTTGATTTGCTCCATTTTTTATAGCAATAACACATACCCAAACAGGTACTGAAAGCCCTTTGGAATAAAAATCGCCACTATCCCCATTAAATCAGGCCCTAGCGTCATAGGTTAGTTTTCACACTATGGTATGAGCTATAGACATTAATAAAAAATGGGTTTATTGTCGAAACGGTCAAGAATGAGGCGGCCATTTATACGTGCTCAGCCCTTTTTCCCCTTGGCTTGTAGACCCATAACAACAATAAAAATAGCAGGGGCATCACAGTCCCTAGGGCAAACACCTCATATAGCCCAAATAAATCCAATACCAAAATACTTTACCAAGGGAGACCTGTATAAAGCGAATTTAGACATTAATAACCAGTCTTTATATTTTTATTGATAACTGCTTAAACCCTAAATTGTTTTAGGTGGCTGGATGGTTTTATAGGGCTTTAGGCCCTATAAAACAGCGAGTAAAGCTTTCCGCGATACTTTACTCCTGAAACTGCAGCATGCTGCAGTGTGTTAAAAAACGGCAACACGGTGCATCCGGTTGCTGATTTTAACCGTTTTCGTGGGCAACCAATCAGTCTCAAGGCACGGTGCATCCGGTCAGGGCCTGGTTAAACAATAAAATAAAAGAAGGGGGGTTCTATGGAACTCTTGTATAAAGTTGAAGACAAGCCACCCGTTGGCACGTCTATCTTACTGGCGGCCCAGCACTTGCTGGCGGCGTTAGGCGCGATCATTGCCGTACCTTTAGTGGTAGGTGGTGTATTAGGTTTATCCACCGAAGATATGGTGGTGTTAGTGAACGCGGCCATGCTGATTTCAGGTGTGGTCACCATCATTCAATGTCGCGGCGCTGGCCCTGTTGGTATTCGTTTACCCGTCGTAATGGGCACCAGCTTTACCTTTGTGGGGGTGTCTATCGCCATAGGGTTTGAGCATGGCGTGGCCGGCATACTGGGCTCGGCCTTAGTGGCCTCCCTTGTCATGATAGTGGGCAGTTTCTTTATGCCTGTTATTCGTAAACTCTTCCCACCTATTGTTACCGGTACCGTAGTAACCCTAATCGGTTTGTCGTTAATTCCTGTGGCGGTTGATTGGATTGCTGGTGGTCAAGTGGGCACTGAAGGTTATGCCTCTATTACCAACCTAATGATTGGTTTGTTTGTATTGGCCTTGGTGGTGGTGTTATCTCAATTTGGTAAAGGCATCTTTGGTGCGTCAGCTGTCGTAATCGGCATGATCGTGGGCTTTATCGTATGTGCCATCATGGGCATTGTTGACTTTACACCAGTAGAGCAAGCCGCTTTAGTGGCCTTACCTAGCCCATTGCATTTTGGTTTATCTTTTCCTATTAGTGGCATCATTGGTATGTCTATCGCGTATCTTGTGACCATTATTGAATCAACAGGTGACTTTTTAGCCCTTTCAGATGTGACCAAAACCAAGTTAACCGGTAAGAAACTATCCCGTGGTATCTTGGCCGACGGTCTGGGTTCGGCTTTGGCATCCATTTTCTCTACTACGCCATTCTCTTCGTTCTCGCAGAACGTGGGCATTGTGGGCATGACAGGAGTGGCCAGTCGTTACGTGGTGGCCATTACCGGCGCCATGTTAGTGCTTGCCGGTTTGTTCCCAATATTGGGTGCGCTGGTGGTGATTATTCCATTGCCTGTATTGGGCGGCGCGGGTCTGGTGATGTTTGCCATGATCATTACAGCAGGCGTTAACATTTTGTCTAAAACTGAACACAGCAAGCGTAACGGTATTATTGTGGCTGTGGGTGTGGGCGCTGGCATGGCGGTCACGGTTCGCCCTGAATTGTTGGCTAACTTGCCTGAATTCTTAAAAGTGATTTTGGCATCGGGCATCACCACGGGTTCTTTGGTGGCCTTGTTCTTGAATTTGTTATTGCCAGGTCGTGAAGTGGAAGCCATGGATGATGCTGAAGAGGAGTCTGAGTCTGCCGAAAAAACTGCGTAAATTTGTATTATTTAGGTTAACTGCTTTTGCTAAGACCTTGTGTTAACCCCTTTGCTAATAAGGATTGTTAGTCACTCTATCTAGCCACTCTTGTTAGCTAAGACAGCTTAAGCTAACCCTTCAGCCCAAGTTATGAAAATAGCTTGGGCTTTTTTGCGTTCAGGACGAACGGCAATTGGGCTACCAGGGATGGTAATGAGCCAGTATTTGCACAGTTTTTAAGTGCTGCTATTAAGGGTCTCTTTTAAACCATGTGATCACCTTTGGCATTTGTTAACATGCCTATACGGGTTTTCTTTCAGTGGCAATTCATATCGATCACTGGCCCGCGCCAAACAGAATACGTACCTAGGACACCCCATGAAACTTTTTTACAAAGTGGAACAAAAGCCGCCGTTGGCCACCTCTACTTTATTGGCAGCGCAGCACCTATTAGCCGCGCTGGGCGCCATTATTGCCGTGCCCTTAGTGGTGGGCGGGGTGTTAGGTTTATCCACGTCAGACATGGTGGTGCTGGTGAACGCCGCCATGTTAGTGAGTGGTGTGGTGACCATTATTCAATGCAAGGGGGTGGGGGATTTTGGCATTCGCCTACCCACCGTTATGGGCACCAGCTTTACCTTTGTGGGGGTGTCTATTGCCATTGGATTAGAGCACGGCGTGGCGGGAATATTGGGCTCGGCCCTGGTGGCCTCGCTAGTGATGATTGTGGGCAGTTTTTTTATGCCCATGATACGAAAATTATTCCCGCCCATCGTGACCGGCACTGTGGTGACGCTAATTGGTTTATCGCTTATTCCCGTGGCGGTGGATTGGATAGGGGGCGGCCAAGTGGGGCAAGCAGGTTATGGTAATAACAGTAATTTATTAATTGGCTTATTTGTATTGGTATTGGTGCTGGTGTTGTCCCACTGGGGGCGCGGTATCTTGTCGGCCTCGGCGGTGATTACCGGCATTGTCATTGGTCTAATGGTTTGCATGGCGTTGGGGTTGGTGGATTTCACACCCGTACAACAAGCAAGCTGGGTGGCACTGCCCAGCCCACTGCATTTTGGCATGACCTTTCCCATAGGCGGCATCATAGGTATGTGTATCGCTTACTTGGTAACCATCATTGAAACCACTGGGGATTTCTTAGCGTTATCGGGTATCACCAATACGAAATTAACCGGTAAAAAATTATCCCGTGGCATTCTGGCTGAAGGGATGGGCTCGGCTTTGGCTTCGATTTTTTCTACCACACCTTTATCGTCGTTTTCACAAAATGTCGGCATAGTAGGCATGACCGGCGTGGCCAGCCGCCATGTGGTGGCCATTACCGGAATGATGTTGGTAGTGGCGGGTTTGTTTCCTGTGATCGGCGCGCTGGTGGTGATGATTCCATCCCCTGTATTAGGCGGGGCAGGTCTTGTGATGTTTGCCATGATCATTACCGCAGGGGTGAATATATTATCTAAAACCGAACACAGCCGCCGTAACGGCACCATTATCGCCATGGGCATTGGTGCAGGCATGGCGGTGACCATACGCCCTGAGTTGTTTGCTAACTTGCCGGAATTTATAAAAGTGGTGTTTACTTCGGGGATTACCACTGGGTCTTTAGTGGCTTTATTGCTGAATATGGTGTTGCCGGGGCGTAATGAGTTTAGTAATTAAAGATTGAAACCATTAAAATTAACTCTGAATATTATTAATCTATATGAATAAAATACTTTTAATCACTACTTTAATTTTTATGTTTGGCTGTGCGAATCAGGCTAATCAAAAAGGAGGGGCGTGGTCAATGAATGATGAAAACTTCTTGATGGCAATGCACGACTATCATGATGCTTCTACGCGATACTGGTCAAGGAATAAAGAGCAAGCTAAGAATGACATGGCAATGGCCGCTAAACGGTTATACCCATTTGCAAAAGATGGTAATCCGGCAGCCCAATACCTTTATGGAGGTAGTTTAGTCTATTCAAATCAAGGAAGAGGTATTGGTCAGTGGATGATTTCATCATCAAAAAATAACTTTTTACCCGCCAAACGAAAACTATCCAGTCTTTATCGTACGGGATATGGCGTAGTTAAGAATCAAGATTCGGCCATAAAAATAATTAAAGAAAATGTAAAGTACGGGCATGCTCAAGATATAAGTGTTTTAGCTGCACTGTATCGAATAGGGAAGGGTGTAAAGAAAGACTCTCAAAGATATTATGAAATAATGACAGAAGCTGCGATGCTAGGCTATTCAAGTTCCCACAGTGCGCTAGCACAAGCGTATGGGGCAGGATATGGAGAGAAAGAAGATTTAATACAGTCCTATGCATGGTATGAAATCAGCTTTATGAATTCGTATGCTCATTATAAAAGCATGAAAGGTAACGTAAAAATAATAAAAAAATCTATGTCTGATTCAGATTTGATTAAAGCTAAAAAGCTTAAAGGAGATCTGGCCGACGAATTAGCTTTAATAACAGCTAACCTAATTAGAAAAGCAGAAGAGGGCGACCTAAAAGCACAGAGGATTTACGCCTATCGCTGCTTTACTGGAGATGCTTTTGTTAAAAAGAGTCATTTGGAAGCTGCAGTATGGCTATCTATAGCAGGAAATAATCTAAAAAATAGCCAACGTGACTATGACCAATATACTTTCGCTATTTCGTTTAATACTCTAACAGAAGAAGAGAAGGGGTTATTTAAAAAGAGGATTAAGAGTTACGACGATAGCCAAGTGTTGAATATTTCAACTAGCTAGCAAGTTAAAGAGCAGTTAGAAACCTTGTCCGGTAAAGATGGATTTGAGGAGCAAGAGAAAATGCTCCAAGATGAATTGGCCATTTTAAATGCTGCGCTAATGAAAGCCATGAATGAGAAACTTCAGGCTGAGCAGGCAGGTTAATGACCTTTCTTTTATTTGTGGTGACTTTCAAAAAAATCGTTAAATAACTGTTTGCCCCGTTCGCTTACAAAAAAATAAAAATATTGAATAGCCATAAGTCCCAGCATGACTAAAACCACCCAGTAAACTCCATTACTATTTTCATCAATAAAAATTAGCCTGAATACAAATAAAAGGGAATAGGCACTAAAAAATACTGCCAGTGTTTTTTTCGCCCAGCTATTCCTCCACAGGTATATCAATAATTCAATGTTCATTATGATTAGACAAAACACTAAAAATATGAATGCGGCAATGAATTCTAAACTACCACTAACAATACATGCGCCTGCTGCCATTGGAATACCCAATGTTAAAAAGGTGAGGTTTTTGTAGAAGTCTACACTCGCTCCTTCTTTAGCTTTTTTCTTGTGAAAGCCTTCAGGGTCTTTGTGCTTCTCAATATCTTCGCCACTGGCATTGGCAGGGCAGCCACACTGTTTACACTTGGTAGCATTTGAATCATTGCCCGTATCGCAGGCATTGCATGTCCATCGGTAGGTCTTCATGGTGATAATGGCTACTGTCTAAATGTTAATTCTATGATTTAAAATACTATGGCGGGCTTGGTACCCACCAAAAAAACGACTTGCAACCTTTAATATAGGCTTCTTTATCATCACTAATTGAAAAATCTGCATGGTATCCTTCGCCACCTGGCTTGCCATTCTTCCCATAAGATTTTAATTCATACTCTGTATCTGACTTCTTATTATAAATGTAATGGTTCCCCCAAGAGTCAACAGGAAGCTTCTTTAAATATCGCCCGACAAGAAGTTTAGGAATACTGCTTTGAGAAGGCGGTAACATGCCTGTTTCTAAGTAGTATAGATCAATAGCATGGCCAAACTCTTGAGCGTTTAATGCATTATAACTGCAGATTTTCCAGTCAGCCTCAGAAGCAGAAGCCATAGCGGTAACTAATATAATTAAAAATACAGTGATAAAGGTTTTAACTATTAAACTCATATTTTCCCTTATATGAATAAATATTCTCCAATGATACTACTAAATTTTTAATGTCTTAATATTGAGCTGTTTCATATGTATTTTATCAGGTAAATTCGGCCCCAGCGAATGTAAACCTCTAGCAATAACACTTATCCTATTAATCAGGGTAATGGCGATTAATTGCGAGTGCTCTAAATTAAATGTCATTATCAATGACAAAAACAATCAAGTAGCATCTGTTTCAAATTAGCCGATAGCTTGGAATAGTCTTTTCTACCAGTTATCTACCTCCACCCTTCATTAGCCGCTACAATCACTGCTAACAAAAACCTGATCTCTTAACTGCGTGGGGATATTCAGTGCCAGAAGCCAATCAACCTAGGCGTGATGCCAACTTAAGCTACCCGTTTGAAGAAAAGCCCCAAGCGGGGGAATTAGTGAAAGTGGCCGAGGGGATTAACTGGCTGCGCATGCCACTGCCGTTCAGTTTGAACCACATTAACCTGTGGGCCATAGAAGGGGATGACGATTGGTCTATCGTGGATACTGGACTGGCCAGTGATGACACCATCGAGCTATGGCAGGCCATACACAATAAATATTGCAGCCATAAGCCGGTTAAAGATATTTATATAACCCATATGCACCCCGACCATATTGGTTTAGCGGGTTGGTTGGCCCGCACCTGTAAAGCTGAGCTTTCTATTACCCGCAGTGAATACCTTACTTGCCGCCACTTGCTGGATTACTCTCATAAAGAAGCCCCACAAGAAGCGGTGGATTTTTATAAGGCGGCGGGATTTGATGAAGAACAAATTGAAAATTACATAGGCCAGTTTGGCGGCTTTGGAAAATTTGTACGGGGCCTGCCCCATAGTTACCGCCGCTTAGTCGATGGACAAGTAGTGAAAATAGGCAATCATCAATGGCGGGTGATTGTGGGCTCGGGGCACTCCACCGAGCACGCTTGTTTTTATTGTGAAGCATTAAACGTAATTATATCTGGGGATCAAATACTCCCCACTATTTCATCCAACGTGAGCCTGCGCGCCACCGAGCCTTATGAAAACCCATTGCAAGACTGGTTAGACTCCTGCCAAAAACTCATTGATGAATTGCCTGAAGATGTTTTAGTGTTGCCGTCCCATGGCCGCCCTTTTAAGGGTGCCCATGAACGTTTAAAGGGCTTAATTAACGAACACGAATCCGACATGGAAAAACTGAAAGTGGAATGCATAACGCCTAAGCGTGCCATTGATGTATTCCCTATTTTGTTCAGGGCCAAGATTGATCGTAACAATTTATTGATGGCCACCGGCGAAAGCCTTGCCCACCTTAATTGCCTAGTGGCCCGTGGTGAACTGAGTGTCACTATGGATGATAACGGCGTGAATTATTATCAAACGGTGAGTTAACTTATTTGTTGGCTGTTGGCTGTTGGCTGTTGGCTGTTGGCTGTTGGCTTTTGGCTTTTGGCTACTGGTTAATAGGCATTTAATAATCAAACCCAAAAGGGCAGCTCTAAAAGCTGCCCTTTTTATTTAATGTTATTCACTAGAATGATTAACCAAAACGGTTAATTATTGGTTAATAGTTTTTTACTGTTAATGCTCTGTAACCATTCAGCCAAACCCTTGCCAATTTCATCGGCATACACTTCCTGCATAAAGTGTCCCGCTGGCCCCAAACCTATGGTTTTAATGTTTTTGGCATTGTCTTCCATGTATTTCACGGTGGCCTCGGGTACCAATACTCCAGGTGTCACATAAAACAATAACTTTGGAATTTCGCTTTCAATAATCCATTGGTTATTTTTAAGGCCTATTTCATGGACATTGGCAGGCTGGCCGCCAATAGGAATTTCTCTTAACCATTGCAATAAAGGCTGGCGGCTTTTTTCATTTGAATAATAGCGATTGTACTGAGCAATGACATTGTCACTCATGGGCTTCTCTTGGTTGCTGTAACGCAGAAACTGATCAATCAAAATATTGTTTTTCATGATCATCTCTTCACCCACGCCCTGGGTACGTACATTTTTCAAAAAATCTGCCGAGGGGCCCATGGCTTCAAGTGAAGGCATTGGGAAATAGGGCGGCAAGGTGGCTTCCATAAAAGCAATGGCCGAAATACGCTCTGAACGAGTACGGGCATAATGAAAACCTAAGGCCGAGCCCCAATCGTGTACCACTAAGATGGCGTCTTTTAAATTTAGGGAATCTAAAAAGCCGTGTAAATATTTGGCTTGATCATTGTAGTTGTATTTTAAATCAGGTTTAGCACTGTCCCCCATGCCCATTAAGTCTGGGGCAATAGCACGGTAGTTTTTTGAAACATAGGGAATAATATTACGCCATAAATAAGATGAGGTAGGGTTGCCATGAAGAAACACCACTGGGCGACCTTGGCCTTCATCTATGTAAGCCATCTTTTGCCCTAGAATGGTTTTGTATTGTTTTTCATACGGGGTATCAGCCATGGCGCTACTGGCTAAAAGCAAACTAAAGCTAACAGCAAAGGTAGAGGCTACCCATTTATATGGATTAAGCCATGTTGTAAATTTAAAATATTTAGAATTAGAAAACGTCATTTTAATACCCGCGGATTCAACCTTGAAGTGCATCAAAGCCTAAGCTGCTAATGCAGCCATATGT
>OJBM01000027.1_pt1 | contig 94932 bp, 70 predicted proteins | sample 1591061 | NCBI WGS metagenome assembly OJBM01 (sample SAMN05416872, study PRJEB24817) | seawater metagenome | isolation source: Sea water | place: Canada:Atlantic | collected 2013-11
TTTCGCGTGCCGCAAAAAAGCCGCCAACACACCCAATCCAGTGTTGCGGGCGTTAAGCGCTCACATCGTTGTAATAAGTTACTAAAGTTAGGGAGTTATCATGAAGGTGAAATCAATCGAAATTAGAGGGATAGGTGGTATTGGAAGCCTTGATATTGATTTCAATGAAAATATGAATTTTATATGTGGTCCAAATGGAATTGGTAAGACAACTCTACTTGAATGCGTCGCACATTCATTTTCTTTTAACAGGACTAACATACTAAAAAGGAATGTATCCTCCGAACAGGGCAGCTTTAAAGCTATTGTTGAAATTGATGGTGTAGACACACCATCAAACATATCCATAACTGACTTTGACCCAAACAAACCGTCACGAATAAATGGCTTACTAGATCACTCTTCGAAACTTCTTTCTTTAAAAGTTACTAGAACTTTTCAATACCAGCCGTTAAATGCAGTAGGTAAAGACGTTGATAAAAATAGAGACACTTCGTATCAGGAAGCGATGAATGGGGTTAATGTCAACGAAGTTAAGAACTGGTTCGTTAATAGATATTTATATTCGGTTCACGAAGGTGCGTTAACTGAGCAGCAACTCAATAACCTCGAGTTAGCTAAGAAAAGCTTTTCACTCTTAAATGACGAATTTTCTTTTAGTAAAGTTTTAGCATCTTCCAATGAAATCATGATTCATACACCTAATGGCGAAATATATTATGAATATTTATCATCAGGGTTTAAATCTTGCCTATCAATAATATTCGGGATAATAAAAGATATTGAGCTGAGATTTAAAGAGCCTTGTATCAATGCAGATGATTTCGATGGTGTAATTCTTATTGATGAATTAGAGCTTCATTTACATCCGGAATGGCAAGGGAAAATCGCTAAGATATTAGTGCAAGTTTTTCCTAAGGCGCAATTTATTACCGCAACTCACAGCCCTCACATTCTACAAGGTGCAAACCCCAATGAAATCATTGCGCTTGCTTCAGATAACGGGCAGGTATTTCGTAGAGATTTGTCAGGCACCAAATATGGTTATCAAGGCTGGACAGTTGAAGAAATTCTTGTCGATGTTATGGGTATGTCGGACACCCGTACTGAGAGCTATTATAAATTAATGTCAGATTTTGAGTCTGCCATTGATAGCGATGACTATGAAAAATCAAAGAGGATATATCAAGAACTTGAGCTATTGCTCCACCCTGAAAACCATCTAAGAAAGTTGCTTAAGTTCCAGTTAGCAGCAGTTAAGGGTGAATCATGATCAAGCTGAGTAGAGCCCCTAAACCTGACTTTCTAACTGACGATAAAATTGATGAGTTAGTTGAAGAGTTTAAAAATAATGGTACGTCTGTATGGAATACCGAATCCATTAAAACGCCACTACTTAATTCCAGTCACGGCAAGTGCTCTTATTGTGAATGCGACCTAACTGAGGAAAGTAAGTACATGGAAGTTGAGCACTTCGAAGACAAAAAACATAACCCAGAAAAAGTTGTGATTTGGGAAAACCTTCTGCCATCATGTAAGAAATGTAACGGCGCGAAAAGTACTCACGACGTAATAGCGGAACCGATATTAAATCCGTACATTCAAGACCCCAAAGAGCATTTAGCGATCAGAATGTTTCGTATGCGGGGTTTAACTCAATTAGGAAAAGATAGTATTGATGTGGTTGGCCTAAACAATCAAGAGAGACTTGTTCTAAAGCGGTTTGAAATCGGAAGCCAGATAGCTGATTCTATTGAAATTGCTTGGGAAAGATATTCCATCTATAAATCTAATGGAAGGACCCAGTCAAGAAACAGACTAATCAACCTTGTTGAGGGTATTCTTTTAGAATCTCAGCCGAAAGCAATTTATGCTGCAACAACGGCAACTGTAGCACTTACAGATGCAAGCTTTAGTGAGCTTCTGGGTGCGATGAAGAACGAGGATATCTGGAATGACAACTTGGAAGAGCTACTAGGAAATGCGCAAGCGTTAATTTTGCAATGCGCTTAACAAGTCAAAGCACTCGGACGCAGCATAGCTGCGCCGGTGTTTGAGACGTTATAGGGCCTAATGAATAAAGTGTTCTTACTTTCAAATAAGGTGTTAATTCCTACGGTACTTATAGGACCTTTTCTCCTCGCTTGGTTTTTTACCCAAATTCAGTTTTGGCTAGGATCAGTTATAGCCAATCCAATGGGTCTAGTGGCGGAGAGTAGAGGGTCAAGTCTTGCCGTTTGCCATTGGCGCACAAAACAAGACCTGATAATCATATAGGTAAGCCCCCAGTGTCCGTAAACGGACTAAATTGATTAGTGCAACCTAACAAAACTGGAGACCACTATGACACTTTATGCTGCAATCGATTTACATTCAAATAACCATTACCTTTGCGTGATTGACGGAAATGATAAACGCTTATTTGAAGGCAAGTTTGATAACGATGCGAATTTAACTATTCAGGCTCTAAAGCCTTTTAAGCGGCGATTAAAGGCTATTGCTATAGAGTCTACTTTTAATTGGTATTGGCTAGCCGATGCCCTTATGGAAGCTGGATTTGAGGCACAGCTAGTGAATACCGCAAAGGTTATTCAATATGAAGGGCTTAAACGGACAGATGATAAATACGATGCCTTTTTCCTCGCTCATCTTATGCGGCTTGGTATTTTACCAACAGGCTATATTTACCCAGTAGAACAGCGTGGACTAAGGGATTTATTACGCCGAAGAATGCGTTTAGTGCAAGATAGAACCCGTTATATAAACAGTTTAAACACTCAGTATCAGCGTCAAACAGGACTGCATCTAAGCTGTAATAAAATAAATTCTAAGTTGTTTCGTTTGCCGGTTGTGGGGGATTTAAATGTACAGTTGGCTATGAAGGCTAATTTGAACATGAGTAAAGCTCTAAAGGTTCAAATTAAACTGCTTGAAAAAAGTATCATGAGCCAAGTAAAAGAATGTAGTGAATTTAACCTTTTAAAAACCACTAATGGCATTGGTGATGTACTTGCCGAAACCATCTTATTAGAAACAGGTGATATCAATCGCTTTAATAGTCCAGGAAATTACGCTTCATACTGCCGCTGCGTTGATAGCTGTAAATCTAGTAACGGTAAAAAGAAAGGCGTAGGAAATAGAAAAAATGGCAACAAGTATTTGGCATGGGCCTTTATTGAGGCAGCCAATTTTGCCATTCGATACAATGTAAAAGCCAAGAAATTTTATGAATGTAAGAAGCGTAAAACAAATAATGTGATCGCACTAAAAGCGTTAGCACACAAATTATCTAGGGCTTGTTATTACATTATAAAACAGGGCGTACCTTTTGATGAGAACAAAATCTTTGGAAGGGTTTGAGTGGCTCGGTTAACCAGCCGAGGGGTTGGCCAATAACCAATAGACCTGATTGGCCCGAGCCATTCATTTTAAATTGAGTATAAATGTACGCTACCACACTGAGCCGACTAAGGGGTTGGATGTGAAAGCAAGCCATAGATCTGTAACAAGTATTTTGGACAGTGTACTAAACCGACGATTTTCTGGGGCGAAAGCCAGGGCGATTTTAATCGCTTGATCCTGATGGGTGACTGTTGACGCTGTTAATTCGCGATGACAACTATTGAAGTAACGGGTGCGTACACATTTATTAACTCAATATATAACGACACCCGATTCATTGGGAGAAATTTAAACGGTCGCTTGACGGAGAAAACCTAATGGGTGACCCCAATGGCACTCTTATTTTAAATATACGTGCTTGCGCATGAATAAAACTGTTATACAACTATCAAAAATCATGCTAAAAATTTACATAAAAACACTGCCGAGAGCTTTGACAATATTATCTCTATTTTCTCTTGGGTTTCTTATTCTTAAGGTTACCCTCTTAAATTCTATTCCAGAAATTTTTGAGTATGGACATGAATTAGGGGTGATGGTTGAAGGTATATTGCTATCCGTTGTCGCAAGCTATATTTTTTATCTCATAGTTGTACATTATAAAGAAACTAAGGAAAAGGCTTCTCTGATTCCTTATGTTATTGAGTGGTGTGAGGGACTAGTTGCATCTAGCAGAAATGTTATCAGCGTCGTTTTTGATGCCAAAGATGTTTCATATGATTATAAATTGTTATCAAGAGACGATATAGCCCAAGTTGTTTCCAATCTCGACCCATACCAAGAAAATATTTCTCTTTATCAGAAAGGTAAACTCACAAGGCACATAGGCAATTGGTATGGGTTCTTTAGCTCACTTCAAGAGCTGGACTTAATAAAACTAGAAAGAATTAAAAACTCAAAGTACTTACTAGAGGCTGAGTTAATTGAAATAGTTACTGATATTGCAGAATGTAGCTATTATATGATGCTTCCTCACTATCAAGCTGCAATAAAGCAAGGCCATAAACCAGGCTCACCTTTCCAAAATGACGGTGCTGATATTTTTACTTACTATCAACATTGTTTAAGGTTAAGAAAGTATTTAGATAAAATCATCCCCATTTATGGGCGCAAGAGTTAAGTTGTATAGCAAGGCCAAGCACTCTGAAAAGTTACTCGCTACGCTCTTAACAAGGCGTGAGGGTCAAACAAGGCGTGATGGTCAAGTCTTGCGTCTTGCCTTTATCTTTTATCAACAGAATCAAAACCCGTCACGATAACAAGTCGCGACTTTTTGTGGCCTTTATTGCAAAAGCCCAATTGAATTTATAAATGACCAAAGGCCACAAGGGGAGCAATGGGGGTGGAAGGGGTCACCCCTTCAAAGAAAAAATCTAGCCACTATGTAATTCCCCTCTCAAACTCAATTAAAAAACGCCAACCGTCCCCTCAAATAAAAGAAACAAGTCAGCGTTTTAATTGCTGTTCAACTAATATCAGTCAAAGAAAAACCTAAACCTCCTCAGTTTTAACCTTATCCTTCTTATGCAGCAAGCCATAAATAATTGGCAATACAAACAAAACCAAAAGAGTCGCAGAAATAATCCCGCCAATCACCAAGGCCATTGCACAGAGTAGAGGGTCAATTCTTAGCTTTGCCGCCATGTATCCATTTTATGTAATAAGCATGACCGAGAACAAACTCAATATCCTGTGTTTCACAGAGTTCGGTAAGCCAATACCAGCTGAACATGCACTCAACACCAACAACAATACCCTTTGTAGTACTTATTAATTAGGCACAGAGATGCATCGCCATTTTGTCGATATATTCTTATGAATAAGGATGTTACCTTTATTTTTTATAAGGAAGACGTACATCATTTAGGTGTGTAGATTGATGGCACAATAATATTTGTGGGTTTTGTTGTAGGCTCCCATTAGCCTTCTCCTCATGTGATTTCATGTTTTCCCACATGGGATGGTAGTTGATCCAGCAATTACTATTGTGAAAATTATATTTATAAGGAAATTAATATGTTAGCTAATGCAAATTATAGAATCATGACGACTGCATTCCCGATGGTCGCTTTTCTGCTGATGTCGCTGTCGGGCCTTGTCTATGCCAGTGACCAAAACATTGGGACTTATACAATAAAATGTACAGGGCCTTCAAATTATTATTGCTCAGCACCTGACTGTACGGGAGGTGAAAACAATTGTGGGCAATATACTTTTTTTGTTAGCGGGCCCAGTGAAGCGTTTCCCAACGATAACACAACAAATGGTTATGAATTTAAGCTCGGCCCCAAAGAGGAAGTTGACCTCCACCTGCTGTGTACTGCACCAAACGCTGACGGCCTAGTACCGTCCCATGTCGGTTTTTCTAAGAATGATGTTAAATGCAAAGCCAAAGAGCATGGCAGTACGGAAACTTATGGGTACAAGTATTTTCAATGCAAAAACAAAAGTGGCAAAAGCCAGCACCATCTCGATCTCACTAATTACACCTGTGGCTAGAGAATACAGAATTGAGCCTAGCTTGTTTCAATTCGTAGGTTTCTAAGTAACTGCTAGAAAAAGTACAGTAAGGTTAGAAAGGTAAAATTTTGCTAACTGATCCGCACAGTTTAAAAGCGGGGCGGAAGACGAAAAGCCTCATGAGTAGTCAAAATAACTATATAGGGAAGTTGAAATGACAACAGCAGAGTTAACAAAAGATGAAAAGACAGCAGTAAAAATAAAAAAGAAGGAAGGCAAGGATTTCATAGGCGAGTACCCTGCGGAAGGCCTTCTTGGTATGGGAGGATTCTTGTTTTACAGTTTGGGTTGCGTTTTCGTGTATGACGATGTCACTCAGCCGACTTTGCGTTTGAGTTCCGATGGTTTCGGCGACGATTTTGATGCTGACACATCGGAAATGTTTGGTACCTTCACTGATGTTCCAAAAAATCTAGAAGGAGAATGTTGGTTTGATTTAGAGACAATTGATTTTGAAGAGGGCGTAATACAGCTGACGATAATGAAGGAGAAGCATGGCATTCCTGTTGGCGTCTTTACCGGCGATTCTGAGGGCTTGGGTGAAGCGATATTGAGAAATAAGAAAGGTAAGCTAGAGATCCCAGCGACCAAGGAGCATAACAACGATATTATCTTCGAGGGTAAGGATGGCATCGAATCGATCGAATTTGCTTATGGTAACCAGTATTCGATCACGGATGGGCAACCCTGGGGAGGTGTTGAAACGACAAGTAGCAACAACGGCTCAAAGCTCACTATTGATGTAGGCGCAGGAAGAAAAAATAACAAAGAACCAGCTGAGTGGTACAACGACACAGTGAATGGCGATACTACAAAGATGTTTCACAGTCGTGGTGGAAAGAACGTTCCGAAGAAACTCCACTTTGCCTTCAATGGAATCTTGTCAATCAACGGCGACTCGTTCAACGTTTCGATGGGGCAGGGCGAAGATGGTTGGTACCACAACTGGCATATCGCGTCCCCTGAAATGGTCTCAACGGAATCGCGCAAGACAGGCACCTTCGAGGGTGGTAAATATCGTATCTGGTCAACAGATTCTTATCACTTCAAAATTAGCAAAGAATGGTAGTCTAGGCACTAAGCAGGGATAAACGGGATCAGAGACGCTTTTAACAACCATAACCTTAGGCAAGGTTGACTAAAAGTGTCTCTGACCCTGGTTCGAGCACAATTGATTTGAGAGCCCATGGGAATTTATTAAACATTGTAGGAGGACGCTTGCGCCAAGCCTTACGTTTTTCCCTTTCCTTTTATCAACAGACTTAAAATCTGTCACGATAATAAATCGCGACTTTTTGTGGCCTTTATTGCAAAAGACCAATCGAATATGACGTACAAGGATGTACTAACATCGTGGGGGCAGGATGCACAAACGATGTAATGACCAAAGGCCACAAGGGGTCACCCCTTCAAAAGAAAAAATCTAGCCACTATTTCATTCCCCTCTCAAGCCCAATAAAAAACGCCAACCGTTCCTTAAATTAAAAGAAACAAGTCAGCGTTTTAATTGCTACTTAATTAATGACAGTAAAAAACCTAAACCTCCTCAGTTTTAATCTTATCTTTTTTATGCAACAACCCATACAAGATAGGCAATACAAACAAAGTCAAAAGAGTCGAAGAAATAACCCCACCAATCACCACAGTGGCCAATGACCGTTGCACTTCAGCCCCAGTACCCGTATTCAATGCCATAGGCACAAAACCCAAGCTCGCCACTAATGCAGTCATAAGAACAGGGCGTAATCGAATTAAAGCCATTCCGCACCTTAAGCGCCCTCGCTACGATTCAACCGAGTTATTTAGGATTAAGCTGATGCACTGTTTGTTTTCATTTGATCGATCATCGCCAGATGATCCTTGTGATAGGTCCGCGCCGCGAAGAAAATAAAAACCCCTGTCATAAGCAACGAGACGGGGACCAGATACATTGCATCGTGAAGACCGACAGCCTTGAATTGCTCTGTCATTTCGGTGGCACCGGCGGACTCCATCGCAGCCAGAGAAAATGTGTCGGATAGATAACCGACCACTACCGGTCCAATTGCCCCACCTAGAAGATATTGACCCGCGAAATAGATGGCCATCGCGGTGCCTCGCAAACGGGGTTCGACGACGTCGTGCAAGGCCGGGTAAATAGTCGTGAAATAGTTATAATAAAGTAGCCATCCCAGACCGAACAGAACAGCGAAAGCGGTCAATGCGGTGTTATCCTGTTGCAGGGAGAATGTGGTTAGGACGGCCGCTAGAATCAAAGATATAGCGCCATAGTTTAATCGGCCGGTTTCACTTTTTTGGTGGAGGTGGTCTGCAATCTGCGCGCCCAGTGTCAAAGCCAGCAGTCCCGTAACGCCGACAATTCCGCCGGTGATCACCGCTGCTTCTTCGAGTGGTAGTTCAAAAAATCTTTGCAGCAGAACCACCATGAAGCCGCTCCCCGAATAACCTGCCATTTGGACCATTATACCCGATGCGATGATCCACCACATGGTCTTGATCTGGAGGATCTTCTTGATGGGTTGCTTAATTGGGTCTTCGGAGACTGCTACGACCTCAGCGGCTCCACGCTTTGGTTCGCGAATGAACAACACGAAAAGTGCCAGTATAAATCCCGGTATTGCCGCAAGCAAAAAGGGCGCTCGCCAGCTATTATCGAAGGCTTTGACCATTGCACCGACCGTGAAAAACGCCAAGATTAATCCAATCGGCAGACCCAGCATATAAATACCCATCGCACGAGCACGTTTATTAGAGGGAAATAAATCGCCAATTATTGAAGTTGCCGCGGGAGCACAACTGGCCTCACCGATTCCGACGCCAATGCGGATCAGAAGCAGGGAGGTATAATTCCAAGCTGCCCCGGTAGCGGCGGTCAGCCCACTCCAGACCACCAGGCCGGAGGCGAGAACCTTCTTTCGCGATTTGGTATCCGATAGGCGGCCCAGAGGAATACCTGCAAATGCATAGACCAAAGTAAAGGCGGCACTGAGGATGCCAAGTTGGACATCGCTAAGGGAAAATTCCAGCCTGATCGGCTCAAAGACAACCGCAGGGATCGTGCGATCAAAAAAATTAAGCAAATTCACTAGGAAAAGAATGATCATTACGCGCCAGGCGTTATTGGCCTGAACCGCACCTTGATTGTTGATCATTTGGTTTGTCGTCATTTTTTGTCCCTGTCAAATGTGTTTTAAATACTATTTTTATTGTCATTCAAAATTTACAGCGAATTATTAAAGGACTCTGTTAACAGGTGGCGATTAAATTCGTTATTCTTACGCCGCTGATAGTTGCTGCACAACGAATCGCTTAACCCTATCTTGATCCAATCATTCAACGATTTAAGAGTGTGTGTCAGTTCTAATACCTGGGTAGCACACGATTGTTTGGTATCCTACTTTGTGACAGCTATCAGGTGATATCTTACTCATTTAATGACCGAATACCGTTACAGAGCTTCAACCACAACGGGAATACCATTTAATACCGCATTACCGGAAAGTTCATCCACCAGTTTGTCATCGGTTAGAATGTTCTTATTGATACCTGGATTGGTTTTGGCGACGCTAAGCTCAACCCCTTCAAGATTGTGGCCCCAACCGTGCGGTAAACAAACGGATCCTGGCATCACCGTTTCGGTTATTTCTACTTCTACGTGTAATTGACCAACGCGTGAAGAGATTTTCGCTTTGTTTCCATTTTGTAAGTTGTGTTTTTTAGCGTCAATCGGGTGCATGAATAAACCACAACGATCTTTTCCTTTTACTAAACGGTGACTGTTATGCATCCAGGAATTATTAGAGCGTAAATCACGACGGCCTATGAGGTTTAATTGTGTTTGATTTTTCAAATCATTGGCGAAGTCTTTTAAGCGCTCTAGGTCTTTTAGGTATAAGTCTGGCATCATGTGAATCTTCTTATCTTCTGTAAATAAGAATTCAGGCAGACAAGCTTGCAGTGGGCCAAGGTTTAAACCATGTGGAAACTCTTTTAGTTTCTCTAGGCTTAAACCTTCTTCATGGTGGATAACTTCGTTGCCCTGGTATTCATTGAAACTGTCAGCATAGGGACCATTTTTCAGTGCGTAGTCCAATATTTCAATCGGTGTTATTGCTTGAGATTTAGCGGGCTTGCCCATTTTAATGCTATCTAATCGTTCAATTAACCCATTGGAAATTTCCCAATCAGATAAACGGCTATGATCGTGGGTAAATAGTGCTTCGGAAAACTTGGCCACGTTATGCACGGAGAGTAAATTAAATACCAAGTCATATTGCTCATGCTCTAGGGGGCCGGTAGGCGGTAAAATAATATCGGCGTGACGTGAGGTTTCATTTAGATAAAAATCAACAGATACCATGAAGTCTAATTCACTGAGGCCTTCTTCTAACAAACGGCTATTAGGTGTAGAGAGCGCAGGGTTACCTGCCATGCAGATGAATCCTCTTATTTGACCTTCTCCTGGTGTTGTCATTTCTTCTGCAATGACGGTGGACGGAAATTCTCGGTTGAATTCTGGTAAACCTCGTACCCGAGTGTGATAGGTGGCGAAGCTACCGGCTTGATGAGGTTTAATAGCAGAATCTATTGCCGGTTTGGTAAACATCATACCGCCGCGGCGGTCAAGGTTACCGGTTAGAATGTTGAGTATGTTGATTAGCCAATGGTTCAAAGCTCCAAAAGCTTGGGTAGAAATTCCCATGCGGCCATAGCAAATCGCTTTGTCAGCGCGGGCAAAATCTTCAGCAATTTTTTCAATTTCAGGCTGTGGAATACCGCATAGTTCAGAAATTTCCGTTATTGAGAATAGCTCAAAGGTTTTTAATAATTCATCCCAGTGATCCATCATGCCTTTCAGTTTGCCTGGCTTATACAGCTTTTTTTGTATGATGTGTTGAATCAGACCTATCAAGAAAAAAGCATCGCTGGCTGGCCGGATAAAATAATGCTCTTGGGCATATCGGGCGGTTTCGTTTTTACGCGGGTCTACCAAAACTAACTTACCACCGCGCTCGTGAATACCTTCTAAGCGTTTAAGAATGTCCCCAGCCGACATCAGGCTGCCGTTAGATGCAGCCGGATTGGCGCCTAACATCAGCATATAATCGGTGTGATCGATGTCAGGAATAGTGAAAATTTGGCCATGTCCGAACATTAAGTAAGAGCACAGCTGGTGGGGCATTTGATCAAGGGAAGCTCCGGTGAATATATTTCTACTGCCCAGAGATTTGCGTAACTTTTTTGTCGTTAATAACAAGCCTAAGTTGTGCGAAGCTGGATTGCCCCAATAGGCACCAACGGCATCGTTACCATAGTGCGCTTGAACCTTTGCAATGCCTTCAGCGGCATAATCCAGTGCGTCGTCCCATTCTACTTCTAACCATTGGCCATCTACTTTGCGTAGTGGTTTTTTCAAACGGTCTGGGTCGTTGTGCAAATCTTGCAGTGAATAGCCTTTAGGGCAAATATGACCCCAACTGTGTTGGTCTTTATCGTCGCCAGAGACGGCAATGATATTATCCCCTTGATACTGAATGGTCACACCACACATGGCTTCACACAAAGTACAGCTGCGATAGTGCTCTTTAACGGGCAGTTTGGCTTGTGCTTCGGCCTTGGCAGTAGCCGTTGAGCGGGCATCGCGAATTACCATTAACATGCTGGCAACATTGGTTTCTTTACGACGAGGGCGGCCTTGCTTTTGACCTTCTGTTTGTTCGTGTTGATCCAGTAGTTGCCAATCAGAAAACGTAATAAATTCTACTTGGTTGTCCGCTAAAATGGTTGTTACGTCTGTTTCTATGGGGTCCAGTATTCCGGGTAGGCTAGCAATCAATTGGCCAACGGTATCGGCTGCACAGTGTTTATTGCTGCCAATCACTCCGCTGGCGCCCCGTTTAATCCAACCGGCTACGTATTCTTTGGTATCGTCTGCTTGAATGCGTGAATGTTCATTCGCGATCACACCGCGGCGCTCATCAAAGGGTAAGCCAGCAATTGGTGTACCTTGATATCCGGTTGCGTTGATAATGAGGTCGACATCCAGCGCTGATCGTTCATCAGTCGTCACCGCTTGCACACGGCCGTTTTCTCCACATTCCAAACGGTTACGTACAATATTTAATTGCTTGTTGCCGCTCTCTACCGTGACGGACTCTGGGCTGGTTAAAAACATAAATTGAATGCGCTTTGTGCTTGGGTCATTGCTTAATGGACGTTTTGCAATGTCCCGCAATAGCACCATATTTTGCCGGGCTTCACTGTATTCTGGTTTGACAAGTTTCGCTTCGGATTCGGCGTCCAGTTCTAAATCGGCTGGGTTAATAATTAAATCCAAATTCTCAATGCCACATAGTTGCTCAAGTTCTTTTGGAGTAAAGGCCACTTGTACCGCACCACGACGGGCCAATAAACAGACTTCGTTAATGTTGTTATCACGCAGTAGGTGTAGCGAGGGGTCGGCAATATCGGTTTTAGCTAAGTCTTCGTAGGGTAATACCAAAATACGGGCTATATCCAATGCCACATTGCCAATACCAATAACGGCTGCACGTTTGCCACTTAGGTTAGGCTGCAAAGATTGGTTGTCTGGGTGGCCGTTATACCAGCCGACAAAGTCAGAGGAGCCAAAAATATTTTCCAAGTCTGCACCAGGGATGGTAAGCGCACGGCTTTTTGAACCCCCGGTCGCATACACAACACTGTGGTAAAGAGATTTAAGCTGCTTGGTCGATACATTTTCACCAATTTTCACGTTACCAAAAAAACGCACCTGCTTATTTTCGGCAATGCGCTCAAAGCCGGCACTAACTGATTTGATACGTGGATGGTCTGGGGCAACGCCGTAGCGTACTAAACCAAATGGAGTCGGTAGACGCTCAAAAATGTCCACCTTGGCCGATGGCATTTGTTTTAAAATAGCTTCGGCGGTATAAAAACCAGAGGGGCCTGCTCCCACAATTGCAAAGCGACCTGCTAGGGCTGAATTGGCGCGGGCTGTAGCCGCTTGGAAAACACTCTCACGAATAACCGGTAAAACCTTGGCTTGCTCGGCGTTAAGGGCAATGTATTGCTGCTGATCTTTAGGTACCGCGTTTTTCGGGAAAATCGCGTGCTCTGGGCATTCGGTTAGACAGGCATTACAATCGATACAAGCCTGAGGATCGATGTAGAGCATATCTTCGCCAGCACGAAAGGCGTCTACAGGGCACACATCCACACAGTTAGTGTGTTTATGGTTTACACAAGCTTCTGTTACAACATAGGCCATGGTTTTGGCTCCCAAAAACTCAATCAATATCGTTCTTCGTGAGGGCATACTGGGTGAAATTCAGGCAAGAGTATTGACATTGCTATTGACATTTTGTGCCAAGGCTCGAATACTGAGAAAATGTTAGAGCAAGCTATCGTACCCACCAGTTTTATTGCCGTGTTGCAGCGCTATATAGACAATCGAAGCATTGATATCCCAGAACTCAGCCAAAAGCTGGTAAAGCTGCAAACCCAAAGCAAAATGACCATCCAAGAATACGACAGGTTATTGCATCAATTGCAGCAGCAAGACCCTGTGCCGGCTTTTGGTGTGAAAATTGGGCAAATGATTGAGCCCAAAGACTTTGGTTTGGTGGGTTATCTTGTAACTGCATGCAGTAACTTGGGCCAAGCCTTAGCCCGGTATGGTCGTTTTCAAACTTTGGTGCTTTCAGAATTACGCACGCAAGAAGAAGTGAACAGCGATGTCATCAGCCACCGCTGGAACCTGCACGATGTGGATACACCGCTTTCGTGTGAATTTGGTGTCGCTATTTACATTACCTTATTTCAAAGCTTAATTGCTAAAGCCATCGCCCCAATTGAAGTCGGGCTGCCTTTTGATACACCCGCCGACGCGAGTATTTATAAAGCGTTATTTGGGTGCCCAGTGGTATTTAACAGCCCATGCTTAAGAGTGGACCTCCCAGCCAATATTATGCGGCAATCCATCTCTAGCCGTGACCCCTATATGCGCAAGATTTTTGATAGCCAAGCGGAAGCCATGCTCGAAGCTGAAGGGGGAAAACGCTCAGACAGCTTTGACGACTTTTTTGAAACCCTGCAAGAACAAATACTGATGGCCATGAAGGATGGCGACACTAAAGCGAGTACCGTTGCAAAGAAAATGGGTTTTTCACTGCGTGGCTTTTATCGAACATTGGAAGCCAAGGGCTACAGTTACCGTAGTTTAGTGGCCGGATTGCGCAGTCGTTTAGCCAAAAAATATTTAATGGATGTCAGGCTTACTTTTTCCGATGTGGCCTTGTTACTGGGCTATTCCGAACAAAGTGCTTTTATCCGTGCGTTTAAAAATTGGGAAGGCATGACTCCGGGAGAGTTTCGAAAGCAGAAGCTCGTGTTGAAAGATTCTTAAAAAATTTAATTTGGTGTAACTCAATATAGTCAATTAGTTCGTTCAGAAGTAAATCTACCTTCTCTTCCTTCATCTCAGGTATCAAACTACTTAATCGTTCTAATGCAGTATTGCCATTTCTATGCCATAAATGCCACTTCACTTTTTCTAATTGTGTTTTCCTTTCTCCCTCTATGAAGTTATCGATAATAGTGAACTGCTTGGTAATATGAAACCAATCCAACACATTGATCAGTGTTTGATTTAACATGACCGCAATTAATAGCAGCCACTAACTTTTCAACAGCCAACGTTTTTCTACGGCATTGGGTTCGTTAAGTTTTTGTTCGCCTATCACTTCAGATACTGTGGCAACACTTCGCCTAATACGATCAGTGTTATTAATAGGTCGAACTAAGCTGCTTTCTGCATTTAGACTTCTGGACGCTTGTCGATAGCTGTTTTCAGCCCCCTGTATGGATTGTTTTTCAAGTAAATCTGGATGAAAAGATGAGCCGTAAATTCCTTCAATTGTGTATGGACTCGATCACCCTCATTTGCAACTGACCCTTTGAATATAATTTTGTGGCCTGTTAAGGCCGTGTGAGGAATGGGGGCAAGTCTTGCGTTTTATTTTATCAACAGACTTAAAACCCGTCACGATAATAAATCGCGATTTTTTGTGGCCTTTATTACAAATTAATTCCCCTCTAAAATTCAATTAAAAAACGCCGACCTTTCCTTTAAATTAAAAGAAACAAGTCGGCGTTTTAATTACTACTTAACTAATAACAGTAAAAGAAAAACCTAAACCTCCTCAGTTTTAATCTTATCTTTTTTATGCAACAACCCATACAATATCGGCAATACAAACAAAGTCAAAAGAGTAGAAGAAATAATCCCACCAATCACCACAGTGGCCAACGGCCGTTGCACTTCAGCCCCAGTACCCGTATTCAACGCCATGGGCACAAAACCTAAACTTGCCACTAACGCAGTCATCAAAACAGGGCGTAAACGAATCAGCGCGCCTTCCACCACCGCCATGGCCAAGTCACCTTTCTCGTGCCACAGGTCACGAATAAAGGCCAACATCACTAAGCCGTTTAACACCGCCACACCGGATAATGCAATAAAGCCCACACCGGCCGAGATCGACAATGGCATGTCACGCATCCATAACGCGATGATGCCACCGGTTAAGGCTAACGGCACGCCGGTAAAAATAATTGCGGCATCTTTAAAGGAATTAAACGCCATGACCAATAAGCCTAAAATAATCGCAAGGGTAATGGGCACCACAATAGACAAACGCTCACTGGCGGATTCCAATTGCTCAAAGGTGCCGCCGTAGTCCAACCAGTAGCCGGCGGGTAAATCCACATCGCTGGCTATCTGTTGTTTAACGTCGGTGACAAACGATCCTAAATCACGGCCACGCACGTTGGCGGTGACCACCACGCGGCGCTTGCCGTTTTCGCGGCTAATTTGGTTAGGGGCAGGGGCCGTTTGTAGCGTGGCCACTTCTGATAACGGCACATAACCGCCGTTAGGTAATGAAACAGGTAAAGAGCTTAAACCGTTAATGTCGAGGCGGGTTTTCTCTGGCAGGCGCACCACAATTTTAAAGCGGCGGTCTCCTTCAAAAATTAACCCCGACTCTTCACCACCAATGGCGGTGGCCACTAAGTCTTGCAGTTCGGCAATGTTTAAACCGTAACGGGCCACGGCGGTGCGTTTTGGAATCACCGACAACATGGGCAAACCCGTTACCTGTTCTACCTTGGCATCCGCGGCGCCGTTTACTTTTTCAAGTACTTCTAAAATTTCATTGGCAGATGCCAGTAGCTGGTCTAAATCATCACCAAATACTTTTATACCAAGGTCAGAGCGCACACCGGAAATTAATTCGTTAAAGCGCATTTGAATAGGTTGGGTAAATTCGTAATTGTTACCGGGTAATTCTTTTACCGCCGTTTCAATTTCTTTTACCAACTCTTGCTGAGTCATATCAGGATCAGGCCATTCACTGCGTGGTTTTAACATGACAAAGTTGTCGGCCACATTGGGTGGCATAGGGTCGGTGGCTACCTCGGGTGTGCCAATTTTAGCGAAGACTTTATCGACTTGTGGGAATTCTTTAATGCGCTCTTCCAACATAGATTGCATTTTCACCGCTTGCTCTAAGCCGGTACCGGGAATACGCATGGCGTGCAGGGCAATGTCACCTTCGTTTAGTTGCGGAATAAATTCCGACCCTAATGTGGTAGCCAACCAACCGCTAATAAACACTAAACCTAATGCCGTGCCCAGTACCACTGTTTTGGCTTTCATGGCTGCCTTAAGCGCTGGCTCGTAAGCACGCTTAGCCGCAACAATAAGAGGGCTTTCTTTTTCGCTGATTTTACCCGACATAAAAATCGCCACCATGGCAGGCACTATGGTTAATGACAATACCAATGCTGCCAGTAACGCCATCACGACAGTAGCCGCCATAGGGTGAAACATCTTGCCTTCCACACCGGTTAAGCTGAACAGCGGAATGTAAACAACGGTAATGATCATCACGCCAAATAGGCTAGGGCGAATCACTTCGTTGGTGGCCTGATATACCAGTTCTAAACGCTCTTTTAAGGGCAGCTTTTCATTTTGGTTATTGTGTTGTGCTTGTGCCAAACGGCGAATGGCGTTTTCCACTATGATCACCGCGCCATCTACAATTAAACCAAAGTCTAATGCACCTAGGCTCATGAGGTTGGCCGAGACACCGGTTTTTACCATTCCGGTAATGGTCACTAGCATGGCCAAGGGAATCACCGCCGCGGTAATTAACGCTGCGCGAAAATTACCCAATAATAAAAATAAAACCGCAATCACTAACAGCGCCCCTTCCACTAGGTTTTTTTCAACCGTGGCAATGGCTTTGTCTACAAGGGTGGTGCGGTCGTAAACCGAATCTAACTCAATGCCTTTTGGTAGGGTGGTTTGAACTTCCTTAAGACGTTGCGCCACTGCGAGTGAAACGGTACGAGAATTTTCTCCCACCAGCATCATGGCGGTACCCAGTACGGTTTCTTTGCCGTCACGGGTGGCGGCGCCGGTGCGCAGTTCTTTGCCTATGGCAACCATTGCCACGTCACTAATCTTTACCGGTGTGCCGTTTAGGTTTTTAACAATCACTTGCTCAATGTCGGCAATGGTTTGCAATTGCCCGGGTGAGCGCACTAAAAGCTGTTGGCCGTAACGCTCAATAAAACCGGCACCGCGGTTTGAGTTATTGGTGCGCAGGGCTTGGCCAATGTCTTCAAGACTAATATCGTAAGCCAGCATGCTTTGTGGGTTGGGTTGAACGTGGTACTGCTTATCAAAGCCACCAATGGTATTGATCTCGGTGACGCCTTTTACTAATGCCAATTGCGGTTTAATAATCCAGTCTTGAATCTCACGCAGGGCAGTGGCGTCATAGGGTTGGCCATTTTCTTGTACCGCCCCTTCTTGAGCTTCAACTGTGTACATGAATATCTCACCCAAGCCGGTAGAGATAGGGCCCATTTCTGGCTCTAATCCTGGGGGCAATGAATTTTTAATGGCACCCAAACTCTCGTTAATAAGGTTACGGGCAAAATACAAATCGGTGCCTTCTTCAAATACCACCGTCACTTGTGACAAGCCATAACGGGACAAGCTTCGTGTGTACGACAATTGCGGAATGCCCGCCAAGGCGGTTTCCACTGGGTAGGTAATGCGTTGCTCACTTTCCAGCGGCGAATAGCCCGGCGCTTCGGTATTAATTTGTACCTGCACATTGGTGATGTCGGGCACCGCGTCTATGGGCAGTTTTTGAAAACTGTAAATACCTGCCCCAAAAATCACCAAGATAAACGACAACATTAACCAGCGTCGCTCGATGGAGAGACGTAAAATAGATTCGATCATTTTTATCTCCCTTTATTAATGGTCGTGTGAGGCGCCAGATTTCTCTAGGTCAGCCTTAATTAAATAACTGTTGTCTACCACGTATTCATCACCGGCTTTAAGGCCGCTTAAAACTTCAGTGTTTTCATCGTCTCTTAGACCCAACTCCAGTGGGCGAAATTCGTATTCATTGCCCACTTTAATGAAGGTCACTTGCCAATCACGGAAGGTTTGAATGGCTTTGTTATCTATCAGTAAGGGAGTGCTTACTTTCTTAACGGTGACCTTGCCTTCTACCAACAGGCCTGGTGTCCATTGGCCGCTGCGGTTATCCAATAAAGCGCGGGCAATCATAAAGGGCGAGCCTGTGGTGCTGGGAATAAGGTGCTCAATGCGGGTGTTGGCTTTGCGCTCACCAAGGCTGACCACTACATCTTGGCCTGTGGTAATGCGTTGCGATTGAGTGGGGAAGATTTGAAACTCTGCCCACACGCTGTCGAAGTTGGCGAGGGTAAACAGGGCTTGGTCTTCGGTTTGCTCACCTTGTGCAGCGTGGCGCGCGGTAATGGTGCCGCTGAATGGGGCCGTTACATTGTAGCGATTAAGGCTTTCGTTAGATTCAATTACTGCCAGCACTTGGCCTTTTTTTACCTTGTCGCCAATGGCCACGTTCACCCGCTTAATGATGCCGGGAAAGCGCGCTTCTATGTGGCTGATTTTACTGGTGTCGGCCACGGCCTTGCCATAAACCGTGAGGGTTTGGTTGATTTCACCTGGCCCTGCTGGCTGGGTGCTTATGCCAGCTCGGTTGGCGATTTCAGTTTTAATTTCCACGCGGCCTTCATGGTTTTCGTACTGCCAAGTGTGGGTTTGCCCTTCATGGTTTAAAAAGACGGTGACATCAAACGAATGGGGTTCTTCCACCGCGCCATTGCCTTGTAGATAATCGCCCATCTTGGTCTTCAGCTGTTTGAATTCAAAAGCCTTGGTCTCGCCCCCTAGACGGGTCAGTTGCACAGTCAGTTTAGCCTTTGATACTGGCTGGCCTTCGTCTGTGATCCAAGCGCGAAACTCTGGCTCGGCGCTGTCTTCAATTAGGGCAAGCTCTACGGTTAGGTGCCCTTCATGAAACAATCTGCCGCCGTTTGGACCTTGCTGGGCTTCGTTGTGATCATCGTGTTCTTCACTATGGCCCTGTTCTTGTGCTTCATGGCCGTGATCGCCATGTTGTTCGGCATAAGCCAGTTGTAGGCTGCCGCTGAAGACCATAAAGCTCAGGGCCAATTTGGCGATCATGGGGTTCATGGAAAAAAGTGATGTCATGGGGTTATCCTTGTAAGTCTTGTGAGTGCGAAGCGCCATTGGCAAGTGGCTGGGCACTGAGTTGTTCTATTTCGGCGCCAAAGGTGAGGGCCGCGGCACCTGCGTCTATTAAGGCCCCTTGAGCGCTAAGCAAATCTTGTTGGGCGCTCACATAATCTAAATACCGGTAGCGACCACTCTCATAAGCCTTGCGGGTTTCTTTTAAAGCCTGAGTTAAGGTGGGGACCACATCTTTGCGTAAGGTATTAACAGTATGGATGGCTTGCTGGCGATTGCTGTAGGCTTGATACAACTGGGTGCGCAAAGCTAGTAACGCCGCGTCTTTTTGGGCGCTGGCTTCGTTTAATTGAGCATGGGCGGTTTGCAAGGCGCCTGTGTTTCGAGCCCCGCTAAACAAGGGTATATTAATGCCCGCCACCAGAGCGCTGCTGTTACTTTGCTCAAACTGCTTCACCCCTAATGACCAGCCAATGTTCCCACTGGATTGGGTTTGGGCGAGCCTGAGTTGTGCCGCTTGCAAACGTTCTTGGGCGGCAAATACTTCTATGGCGGGGTTGAGTTTGAGTTGGCCATACAGCTGCGGGAAGGTGGCATCTTGGCCAAACTCATAAAGACTGCCGTTTACCTGAGTAAAGGTCACTTCAGAGTCACCCCATTGAGCGGCCAGCACCATTTTAAGGGCATTTAGACTTTGCTTTTGAGCACTCAGTTGAAGTTGGGCATGGCTGCTGGCGGCTTGGGCCCTTAATACTTCGGCTTTAGGGGCAGCACCGGCTTGGGCGCGAGTTCTTACCTGTTGCAAGGTTTGTTGGGCCAGTTTAAAAGACGACTGCGCTAACGCCACTTTTTCTTGGGCGGCCAGTACTTGTATGTAGTGGCGGGTCACATTGCCTAAAGCCCTTAGAGCGTCTACTTGAAGTTGTGCTTCTAATCGGCCTAAACCGCTATTGGCCAAGGCTACTCGGGCTTTTTGTTGGCCACCTAACTCTAGGGTAGATGACAGGGCGATGGTCCATTCAGCTTGATCTGTTCCTGTGTATTCATCACTACCGGCGATATTGTCGGCACTGACACTTAACTCATATTCTGGGGCTAATTGTGCGCTTTGTAATTGCCCATTAAGCGCGTTTTGGCGAAAGGCGAATACCTTTAAATCTGGGTTTTCATTAAGGGTGCTTTTCACGGCCTGTTGCAAACTGAGTGTTTGCCCCGCTTGGCTAGCACTGACTGGCAGGGCGAATAAGAGTCCGGCCAAACAGGCCCCAAGGCCGCTTTTAAAACGAATGGATGAACGGGCCCGTGACGAGAACGGGACACTGATGGTTAACATAGGTAAATCCTAGGCGCATAGCATGACAAATGGGCTTTTTACCTGTGAAGGCAAAAGCTCAGCTAAAAACTCTGTTTACAACAGGTGGCTAGGATAGGGCCCGAGGGGGCTTAAATAACTGAGAGGCTATAGAGGAAGGCGCGCTGCTTCTGAGGTCTAGGGAATGCTTTTCACGGTCTGATACCACAGGGTCGGTGAACAAACTGCCTAAGAAATTAAATTGTGGGCTATGGCAATGACAGCAATGCTGGCAGTCAATGGCCGTATCCGGTACTGATTGAACGTCACTAGGGGATAAGTTATCAATGGAGAGGTTACTTAGGTTTTCGTGCTCTGACTGGCCGTAAAGTGATTCATCGTGCTGATATAGGGGGTTAAGATCGGGGTGATCTAAATGAATATCCGCCACTGCTATTAGCGATTGCAGGGCAATCAGTAGAATCAGTACTTTAGATATCCAAGAGTTCTTCATTAAACACCAAATGGCTTATGGGACGGGCTTGATGATAAACATGTCACGACAATATGCATGGGCCGTCTTTAATGTGCCTGTGGATAATATAAAAATATTGTAAATAGATGTGTATTTTTACCTTTCTTTACAGAGTGTAAAGTGTAGCTTAATTGTGATGGCATCTACCATTAGAGCCTCTTTAAGGCGGGTTCCTTTAAATTAATGTGTTTCATGAACTCGATTCCCGGAGCCAGAGTGATGCGCCATGCCACCGCGGTTTGGTTATTAAACTTAGGGTCAAACTCCTCCAGCGTATCAATTAAAGAACTTATAAAAGTCTCGTAAAGTTTGATGTTTATTCCATGGTTATCTTTGTGCATGGCTGCGATGGTAATGAGGTATTGGTTGGCTTTTTTACTGGTAAAAAATATCACCATGTGGGTGATAGCCGTTTTAAGCATTCTTTTTTGATTATCCATATTGGTGTTATGAAAGGCTGCTTTTACCAAGGGTGAGCTATTGATGAAATTAAGGTAAAAGCGATCAAAAAACTCGTCGCTGTTGTTTAGCACATATTCATAGCTGTCGTTGAACAGTTCGTTGAAATCAAGTTCCACTATTTTTTGCCCTGTTTTTCACCTTACTAAGTATAAATTTAGTATAGCTTTGTAATGCTAATTTATGTTGATAAATAAGAAGCCAAGTAAAGAGGGAAGAAAATTGCCCAGCTAGTGCCCGACAACTAAGCTTATTCGTGAGCCAATGGATGATGACTGATGAAATTTACGCTGTTGCTACTGTGTGCATTTAGCGCCTTGCTACAAGGAGAGAGCCTTAAAATAGGCTATGAACCCCATATTAGCCCTGAGATATATGCTAAAGAGTTGGCCCCCATTACGGCCCACCTTAAACGCTTTTATAATAGTGTGGACAATGTGTCCACCCGTTCGGCCAATAACTTTTTAAAAATGAGCCAGCAGGGAAACATTAATTTTGTTTATGTGGGGTCTGCTTACGCCAGTGTATCTAGGGCACCTCTATTAATAGCTTGCGCCTCTGGCTTTACGCCTTGTTCAGAATCAAGGCGGGCAAGGAAGAAATGCTTATTGCCTTTCAAGGAAGACCAACGCCGAGTCTGGACAAGGCGTAAAGCCCCGAAGGGCGCGACCCCAAGCACACATTGTCGGCGTTGCACTGCTAGAAAATGGAACCACCATTTTACTTCGCAGCGCGCCTTGCCACTGTACGCTTGGGGTCACGCAGAGAAAGTAATCAATTAATAGAGGTGCCCTAAATTAAACGTTTTGGTTTTATCCCACTGCTAAGTTCCAAAAAAGAAGTTGAAATAGGTGTAGTGGCAAATGTTAAATCCAACTACCAACAGCTGAAAAACAATGCCAATACCCAAATTTTCTATGTGCCCCACGATTTATACGGGCGCTACTTGGTGAAAAAATTTAATTCTAAAGCAAAGCTTGTAAGCCGAATGAATTCAGAGCGGGTTATATTTTCGGTATTAAAAAACCCCAATCATTTAGGCCTTATATTTAAAGACGACCTTGGTTTGATTCCCAATTATTTAAATCAGAAGCTGGTAATTTATGACCGGTTAAATGTTGGCCATTTGTATCTGCTGGTGGGTCCTAGCTTATTGAATGTGGCGGATAAGTTACAGGGGTTAATGCTGGCGTTTCATGAGAATTGGCACGACCCTAATGAAGAATATTTTTATTTAAATTTTTACCGGTTTGAAAAATGGAAAAACGATCACAAAAAAGGCATGCATGTATCGGATGACTTTCAAGACTTTTTAGAAAACATTCAAGTTAAATAACGGAAGGTGACACAAATATAACCCAGCCTAAGCTGGGTTATATTTAGAGTGGTTGATTGTCTAAGGGCTTATTTTTTGGCGATTGGCATTGTAAATTCTGTCCCACATGGCAATGACCGATTCAGCAGATGCCTCTAAGTTGCCGGTGTCTGCCCCTACTTGGTTTAAATCCCATAAATAAGCGGGTAATAAGCCAATGTGCGCTAGGCCTTTTTCATGGTACTCCTGAATGTAGTCTGGCAGATCGGTTGAAGGACTGCCTTGTGCAACAATTTGTGCAGCTCGCTCCGTGCTGGATGCGCTGGCACAGGCATCACTGCCAAATCGAGGTGGTGACATTTCAATAAAGCCATTAAAGTCAGATCCAAAGGCGGTATTCACGCCTTTATCAACGGCGTAACGATAAAATTGCGCTAACGATCTTGCCGAGCCATCACAATTATTTTCCACACCTGAAGCGGCATAATCATTCATGCCTTCAATGCCGGTACGCAAGCCAATGACGCCGCCGGTGGCGCGATAATATTCAAGAGTTTCATCTGTGGTGACGTGTTCATTTAAACGGTCACGGTCGCTTTGCAGTAATAGTTCGTCAATGCGAGTGTGAGAATTTAATAGCGGGTAGTATTGATGGTCTTGCGCGACTTTAGCGTAAATTTCACGAATGGATTTAAGAGGCAAGTGAGAAACATCTACGATCATGTTTAAGCGAATCATTTCTTCCAATAATTCATACCCCTGCGCCGACATGCCCACATCATTGTGAACCCCATCAGAGGCTTTAGCGTAATCTACATTGCCGGTGAACCAGGCTTTTAACTGGGTGATGATTTCAAAAATATCAGCATGGTAAGCGGCCCCAGAAAAATCATTGTTGGTTTCGTGGGCAATTTGTAAAGAGCGTACCCCCATGTCGTACACGTCGTATAATTGTTCTTTCCATGGGCCATCGTCATCTGGGAATAAATGGCTGGCTTCAATGGACAGCACCACAGCCAGTTTTCCCTCACTTACAATGCGCCGCGCATGCCAAGGGTCTAATGCCACTTCAAACCAATCCTCGCTTTCGTCCATTTTTTTAATATGGGTAATTTGATTACGCACCGACTCCATATCAAATGGGGCGGCTTTGTTATTGTGTAAACCAGATGCAATCGCCGCGGCGGCTAAGGTTTGGTTATTCACAACCGATGCAAATATCACATTAAGGCCACGCTCATGGGCGTCTTTTAGCCATTGGGCGCTCACTTGTTGGTGTTTTATGTCATTCCACTTTGGCCAATCGTTATAGTCGGGAAAGCCCAAGGTTTTGCCGTGGTGAGGGTTGGCTAGCTCGTGAAGTTCAATGCCCAAAGGGGTGAGCGTGGCGTGATTGTCCCCTGTGCACTGAGGTAAACGTGTGGCTAAATCACCTGGCTGGTGGCTGCCCCAATACCAGCCTTCGCTGTAGGCAAGATCGGCTGCTTGGTGAACGTGTATGTCGGCAAAACCTGATAGGGGTTCAGTGGGTGCCGTTTTTTCAGGTTGCCAAGGTTGCCCAAGATTATCGTTACGAATCAGGTCATAACGAATGGTGGCACTGCCCACGGCGCCTATTCCTACCGCATGAATAGACAAGCGTTTACCCTTCAAGCCGGTGTAGGTGCGAGTGGTGCTGTCTCCTACATTTTTTTTACCCCCTTTAAACTTCACTTCTTGCAGTTTCGCCACATTGCCATTGGCGTCTGTGGTACACACTACACTGACCACGCCGCCACCCAACCATGAGCCTTTTTCTTTTTTAAATTTAACGGTCATGGAATCAACATCGAGAGGGTAGGGCTGAATAAAGCGTTTGTCTGTAAAGGCAATAATGTTGGTGACTTGGTTGGTGACTAAGCGCCTTGGCCCCAATGTACCAGGGCCATTACTTGAACTAATTTCAGATAGCATGTCGTAAAGGTTATATATGACGCTGGTATCGCCGCAACTATAGGCTTGGGTTTGGGTTGAAACCATGGCGCAAAGAAGGGCAGCACCGCAGAGTATTTTTTTCATTATTATTGCCTGGATAAGGATTCAGCTGAAATTTACGAAAAAAGTAGCGGTGATGCCTCCGAGTGAAAAATATTTTGTATAAAAAATTAATTCTCTTGGTAGATCAATGATTTACAGGCTACAAAGAATTTTTTAAATGACAGGTATTACTTTTTCGGTGGGCTTTTGGGGCATTTTAGCTTTTCGATATTGAGCAGGGGTTTGCCCCACTAGGCGTTTAAAACTTTCGTAAAAAACCGAATTACTGTTGAAGCCCGACAAGGCCATGATATCGGTAACAGAAAGGTGTTTTCGGCTGTGATCGATTAGCATGTTTTTGGCGGCCTCTACCCGATGTTTATTGACATAATCATAAAAACTAACATTTAAGTGCTGACTGAATACCTTAGTTAATTTACTGGGTTGAGTTTTCATTTGATCTGATAACGCTTTTAAAGTTAACCCGGAATCTAAATAACAGCGGCTCACGTGCATGTATTGGTGGAGCCTATCGGTTAAGTGGGTTAAACCATTGTGAGAGGCTTGTGCTCGCCAGCTTTCTTCAATAATTGCCTGAGGTTTGTTCCCTTGTATGGCTAAGGGTTGTCTGAGTAAGACGCAAGTGATGCTCACCACAAACGCAAATAATCCCAATAAAATCAGGTGTAAAACTTCTACCTCAAACTGCAATACGGCCAAAGCCCCTAATATGAGCCATTGACCATAATAAATGCCTATTAACCAGTGCAGCCATAACCGATGGGCCGGTATTTGGTTATCGTACAGCCGAATGCGCCGCTGATACTCAATTAATATCAAAGGGGAATACAAAAGAAATTGAATAAGCATCACCACCACCGTGGCATTGTCAGATGGCCAGTTCCAGTTAGATGTGTATTGACCTGTTTGGTAATACTCTAATTTCTCGGCCACATTCATTAGCCAGTAAGGCACTGTTGCCACCACCGACATGAATGTGGGTAATGAATGTAAGGCATATTGCCAAGCTAAAATCTTAAGGCTATTGAGTTGGCGCAAGTAAATATAGGCCAGTGGTGCAATGGCAAGATCGAACGAATCCATGAGGAAAGCTAAAAACGCAGAAGGATTCACAAACCCTGTTTGCACCAATGACATTTGCAGGCCAGCGCAACCCATAATGAATACAAATAACCGTAAACTCCAAGGTAACAGGTGTTTAGGCGTTGCCCATGCAACCAGTGCAGCCAGTGTAAAACAAGCGAACCCTGCCGGAAAAAGCCATTGCTCTTGCATATATTATTATTCTTAATTGCTGCGAAACGGTGAAAATCCAATAGTAGGATGAAGGCTAGTATTACAGTAATGGTGCAAAATTTGCCAATAATAAGCCAAATCCCCAGCTGCGTTTGGCCTTTCTGAGTGTTTAATATTCAAATGCGCATTGACCCCACTTAGAAATGATAATAAGATCTTTTATGTAATCGATTACATGATTTTGCAAGCAAGGTTAAAAAAATAACAATTAATGACGATTCCCCATAAGTCTCAAATCCAGAGCAGGTATTTAAATGATTAAAGTGGCAATCAATGGTTTTGGCCGAATTGGCCGTAATGTGGTGAGAGCGCTCTACGAAAAGGGCTACCGCGAACAAATTCAGCTCGTGGCGATTAATGATTTAGGTGATGCCGACAAGCTGGCTCACTTACTAAAGTATGACAGTGTTCACGGGCCATTAACTTGTCCGGTAAGCCACAGCGATGGGGGGATAAAAATTCACCACGATGAAATTCCCTGCTTCAAAGAGCGTGACCCAAGAAAATTACCTTGGGCATCTTTAGATGTGGATGTGGTATTTGAATGCACCGGTTTATTTACAGAAAAAGAAACTGCCCAATACCATATTGATGCAGGTGCGAAAAATGTTTTAATTTCGGCCCCTGCCAATGGCGCCGATAAAACCGTTGTTTATGGCATTAACCATCACACGTTAACCCATCAAGATCGAATAATTTCGAATGCCTCTTGCACCACAAATTGTTTGGCCCCAATTGCTCAGGCACTCAATCATCATTTGGGCATTGAATCGGGCTTAATGACCACGGTTCATGCTTTTACCAACGATCAACAATTAACCGATGGTTACCACAATGATTTGCGTCGTGCGCGCAGTGCCACTTCTTCGGTGATTCCCACAAAAACAGGTGCAGCCTCTGCGATTGGTCTTGTGCTTCCTGAGTTAATGGGCAAATTAGATGGGCTTGCCGTTAGGGTTCCCACCAATAATGTATCGCTTGTGGACTTAACTTTCATGGCCCCTCGTGACACCACGGTAGAAGAAGTAAACGAAATTTTAGTGAAAGCCGCCAAAGACTCCGAAGTGATGAGCATTAACGAATTACCGTTAGTGTCGATTGATTTTTTACACAATGACTCCTCGGCAATTGCCGACATTAGCCAAACAAAAGTGAACGGTCGGTTAGTGAAAGTATTGGCTTGGTACGATAACGAATGGGCATTTTCAATGCGCATGCTAGATAACACGCTTGCATGGTTGGAGCAGTAAAATGGAAGAAGCAATAGCGCTAAAGCCACGTACAAAAATTGTTGCCACCATAGGGCCGGCGACCGATACCTTGCAGAGTATTGAATCGCTATTATTAAGTGGTGTGAATGTGGCGCGTATTAATTTTTCGCACGGCAGTCATAGCGATCATCGTCGTCGTGTGGGTTATATTCGTGAAGTGGCCAATAAGCATCAATTAGCTGTAGCCATACTAGGGGATTTGCAAGGCCCTAAAATTCGTATTGCGCGTTTTAAAGAAGATAAAGTGAAGCTGTCATTGGGGCAAACATTTATTTTGGATATGCAACTTGCAACCAATAACGGCGATGTGCATCGAGTGGGTGTTGATTTCCCTGCACTTATTGACTCTATAAAAAGCGGTGATATTTTGCTGCTGGATGATGGTCGTATTCGCTTAAAAGTGACGGCTATTAAAGGGTCTGAAATACATACTAGTGTTATTATGCATGGAGTTTTACAAAATAATAAAGGTATTAATAAAATGGGTGGCGGACTCTCTGCCCCTGCTTTAACGGACAAAGACAAAAGAGATATTCCAGTTATTAGTGAACTAAAAATGGAATACGCCGCGGTGTCTTTTCCATGTTCAGCACAAGATATGATAGAAGCTAAAGGGCTATTAGAAGCAGCAGGAAGTTCGGCCTTGGTGATCGCAAAGATTGAACGTGCTGAAGTAGTAGAAGATGCGTCATTAATGGATGAAATTATCGAAGCCTCGGATGCAATTATGGTAGCACGGGGAGACTTAGGTGTTGAAATTGGTGAGGCGGGTTTAATTGGCGTGCAGAAAAAGCTCATTAAGCGCAGCCTGCAATTAAACCGTCCAGTTATTACCGCGACACAAATGATGGAGTCTATGATTGAAAAATCTATGCCTACTCGGGCGGAAGTGTTTGATGTGGCGAACGCTATTTTAGATGGCACCGATGCGGTCATGCTATCGGCAGAAACAGCCAGTGGACTTTATCCCGATAAAGTTGTCTCTACAGTGAGAGAGATTTGCTTGGGTGCCGAAAAACACGACTCCCTAAGTCATGTGATTTCGTTAGATGAAATGACAGATCATGTCATCAGTTCCGATAATGCTATTGCCAAAGCGGCGGTAAAAACTGCGCGAATTATGCCTGATATTAAAGCGATTATTTGTTTGACTGAATCGGGTAATACCGCTTTGTGGGCATCGCGCTTGAATACCCATATTAGAATTTTTGCATTAACGCCTCATGTGGCGACGTTTAACCGTGTGAGCCTATTTAAAGGGGTTCAACCGATTATGTTTGATCCTAATGATTTTCCTGTGGGAAGTGTTAGTCGCCATGCTCTTAATCTATTGAAAGAGCTAAAACTAGTTAGTAAAGATGAAAAATTAATACTGACCATGGGTGACAATATGTCCATTCAAGGCAGTACGAATACACTTAAAATATTACAGGCTTAGGGGTGATTATCCGTGTCTGATATTAATTCGAACTTAGATAAAAGCGCTAAACAGGTATTTCTTGTTTTTGGAGGAAATGGTGATCTTGCCATGCGCAAGTTACTGCCTGCTCTTTATTATTTAGAAAAAGAAAACTTACTTGATCATGTTGATCGTATTGTGGGTTTATCTAAAACTTTCATTAGTGACAAGGATTATTGTGAAAAAGTACTGGAAAATTTTGATCGTTTTCTTGATAAAAATGAATTTGAAGAGCAAGTTTGGCAGCGCTTTAAAATCAAGTTGGGTTATATTTCTATCGATTTGAGTATGGATACCGCATTTGAAAGTTTGGTTGAAAAAAAAGCGATATTTAAACATCACAGTGTACTTTCGTATTTGGCATTAGACCCCATTTACTTTGGCTCAGCATGTCAGGCATTACATTTGGCGAATTTGATTGATGATCAGGCTCGGGTGGTTTTAGAGAAACCCATTGGTACCGATTTACAATCTTCAATTAAGGTAAACGAAACGGTCGCTCATTACTTCAGTGAATCACAAGTTTTTCGTATTGATCATTACTTAGGTAAAGAAACCGTTCAGAATTTGTTGGCTCTGCGTTTCGGGAATTTCATACTAGAGCCTTTGTGGAAAAATAGCGGAATTGATAATGTGCAAATAACAGCATCCGAAACCGTTGGGGTGGGCAATCGCTGGAATTTTTACCATAATGCTGGCGCCATGCGAGATATGGTTCAAAATCATTTATTGCAATTACTGTGTTTAGTCGCGATGGAGGTTCCTTTAAATTTTGACCCTAAAGATGTGCGTGATGAAAAACTAAAGGTATTGAAGTCACTGCGTAAAATAACCGCCAATGATGTTTATGAACATACTGTTCGTGGTCAGTATGAAGGTGGCTCGGTGAATGGCGAAATGGTCAGTGGCTATGAAGAAGAAGGGACTCATCCAAGTCAGACTGAAACGTTTGTGGCCATACGTGCTCATATTGATAACTGGCGTTGGCGTGGTGTACCCTTTTATTTGCGCACAGGAAAACGCTTAGCTAAACGGTATAGCGAGATAGTGATACAATTTAAATCTGTGCCCCATTCCATTTTTTACCAGGAAAATGAACCGCAAGATTTACAACCTAATAAACTGGTTATTCGCTTGCAACCTGATGATGGCATTGAATTAACTCTTATGAATAAGGTTCCAAGTTTGAATGGGGGGCCAATGGTATTAGGCCAACAATCATTAAAGTTGGATTTTTCAAGTGTAGAAAAAAGTCGGCCCATAGATGCTTATGAGAGGTTGTTACTGGATTTTATTAATGATAATCAAACTCTCTTTGTGCGGCGTGATGAGGTGGAAGCCGCCTGGAATTGGGTAGACCCCATTATAAATGCGTGGAAGCAATCTTCAGTCCCAGCAAAAAAATATACGGCAGGGAGCTTTGGTCCAGCCAGTTCACTGGCTCTGCCCTTAAAAGATGGGTTTGAATGGCATGAATAAATTTTCAGATTTCCATGCGCTAACGGTAAGCCTTAGTGAAAAAATTGCGCTGCAGCTAGCCGTTGCCATCAAAAAAAACGGCCATGCATTATTGGCTGTGTCAGGTGGTCACTCTCCTAAGGCAGTATTTGAGGCATTATCAATCATTGATATTCAATGGCAAAAAGTCTGGGTGGTATTAGTGGATGAGCGCTGGCTAGACAGTACCCATGCAGACAGTAACGAATTATTAGTACGACAATCGTTATTGAGAAATAAGGCGAAGATGGCGAAGTTTATGCCGTTAAAAAGTACGGCCATAAGTGCCCAGCAGGCCCAAGAATTCTGTAATGCTGAATTACAAAATTTACCCAGTGTAATTGACGTTTTGTTATTGGGCATGGGGGATGATGGGCATACGGCATCATTTTTTCCTTGTGCGAATGAGCAGTGCTTGACAAAAATATTAGATAAGCAAAATTCGTTAAGGGCCATGGCCATCCAGCCAAACCAAGCGCCTTATGAGCGAATGTCGTTAACGGCTGCTTATTTATTAAAAAGCCAATGTACGTATTTATTACTGAAGGGTGATAAAAAACTGCACACCTATAATGAAGCTTTGAATAACGATGATGTGATGGCGATGCCAATACGCCTATTTATGAATAACACTAGCGGCAATATGGAGGTGTTTTATGCCGCTAATTAATACGGATAATAAACTAATGACCCCTACAAATTATTATTTAGTAGCCGATATTGGTGGGACTAATGCCCGCTTTGCAATATCGAATGCGCAAAATCACCAAATAGTTGTCCATGAAAATTTAAACTGTCAAGACTTCAATAATATAGATGCGGCGGTATGCTATTTCTTGGCTAAGCATGTAAACGATTACCTTATAAAATATGCCTGCTTTGCGGTGGCTGCACCCGTCATGAATAATCGAGTGAAATTTACCAATAGTCATTGGTATTTTGATATTGATAAATTGCAAAGAAAATTAGACTTAGAAAAATTATTGGTCATAAACGATTTCAAGGCACAGGCTTGTTCTATTCCTTTCTTACAAGACTCGGATTCAATAGTGTTAATTAAGCCTAATAAAAAAGTACCCAATGACCTGCCCATTTCGATAATCGGTGCCGGTACGGGTTTAGGCGTAGCCAGTTTGCATTACATTGATGGCAATTATCTCGCCATGACCAGTGAAGGTGGTCATGCAGGCTTTACACCTAGCAATGACATGGAAAATGAAGTGCTATCGTATTTAATGTCTCGTTTTGGTTATGTTACTCGTGAGCATATATTGTCAGGTCCAGGCATTGTTAATCTGTATCAAGCGGTGGCAAGCATTTCTAAAGTTGATGCACCTCTGAATGAGCCTTATTTAATCACTCAAGCGGCCCTTGAAAAAAATGATCCTTTGGCTTTGACGGTTCTCACCATGTTTTGTCAAATTATGGGAACGGTATGCGCCGATATTATATTAACTCAAGGCAGTAATGGCGCTTTATATATTGCCGGAGGCATTGCCCCTAAAATTCAGAAAATTTTTGAACAAGGAGCCTTTAGTGAGCGCTTTTTACGAAAGGGAAGTGCTTACGAATTTTTGCGCTATACCCCTGTGTATTTAATTACTCAGTCATTAACGGGTTTAATCGGGGCATCTGCTGCATTGCAACAATACAATCACGGCTTACCTGTGAATGACTTAGTGGAGAATTTAATATGAGTGCTGATGGTGTAGATGAGATTTTAATGGCGTCCCCAGTTATGCCAGTCATTGTCATTGATGATGTAACGGATGCGGTTCCACTGGCGAAAGCACTGGTGGCTGGAGGCATTAAAGTATTGGAAATTACCTTACGCAGTCCAGTGGCTCTTCAAGCCATTGCTGACATTATGATCAATGTGCCTGATGCCATTGTAGGCGCGGGAACCGTTACTACGGTTGAGCAACTGGAGCAGGTTGAGGCTTTAGGGGTTAAATTTGCATTGAGCCCAGGAATAACGAGCGCCTTACTGGTTGCGGCTAAACAAATGCGTTTGCAATACATTCCGGCTATCGCGACACCTAGTGAGCTGATGCTAGGTTTAGAACATGGCTACAAACGATTTAAGTTATTTCCTGCTTCAGTGGTGGGAGGGCGTGAAATGTTAAAGGCTTTAAATGGGCCCTTTCCTGAAATAGGATTTTGCCCAACTGGCGGCTTAACAATAGATAATTTCGCAAATGTGTTAGCACTTGAAAATGTAAAATGTGTAGGGGGCTCATGGCTTGCACCAAAGGATATTGTGCAAAGAAAAGATTGGGCAGCCATCACTCAGCTTGCATTAAGTACCGTTCTTAAAAGCAATGGTTGAATTAATGCCAAATCTGTATTGAATAGATTACAATCTAAACATTAAGTTCTGTGAACAACAGTGGAAGGGTTGTATGGCAACAATGAAGGACATTGCTCGGGTAGCAGGCGTATCAACGGCGACAGTATCTAGAGCGCTTATGAGTCCTGAAGTGGTTAAAGGGCCTACCCGAATTAAGATACAAGCGGCCATCGATAAATTAGGCTATAGCCCTAATTTTATGGCCCGTAATTTACGTACGCAAAAATCACAAGCCATTGTGGTGCTGGTTCCTGATATTAGTAACCCATTTTTTGCAACGGTAATACGCGGTATTGAGCAAGTCGCTCATAGCACTGGCTACAGTGTGTTGTTGGGTGACACTCAAAATGACCTTAAGCGCGAAGCCAGTTATGCCAACATGGTGCAAACCAAGCAGGCAGATGGGATGATTTTACTGGGTGATAGGGTTCCTTCTGAAATAGATCCTCGCAATGACTTGCGTTCTATTCACGCTCCGCTTGTGATGACCTGTGCCTATACACCAGAAGAATCTATTTATAATGTTTATATCGATAATACTGCTGCTGCCAATAAAATTGTCAGCCACTTACTGTCGAAAGGGCATAAAAAAGTGGGTTGTATCGTGGGGTATGAAAATACCATCACGCAGCAGCGTTACAAAGGTTTTTGTCAGGCTCTTAAAGCGCATGGGCTTGAGGTAAATGAGTCATGGGTAGTAGAAGGGGAATTTTCATCTGAATCAGGCTTTACGGCTGTGCAAAAAATACTTCAACAAAAAAATCATCCCACCGCCATTTTCTCAATTAACGATGAAATGGCCATGGGCGCTTTACAAGCCATAAAAGCGCACGGTCTAAAAGTTCCAGAAGACATTGCCTTAGTTGGCTTTGATGACATTCGCTTCTCGGAATACACGGATCCGCCGTTAACCACGGTTTCACAAAATGGCATTGAAATGGGATGTAACGCCATGCGAATGCTCATAGAATTAATGAACGGAAAACAACCCAAGCGAGCGAAGCAAGAGCTGGATTATCAATTGGTCATTCGCCAGTCTGGTTAGGGTTTAGAAGTCTTGATCTAAGGCATGAATATTTATTTCATCAATCAGCTGGTAGTGTGGCTGATTGAGCATCCACATGATGGTTTCACTGACTTCCCGAGCATTAAGTGCCCAATTTATTTCCTTACTTCCTTCTTTACCTTGATTAAAATGGGTATCCATAATACCTGGGTTTAGTTGCATAATTTTAATGCCTTGGTTTTTATATTCTCGTAGTAAACTTTGTGTAAAGCCTCGTACACCAAATTTGCTGGCCACATAAGGCGCCATGTTGGCCAAAGGTTTTTGGCTTACATCTGAACCGATATTAATAATTGAACCCCGTTTATTTTTGATCATATTAGGTAAGAGCCAATGGCTTAATAACATCATGGCGGTTAAATTCAACTGACTAATATTGATAACTTCTTCAATGCTGTGCTCTAGGAAGGGTTTGTAAGAACCTATGCCTGCGTTATTTATTAATATGTCCACAGGCCCCAGCACTTGCTCACTTTGCTTTAAAAATCCTTTTATAGAGTCGGGCTGGGTTAAATCACAGGGACTAAAAAAACACTTTTGTCCTAATGCATTAATTTTCCCAGCGGTTTGTGCCAGTTGATTATTATCACGGGCTAAAATTGCCACATCACAACCTGCTTTTGCTAGGGCCAGAGCACAGTGTTTACCTAGGCCACGACTGGCGCCAGTGACTAAGGCAACTTGTCCTTTTAACATATTATTCATTCCTATTATTACTGAATAGTGATTTTACTGCTGCTGAATCATGCCAATATAACGGATAAAATATTAAAATGTAATCGTTTGCATTTTAGTTTGATGGGGCATAGTATTAGGTTAATAAGAACAATATAAATACGTCTTTTATAAAAATTTTATACAAAGTGTATTCAGTAGGGTGTGAAAATATGAATAACATTGTGTTACAGGTTACTCAGGCCATCATCGAGCGCAGTAAAATAAGCCGTGATGATTACTTATCGCAAATACAATCCATGAAAGATTTTGGTGTGGCGCGTAAATCACTAAGTTGTGGTAATTTGGCCCATGGCTTTGCGGCCAATACAGAGCAAGAAAAACAGCTGTTAAGTCAGTATGAAAAACCCAACATAGGCATTATTTCTTCTTATAACGATATGTTATCGGCTCATCACCCTTATCAAGATTACCCTGCACAAATTAAAGCGGTGGCCATGAAAAAAGGCATTACTGCGCAATTTGCAGGGGGAGTACCTGCTATGTGTGATGGGGTAACTCAGGGTCAGCCTGGCATGGAATTAAGTTTATTTAGTCGTGACAGTATTGCCATGAGCAGCGCCATTGCACTTTCTCATAATATGTTTGATGCGGTGGTCTGTTTAGGTATATGCGACAAAATTGTACCGGGTATGTTAATTGGCGCATTACGGTTTGGTCATTTGCCTACAGTGTTTATTCCTGCAGGTCCCATGACGTCTGGCATGAGTAACGGTGAAAAATCGCGAATTCGTAAAGCATTTCAATTGGGCGAAGTAGATCGTGTTGAACTGTTAAGAGCCGAATCTGAATCCTATCACTCTGCCGGTACTTGTACTTTTTACGGCACGGCGAACTCCAATCAAATGTTAATGGAAATGATGGGGCTGCAATTACCGAGTTCTTCTTTTGTGAATCCTGGTACGCCTTTACGAGATGCATTAACACAAGAAGCGATCAATATTTTGTGTGATGCTTTAAATGGTATCGAGTCCATGGGCGTGGGCGAAATGATCAATGAAAAATCCATTGTGAATGCCATGATTGGTTTGATGGCCACTGGTGGCTCCACTAACCATACCCTTCATTTGGTGGCCATTGCGCGCGCCGCAGGCATTATCATTAATTGGGATGACTTCTCTCAACTTTCTAAGGCCATTCCTTTATTGGCGAGAATATATCCAAACGGTCAGGCCGATGTAAATCACTTTCATGCGGCAGGTGGAATGAATTTAATTATATGGCGTTTATTACATGAAGGCTTACTGCATGAAGAGGTAAACACCATAGTGGGCCCTGGCATGCACCGTTATTGTAAAGAAGCTTATTTAAAAAATGGTCTGTTAGATTGGCGCGATGGCATGCAGTTTAGCTTAGATGAAAATATTATTTCAGCACAGGGCAGTGTATTTTGTGAAGAAGGGGGCATTCGAGTATTAAAAGGCAATTTAGGAAACTGTGTGATAAAAACATCAGCGGTGGATGTTTCTCGTCAAGTAATTGTGGCACCGGCAAAAATTTTTGAAGAACAATCGCAATTACAAGATGCCTTTGATGCCGGTGAGTTAATTGAAAATTTTATCGCGGTTGTGCGCTACCAAGGACCGAAGGCCAACGGCATGCCAGAGTTGCATAAATTAACTCCTATTTTATCTGTATTACAAGATAAGGGCTTACAGGTGGCGTTGGTTACTGATGGGCGTATGTCGGGTGCATCTGGCAGTGTACCGGCTGCGATACATTTAACCCCTGAAGCTTTGGATGGAGGTTTGATTGCTAAAATTCAGCAGGGTGATATTTTGAGTTTGGACTGTCATAAAGGGGAGTTGAACCTATTGGTTCCAGATTCTGAATTGGCAATAAGGGAGGTGACTGTGCCCAACTTGGCAGCTCATCATGTGGGCATGGGGCGTGAATTATTTAGCATCATGCGCGAAAAAGTAGGCTCTGCTGAAGTTGGGGCTTCTGTATTTAGTTTTTAAATGTATCTTTTTCAGTTCTGTTGGTAAACGGAGCAACCTAAAAAATTGGAATGAATATGTCAGAAAATAATAAAAAACATGAATTGTCAGAAACACTGGACAAATTTTATAAAAATATTTCCGCCACTATATTAGATAAACAAGATCCCATAACAGGATTATTTCCAGCCAGTACCGCCATTAATGAGCATGGTAATTATCAGGATGCTTGGGTAAGGGATAATGTTTATTCTATCCAGGCAGTTTGGGGTCTGGCCTTAGCCTATGAAAGCGCTAATATTGATAGCCAGCGTACCTACTTGCTAAATCATTCCGTTATCCGATTGATGCGCGGGCTTTTGATTTCCATGATGCGTCAATCGGAAAAAGTTGAATCCTTTAAGCATAATCAAGATCCGCTGTTTGCATTGCATGCTAAATACGATACTCCCACAGGTGCCACAGTGGTGGATGATGACAAATGGGGGCATTTACAATTTGACGCCACGGCAATTTACTTAATTATGCTGGTGCGCATGATCAGTGCAGGTTTGGATATTATTTTGTCGGTAGATGAAGTGAACTTTATCCAGAACCTTATTCACTATATAGGGCCTGCATATCGTACTGGTGACTATGGCATTTGGGAGCGAGGCAATAAAATAAACAATGGTCGCCGTGAAGTAAACGCCAGTTCAGTCGGCATGGTCAAGTCGGCTCTTGAGTTATTAAATGGTTTTAACTTGTTTGGTAAAGAGGGGGCTGAATTAGGCGTAGTGCATGTAATTGAGGATGAAATAGCCCGAGCTCGTACTACTTTGCAAAATTTACTGCCGCGCGAATCGGCGTCTAAGGAAGTCGATGCCGCATTATTAAGTGTCATTGGCTATCCTGCCTTTTCTGTGGAGGAACCCGAAATTATCGAACTCACCAATCAAAAGGTGTTGGATAAATTATCAGGGGAATACGGTTGCAAGCGATTCTTATTAGATGGCCACCAATCCGTACTAGAAGATCACTCACGTTTTTACTACGAAGATGATGAACTTAAAAACTTTAAAGATATTGAGTCTGAATGGCCATTGTTTTACACCTATTTGTATCTTAATAGTCTATTTAGTGAAAACCTTTCGTTGGCTCAAGGTTATTATGAGAAATTAGAATCGTTAGCCGTTGAACAAGATGGTCAAATGCTATTACCAGAGCTGTATTATGTGCCTTCTGAAAACGTAGAAGCGGAGAAAAAAAATCCACACAGCCAAAAACGCCTAGCCAATAATAATTTGCCATTAGTATGGGCTCAATCATTATTCTATTTGGCTCGTCTACTTCATGAAAAACTGATCGTGCCTCAACAGTTAGATCCGCAAAATTTGTCTAAGCGGGTAAACTCAAAGCAGGCTCGTTCAGTTCATATCTGTTTAATTGCCAGTGACAAATCGGTACAAAATATATTAGGAGAGCAGGGCATTACCAGCAGCCTTGAAACCGACTTAACGGACATTTCCTTGTGTGGTACGCAGCAACTTCTAAATGTTTATTCAGTGTTAGGCAGCAACAAACGATTAGGTTTAAGTGGCCGCCCCATGCGTGTATTACGCAGCATGGTCACTTCAAGGCTGTATGAAATTAATGCTAAAAAATATTTGTTTTTACCAAAATTTCAATACCAAAAATCTCGTTTTTACATGTCTTTGGATAACCGCTTATTTACTCAACGTATTTTATCTGAAGCCAATTACTTAAGTCGTCACTGGCAAAGTGAACAAGACCCTGTGATGACCATGTATGTAGATCAGTCTATGTTAAGTGCGCATACTAAAGAAAGTGTATTAGCGTTATTTAGAGATTTGGCACATGGGCAGGACCATATTCGTTTGGGCAATTTAATGGAGTTATTGCCTCAAGTTCATGTTGAAGTCATTAACGGTTTAGAACCCGTGAGTTTGACTCAGTATCACCCTGACTATGATGCCTTTGAGGGTGGGCTACTAAAATTTAATATAGCAGAAACAGAAAGTATAGATGAAACCGAAATAACCTTATGGGCTCAGGATATTCCGTTGGCTAGGATGATGGTAAAACTTTCAAAAAGTGAAAACCTATTTGAACAGGTATTGTTACTTTCATTATTAACCAGGCGTTTTTCCTTGCAGCAAGATATTGTGATAAATGGGCAAGGTGTTTGCTTAAAGGAATTAATAAAAGAAGCGTACGCTAAAAGCTGTCAGTTGCGTTTATGGCCGTTGGTGCGCCAATGCGCCGGTTTATTGGATGTCTATCATCAAGAACTAAGCAGTGCGCTAAGTGAAATTTTAGCCCGTCAAAAACATCTGGTCTTGGGTCGTGGTTATAGTGGTTATAAAGTCATCACAGACTCAATGGAAAGCGAGCAGCTGTATCAAGAAATCGCATCTTGTTGCGGGCAAGACCCCAAAGAAAAAGTATTGATTCAAGAAATTTTAATACATATTGCCACCATTATGAGAAGTGACCCTTCTTTATTCAAAGACGTGGCTGCCCTTCGTACCACTGACTTATTATTAATACTCACCAGTCACCTCAGAGATGAACAGCACGATACTCAAGATCTTACGTTTGATGAATTAAGCTTTCTTGCTCCCAGTGACATCGCGCTAAAATTAAAGAGTATGCTTAAAAATTACGATCAAAGTGTGCACCATATAGTCGAAGTTGAAAGTATTCACCTGTCAGGCGTGAGCCAAGATAATACCATTAACTTCATTGAAACAGGCTTACCAGAAGGATTTGTAGACTGGCAGCAGTGGCGCAGTCAGTTGGGCACTTTAACCCACATGCCAAAGACATTTTACTTAGATATTTGGACTTTATTGCAACGCAGTAAAGGGGTTGTCATAGGTGATAAATTTGAACGCCGAAATCGTATTGACTCCCAATGGGTCACAGGTCAAATGACGGCGGGAGAGAAAACTTTTGAATTATACCTTGAGGGTTTAATCAGTGAAATTAAGGTGCCTGAGTATCGCCATTTATGCATTGAGGCATTATTAGCGTTGGCGGCCTATTTTAAGCAAAACCCCCAGGTTCAAGTAGATGATTATTTAGTGATCGATGTGTTGCTAAGCCACTGCGTGAAGGGTCATTGGTTGGCCGAGCATCCAGCTCATGCTTCTGTATATCATCGCCACAGTATTGATGCACAAAATGCTATCTTTCATGCACCACCACACATAGTGGCGCAAAAGGTGGTACAGGCATTTCTAAATCTGGTTGTATGAGCCAATTAAGGCATAAAATACAATATTTTTATGCCTTAATTGATTAAAAATTGAGACTTAACACTCGCAATTTAAATGCTTAGCACGTATATTTATTTTAATGTAATCGATTGCATAAAGTTGAATGGCGTAAACTAGCAAGCAATATCAATTACGAGCTTTAAACAGTTTTAATATAAAAATAAAAATGGACAAGATCATATGTACGCAAGTGAAGGCGGGGCCAAGCGCAATTTATATTTAAAGCTAAATCCAATGCTAGGTTCAGTATTAATTATTATTGGTTTAGTAACGTTTCTTAGTGGTTGCACGAATGTCGATCACACGGAAGAAACAGTCGATCAGAGTTCGTCGGTTGTGCTTAAGCCCATGGACGGTTGGAGTGATGCGGTTATCTATTTTGTCATGCTAGACCGTTTTGCAGATGGAGATACGACTAACAACCAAAAAGTAGAGCGTTTAAACCCTGGCGGTTATCACGGTGGGGATTTGAAAGGCCTAACCCAACAAATTGATGAAATTGCCAGCTTAGGCGCCAATGTCATTTGGCTGACGCCCATTAACAAGCAAATTGATTTTGGTTTATTTGCAACCGATCCCAGTGGCAAAATTAGCGATGGTTTTCAACATTGGGGTTTTCATGGTTATTGGATCGAAGACTTTTACCAAATCGATTCACAATTTGGCTCGGAAGAGGATTTAACCGCGCTGGTTGAAGCCGCTCATCAGCGCAATATGAAAGTCCTATTAGATGTGGTGTATAACCATACGGGCTATTCAGCGGAAACATTTTACGATCATCACGAGCGCAAAAAGTGGTTGCGCTCTAAGAGTACTGAATGCGACCTAGATGTCATCACCTGTCAGGTGGGGGGCTTACCGGATCTTAAAACTGAGCAGCCTAAGGTGCGCGACTATTTAATTGAACATTCAATTGCACTGGCAAAGCGTACCGGAATAGATGGTTTTCGTTTAGACACTTTTAAGCACATTGATCATCCATTTTGGAAAGAACACCGCAAGCGTACTCAGCAAGAATTGGGTGAAGATTTTTTCTTATTGGCAGAAGTGTGGGGTGGTACTTATAGAGAGCTAGATAAATGGTTTGAAAAAGACGAAACCGATTCAGGATTTGACTTTAGTTTTAGTGGTTCCTGTCAGGCCTTTGTTAATAGACGTGGTCGATCCATTGCGTTCGCTAAATATTTAGAAAAACGCCACCGTATTCGTGATGGTTACTTTATGGCGCACTATCTATCGAGTCATGATGTGAATATGGCATTGGCAGATCTTAATAATGACAAAGACAAGTTTAAACTATGTGTGGCCATGCAGATGAGCAGTTTAGGAATGCCGGTTATTTATTATGGTGAGGAAGTCGCTCGAAAAGGACAATCATGGCCGTATAATCGTATGGATATGCCTTGGGGGGATACAGATATAAAGCCGGGTGCAGGTATAAAGCGTGACGAATCCCTTAGAGAATACTATCAGGCACTTATTAAGTTACGACGTCAGCATCCCGCCATGTATGCCGGTACGTATACCTTATTACATGCTGAAGGCGATCAAATGGTATTCATGCGCAATCATGAGGAAAAAGACGATCATGTTATCGTAGCGGTGAATAGAAGCGATAAAGATTCAGTGTTATCGCTTGAACTTCCTGATTCCGTTAAAAACAAGTCCTGGTCAAAATTCAATTTAGATACACCTAATGCAGATCAAAGTAACGCTTTTGAATCTGACCTAAAAATAAAAAACATGTCGGTGCAATTTTTTATTGCCAAGACTAAAAATAGTTGAGAGTTCCCATGGCCAATATTATTTTTGAAAATGTAGCAAAGAAGTATGGCGATACGTCAATCATAAAAGAGTTGAATTTTGAAATAAAAGCTCATGAACTAATGGTGTTGGTAGGGCCGTCAGGATGTGGTAAATCCACTACCTTGCGTATGATTGCAGGACTAGAAGACATCACCCATGGTGAGTTACGAATTAAAGATAGAATCGTTAATAAAGTCGAGCCAAAAGATCGTGATGTGGCCATGGTGTTTCAAAGCTATGCCTTGTATCCGCACATGACAGTAGGTGAAAATATTGCGTTTGGTTTAAGAATTAGAAAACTTAATGCAGAAAAAATTAATGAGTTAGTCAGTGAAGCGGCAGAGGTGCTAGGTTTAACCGATCTTTTGGATCGCAAACCCAAAGCATTGTCAGGTGGTCAACGACAACGGGTGGCTTTAGGGCGAGCGTTAGTGAGAAAACCGTCGGTATTTTTATTTGATGAGCCTCTTTCCAATTTAGATGCGGAACTCAGAGTACAAATGCGAGCAGAGATTGCACGCTTACAAAAACGCTTAAATACCACCGCCGTTTATGTTACCCACGATCAGGTTGAAGCCATGACACTTGGGGACCGTATAGCGGTCATGAATAAAGGTGAAATCATGCAAGTAGGCGCGCCTTTAGACTTGTATGAAAAACCAAAAAATGTATTTGTAGCCGGTTTTTTAGGAACGCCTCCCATGAACTTACTAAATGTAAGGGTTGAGGATAATCAAATTAAGAATGGCGTATTTTCTATGGCCATTCCCTCAGCTTGGCAAGCTGCCTTGGAAAATTTTGAAAATAAAAAACTCATACTTGGGATTCGCCCAGAGCATATAACCGGTGCTAATCATGGTGATAGCAGTGGTATATATTGCAAGGGTCAAATTGAAATTGTCGAAACCCTAGGGCATGAGGTGTTGATACATGTCTCTATGAATGAAGGTAAGGAAAAGTTGGTGGCTAAATTACCCGCCCATGATATCCCCAAAATGGGCGATAACATAAAGCTGGAACTGGATGTAAACGCAATTCACCTTTTTGATGCCGAGACTGAAGAACGTATCATTAACTAATTAACCCCATTTAGTCATTACGAAAAATAAAAATAACATAGGCGATTATTGAAATGAAAAAACAGTTTGGATACCTCATAGCAATTTTGTTGGCATTGGTTAGCCTTATGCAAATCAGTATTGTACATGCACAATCTGAAATGAAGCGCATGGTGGTTTGGCATGCATATCGTGGAGAGGAAAAAACTGCTTTTGAAAAAGTGGTTAAAAATTACAATGAAAAAATTGCAGGTAAGGGCCTTTATTTTAAGCCGTTAGCGGTACCTTATGACGCTTATGCTGACAAAATTAGTGCCGCTATCCCACGCGGTAAAGGACCCGACGTATTTATTTATGCTCAAGATCGTTTGGGAGGCTGGATTGAAGCGGGTAATACACTAGAATCCATTGATTTTTATGCCGAAGATAAAGAATTAGAGCGTTTTCCAGGGTCACTTATTTCTGCTATGACCTACAACGATACTCTATATGGTTTACCGTTTAACTTTAAAATGCCCGCCATGATTTATAATAAAAAATTGGTTAACAGCGCGCCTAAAACAACCGATGAACTAATTAAAGTGGCTAAAGCGTTAACCGATGAGAAAATGGGTCGATTTGGCTTAGCGTATGAGTATTCCAATTTCTTTTTTCATTCAGCCATACTAAATGCGTTTGGTGGGAAGGCGTTTGAGAAAGGTGGCTTAGTATCGGAGATGGTTTCTAAAGAAAATCTGAACTCAATTGAATTTATGCTTAAGTGGTTTCAACAGGACAAGGTGCTTCCTGCTGAGCCTTCTTCTTCTTTAATTACCTCGCTATTTAATGATGGAAAAGCGGCCATTGTATTTTCTGGCCCATGGATGCTGGGCGAAATATCACAGGACATCGAGTATGCCATAGCCCCTATGCCGGTTATCAGTGAACTAGGTAAGCCAATGGCCCCCTGGATGTCGGTGGAGGGCTTATATATTTCAAAAAGCTCAAAAAACAAAGAACAGTCTTATGACTTTATTAAATATCTGACCTCTCAAAAAGTAGCGCTGGTTATGGGCCAAGAAGGTAGGCAACTGCCTTCCAATATAAAAGTATGGGATGAAAAAGTAATGCAAGAAAATCCCGTTGCTATGGCTTTTAAGGAGCAAATGAAAACAGCGGTGACCATGCCAAACTATGCACAAATGACTTTGATGTGGTCTCCGGCAACTACCGCTATGAATAAAATAGTGAAGGGAACAGCTTCTCCTAAAGCGGCATTATTAGAAGCTCAAAATAGTATCAGTAAAGATATTTTGGCCTTGGCTAAGAGTCATTAAGGATAGTTAACAACATGAACTTTCAAATGATTAATAGCCGGACGTTGAGTTTTATAGCGCTATTCTCAATGGCTTATATAGCGTTTCTTTATGGATCAAACGACAGCTTTATTCGTTTATATCAGCAAAGTGAAATGGATAAAGCGGTTATTTTGTCAGGGTCTATGGCAAAAAAACTCTCCAATATAAGTGCCACCGAATCGCTTCAAGACTTGGCTATTAACCTAAAAGCGAAAAATAGCAATGTATTAGACATTAAAATACTTAAGCTTTCAGGGGCCAAAATAGTAGCTTCAACCCATATTGGCGATATGGATAAAAGCTTTCCGTTTAGATTGCCAAAAGATCAGAAACCATTTTTCGATGAGGCAAAACAAATAAAAGCCGCATATAAAAAGGCGCTAATCGGGCAATTCTTAAACCCTATTATAAGCTATGAATGGCTTGATAATAATTCAGTCAATACATTAAAAGTGATCTCACCCTACACAGTGAATGGGCGTTTTACAGGTGTTTTACAGTTGAATGTATTGACTGAACCAAGGGCAACCCAAGCCCATTATTTTACCGATTGGCTGGTGTTGTTGGTTGTTGCATTGGCGTTATTACATTTAATTGAAAAAAAGCAGCTTAATAATATTCGCTTTACGTACTTCAATGTGACAAAAAACACTCTGAACTCGTGTTTATACTCAGTGGTTTTTTTAATTGTATCTTTATTGATATGTTTTCAGCTGGTGCAAGAATTTAAGGCTGAGCAATCAACCGCAATAGAGGCCATAACCGCATTAATGAGGACGATTGAATCTGGGTCTGCCAGTACTCAAGCATTGTGGATCGACCGTTATGGGCAAGACATGCAGAGACTGAATACATTATCCCAGCCTGTTTACTTGCAATCAATGGCAACTAATCTCCATGGGCTAATGGCTAAATATGCTGTTCATATATTATTTGCTTTAGTCTTGATGGTGTTCTTTATTTCTGGGTCAGCCGCTAGAACACGCCAAGCGTTTAAGGAAAATCGCCAAGCCTATATGTATGTCATGCCGGCCATGTTAGGTATGTTAGTACTGGTGTTTTTCCCTTTTGGTTACGGTGTTCTGTTGTCCTTTACAGACACAACAATGTTTAACGAAAGCCTGCCTTTTTCTGAGCGATTTATTGGGTTGGATAATTACTTATCTATTCTAGGGGGCTTTAATTTATTTAAGGAATTAGATGGCCAAACCATCGTTAACTATGAAAATTTCTATTGGACATTATTCATTACCATTTGCTGGACCGTATCTAATGTCGTCTTTGCCGTAGGCTTGGGGCTGTTGTTAGCCTTAGCATTGAATGATTCGCGCATTAAATTCCGCTGGTTTTTTCGAGTGGTGCTTATCTTGCCTTGGGCAATTCCCAATTACATTACAGCTCTGGTATGGAAGGGCATGTTTCACCAACAGTTTGGTGTGATTAACCAAGTGATTCAAATGTTTGGGTTTGAACCAATAGACTGGTTTGGCAGTGTGTTTACGTCATTTTTAACCGGTTTAACCACTAATGTATGGCTGGGGTTTCCTTTTATGATGGTGGTTATCTTAGGGGGATTACAGTCTATCTCCACGGATATGTATGAAGCGGCAAGAATCGATGGCGCAAATCGTTGGCAGCAATTTAAATACATTACGCTGCCATCACTAAAACCGACGCTTATTCCCGCAATTATTCTATCGGTGGTTTGGACATTTAATATGTTTAATGTGATTTACCTAGTATCCGCTGGGGAGCCAGCCGGTGCCAATGAAATATTAATTACCCAGGCTTACAAAATTGGCTTCGAAAAAATGCAATATGCTTATGCCGCCGCTTATTCAGTGGTGATCTTTATGATCTTATTGGTTTACGGTGTATTTCAAAACAAAGTCAGTAAAGTCACTGATATGAATTCATAGGGGGGATAATTATGAATAAGTTATTTGAAACAGAAAACATACTGCTAATCATTAGATACATTTTTGTAATCGGTATGACGATATTGTCCTTGTATCCAATTTTTTGGGTGCTATCTCTGGCTTTTTCTGGAAGCCAGTCCTTGGCAATTACAGAATTACCAGTGGACCCCAGTAGTTGGGATAGACTGCGGGCGATTATTCCTTGGCCTGAAAATTTTTCACTTCAGAATTTCATTGATGTATTAACCGAACAACAATTTGGCCGTTGGTTATTGAACAGCGCAATCGTAGCGGGTATTACCACCGTGTTTGGTGTTTTTTTGGCCAGTACTTCCGCCTATGCTTTTTCTCGCTTTAGGTTTCCTGGTAGAGGGTTTGGCATGATGACGTTTTTAGTATCCCAAATGTTTCCTGGCACGCTAATGCTCATTCCTCTATATGTCATTATCGTAGGGTGGTTAAACTTGGAAAACTCCTACATTGGATTAGTCTTGGTTTATTCGGTAACCGCCATTCCATTTTGTGTTTGGATGCTTAAAGGTTACTTCGATACTATTCCAAAAGAAATTGAAGAATCCGCCATCATGGATGGCGCTTCACAAGCGGTTATATTTTGGCAAATAATTGTGCCTCTAGCAAAGCCCGCCATTGCGGTGACGGCCTTGTTTTCTTTTATGGCTGGCTGGAATGAATTTATCTTGGCTTCCATCTTTATGAGTGAAGAACAACTGTATACCGCCCCAGTTGGATTGAAGTTCTTTGTTGGAGAGCATTCATCTATGTGGGGATACTTTGCCGCAGGTTCAGTGATCGTATCTGCACCGGTTGTATTTTTATTTTTGTACCTACAAAAATATTTAATTTCAGGACTGACTTCAGGAGGTGTAAAGGGTTAAATTTAATTCTTACACCATTTGAATAACACGTAACCATAACCCACGAAAGGGATTGCAATATGACAACTAAAATAAAAACTATGCTGAAAGCCTTAACTGCTGTAAGCACCTTTGCTTTAAGTTTATCTGCCGCTGCTGGCTCTATTGAATTTAAAGACCCAAAAGGGGATGACATTGGCGCGGGCCATGTGGTCTACCCAACCGATGGTGTTTATAAGCCTGGTTCCTTTGATTTGAAAAAATTTATCGTAAAGAGTGACTCAAAAAAAGCAACCTTTACCGCTGAGTTAAATACAACATTAGAGGACACATGGGGAATGGGCAGTGGCTTTGCCATTCAAATGATTTTTGTTTATATCGATACCAAGCCTGGAGGCCATACCGACAGTGTTCCTGGTACTAACGTTACTTTTGCATCTGGAAGTGAGTGGGATAAGGTAGTGATTCTTTCTCCTCAAAAGCAATCTAGAGTGATTTCAGAAGCCCAAGTAAAAGCGCCTAATATTTTAAGTGATATTGTGGTACCCAGTCGTACAAAGGGTAAGGGTAAAAAAATTACCGGTAAGGTAAACCTAGCGGATCTTGGCGAAGGAGATCCAACCACATGGGGATATCAAGTGGTAGTGCAATCGAATGAGGGCTTCCCTGCTAAAACAGATTTATTAACCCGTAAAGTAAATGAGTATGAAGGTCAGCACCGCTTTGGTGGTCAAGCAGATACCGACTGCGACCCTCATGTATTAGATGTACTTGCAGGAGACGGTAAAGGTAAAAAGTCTGAAATTGCTGCACAAATTGAAATGCTAAAATTTGAATGCTCTGAAGATGGAGAAATCGTAAAACTGTCAGAATTAAGCATGTTAAGAAAATCGAAGTAAATACATAAAAGACAAAAGCTGCCAATGTTGCAGTTTTTTGTTGATTAAAAATGTAAACGATTGCATTGTGTATTTAGACTAACTCTCATGCGCAATGATTAGACATAAAAAATAAGAATTAAATTGCAAAAGGTCTTTATTATGGAATTTAAGAAAAAGGTATTGGCGTCAGCTGTGCTGTTGGGACTTGCTTCCCAAATGGCCATGGCTGGTGATATTCGTTGGTACGGTTCGGTTTATAACAAATTTTTAGACGGCAATCAGAATTCTCAAACTGGCTTGTATAATAATTCAGAATTCGGCAGTGGTGACATTGGTCAAGGCACCGAATTTGAATTGATGTTTGAAGCAAAAGTGTCTGAGAAAGTGGAAGTGGGCGGGCGTTTAAAATCTCGCTTTGATTCCAATTACTGGTCTAACTTCGGTGGTTTTGGTGGGGGCTGTGAAGCACCTGCGGGCGGTGGTGAGGTTACCTGTACCGGTGAAAGCAATCCTAAAGAAGCGCAGTATTTAAAACTGCGTGGTATTTATACGCGCATCACCCCTGGGTACGATTGGATTGATTCGGTAACAATAGGTTCTAACGACTGGGGGATATTTGACCCCATGACCATAGGTAAGATGCGTTACATTGATCGCGATAATGGCTCAGGTATATTGGCTCAGGGTGCTTTATTTGATGACTCTTTGCGTTATGATTTTGCGCGAATTTCTTTACCCAGTTTATGGGCGGGTCCACAGTTTGGAACTGGAGATTTGCATGCGCAAGATGCCGCTTATGCTTTGCAGCTAGGAGGCAATGTGGGCGATGATTTAAACGTGACCCTAATTCATGAATACGTTCAGGACCAAGAATTAGATGCTAATGACACCAACGCCACTAACGGCCGTAGGTTAGAAACGCGCTTTGCCAATACTGTTACGGGTTTAAAGCTTGCTTGGGATGGTTTAGATTTTTTAAGCACTAACGTAGCGCTGTATAATTCTTCTTTTGATATTGATGACAGCATCACCGAGGCGCGCTGGACTCCGACTCCTAGTAAAAGCGTCAATGATACTTCTTTATTGTTAAACGTTGAGCTAAGTGACTTCGGAGTGGAAGACCTGACTGTTTCTGCTCAGTATTTTGACATTGGTAAAGACTACTTCTCCATGATGGCATCTCGTCGTGAAGCTGATGTTTTACTAACGGAAGGTTACGATGCTGCATGGGGCTGGTCACGACCTAACTACAACAGCAAATCCGCGGGTACTGCTAACGTGGGATACGGTGGTTGGCGCGGTACGCAACAACAAGTTGTTGCCGTGAATGCCGATAACGAATTTACCGATTTCGATGAAGCTCAAGCTTATAGTGTTATTGGTTGGAAAGGTTTAACCGTCATTCCTCGCTATACGATTGCCGATGTTGATTTATCTTTGGAAATTACACTGCTTGATTTCAATGATAACGAGCAAGCTTGTGGCAGCGCGGTGAAAGCCGATTGTGCCATGCCTGGCCTGGATGGTGTTTCTGGTTGGGGGGTGGGAGGTGATTACCGTTCCGTATTGTCGCCTTACCAAGATAAATCAACCAATATTTTTGTGCTACGTGCTGAGCATCAGCTTGATGTATTGGGCGGCATAGACTTATCGGGTTTTGTTAAGTTTATGGGTGACGAAGACAAACGTGTTACTTCAAATGCAGCTTTGGCTGATGCTTATAGTAATGCATCTACCGTCATTGCCCATCACAAACATGATGATCGAGAAGCGGATTACACATCTTTTGGTCTAAGCGTAGGCGCACAGTTGCATCAAGACCTGTATGTCAAAGCCTACTACGATGTTTATGAAGTGGACCTAATGGATGGCACCATAGATAACGTACCTACTGTCTTTGATGGTTGGGAGCAAGGTGGAGGTTGGGTTGAGTATCAAACCGGTCAACACAGTAAAAATATCTTTGGTTTACAAGCGGACTACATTATTTCTGGTATAGAAGTGGGTGCTAAAGTTGAATTTATTCACGGCACCTACGACCCTGAGTATTATCAAGGTAATGCAGATGGCAGTGTCACCGAAGTGACCGGTGCAGCCGCAATTGATGCACTGGTAGCAGGCAGTGGCTGGAATGGTAATATCGATGCGCCAAGCGAAGATTTTGACTATTCACAATATCGAATGAAGGTGTTTGTAAAAACTCAATTCTAAATTGTGTTAAAAATTAAAGTGTTTACTAATATGTGAACACTTTAATGGATTAAAATATGAGAGGATAATAGCTTCTCTCAAACTAGGCCGAGAAAATATGTTGAAATCAAGTTGTATTACTTTCTTATCTTTATTGTCCGCACTTTTATTTTCTACAAGCAGTTATGGCGACTTTTCCATAGTAGATGCGTCCAATGATGATAAAGGTGCTGGTGACATACTGTACCCCGCTAATAACCGAATTATTGAGGGTGAATTAGATTTAATAAAGTTCGAGGTAAAAAATACTAATGATAGGCATCAACTTGTTTTTGAATTTAGAAAGCCATTGTCATCGCCTAAAAATCAACTGTCTAGTTTTGGTGGAACTTCATTAAGTGAAATTCTAAAACATGATTTTCACACTATTAATGTCGATGTATACATAGACACAGACCGAAAGATTAACAGTGGTTTTAAGCGAATCCTAACGGGTCGTCAAGCTTTGCTCGCCAATGAATTCTCTTGGGAAAAAGCCATTATTATTACCCCGCGCCCTTACGCATCACAATCTATGCACAGTGATTATCTTGTTAAAGCCAAGATAGAGAAGCTTTCAAATTCCACAGAAACATTAGACAGCGAAATAACTGCCAAAATTGAACAAGAGGTTAAGTTAGAGGTTAAAGAACATTACTTGTTTGCCACTAAAATAAAGATTAAGAAAAATAAGCTCATCGTCACCATTCCAAGTTCATTTATCAGTGAATTTTCAGATGATTGGGCCTATAGCGTACTTATTAGTGCCGCTACCACTGAAAGCAGTTTTAATTCCAGTATCGACGCGCCAAATTTTATATTGTTAACCCAGCCTGGAAAAAACAAGAATAGCCTTGGCTTAAAAGCTGGCGCCAGGCGAAATGCATCTCCCATTATCGATGTGTTAGACAGCCATGGACAACAAAAAGAATGGCTTAATAACTTACTGCTAAATGAATCGACACAACGCTATTTTTCAGTGTTAGGTGCAATAGTACCCTCTCAATCAAAGATGAAATATTCAGGCACATTAACCAAACCTAGTGTGTTTTCAGTGCCAGCCTCCCAATCATCCAACAAGGAAGAAGTTGAATCATTAAGCATGGAGGATCGACTTAATAGGTTAAAAAAGCTTATGGATAAAAAGTTAATCAGTGAAGAAGAATACCAAAATATTAGAAAGAAAATAATCGAATCACTGTAATGGCAATATTATGAATGTAAACGAGAAAATAAAAAAATTAGGGCTGGCTAGAAGCTATCTTAACCATAACAAGAAAGCCGAAGAAATTAACACCGATCACCTTCATGCTTTGGTAGAGCTGTTAGAAAACCCTGGAAATGAAGCCAGTCATGGAATATTTGAAGACTGTTATGTTTATGTGCAGGGAGACGAATTAGTCGTAACGCCAAGCATAGCGCCCAATGATTCCATTCAATACATCTTGATTCTAGAAGACGGTGAAGTACTCAATCTCACAGTAGATAAGGGTAAGATTGTACTGCCCAATGATATGCCGTTTGGTTACCATCAACTCAATGTAGATTGGAACAACAAGCTATATAGCAGTAAAATAATTTATGCTCCAAAACAATGCTACATGCCTGAAAATTTGCAAAGCCATAAAATATGGGGCTGTGCACTTCAGCTTTATACATTGCGCTCTGACTCAAACTGGGGGATGGGAAACTTAACCGATTTACAGCAATTCGCTGCTAAAGGAGCGCGTCAAGGCATGAATGTACTGGGGTTAAACCCTATGCATCTTTTATTTAATGAAGACGGTCGTAATTTTAGTCCATATAGTCCAAGTAGCCGCATACTGTTAGATCCCAAATACATAGATTGGCAAAAACTCCCTGAAGCCGAACAGGCCATGGCTCAATTCTACTCAGAGCATAATGAAATCATTACTGATCTGCGCTCTGATGATTTGGTGAATTATCCAGTTTATAGTCAATTGATATTTTTAGCGGCCAAAATTTCTTATGAGCAGTTCTTAGAAAATGCAGACAGTGCTCGAATGGCTGAATTCAACGAATATATTAAAAATAGCAGTGAATCTCATAAATTAATTTGTTTGTTTCAGGTTATATATAGTCACTTCTTTCAACAAAACAATGAAATATATAGCTGGCAACAATGGCCAGTGGAATTTCAAGATTATCAAAGTCAGGCGGTTCAACACTTTGCCATTGAGCAAGATGACAAAATACGGTTTTACCAATTTATGCAATGGGTGGCCAACGAACAATTGGCATCAGCACAGAATATAACCAAAGAAAGCGGTATGTCTTTGGGACTATATCGTGATTTGGCAGTAGGTGTTGATAATCATGGTGCAGAAACCTGGATGTACAGTGACATATATAATTGCCATGTGAGTGTGGGTGCACCACCGGATGCTTTAGCATTGCAAGGGCAAAATTGGAGTCTGCCGGTAATGAATCCGGCTGCATTAAAGGCCAGAGGGTATGAGCCATTTATTGAAATGATACGTGCCAATATGGCCCATGCAGGAGCGTTACGCATAGATCATATTATGGGACTCTTTCGTATTTGGTGCATGCCAGCGGATAAAGATGCCAGCTTTGGCACATACATTCATTACCCTCTTCGGGAGCTAATTGCCATATTGGCCTTGGAGAGTCAAAGGTATGAATGCATGGTCATTGGTGAGGACTTAGGTGTGGTGCCAGACGAAATATCAAAAGCCATGAAAGCCGCTGATATCTACTCATACAAAGTATTTCTATTTGAGCGTGAAAATAAAGAGCAAGATCTTAAATCCCCTCAGAATTATGATGAGTGTGCATTAGCAACTTTATCTACCCATGACTTACCCACTATGGCGGGTTATTGGCAATCCATTGACTTAGAGATACTTCAGCGTTTAGAGCTATTCCCAAGTAAAGAAGATCGAGAAAACCTGATTGAAGACAGACTTCATTTTCAACGGGCATTTATTCGAGCAATGACAGAACAATCTGATACTTCAATACCAAACGATATTTCAATTAGTGAATTAGATGAAAAAATGGTGATCGCTTTAGCACATGAGTACTTGGCATCATCTAAAGCGAATATTACAGTTTTTCAGCCAGATGACTTTTTAGCGATATTACAGCCTATTAATCTACCCGGTACCACTGATCAATATCCAAACTGGCGACGTAAGTTAAGCCATACCATTGAAGAGTTTTTCAATGATGAGGTACGTCTCAGTCAAATGAGATCAATAGATTGCAAACGCAAATATTCTGCTATTAAAACGGGCCAATTGAAAAACTAATAATGGTACTGAACTGTATAGAACTCGCTTTTATCAAAAGAATTTAATGTAACAATTAGATAGTTAAATCAAACGTTGTTGATGTAAAGATAATAGGAAATAGTTAATAAAAGGATTTTAGAATGTTTCTCACTGATGATGAATTGAAATTTATTCGTAAAGAAGGTTTCTTAGTCTTGAACCAATTTAAAGAAGTAAAGGCGACTCTAGAAATACTGGAGGCAATTAAACATGTAGTTGTAAATGAGATACAAGCTCATAATACAGCCGAATTTTATGAGTCTCATGGCGCCATCAATTTTACCTTTGATAATCCCCATATTATGAATTCTGTGTTAAATGATTTCTCCAAAGAGATTAAAATTACCGCAGGGGAAATTATACCTTCTGTTCACTTTCACATGAGCCTCATTCAGCATAATAAAGCCGGTTTAAAGCATAGCATTCCTTGGCATCAGGACATTTCATATACTGTTGGGCCGGGTAATTTTTATAATTTTTTATTTTACCCTCAAAATTCCAGTAAAAAAATGGGCGGACTAAGATTGGTACCTAAAAGTCATTTACTTGGAAAGCTGTCACTAGGTGGGAGTCATGATGAACTAATTGGTGAGATAATCGTTTACCCCAAGGCAGGGGACCTAATTATTGTAGATGGACTGACCTTTCATGCGGTGCCGGTGAATAACGCTAAGCAAGATAGATATTCTTTTTGTACTCGATTCATATCCTCAAAAATTGTGGGTTCAAAAGCTTTAGACATAGGCCACTATCGAACCGGTAGCTACGATTATGCTAAGAAGGAACCGGTAAACCATGTCTGATCAAATTAATACGTTTTGCTCCAACGAAGAACTACAGCTGCTTGCAAGTGGTATTACTCCAGGTTACGCAAGTGCCCCCTATCAGTTTACCCATGGCAAGGGTGTATTTTTATTTGATCAAGATGGCAAAGACTATATTGATTTTTGTGCAGGGACCTTTACAAACTCATTGGGGCACGCTCACCCTGAGGCGGTTAAGTTTATGCAAGCGCGTTTGGCAGAGTTGTGGAATGTTCATGATTACTCTACCCCGTTTCGTTTGAAGTTATTGCGACAACTTAACGCTTTGACGCCAGGTCATATCGACACCTTTCAATTTTACAGTGGTGGCAGCGAGACCATAGAAGCGGGCTTACGTGCTTTAACCTCTTTTTTGCCAGCCACTAGAAAGAAAATAACATCCTTTACTGGCTCATATCACGGTAAAACCTTAGGGGCTCGACAATTGTGGCATTGTGGGTTTCCAGGAGAGCCTCCATCAGATATTACTCAGTTACCCTTTCCTGATGGTTTTGGTTTAAGCGATGCAGAAAAAAAAGAGTATGAAAAGACGTGTCTAAAGACCATTGAAAGCTGCTTTGCCAATAACCCATCTATTGGGGCCATTGTATTTGAACCCATACTGGGCTCTGGTGGCAACCTTCAAGGATCAATCTCATTTTGGAATAGCTTTGACGCCCTATGTAAACAATACTCAATATTAAAGTTTGTAGATGAAATATGTGTGGGGTTTGGACGAACCGGTTATGACTTTGCTTTTCAACGGTATGCAATTGAACCGGACCTTATCGCCTTTGCCAAAGGATTAGGAGGCGGCTTTCCCACTATGTGTCTGGCTGGTAGAAAAGAGATCATGAATGCCAAGCCATTTGGTGCTCGAGGAGGGGCGTCTACCACATTTGGTGGTAACCCTCTTTCCATTGCAGCCATGCACATTACCCTTAAAATTTATAATGAAGAAAAACTGGCTGCCAATGCACTGGCTTTAGAAAGCATCTTACAAGAAGGCATTAGAATGCTGGCTAAGAAGTATTCATCTATATTTGATTTCAGAGTATCAGGGTTGATGGCCACTCTATGTCTTAATAAAAACTCCACACAGTACACAAACGAATTTGCCATGAGGCTGCATCAATCCTGTTTAGCCCAAGGGGTAAAAGTCATGACCTTTGATCACTTGTTTAGAATAGCGCCCCCCCTCAATATAAACTCAGCTGAGTTGCAACTGGGTCTGTCACGCTTGGCAAGCGCATTTGATCGCGCTGAAAAAGAGACCCAAATGGACTGTCCCCAAGAATTTTCTTACTCAGATGCTTAATAAAAGGAGATAACATGAAAACTGCTGAACTGACTTTAGAAAACCATAAGCGGTGGGAAGGCAATCAGGTATTTTCATTTATTGAGCGGGCCTTATTAAAGCTGGAGCCTCATTTAAGTCATGACGATATAACTGAAATTGATCAGAAAATAGAGCTCTTTAAGCAGCAGCTATCCAATAATATTGAACAAATTGCGTTTGACTATCTAGAGTTATATTCAGAGCGCAGCGATGCCTTAAGAGTTTTTAATGACACGATTATGATGGCTCTCAAATATTGGTTAGCTCGCAGTGACTCGTTAATACAAAGAGATATGGAAAAGCAATCAATTGGTGACTTTTACAATAGCCACAAGATGATCGGAGCCAGTTGTTATATAGATCTTTTCGCCGGCAATATAATGGGGATGGTGTCTAAGATAGATTACTTTAAATCCTTGGGCATTACCTATCTTTATATATTACCGCCATTCAAAGTACCTTCAGGAAACAGCGATGGTGGTTTTTGTATTTCAGACTATAAATCTATTCGTCCTGATTTAGGGTCCATGGATGAAATGGAATATTTTATTGATACTTGCCATAAAAATGGCATTAATGTTGTATTAGATTTTGTGCTAAATCACACCGCCGACGAGCATGAGTGGGCAAAAAAAGCTCAACTGGGTATCGAGGAATTTGAAAACTTTTACTTGTTTTTTGATGACGAAAATGAAGTAAGTGAAATTCTTCAGCACGTCGAGGCAACCTTCCCAGATAAAGGCGAGAATATTATATTTAATCCAAAAGTAAATCGCTGGGTTTGGACAACGTTTAATACCAACCAATGGGATTTAAATTACCATAAGCCTAATGTTCTTAAAGGCATGTTAGATAACGTATTATATTTAGCCAACATTGGCGTAGATGTCCTTCGTTTAGATGCGGTATCCTTAGTTTGGAAAGAAAAGGGCACAAATTGTAAAAGTTTACCTCAAATTCAAACCTTGGTTCGGTTATTTAAAAACCTTACTAACTTAGTTTCTCCTGCCTTAGAATTTAAGTCTGAAGCCATCGTAAAGCCACAAGAAGTGATTGACTATGTCAGCTCTGATTCGGCAACACTTTCTTATCGGCCACTACTTTCCTCAACACTTTGGCATGCATTGGCCTGCGGTAATGTAAATTTATTGGCCACCAGTCTTGAGCGCTGGCACCAATTACCTGAACAATGTACTTGGATTAACTATATTCGCAGTCATGATGATATCCCTTGGGTTTTTTGTGACCTAGATATTCAATACACAGGATCAGATGCCTTTGCTACTAGGAAATTTCTAGACGAATTTTATAGCGATAAGCATGAAGAAAGTTTTGCCAGAGGGTTACCTTTCATGAGAGACAGTGAAACCAACCTTGCTCGTATTTCTGGTACCACAGCATCACTGGCGGGACTTGAAAAAGCCATTGAAATAAATAGTGCCACAGATATTAATTTGTCATTGCAACGTATTTTGCTTTTGCATAGTTTGGCTTTATCAGTAGGAGGGTTACCCCTTATTTACTTAGGGGATGAAGTGGGTGTATTAAATGATTATGCGTTTGTCAGCGACTTAGCAAAATGCCAAGACAGCCGCTGGGTAAATAGAACGAAAAAGAACTGGCCAAAAGATACCAATAATATTGATGATATAAGTACTCCTGCATCCATCATTTTTCATAATTTAAAGAACATGATTGAAGTGCGAAAAAACGAATCTATTTTTTCGGGTTCACGCCTTAAGGTTTTGAACCTTGGAACTGCTTCTGTACTTGCTTTTCAGCGTGGCAGCGTGGGTGATGCTGTTATTGTGTTGGTAAATTTTAGTGCTTTTAGGGTGAGTATCAATGATCGAAATCTTGCTTTAAATCATCTATCCGGCTCAGCTACTAATTTATTAAACGAGCAAGTTATGGATCTAAATAATGGCATTGTATTAGAGCCCTATCAATTCTTGTGGCTTAAGTCTTTAGAGTTTTCTGGCGTAAAAAATAGAATTTAATGTAATCGATTACAAGGAATGATAATGTATTTAAGTCTCCGCCAAGTGGTATCAGACACGCCCCTTAGTTTTTACAAAAAGCTATTGGCACTGGCGATTCCTATTTCCCTTCAATTAATTTTAGCTTCTTCGTTATCGCTAATTGATGTGTTGATGGTGAGTTCTTTGGGCAGTGCTGAAGTGGCAGCGGTGGGACTTGCCAATAAATTATTTTTTGTGGTGATCCTAATGATTTCAGGATTAGCCACAGGCTCAAGTATTTTAGCCGCTCAATATATTGGTAAAGGAGATATGGAAGGCGTTAAGCGTATTTTATCGTTGGGTTTAACATTTTCTCTTTTATTGGTCATCCCCATTTCTATTGGGGCTGTTTTTTTTCCCAACACCATCATGGGTTTGTTTAGCAATGATCCACAAGTGATCAGTATCGGCGCGCAATTTTTAAGCATAACCGCGCCTTTTCATTTACTCATGGCCATAGTGTCAATTTTCTCTGCTGTGTTGCGTGCCAATAGTCAAACTCTATTACCTATGGTGGTGGGGTTTATTGCCGTTATTGTTAATACTTTCATGAATTATGTACTTATTTTTGGAAACTTCTCTGCCCCAGAGTTAGGGGTAGAGGGGGCTGCTTATGCTACTTCAATTGCAAAATGCATTGAATGTGGCCTATTGCTGTTAAGTGTTTATGTGGGTCGTTCAGCTATTCGAATTAATGTTAAGGAATTTATTTCTAGCTTCGAAAGGGAGGAAGTTCAACGATTCGTAAAACAAAGCCTACCTTTATTGCTTAACGAATTCATATGGGGGTTGGGTGTGTTTTCATTTACCGTCATTTACGCACTTATGGGCACAGAAGCATTGGCGGCCATTACGCTTTTAGGACCTATTGAGGGCATCAGTATTGATATTTTTATAGGTTTCACCAGCGCTGCTTCCATAATTATTTCGGGTCGTTTAGGGGCAAATGAATTTATAGATGCTAAGCGAGAAGCCTTTATGTTAACCAGTATCATCACGCTTGGCTGCATTGTTTATGGTTTGCTTTTATTAAGCTTAAGTGATCTGGTTTTCTATATTTATCGAGATGTAGATGGCGATGTTTTGAATATTGCAGTGGATATGTTTTTTGTTATTTCAGTCACCTTATGGTTGCGTTTATTTAATGTGGTCACCTGTGTGTCAATTTTACGAAGCGGCGGCGATGTTAAGTTTACTTTATATGTAGACATGGTGGTGATTTGGTTATTGGTACTGCCCTTAACTGCAATCTCAGGGTTGGTTTATCACATTCCCGTGCAATGGGTTTTTGCAATTGCATTGGGCGGCGAAGCTTTAATTAAAGCCCCCATCTATTCCTTAAGAATTAAAACCCTAGTGTGGCTGAAAAACTTGGTGGAAAAAAATATCATTGGAAATATTGATCAGCCTGAACCAAGCTAATTTTTTAAATCTGAATATTAAAAATAAAAACATGAGGATCCAATTTAAATGTCTAAAATAATTAATATCAAGGCGCGAGAAATACTCGATAGTCGCGGTAATCCAACCGTACAAGCCGATGTCTATTTACAAGGTGGGTTTATGGGTTCTGCCTGTGCCCCTTCTGGGGCATCTACTGGGTCCCGTGAAGCCTTAGAGCTACGAGACCATGACAGTAACCGATATTTGGGTAAAGGTGTGCTCACTGCAGTTGCTAATATAAATGGTGCCATAAAGGATGTTTTACTGGGGGTTGATGCTGTTGACCAGTACCTGCTAGATCAGAAACTCATTATGTTAGATGGCACTCAAAATAAGGGCGGTTTAGGTGCCAATGCGATTTTAGCCGTGTCTTTAGCGGCAGCTAAAGCCGCTGCACAAGCCAAAGGCGTCGAGCTATATGAACATATTGCTGATGTAAACGGCACGTCAGGAAAATTTAAATTACCCTTGCCTATGATGAATATTCTAAATGGTGGAGAGCACGCTGAAAATAATGTCGATATTCAGGAGTTTATGGTGCAGCCCGTGGGTTTTAAGTCATTTAGTGAATGTCTGCGCGCAGGTGTTGAAGTGTTTCATGCTTTAAAAAAGGTGTTGCAAGAAAGAAATTTAAATACAGCTGTAGGCGATGAGGGCGGCTTTGCCCCTGATCTAAAGTCCAATGCCGAAGCGTTATCTTTGATTAAAGAAGCAGTGGCAATGGCTGGTTATGATTTTGGAAAAGACATTACTTTAGCATTGGATTGCGCCGCCTCCGAATTTTATAAGGAAGGAAAGTATCAATTATCAGGCGAAGATCGATCATTCAATTCTAAAGAATTCAGTCATTACCTTAAAGACTTATGTGATGAATATCCAATAACATCCATCGAAGACGGTTTAGACGAAAGTGATTGGGATGGATGGAAATATCAAACGGAACTTTTAGGAAACAGCATTCAGCTAGTGGGTGATGATTTATTTGTTACGAATACTGAAATATTAAAACAGGGTATTGATAAAAAAATTGCCAATTCAATTCTTATTAAATTCAATCAAATAGGCACCTTAAGTGAAACCCTCGCGGCCATTACCATGGCAAGAGAGGCCGGTTATTCAGTGGTGATTTCTCATCGCTCTGGGGAAACCGAAGACACCACCATTGCTGATTTGGCTGTGGGTACCTGTGCCGGCCAAATTAAGACGGGATCACTTTGTCGTTCAGATCGTGTTGCCAAGTATAACCGTTTATTGCTTATTGAAGAGCAATTGGCGGGTCGTTTAAAAACTAATAAGCCTACATAAACCCAATTCTGATAAGAGGTTGAAGCACGTGGTTAATATTTTAATGTGTAGCCAATTACGCTGCGTGGGCAATTTCATATTCATAACGTTTAAATTATACAGGATTCAATTATGACCACATCCGTCGCCATAGAAGACCACGAATTTTTAGAAGATCAAGAGTGGCTAGAAGCCATTACCAATATTATTCAGCAGCAAGGTCCTGAAAGAGCACGCAATATCATTGAACAGTTGGCAGCAAAAGCCAGCAATAATGCTTCACCTTTACCTTATGCTTACGTTACGGCATTTCGCAATACGATTCCTGTGAATGAAGAAAAACATATGCCAGGAAACTTATTTATGGAACGTCGTATCCGTTCGCTTATTCGCTGGAATGCGTTAGTAATGGTGATGCGGGCCAATGCCAAAGAGGGCGATTTAGGCGGTCATATTTCTAGTTTCTCATCCAGTGCCACCTTATACGATGTGGGCTTTAATTATTTTTTTCGGGCCCCTAATGAAAGTAAGTTGGACAACCCTTTAGGTGATCTCATTTATTATCAGGGACATATTTCACCAGGTATTTACGCTCGATCTTATTTAGAAGGGCGCTTAGATGAAAATCAATTAGAAAACTTTCGTCAAGAGGTCGATGGCAAGGGCTTGTCTTCTTATCCTCATCCATGGCTGATGCCTAACTATTGGCAGTTTCCTACGGTATCCATGGGGTTAGGGCCCATTCAAGCAATTTATCAAGCACATATAATGAATTACCTTGATAACAGAGAATTAGTTGAAAGAAAAAATCGTAAAGTGTGGGCTTTTATTGGTGATGGTGAAACCGATGAGCCTGAAACATTAGGAGCAATTTCCCTTGCGGGCAGAGAGCAACTGGATAATTTACTGTTTGTTGTGAACTGTAATTTACAACGCTTAGATGGGCCGGTTCGTGGTAATGGAAAAATCATTCAAGATCTGGAAGGGCAATTTCGCGGAGCAGGATGGAATGTAATCAAAGTGGTATGGGGGCGACATTGGGACCCTATCTTGGCCAAAGATACAAAAGGGCTGCTACAAAAACGCATGAACGAAGTGGTTGATGGCGAAGTACAAAATTACAAAGTAAAAGGTGGCGCTTATACTCGCGAACATTTTTTTGGTACTAGCCCTGAATTACTTAGTTTAGTAGAAGACATGTCAGATGATGATATTTATCGCTTAAATCGCGGTGGGCATGATCCTTATAAAGTGTATGCCGCTTATGCAGCAGCGGTGGCTCACAAAGGGCAGCCCACTGTTATTCTGGCCCATACTGTTAAAGGTTATGGTATCGGCAGTGCTGGTGAAGCGCAAAATGCCACTCACAGTGTTAAGAAATTGGATGTACAGGCATTAAAACTATTTAGGGATCGATTTGATATACCGCTTAATGATGATCAGGTTGAACAGGTCTCTTTTTATCGTCCCTCGCCAGACAGCCCTGAAATTAAATACATGCATGAAAAACGCGAGGAGTTAGGTGGCTTTTTGCCCCAGCGTCGCGCCATTGGTGAAACCTTAAAGGTTCCGCCATTGTCACTATTTGATCCCATTTTAAAAGGCTCGGGCAATCGAGAAATTTCAACTACCATGGCGTTTGTACGTCTGCTGGGTCTAATGACCAAGGATAAAGAAATCGGTGAACGGGTTGTGCCCATTGTTCCTGATGAAGCTAGAACCTTTGGTATGGAGGGCATGTTTCGTCAATTAGGCATTTATTCTTCACAAGGTCAAAAGTATAACCCAGTGGATTCCGCTCAGGTTATGTATTATCGCGAAGATATAAAAGGAAAAATGCTTGAGGAAGGCATTAACGAAGCGGGGGCTTTTTCGGCATGGTTAGCGGCGGCCACGTCTTACAGTACCAACAATTGTACACTTATTCCGTTTTATACTTTTTATTCAATGTTCGGTTTTCAGCGTGTGGGTGATCTATCGTGGGCGGCCGGTGACGCTCAGGCACGGGGCTTTTTAATTGGCGCCACATCGGGACGAACAACTTTAAACGGAGAAGGGTTACAGCATCAAGATGGTCATAGCCACATTCTAGCCGGTACGATTCCAAATTGCGTGTGTTACGACCCCGCATTTGGATACGAGATGGCCGTCATTATTCAAGATGGCCTCAAGCGCATGTTAGAGCAACAGCATAACGTGTTTTATTATATTACTGCCATGAATGAAAATTATGTTCAGCCAGCCATGCCAGCCGATGCTGAAGAAAATATCATTAAAGGTATGTATAAACTGAGTGCTTGTGAAAAGGAATCTAAATTACACGTTCAGTTGCTTGGCTCTGGGGCTATACTGCGTGAGGTGATAGAAGCTGAAAAATTATTGCTAAAAGATTTTAATGTCAGTGCAGATGTTTGGAGTGTTACCAGCTTTAACGAATTGCGAAAAGACGGTTTGAGTTGCCAGCGCTGGAACATGTTACACCCTAACGAGGTTAAAAAGGTAAGCTTCGTAGAGACGTGTTTTGAAGGAACACAGGGCCCCATTATAGCTGCCACTGATTATATGAAAATTCATGCCGACCAAATAAGAGCCTTTACCGCAAATAGATCCTACTGTGTATTAGGAACAGATGGTTATGGTCGCAGTGACACACGCAGTAAGTTGCGTAATTTTTTTGAAGTGGATCGATATTATATATGTGTGGCCGCATTAAAATCTTTAGCCGATGAAGGGAAAATAACACAAGAAATTGTCACAAAGGCCATAGAAAGTTTTGGTATTAATCCTGATCAAATTGATCCAGTACTGCGCTAGGAGCTAACCATGAATTCTGAAACCATTTATATTCCAGATATTGGTGCCTCTGATGAGGTTGAAGTAATTGAAGTCAGTGTTGAGGTGGGCCAAGAGGTTACTCTGGATCAGACTATGATCGTGCTGGAATCGGATAAAACCACTATGGATATTCCTGCGCCTCAAGCTGGAGTGATCAAGGAATTGTTATTAAGTGTCGGCGATAAAGTAACAACAGGTTCGCCTATGATGAATCTGTTAATGAACAGCTTAAAAGTAGAAGAGAACAATAAAACACCAAGTGGTACTGAAAGCAAAGTTCAAGAGTTAACGGAACAAAGCTTTGCAAAACAGGCAATATTTGTGGCCGAGCAAGCTTGTGCCCAATTGAGCGAAGGAAAAAAACACACGATAGTTATTCCTGATATTGGAACCGATGGCAGCGTATTGGTAATCGAGGTTAGCGTTAATATTGGAGATGTATTAGAAAAAGATCAGACCATGTTGGTGTTGGAGTCTGACAAAAGCACCATGGAGATTCCTGCAGAGTTTTCAGGAGTATTAAAAAGTCTGGAAATTAAGGTGGGCGATGAGATATCAACAGGGGATCTTATTGGTGAGATTGAATCTTCTTTAATTCACGCCATGGATAATGATCAACCCTTAGTTGATGAAAACCCGGAAAATGTTAATGAAACAAAAACAACAGATTCAGCGCTAAATGTGAGCTCTTCATTAAGTACTGATAAATCACTTCCAGAACCTGTGGCATCGAAAACGGTGAAGGAAGTCCTATCAAATTCAAAACATGAAAACTCAACAAATTCTCAAGAAAATAACATTAAAGCTAACGTGTATGCCGGCCCTGCGGTTCGCCGTTTGGCTCGTGAAATGGGGGTGCCTTTACAATCCATAAAAGGCACTTCCCCTAAGGGGCGTATTTCTAAAGATGACATTAAGACGTATGTAAAAAATAGACTAAATCAACCAGTGGTATCCGAGCCTAAAAGCCATCAAATGCCAACGATTGATTTTAGCCAGTTTGGTGACATTCAGGAACAACCTTTAAATCGAATTAAGCAAGCTACCGCTCGTAATATGACTAGCAGTTGGCACCATACTCCCATGGTGACACAGTTTGATGAAACCGACATTACCGAGCTTGAGCAGTATCGTAGAGAAATTCTACCAAGCCAAACCGATACCAAGGTGACTATGCTGGCTTTTGTGGTTAAAGCGGTGGCTAATGCTCTGGTAAAATTCCCCCAGTTTAATAGTTCGCTAGATAATACTGGAAAAATACTCATTCTTAAAAAATACATTAATATTGGTATTGCCGTGGAAACTCCTCAGGGACTAATGGTGCCGGTGATCAAGAATGTTAACCATAAAACAGTGGTGGAAATCGCCCAAGAAGCATCGCGATTGGCTAAAGCAGCTCGTGATAAAAAATTACCACTGGATGCCATGCAAGGAGGGTGTTTTAGTATTTCTAGTTTAGGAGGAATTGGTGGTACTCAATTTACCCCTATCGTAAATTCTCCTGAGGTGGCTATTCTTGGGTTATCTAAATCGAGTATGAAACCCTATTATGATCACCCTGCTAAAAGTTTTATCCCCAGACTTATGTTGCCTTTGTCTTTGACATACGACCATCGAGTCGTGGACGGAGCCGAAGCGGCAAGGTTCACCGTTTACATATCAAGTCTGCTTAAAGACATAAGGCATCTGTTGTTGTAAGAGAGGGGGGATAAAAAATTTTATGCGGTTAATGAATTTTTATAGGAGGCTTATTTATACTAAAAATTTAGGCACAAGATAGGTACTCCTCTGCAGTGGGCATACGCCCACTTCAGGGGATATTTAAACGAACAAATAATAAATATGAGTTTTGATTAGACCCAAAAATAACAATAAGAAGAGGATGCTAAAAATGAAAAATTATTCAACAGTAACAATATACTCAGGCCAATTTAAGTACCATTTTTTAGTGAAATATACTTTCTTTATTTGGCTATTTTGTTTGTCAAGTAGCAGTTTTTCCTATGGATTTACGCCACTGGAAGAATTTTACCAGTTACAGAAATTAAAAATAAACGTTCGTAATGCTTACGCATATTCATTGATTATAGATCACGACTTACGATCACGTGATGAAATGCAAATCAATATTAATCAAGTATCAAAATTAGCCAGTCTAATTATTGATTCTAAATTATTAGAAAGACAAGCTGCCCTTGATTTGTCAGATAGCATAACGCAGTTTTTACATTCCTCTAAGATGCCCACCATCCAGTACTTCCAAAGTTCAGGAACGGGCACTGCATCTAAAGGGTATCTTATCTATAGCAATTTAATGGAAAAAATAAACGTAGCCATGAAAGTGCGCGTGGCAACCAACAGTATTCCATTAAGCACCATAGCTGCCTTTGAAATCATTGATATCATTATGTCGTCTATAGAAATGCATGCAGAAAGAGCATTGGCTTCGTCTCGCTCAGAATTATTTAACAAAGAGTTCATATCCCAGACTTGTGATGCAGTGAATCGTGAGTTGGCAGAACTGATTGAAATTGGAAGCGACTTGAAGGCTCGTGTAAAGATAAAGCGCCATTGGCAGTTTATTGAAGAAAGAGTGTGTTCGCCTTTAAATGCAAAAGCCCCTTTTTCAATTGTATTTTTTGGTGGCTTAATGGTTCGGGGGCTGGAAGATACATTTAGTTCTGATGTTTCAAAAAATCCACGATTAATTGTAAACGAATAACCATTTGAAAAATGTACGTAATGCAGGTGATTACCGTTGGTCTAAACCCTGCGAATTAAATTCCAGCCATTATTAACAAACAGTTGCGCCCTTCTGAACAAAAGAAGGGCTCTTTATGGCTAATTTGCCTCAGTATTATTCCTTTCTTGCTTATCTACTTTACAAAATCTCATATACCCAGCTGATGTTGACGGTAAATGTCCTATTTTTGCACTTGTTGTAACAACGTTACATGGTTATTGTGAAATCGATTACATTTATTGGGGGGCGAAGAAAGATTTTTCTGTACTTTCAAGTGGTACTCAAAAGGTAATTACTGAAATTAATAATTTAAAAGAAACATGCGCTAACGGCATCAATATGTCGAATTAAAGTGAGTGAAACCCAATTGATTATTTAGCGTGTGAAGAGAGCTCCAAAATTTGCTCATTGAAATTTTATTGAGGATGACTGAGAAATATATTTTTCAGTGTCCTAAGTAATTGAGTGTTGATAGGAGCTCATTAAAAACTTTTAGAAAAAATAAAAATAATTAGGAGTTGACCAAAATGCTAATAATGAAAAAATCCAGCCATACCCTGGCGCTCTTGACGATACTGTTGGCAGTATCGGCAAGTGCCTCAGCAGAATGGTTTTATCGTGGTACCAGCAACAGTTGGCAAAATTTACAACTAGATAGTACCAGTGATTCAGATATTCTCAGTATATGTCAGACATTTTCAGGTGAAGACAATAGTGCCCGTTTTAAAATAGATCGCAGTGGCGACTGGAATGAGAGTTACCCCAGCACAGACTGGTTAGTAACAGATAACAGTAGTTATCAAATAAATTTTACCATCAGCAGCCATGAGATAAGTGTACAAAGTGTCGCTGATTGTGATGATCAAAACATTGCTAAATGGTATTTTAGAGGCACCCCAAATAGTTGGGCCGCCACAGAAATGGCTTGGGATGAAAGCAATGCTGTTTACAGTACCACGCAGTCATTTTCTGGTGAGGAAAGCAGCGCCCGTTATCGAATAGACAATGGTAATTGGAGTGAATCATATCCCAGTGGCGATCGGGTTATTGATGACAATCTCACCTACATTATTCATTTTGACCCCACGACCAAAATCGTAACCCAAGTGGTGGACGATAGCGAAGTGACCCTAAACAGCATTTCTGTTACGCCGGAAAATTTAGCACTAACGGTGGGCAATAGCCAAGCCATAAGTGTAAAGGCCAGTTACAGCAATGGCAGTACAGCGGACGTGACCAGCGAAGCTTTATTAAGTACAAGTAACCCATTAGTGGCTTCTGTTAGTGGCAATAGTGTCCAGGGTGTTGCTGAGGGCAGTACGGTTATTAATGCGAGCTTTGATGCTAAGTCCACTAGTGCTGCGGTGGTGGTGAGCAACGCAAAAACATTAACGCTTAAATTTAACAAGCCAGATGATTGGACAAATGTGTTTGCTCATACTTGGGATGTTTTACCGGTTGGCACTATGGACGATACCCTGTGGTGCAATGAGCAGTTGAATGAAGTGGATGGCTTGTATTTGCTTGAAATTAACGGTGCTACATCGGCCAATGTTATTTTTATGGATTGCACGGGAAACAAAACCCAAGATTTAAGTCGCAGCACCAGTGGTTGTTATGATTTTAGTTTAGGCTGGACTGATAGCTGTGGAATGGATCCTGTAGTACCAAAAATAATGGTGACCCCAGAAAGTGAAATCTTTAGCACCACTAATTTAGCCATAACTTTAAATATAAGCGGCAGTGAATTTAATGCGCTTAAATATTTAGTGGGCAGCGGTGATGTCATGACACAGGGCACGGATTTCACTAATGGCGAAGTGATTACCCTAGGTGATGTGCTGGCCGATGGCGAAAGCTTAGATTTACAAGTATATGCCAATAACGGTGCAGGCAGTGATAAGCAATTGTACACTTATACAAAGATATTAAATCCACAAAGTGGTTTTACGGTTTATTTACAGGCTTTCTCTGATTGGGATGCACGAATTCATCATTGGAGCGCACTGCCCGCCGGCTCGCAGGCCGACTCAGCATGGCCTGGAGGTGTTATGAAGAATTTAGGTGAAGGTTGGTTTAAATATACATTTGAGTCAGCAGAATTTTCAAATATCATTTTTAATAATGCAGGCAGTGATAAGACCCTAGATCTCAGTCGCGATAGCGATGGCTGTTATTATATGCAAACGCAAATCTGGACGGATGCTTGTGATGTGCCCAAAGAAGAGTTAGTAGTATCAGCCTTGCCCAGCAGCAGTCACTTTAGCAGCAACAGCCTTAACGTCACTTTACACGCCAGTGGAGATTTAGTTACTTCGGGTAAATACAGTTTTGCTAGCGACGATGCATCACAGGGACAAAACTTTACTAATGGCACCGTGATTACCATTGGTGCTGATTTACTGGTTGATGAAAGTGTTACCCTAAATATCTGGGCAAGCGATGGCAGCAATGAGCAAGTTGCCAGCTATACCTATACTAAAATTGATACTCCTGAAGTGACCGATTTTTCCTGGGACAATGCCACGGTTTATTTCACTTTAACCGACCGTTTTTTAAATGCAGACAGCAGTAACGACAATCAATATGGTCGTAACAAGGATCAAAATGGTAACGTTTATAACGGTTCGCAATCAGATGAAGGCACTTTTCATGGTGGTGATTTGGCTGGACTGACGCAAAAATTAAACGATGATTATTTTACTGACTTAGGCGTCAGCGCCATTTGGATTTCAGCCCCTATTGAACAAATTCATGGATATGTGGCCGGTGAGCAATTCAAGCATTACGCCTATCATGGTTATTATTTATTGGACCCCACCAATGTGGATGCTAACTATGGTAATACTGACGATTTAAAAACCTTTATCGATACTGCCCACAGTAAAGGCATACGAGTTGTGTTTGACGTGGTACTTAACCACTCTGGATACGAAACCCTGTATGACATGAACGAACAAGGGTTTGGCTCCCCATCTTGGGGCTGGGAAAATGAATACTTCACCGATAATCCATCTGGCTTGAATACTACTTCGTTTAATAATTTTTTAAACAAGGGCGATGAGAATGCTTGGAGCAATTGGTGGGGACAAGACTGGATGCGTTTAAGTGGCGTAGCAGGCTACGAAAGTTGTGACGGCGGCAGCGACATAACCATGTGTTTAGCAGGCTTACCTGATTTTAAAACAGATTCAGGTAACAGTGTTGGTTTGCCGCCCATGTTGCAAAATAAGTGGCAAATTGAAGGCCGTTTAGATCAAGAGAATTCTGAATTAAATGACTTTTTCGGAAGCACCGGATTGGCCCGTACCCCAGTTAACCATTTAATTAAATGGATGACCGATTGGGTACGTGAATACGGCGTAGATGGTTTCCGTGTGGATACCGCTAAACATGTACCCCTAAACGTTTGGAAAGAACTTAAGACCCAAGCCGATGCGGCGCTTAAAGAATGGCAAAACACCCATCCAAACGCATACCCTGATGGACAGAATTTAGGTTTCTGGATGACTGGTGAAGTGTGGGGGCACTGTGTAGGCAGAAGTGACTATTTTAACAATGGTTTTGACTCAGTGATTAATTTCTGTTTTCAAGATGACGCCAGTGATACTGCCAGCTTAGAAGGTATTTATTCAAGTTATGCAGGGGCAATAAATAATGATGCGAGCTTTAATATGCTCAGCTACATTTCTAGTCATGATACGGCCTTGTATAACCGCTTTAACTTAATGTTTGCAGGCAGTGCTTTACTCATGTCACCAGGGGCCGTACAAATTTTCTATGGCGATGAAAGCGGACGCCAAGAGGGCAGCAACTGGCATTGGGATGAACCGACTCGCTCGGACATGAACTGGGGAAATGTATCAGAGGTTTTATTAAATCATTGGCAAAAACTGGGAACCTTTCGCCGTAATCACGTGGCCATTGGAGCCGGTAGTCATCAGCTAATTCAATCAACACCTTATGCATTTAGTCGAGTTAAAGATAATGACAAGGTAATTGTGGTGATGGATGCCAGTGGTTCCACTACCGTGAGTGTTGCAGGCTTATTTAGCGATGGTACGGTATTAACCGATGCCTACACTGGTAATACTGCAACGGTTACATCAGGTTCGATTACCTTTACGGCTAATAGTAATGGGGTTATTTTAATTTCAGAATAAAGGGCTAATACCATTATAAATCACATAGTTAATTAAAAGTTAACATGTAAAACTTGAATAGAAGGGGGGCTTGCTCCTCTTTTATCTTATTACGAAAACAGTATGCAGTAGAGTGACTTGTCTCTTCAGTCAACGAATATCAGGAATGGCTTAATCCCCCATCACTTTCTAATCTATTTCCCCCCCGTTGTAAAAGGCGTTGATATTTTCACTATCCCCCCACAACGATATTTGGAATGCTAAAGGAGAATATAAAAATCAAATAGCTATGTTGTCAATTTTACTGATAACGCCAGTTCACACAGCCATAGAAAAAGTGATGCAATCGATGGTTTGGATACACTGCAAATGAACTTTAGCAATATGATAACAAGAGCCACTGAACATAACTGTGTCGCTTAAAATTTTGGTAGCGATCCTATATATGTTATCTCAGCTAAAGATGAATTTATTACTGTGGTACTTGATAGTTCTTTCAACGACTTTTCAATGGTTACAGGCAGTTATAGATAATAAAGAACTCAGTATTAATGAAAGTGATTTTTATTCGCGGGTTGATATTGATAACTCTGAAGAAGGGGCGAAGGATAATCTAAATATTTTTTTAGAAAAAATATCTCACAACCGATATAAAATTTGGTATCTATTTTGTAGGTAGCCTCACGGTATCTTTTTATTAGTCTCGTTTTTCACTATGAAAAAGCCTAGCATTTTTACTAGGCTTTTATTTACGTCTAAGTTGCAATTTTAGCGTTTAATTTTTGTCACCGTGTACTGCTGGTTACTGTCATTGAAAGTAAGATGGTAATCGCCCATCCCTTGCATGATATAGATGTCATTATCGTTATCGCCAAAGTTATTGCTCCAGTCTCCTTTTTCATCAAATTTAAAACGCGCGTCACTGGCAGCAGAAAACGTTACATTAATTCCCCAAACATGGTCGGCTTCTAATGTCATTGCGGTTGCGTCCCAATTGTTGGCCGTTCCCCGAAAGTGCATTGTAGGGTAGGTGGAAGTGTAACCTGTATTACTACCTTGTTTAACCACAGTATAGGTTTGGGTATTGTCGTTAAAGGTAATGTGATAATCCCCAGCGCCTTGGCTAATAGCGATGTCAGTACCATTGTTGCCAAAGTTATTACTCCAGTCGCCTTTTTCATCAAACTTAAAGCGCTCATCACTGCCACTGCCAAAGGTCACATAAACGGCCCATACATTATTGGCCACTAAACTCATGGGAGTTGCTGCCCAGTTATTGGCTGTACCACGGAAATTCATAGTGGCAAACGTGCTGGTGAAATGGTTTGGGTCTATTACGTTCACAGAAATACTGGCCGTATCCGTAGCCCCTTGCGCATCGCTTACCGTTAGGGTGACGGTTGTAATGCCCACTGCCGATGGAGTAAGTGTAAGGCTGGAAAGAGTAGAGCTATCCACGCTCCAAGCATAGGTCAGTGAACTTTCAGCGTCATGTGATGCGGATGCATCCAGTGTCACGCTGTCACCCAAATTAATTTCCAATGCACTGGCCGACAACATCGCCTTGGGCGAGGTATTTCCAGTTGTCACTAATTTAGACCAGCATGCTAGGGTTTTGTCATTAAAATACACATCATAAGTGCCCGCGACGCTTAGCATTATATCGTCACCACCTTGCTCACAGATGCCATCGGCTGTGTGATTACCAAAATTAGTCTGCCAATCACCGGCCACATCAAATTTGTAACGATCATTGTTTGAACCTGTGAATACTTGCTCTGAAATTTTCCAGGTGTAGTCTTCCACCAACTCCATGGCTCCGGCCAGCCAGCCATTGGATGTGCCGCGAAAATTCATGGTGGCATAGGTACTGGATTTTGGAAGTTCACTCAGCACTTCGATGGAGACTGATTTACTTGAGATTAAACCTTCGTCATCGGTGAGGGTTAGGGTGCAATCAAAACTGCCTAGTTCATTATTTTGCAATGTAATTATTTTCTCGCTGCTGCCATTACTCCATGCCCACGTTACAATGGCACCATCATCACGACTGCTACTGGCATCCAGTGTGACAGCCGTTCCCAATACCACCTGTGTAGCACTGGCATTAATATTAATGACAGGTGCACCATTAGGTTGATCTCCTGAAGTGATAAAAGGATAAACCCCGTCTATATCGCCGTGACTGTCTTCAATGATTTGCTCGCCAGATTGCTTAAACTGCCCTGTGCCCACATACACTTGCTGAATTTGTGATTTAGTAATATTGCCCTTGGCATCTGTAGCTTCAATATAATAATCCAATAACTGATTTTTATAATCGCCTATATACGAGTAATAAAGATTACCAATTTTTTGTGCTGGCACTTGATCCATGACATGTTGATTAGCGGTTTGCCAAGGCACACCATTAATGTCTTTTTGCAAATCCCGTTCGTTCATGGAATAAGTTATCCAGTCTCCCACGCGATTAGGATCTATATTGGCCGCCCCTGATGCTTTAGCTGCGGCGGGGTCATATACTTTAAAGGTATTATCCTGGGCGTCAGCCCACTGGTTTTTATGAGCCCTAACTTTTACCTTTATGTCACTGATGTTGCTGACGTCATAGGCGTAGGTGTAAATGGCAAAGTCAGTGGAATAATACTGTAGCGTCCAACCCTGTGCTTTACTGACGTTGGCACTGCCTGGGTTATAGGGGTAACGCTGTGGCCACCATAAAGAAGGGCCGGTGCGATCATCACTTAAATTGGCATTGACGTAAGGCTCAGAAAAATACAAAGATTGATTAAAAGACAATGTGGGTTTAACACCGTCATCAATGTTTTCATCGTAGTAGCCAAAGCCACTGTCTAGGGCAGGGAGTAAAAAATACCAGGCTAACTCTGCTGGATTGGCGCCGCCGGCATAGTCTTGACTGGCATCTCCTTTTACTGGATAAGACATCATCCATGGGTTTAGTTGGTTGCCTGCATAGGTCACTTCATTATCCAGTGAAGACGTGGGTGACCAATGGTTAGGGTGAGCATCTAACCAAATTTGTTCGGCGGTTTTGGCGTAGTTCTCTGCCGCCTGCTGCAATGCAAAGTTGCGCTCTAAATAATGATAACCGTATTCAAAACTCACCGTCATGCCTTGCTCTATTCCTTGATAGTTTTTCAAAGGGGAAAGATCCATGCCCATGGCTTTATTAAAGTCAGAAAATTGCCCTGACCAAATACCCATGGGTAAGCGCCAGTGATACCAAGTAGGGTCGGCAGAAGAATCTCGAGTATCAATCCAAGAACCGTCTTGCACGTGCACTATGTCATCTTGAGGAATAGGGTTGGATGCCAAGTACTCATCTACGCCCACACCGCTGACACCGGAATCTGAATAGGTAACATACCCAGAATTATTCCAAGTGCCACCATCTCCCGCGCGCCCAGAAGAATTATCTCCATCATGTGCTATTACAAAATACTGGCGACGGTTTAAACTATTGGCGTCATCTTCGTAAGGCTTAATGGCAGATGCGGTCACCGACCCCTGGTAACTTTCTTCCCAAGAGGCCGCTTGCTCCACTGGAATACCGGCTATTTTACTGGCCATGCCGGTTTCAGGGTTTACATATTGAACGTAATGGGGAATCGAGGCGAATGGAAACTTGTTGTGGGTGACTTGTTGTTCGTTAAACATTTGTTGTGATAACCAGTCTCCAACATTACTTTCATTTTGCATATCGGCCCGGTTAGGGGGCGACACCATAGTATCTTTACCTGGGTCGTTTAAGTAAGGGTAGTCTCTAAGGGTTCGTGAAAAATGTAAATTCCCCATCACCGACCATTCAATGCCCATTTTCTCTAATACGGGAATCATGCGTTCAGAAAAACCAAGCTCAGTGGGGAAAAAACCTTTTGATGATTTATATCCGTTCCCTAAGAAATAGGGTTGGGCAAGGGTGACATTATGAAAAATAAGTTCTTTTAAAAAATAATCATTACCCACTAATGGCCCCATGGAATGGTGGCCAGTAAAGTGAATGAGATCCAGTGCATCTGCGCTGTTTTGAGTTTTTACACCTTGCTGAGTATCGCGCCAATAATCTCCCCAATTAGGGTTACAATAACCGCTCACGTTGCAAAGATTATTGAGGCTGTCTACATTGTTCGCCACTGATGCCGACATGGTTACATGACTTTGGCTTTGAGGGTGAGCACTGTTGTTATTTTTAGCGGTATCCATGGGCCAAGAATGGTAGGCGCCAGTTTTGGCGTGATGACTGTAATAAGAATTTAAGTCATCGTGAGGCATGGGTAAGCCATTTTCCAAATAATAATTATAGTCTTGTGGCGGCGCGTTTTTTAAGTCCACCACCTGCCCGTCATACATATAGCGTATGTCACCGCCCACTGGGGTTTTGTCATAATTGCTTAAATTGTAATAAGGCCAGAAATTTGGCATGTGATTATGGTAAATATGGGTGGCGGCAATGTCTGCGCTGGCGATGATAGGCGAGCACACCATGGTCACAATGCAGGCTAAGGCGGTGCCTTTTTTGATATGTTTTTTCAGTTTCATGATAACCCTTTTTATTTTTATACAGCTTTCATATGCGGGTCAGAATACTTAGCTTGATCCAGTTTTATCTACTGAGACTTCTTGAATCTATCGAGAAATAATTGAGTCGTGATTACACATCTCATTAACTATTATGAGTGACCGAGAATGGGTTTTACTAACTAAAAAAGAGCCGTAAGCAAAGCACGAATGCTTTGGTTACGGCTAAAGTCCTCTACCTACCTTTCAAATTAAAGCGTGCACTCTTGTACGATTAAACTTCCCACGTCGGCCCCATCTTGTAATGGGCTATTAAGGGTTAACATAAAGCTCCAAGTGCCCGCAGCTAAATTTGCGTTGTTGTTGTCTGTGCCTGCGTCCCCTTTAAAGATGGAATATTCAATATCAGGCAGTAAGGTAACCAAGCTGTCGTCTTGGCTCACAAAGTATTGCACATTCCAATTTTCAGAATCGTTGGCAAATTTGAATTGCATGGCACCGCTGTGATCAAATACGGCTTGATAGACGTTATTGCCTTTGTGTTTAAAGCGATAAGTTTCTTCCGGTGCCCAGTTGGAATGGTCACCGCGCACATATAGGTTTATGTTGCCTAATACGCCTTCACTGGCATCATCTTCAAGCAGGGTACAGCCACCATTTATTTTGGATAAAATCAGTTTAGGTTGGGCAAAATTACTGATATCTAACGTGAATTTATAATCACCCGATTCACTAATACTTAATTGAATATTATCATTTGAGCTCGCTTCCAATGCGATGGTTTCACCCTCACTGATACTGCCATTAAAGCCCCAGTTGTGAGTAGACCAATCATCTGTTGCTACTTTAAATTCAAATTCGCCTGCTTCTAGTGAAAGCGTGGCACCGTATAAGCCTGTGGAAATTAAACTTAATTGATTGCCTGCATCGGCCACCCAACCTTCACCATAAAGAGATCCGCGAATAAAGGTGTCTGCGGTGAGCTCAGTGGGAGTAATAGTTTTAGCTACTACCGCTAAACCTTCTCCTTGGGAGTCGCCTTGTGTTTTAACAAATACAGCAGCACTGCGCGCGGGTACTGAGAAGCCACTTTCAGAAAAACTGGCACCGGCGAGTATCACGTCATCTTCAATGCCATCTATTAACAAGGGGTGTAATTCAAAACCGCTGGCATTGTTAATGGTGAAACCGGTTAGGGCCTGTGGAGTAGAATTGATAATCACCACTAATGCTTGGTAGTTCTCATCGAGATCACTGCCAGCCGATACCCCATCGTCTAGGCTCATGGCAATCACACCTGGAATTTGAGTAGACCCAGTGTTGTGGAAATCTAAACGATTAATGATTTGCGTTTTATCACTTAAATGAAACAGTTCACTGGAACTGCGCACCCGTAGCATTTCAAGGAAATGCTCGCTGGCATTTTGAATGTCGTTGGCAGTTACATCTATGGTTTCGTTAGCAATAATGTCGGATATTACGCTCCAGTTTTTTCCATCTTTATCTTCTCTTGGTAAACCCACATTCCAATTATTGGTTTGCATAGAAAAATCCACTAGGTTAAACCAATCTCCCGAGTCATAACTGTCACGCTCAAAAGATTTTGAACGTAATAGGTCAACGCCCATGTGCAGGAAAGGGATGCCCTGAGCATAAAGAATGGTAGATAAACCTAGCATTTGCATGCGTGCTCTATCTTCCATGGATGTGTGGGTGGGTAATTTATATTGGTTGTTATCCCATAGGGTTTGATTGTCGTGTTTGGAGATATAATTAATAATTTCTTGAGGATCATCTGTGTAACCGGCTACTTGACCCACATAATCTATTTGATTGCCTTTCACGAATCGGTCATCGCTCACTTGCAAGACATAATCAATTAGATTACCGGCCATGCCTAAACGTATTAAATCGCTTAAATGAGTTAGGCTATTTTTATCATCATTAGATGCGCTATTTAATTCATTGGGGTCGGTATATAAACCATTGGCAAAGCCTTGCTGTGAACGCAGTGCTTGGGCTTCATCAAATGGGCCACCACCGCGAACTGCATCGCGTATTCGGTCAGAGAAAGACCCAATGCCCGTGCCGCTCATATTGTGTTGGCGAGCTTGGACAAATAAAGAGTCGTTGATTACTTCACCAAAGTTCCAACCTTCCCCGTAAAAATAAATATATTGATCGGTATTTTCTTGCACGGTTTGCAAAGCTTTTACTAAATTGGCTTTAGTATGATGAGCCATTAAATCAAATCGAAATGAATCTACCTGATAATCTTTTGCCCAAACCAGCAGCGAATCAATCATGAGCTTTTCCATCATGCTGTGTTCACTGGCGGTGTTATCGCAGCAAGATGATGTTTCTACAGCGCCGCTTAATGGGTTTAGTCTGTGGTAATAACCGGGCACTACTTTATCCAATACCGAGTTCTGCCACAGGCCAGATGAATTGGTATGGTTATACACTACATCCATCACCACACTTAACCCCATATCATGCAGGGCATTGACCATTTGTCGAAATTCAAGAATACGGGTTGTGCCATTAGCATCGGTTGCGTAACTGCCTTCGGGCACTGTGTAATGCAATGGATCATAACCCCAATTAAAACTATCAATGGCTCGAACGTCAGCCATGAGTGCTTGCGCACAACCCGTACTGGTATCGCAGGCAGCCAACATTGTTGTGATGCTGGTATCATCAGTAATGCTATTATCACTGCAGGCTTGGGCATTGGAATTAACAACACACAATTGTGCTTTAGTGCTGGTTAAATCAATGCGTTGGTTTGCATCTTCATTAACGGTGGCCACATCAAAGGCGGGCAATAAGTGAATGTGGGTAAGCCCTGCACTTTTTAATTTTTGTAAATGTTGAACACTATCGCGATTGGTTTCGGTGTAGGCTAAAAATTTACCGTTGAGGTTGCTACTACCCTTGGTATCGGTATTGGAGAAATCACGTATGTGGGTTTCGTAAATAACAATGTCTTCGGCTTTTTCAACTTGATAGTTGGAAGGGGTATTCCAGCCATTTGGTTTTAATGATTCATCGTTTAAATCCACCACTTGAGAATACACAGAGCTGGCCGACAAACTTAACGAATAGGGGTCGGTGACGATTAAGTTTTCAATTTTATCGGTAGTGTGATGATAAACCGCGAGCTTGTAACGATAATAGCTGCCCACATTAGCAGTAGCCACATCGCCGCTCCACACGCCATTGTCTTCATTAAAGGTTAAGGCTGTGGAGGTGGCATTATTACCCTGAGCATCGCTGTATATTTCCACCTCAAGAGACTGGGCAGTGGGTGCCCAGACGTTAAAACTTACCAAACCGCCATTAACTTGCGCACCAAAATTCACAGTCTGTGCTGCATTGGCATATAAATCATCTAACACGGCGGCTTTTTGCACCAGTGTCGCTTGAATCACTGCTTGGTTATCGTTGAAACCCGCTAGCCATAGCTGATTTTTCATAAGCGATTTGCTATCGGTATCAGCAGGTATTGTCCAGGCTTGCCATTCACTTAAATGTGGAAATTTTGCTTTAAGGGCATCTGATAAATCGGTTTTCGTTAGGGATATGGCATCACCACCGACCACTTGTTTAGTTTGATCGTTAAGACTTAAGGTAGCAGTTGATGATGAAAATAATTGAGCGCTAGTGGGCGTATTAAATACCAGAGTATCAGCGCTTAACCAGTGAGCACTCATCCCTTCAACAGACACAGGCAGCTCTGTGGTGGGATTGGCAAAGACACGACTGACCCCAGAAAATGTGTATAAATCTTGTTGATAAATAGCACGATCAAAATAAGTGTCACCGCCGCCTAATTCTTTTTCATCTCCTTTGTGAATGATAAAATTAAAGCCAGTCCAGTTTGGTGAATCAAAGGTCACAATAAAATAAGCACCGTACTGCTCATCAATGCCGCTGTTTAGAAGTGGTGTATCCCATGCTGTGCCGGTATTCGTACTGGGCAGTGTATTGCTATCAAAATTGGCTCCGCTTTCAGCCCAAACATATAAGCCCCAATCGCTGTAATCTGCATCGGCTTTATTGAAATAAATGACCGCCTGGTTATCTGTTAACTGTAAATTGTTTAAGGCGACATCACCTGGGTCGGTGGTTGAACTGTCCGACCCACAGGCCGAGAGCAGTAATAGAGAAAGCCACATTAAAACGTGTGCTAAATAGTAGTTTAAATTACGCATTCATATTTCCCGCTGTTATTTTTATTTTTTGGTCATCACATTTAGATAAATGTAATCGATTTCATTTTATTATAAAAATGTAACAGCGTTACAACAAGAGCCAATACCGGTTAATTAAGCGGTTATTACAAAATTCTTTGGCCAAAAAAGGCCATAACATTGGATATTAGCGACATATCAGAAAAATCGGCCATAAAATTACTATTTGTTTCAATCTACCGAGTGCGGTATTTCGTCTAAGAAATCACTCAAATAGGCAGAGTTATTCTTATAGTAGTCTGAAGCTCACTATGGTTATGTTGTGGGGGAAATTCTGATTTGTTGTATTGGTTGGTCCAGCGAATGCCATATTTAGTAGATCAAATCTAACCTGAGAGATACCCGTTTTTTAACCGTGTCTGTCAGGATAGATTTGAGCTACTACAAAGTGTTAACTTGGCAGTGCAGCATACAAATTTAAAATGTAATCTGGAAAGTGCCTACTAAGAAGAACGAGAAGCCTATAAACAGAAAAAGCGGCTTTTATTCAGTAGGCTTTACAGCAAGTAAAGCACTCATAAGTTATTCTAATCGTGATTCTAAACTAAGGAGGACTATGTGAAAGGTCCAAAACATTTCAATGATATATGTGCAGATAAATTACCCGGCCTTTTAGGTATTGTGGTATCCCATGTTAGCGATGAAGCAGTTCGGGCTGAAATTGCAATCAAAGAGTCACACATGGCACCCAATGGTTTTTTACACGCAGGAACCGTGGTCACCCTTGCCGATACTTCCTGTGGCAACGGATGTGTGGCCAACTTGCCAGAGAGTGCATTAGGCTTTACTACCATTGAGTTAAAATCGAACCATTTAGGCACAGCACGAGATGGCACAATTGAGTGTGTAGCCACACCAGCCCACATGGGAAAAACTACCCAAGTCTGGGATGCGGTTGTGAGTCATAAACAAACGGGAAAAACCATTGCGCTATTTCGCTGCACGCAAATGATTCTGTATCCCAAAATAAGCTCTTAAAAGTAATGAAAATTAAAAAGTACCAAAGTGACCCATCCAATGGAGTCCTTAGTTTATACATAAGGGCCTAGCATGATAATAGGCCTTATTTTCACAGCACATAGTATAACTCCATTTTCGTAACGGCTATATCTGCATTGAATTATCAGTCTGGTTAGTAATTTTTTAGTCACTAAGTTTAGCCATCTATAAGTCATAAAGTTTTAATGGCATAATGCCGGCAATGAAATCTAAAAAGATAACTAATTAAATGACTGAATATGAAGCGCTTGCAAAGGCCATTTCAATTGCCACTGCAGCCCATGAAGGCCAGTTTGATAAAGGCGGTAAGCCTTATATTCTTCACCCGTTACACATTATGAATGAGTTGATGTTTGATACTCAGCTAGCAATCATTGCTGTATTGCATGATGTGGTAGAAGACAGCAGCTATAGCTTTGATGAGTTAGTGATAGATGGTTTTTCCGATAGGGTATTGGCTGCATTGATACTGCTAAGCCATGATGAGAACGAAGATTACCTTCAAGATTATATCCCCAAGGTATGCACAAACTATGATGCCATAAGAGTTAAAAGAAAAGACCTTGAACACAATTCGGACATTACACGATTAAAAGAAATTAACGATAAAGATATAATACGACTGAAGAAGTATCACAGCGCCTTTACTATGCTAGATGAAGCAATGATTGTATTTCTATAAATTATTAAACCAAGTAGTGCTCATTCATAGGGTTGTAAAAGCCTAGACCCATTTTTTTAGGAATAGAAAATGATATTGACACGGATAGTCCCAGTTTTGTTAATACTGATGGGGCTGTTAGCCTGCTCAGATAACGATGGCCTCCCCCAACAGGCCGACCCTGACTTCACGCCTAAAAATACAAAAATCAGCTTTCTAGAAGGGAGTCGCCCTACCGTTTTGATTGATGAAGCCCATAATAACTTTCACACAGCAAGGGGTCGTTACAAGCCTTTTGTTCAAGTATTAGAGAGTGATGGTTATATAGTTAAAGCCAATAAAAAGGCATTTGCATTAAAGAACTTGAAGCAAGCAGATATATTGGTAGTTTCGAATGCCCTTCATGAAAAAAATAGATGGGATTGGACGCCGCCCTACCTTCATGCATTTTCTTCACAAGAAGCAGCTGCCATTAAACAATGGGTAACTCAGGGGGGCTCTTTGTTATTAATAGTAGATCATATTCCCTTTCCAAAAGCCGCAGAACCTTTGCTAGATGCATTTGGGTTTAAATTTATTAATGGCCATGTTCCCGAAGCCATTTTTGGTAAAAACCGACATTCTCTTGTTGAGCATGCTATCACGACAGCGAGCTTGGATTCAGAGCCAATATCACAAGTTAAAACCTTTGGCGGGTCCGCTTTCCAAATGCCTAAAAATGCCGTTTCTCTTTTAACATTTAATAAGGAAGTGATTGCCTCTATTCCAAAGAAAGCATTTGAAGTTACTACAGATAGCCCAAGAATATCAATTAATGGCTGGTCACAAGGGGCTGTATTAGAGCTTGGAAAAGGACGAATAGCAGTATTTGGTGAAGCGGCCATGTTTACATCACAAATCTATATTCCAACCAAAGAGAAGTCAGGGTTTGTGTCTAAAAAAGCACAACAAAATGAAAGATTTTTATTGAATGTGATGCATTGGTTGTCACACAAATTATAAATATCCAAGGCTTGACTTTATTTTCAACCAATGGGAAGCGAATGCCAAAAATCGAAATGGAAATAACCTTACCAGTGGGCGCAACTCAATTATCAAATGAGTTACTTAATATGAAAGGGGTTAATAGTGAGCTATGGCCCTATTTAAAAATGACAGGGCCTAATAACTGGTATGAAAAACCTATAAAAGAATGGCCCATCAACCAATATCTATTTAGAAGTAAAGTTTTACTTTTCGGTATTCTTCCCGTTGATATCCACCGTTTTAAATTCGATTCAGTCAGCAATACTGGATTTAAAGAATCCTCTGTTTCACTTCTAAATTCCCTATGGTGTCATGAACGCACTGTTGTAAGTAATAGATCAAACACAACCGTTAAGGATGCTGTGTATTACCAAAGCCGATGTGGGTTGCTTGGAGTCCTAATTAAGCCTGCTTACAAATTAATATTTAAGCACCGCCATAAGCGCTTAAAAGTTAAATATGCAATGTAAATACAATGAGTATTTAATTGAATTGCAATTTGTACAGTCCTGACTATTAAAACTTATACGATGAGTCACCCACAAAAAAGGGTTAACTCTCGCTATCACCAGCAAGACTTAACCCCATTCAGAATAAACGTTAATCTATAAAACTATACGACTGTTTTTGAAAACCTCAGTACTAAATACCCCATTACACCCGCTATTAATGAGCCAATTAATATAGCCAGTTTATCGGTATACTGAAAAACTGAATCATCCACAAAGGCTAAAGAGGTAATAAATAGGCTCATGGTAAAGCCAATACCTGTGAGCAACGACACGCCATACAGTTGTGCCCAGCCACTGCCTTCAGGCAATTTAGCAAGGCCTAACTTAATGGCAATAAAACTAAATCCAAATACGCCTAATTGTTTACCGGCAAACAAGCCCAGCATAATGCCCATGGGCACCGCGCCCGACATTTGACTTAATGATATTTGGGTAATGTCTACTCCAGCGTTTACAAAGGCAAATAATGGCAATATAAAAAAGGCTACCCAAAAATGCAGGCCATGTTCAATTTCTTTAAGAGGGGAGAATATTTTTCCATATTCATCTTTACCGGTCAGGGGAATGGTGAATGCCAACGCTACCCCTGCTAATGTGGCATGAACACCTGACTTTAATACGCTTATCCATAAAATGGTGCCCACAATAAAGTAGGCCGCTTTTTTCGTGACACCCAATTTATTTAGCGTAATTAATACAGTTAAGGCGGCAGCCGCGACGGCAATCGACAGTGTGGATAACTCAGTGGTGTAAAATAGGGCAATGATCACAATGGCCCCTAAGTCATCAATGATGGCCAGCGCCATTAAAAATATTTTCAACGAAACTGGTACCCTGTTGCCCAGTAAAGATAAAATACCTAATGCAAAGGCAATATCGGTGGCAGTAGGGATGGCCCAGCCACTCACCGCCACAGGGTCGTTAATGTTGAACATTAAATAGATGGCAGCGGGCACGACCATGCCACCAATGGCAGCGACACCAGGCAGGGCAACTTGGCTTAGGGAAGACAAGTGGCCTTCAATAATTTCACGCTTAACTTCTAAGCCTATTAACAAAAAGAAAATGGCCATAAGACCGTCATTCACCCAATGGTAAAGGGACTTATCTAGATGCAATGGGCCGACACGCACTTCTACTGGAATATGTAAAAATGCTTGATAAGCCCCTGCCAAAAACGAATTGCTTAATAGTAAGGCTAAGATAGTGGCAAAAATCAACAATATGCCACTGGTCGATTCTTTTTCTATAAATTCTTCAATGAGTTTCATTTAGATCCTAAAATACAACTTAACAATATGTTTTATTGTGCGTGCGTAATAAACGAGAATTAAGGGGTCACCCCAAGCCGTTATTGATGAATAATGAATCGTTACTCACTTTATTAATAAAAGCAGAATAAACGAAACCAGCATGAGTGAGCTGGCCATTTTACGCCTCGCTAAATTACCTTGAGACGCTTTAAGGGTCAATAAAATTTACAGGGTTTTCGCTTATGCCATTTACGTTTATGTTTTATATTATTAGGAATAAAAACATAGTGCCTAATAACGTCTGTAAGGCAGTCATAGCCTAGTTTTGATCCACCTTAGACTACTCCTAAACTTAGATAATCAAGGGCGGTAGCTTCGTTTTCCTGTAAATATAGACGCTAGCTGGGGCTTACACTAAACTGCCTTTAATTAGATAAAAAAGATAAGCTTCTTTGTATGTTTAATAAGCGCCATTATATTTTTCTGGTTTGCCTTACGGTGCTGTTTAACGCAGCTTTTAGTCATGGTGCTGAAGGTCAAAATATTATTAATATTGCCGCTTTTCCTAAGCAAAATGTACAGGGAAAAATTGCCGTTAGCCTTATTCGCAGCGCCTATAAAACCCTTGGTTATGATGTAAAAATACACCGTTTACCTGGCGCACGCTCTATTGTGCAAGTGAATAGGGGTGAACTAGATGCCGAGCTTATGCGCATTAAAGGCATGGAGAAATCTTTCGCTTATTTAGTGCCGGTGAAAACCCATTTACTGTATATGCAGGTATCGGCCTTTAGTATGCTGGAAAACCTGAATATACAAGACTGGCAGGATTTAAAACCTTACAAGCTGGCCTATGAACTGGGTTTTAAATTGTTGGAAAATAATACAAAGGGCATGAACGTGATTAAAACCAATGGTCCGGATCATGCCTTTCGTATTTTAAATGAAGGCAAAGCGCAAATAGTGATTGACTTAAAACTAGACGGGCTAGCCTATATTAAGCAGCAAGAGCTGAGCCATATTAAGATAATAGAACCCGCTTTAAAAACCTTTCCCGTGTACCATTACCTTCATGTAGAGCATAAAAATTTGGCCCGTAAATTAGAGCAGGCATTGCTTAATATGCATGAGACAGGTGAAAGTGCCCGTATTCACAAGCAAATAGTGAATCACTCTTCAGTGCCCATGTAATACTCTTTAAAGTCTTGTTATTAGGCTAATAACCAAGCTTTAATTTGTTCGGCGGCTACTTGTGGTTGTTCCTGCATGAAACAGTGTCCTCCTTCTATGGTGTCTATACTGTAGGCAGGGTGGTGGGATAGTTTTCCCACAGAATCACGAATAAACGGAAACGACTTTTTCGCCATGAGTATCTTACAGGGCATAGATACTTTCTTTAGGTAAGACCATAATCGATTTGGATAAGAACTGTATATTTTGGCTTCTATTTTTGCTGGGCATTTTAAACTCACACCATCGCGACTTTCTGTTAAGGCATAAGAGACATAGGCGTGTAAGGATTCGTCGCTCCAGTTCTTAAAACCCCCTTTGCCCCGCAAGGCTTTATAGGCGGTCACTCTATTTGGCCAGTGCTGATTACGATTACGAGCACTTTTAGCTAATTTGGTGTTATCTAGCAATCCCACAAAGTCGGCGGCTTTCATTAGGTTTAGCATATTTTTTGAAAAAATAACGGGATCTAACAATAAGCACTTATCAAAGCAGTTTGGGTCTCTGCCTGCCATTAAGCCAGTAATTACTCCACCGTAACTGTGGCCTAAGCCATATACTTTTGTACCTTCCGGGAGCTGCTGGCTGAAGTAATGCAAAACATCTAAAGCGCATTTGGCGCTGCCATTCCAAGGGGCGAATTTCCGGCCAACATCGCTGTCACCGTGGCCGGGTAAATCGCTAATGATTAAGTCAAAATCATCTATTAATGCCTTTAACATGGGTAAATAAGTGAGCCCACAAAAGCCATTGCCATGCAAAAAGTAAATGAGTGGCTTACCGGTGAATTCAGTGCGCCAGCCTCGCATGCGAAAGCCGGGCTCAATCTGAAATGACCAAGGTTCTAACTGGGCAAGCATATACACATCTCAATGGTTAAATTGAATATTGGCCTAATTTTCAGAGCAATTTGGAAGCAGGCCAACGGATCACTATAATTACATCATAGTCAAAAAGCGCCATTGTATGAATTGATGAATGCCTTGGCCAGCCCTATGAGTATAGGAGACGTTTTTAGGTGCGATTTTATACTCGGCTTAAAAATTTATTAGGTCTTGTAAAGCTATTCATATGAACTCAGAGCATTAAATGGATAAACAACAGTCAGAATTTGAAGTGAGAGCTGCAAGGGCAGGGTAAGGGTGAGTCTTTCTGGCAGCTAATGGTTTGGCCAAGTAATAATATTGAGACTTCTAGGTGCCAAGAAGTGGCCATGAGCAATTACAGGTCTAAATTTAGGTACTGCTAAAGTAAATTCCTCTGATTTACTATAAAATCCCTTCGTCCTGAAAACGGGACCAAAGAACTACATACATCTAGGAAAGAATATGAAGCCCTTTACATTTATTGCCTTATCAGCCCTATCATTGTCGGTCTCTGCACAATCAACATTTATTACTCAAATACAAGAAAATGATATCTGGGTTAGAGCACAGTATGAATCTATTTCTACTGACTCTGACCTTTTACGACATTCAGACAGTGCCAAAGGCTCAGACGACGATGACTTAACTGCTGTTGGCTTTACTATGCTAAAAACATTGGGAAGTTCTGAAAGCTTTACGCCTGGCGTTCAAGTTTCTGCTTTTACAGTGGATAATGATGGAACAGATGTATCCTTCTTAGAAATTGGTGCTGTTGCTCGTCTGGACTTAGCAGGGCTTCCTTCATCCGTTTATACTAGCTATGTAGGATCATCAAAATCTGAATACAGAGATTCTGTAGACTTTGAACTATCTGTGGGGTCTGGTCCAAAAGAAAATGGATTTTACAATGAATTTTCAATTGATTACCGCTCTTTTATTGAGGCGAAGGATGTTACAGGTGCAAATTCATTTGCTATTGGCAATACCTCTAGTTTTAAAATGGCAAAAAATCTAGATATTTTGACGCATGTTTCAGCCACATTTAGAAGTGATGCTGAGATCGATGGCGAGAAAGTGATTGAGTATGGAAATGAGCTAACTTTTGGCATAGGTGCAAGTGCCCATGTAAATACCCTTAGCACTATTCAACTAATGCTGACAAGGTCAAATGTTAAAAACGATGTCTATACAGATGGTGGTATTATCGAGTCAGACGATGATGAAACATCTATCATTGTAAGTGTAATTGGTCGTTTCTAACAATTGTAGATTAGGGGCTTTTAGCCTATCGGTACCAAGCCCCTAATTAGTTTTTTATAGGAAAGGAATTCAAAATAAATGAAGATAGATATATCAATTACACAATTGTCGATATTTGCCTTTATTTTATTATCTGGTTGTAAGTTTGATACGGAATCAAGCAGTCGCTCTGAAGCTATTAACCCTGAGAACGTGGTTGTAACTGAATTTGGTGGCTATGATATAGAGGGGACATGGTATGGAGTTACCACTTCAACTCAATATAACCGAATTGACTACATGGATTTTGAATACTCAGATACAGTTTCTCGTACTTCTTATATTGTTATTAAAAAGAACGAAAGCAATAGCTATGAAATATCAGATTGTACAAGTGGATTTATTGAGCTTGAGATAGACAATAATAGGTTAATCTTAAACGACCTAGAGTATGAAATATTAAGTGCTGACAGTATTCAAGGAAGCATCAATATTTCAGAGCCTGCTGAAGGTCTTTATGAAAAAAATGTGACATCAACCTACACGAGAGTTGACTCCAGTATCGATTCTATTGGGCGTATAAGTAGGCAGTGGACTGGAGCATATGAAGGTGAGAGTCTCGGAGATATCTACTGCGCAAAGCTACAAGAAACAATAGTTAATACATCTGACGGACAAGATTTTAACGACGTATTCATTATTTTTAATGGCGTTGCGGAAGAGTATGAATATTATATGGAAAGGATGGGGACGAATGCGATAAAGTTCGTTCGCACAAAGGATGGCTTGAATAGCATGGTTGGATCAAACATGACAAGCTTAACTAATGTCAGTTCAGTGTATTCAAATATTTCAGAAAGTGGATTTATGCTTGATTTTACGGCGAAGAATGAAGATAGCAGAATTGATGCGACTGTGACTATTGACGTGATGGCTCAGTAGGTTCATCATAGTGTTTCTTGCTTGAAAATTAAATAGAAGCAATACACACTTGCTTTTTACCGGTCACTTGCCAAGAAGTGGCCTTGGCTAACTTACCTTCCCCTGTGTATACATCAATGTGTTTTTTCTTAATGGCACTGCCGGTGTCATTGGCCACAAACCAGTTTACCCCGATAACTTCGTTCACTTGGGGGATGGTGATTTTGTTTCCCATTTTTAAATACTGAGTATCAATGGCCACTGCGCCTAGTTGTAAGTGTTGGCCTCTAGCATTTAATGGATTTTTGCTTTTATGAAACGCATTTGAAAAATACCCTAGGTACCAGCCAAAACGGGTCCGTCCCCAGCCTTCCATTTTTACTTCTTTAACAAAGGCCTCATTAAAATATAAATGGCCAAACTCTTTAATTAAAATGCGCAGGTTTTCCTCTTGGGGGAACTCCGTTTCAATGGGGGAATAATAGCCGGTAATTTTCCAATTAGGGCTGCAAACCGAGGCATATAGCTTGGGCACGCAAATGGCGAGCATAATTAGGGTGAGTAAAGGCCGTTTCATGGCTGTTCCGTTTTTATATTTATTATTTATCTTGTGCTTAGCGATAGTGCAAAAACTGACCCAATTCTTCTCATTTGCATAAATGCCCTGTATTTATGGGCAGTGCATAGCAGGGTAGGGTTTAGAAGGGCATATTACTTGGCAAATTGAGTGAGGAATACAGTCAGAAGGGTCAAAAACGCCAATAAATTTACGGTTTATTAACTGCTCGACATTTTTGCTAAAAGCCCCTTTAACTTTTGCTTAAACCTATAGCGCATTTTTAAGTCAACTATGGGGGGGCCACAGGGGTGGCAATATTAGTGGTGCTTGAATCGCCGTTGGCGATGCCGGGTAACAATAGTGAAAAGCCAGAGTGAATAAAGGCCCCTTACTGGGCATTGCGGCTATGTTAGTCATTTGAATCAATATGTCTTTGATCTAAAACTGGTGTTCCCATTCATCGGCCAGGGTTGCCTGCAAGACCTGTGTGGCTACAGTGGCGTCGAATGATAAAGTCCGGGGTTGTGAGGGAGGATTAGGGAAGTAAGGTGCTAATCAACATAGCAGGGCGTAACGTGGTTTTTCCACAATATCAGTTTGGTGTAACCAAACTGCCAGTCATAAATAGCATACTGACCACTGTATAACGATGATCACCATGATTAAATCCTCTATTTAAGAGCCGCTACAGGTGCTTTTAAGGTTTTTTTGTACTTTTGTTAGGTGATTTTTTTGAAAGCCATCCAAATATTATTAAAGGTAGTGACACTGTTTAATACACAGTTAGGGTTTCGTTTAACGCGTTTTTTAGCCAGTATGCCTCGAAGAAGCGCCACAAAAGAGCGGGATCAAGATTTTATTAACAGTGCCAAAATAATAGAGTTTTATCGTGGTGGTGCTAAAAAGGTGGCGCTCAGCTGGGGTAAGGGCCCTGTGGTCTTACTGATGCATGGATGGGAAAGTCGCAGTACACATATGGCAGCCATGGCACAACAATTAGCCGATCAAGGGTTTCAAGCTATTGCACTGGACTTTACTGCCCATGGGTTATCCCAGGGGCGTACTAGTGGTTTTGAGGCTATGTATAAAGATATTAATGCTTTGCAAAATTACGTTGTTGAAAATATATCACCTAATATTCATGCCATGGTGGGTCACAGTGGTGGTGGTTTTTGCATGATGGGAAATCGATTATTAAATCCCTTAAATATTAAAAGTTTTGTGGTGATCGCTTCGCCGTTAGTTCCTCATCCTGCCATTGATGGCATTGCAAATGCTCTTAAGGCCAGTAAAAGTGTGATGAGTTTAGTGAAAGAAAATATTGCTGATACCTTTAATACTAATTGGGCTTCGTTTAAAAATGGTTATATTTACAAGCCTTGTTCACAGCAAGAACAGTTGTTACTGATTTTTGATGAAGAAGATAATGTAGTGAACCACCAAGATGCTGAAATTATTCAAGGGCACTTTGAACAATCAACAATATATAAAACCCAGGGCTTAGGCCATACCCGTTTGCTCTGGGATCAAGAGGTCATTGATCAAGTGTGTGACTTTATTTCAGCTACCAATCATCAGTTTGATAAACCAAAAACGAGAATAACAGCTAAATTGTAGCGCTAAATGTTGCTCTACTTTGTATGGGAACATGTTACTTTATGGGTAACATGTTGGGTTCGTTTAAAAAACTTTTGGCTTGATCCTTGGCATAGGGCAATAAACTTAATCGCCAGCATTGCTTGGTGTGCTGGTAAACCATTGCAAAATCAATAAAGCCATTGGCCCAAGCCGTGGCTAAAGAAACATGTACCAGTACATTGTGTTTATTAATGGCTTCAAGTGGGGCATCTTCTTGCAACTGCTGACTGTTTTCCATGGCTTGTAGAATTGTTAAAAGTTTTTCATGTAAGTTTTTTACAAATACCTCTTCTTCAGGTTTTGGCCCTTTTTCATGGCTAACTTCTCGTGAACTTAATAAACCCCAGGTGAGCTCTTGGTAATACTGTTCATTTTTTGAAACCACGTCGTGCAGCGTTTCTAAAAAATCAAAATATAAAGCAATAGCATTGTCTGCGTTTTTACTTTGTACCTTGCCTATAAATTCACTTAAGGGTTCGGGCAGTAACGCCAAAAATATACCGGCCTTGTTGCCAAATAAGTTAGCAGGGGTTTTAGGGTCTACCTCAGCCCTGTTGGCCAAATAGCGTAACGACAACTTTTTAACGCCTTCTTGCAAAATGATTTCTTTTGCAGCTGCTAAGACCTTTTGGCGGTACTGGGCTCTGTTTTTGTCTCTTAAGCTCATAGGGCACGCATCTTTACTTCACCATTTAACTCTAGCTTAAGGGGTATTGCTGCATCAATCCATGGTTAACCATGGATTAATGGTACTTGCACCATCTAATATCTGGGTCTAGTCTTCAAAAACACTCATAACAAGGATCGAACCATGAAGCGTAGAAAATTATTGCAATTGGCCATGGCCAGCATTCCTGGAAGTTACTTAGCGGCTTGTGGAGCTTCGTCAAACACTGGCTTATCGGACACGGCTTTGAGCGATATATTAGCCGGAGACAACGATGGTCAGCCGTTACTGGTACTGCCTAGCGAGGGGGAAATGACCACAGGGGAAATGCTGATTAAAGTGCCGTCTTCTTCCATGGCAGGGCACTTCTCCATCATGCATGGGGAATTAGATGGCTTACAGCTGCTGCCTCCGCACACTCACGAATTTGAGGATCAAGCGGTGTATGTATTAGAGGGGGAGCTAGCTTTTGAGTTTGCCGGTAATGGTGAGGTTATTGTGGCACCTGCGGGCAGTTATGTAATTAAACCTCGTAATGTTCAGCATGCCTTTTGGAACCCAGGTAGCGAGAAGGTCAGGTATGTAGAATTTTCCACTGAGAGTGGCTTTGAAGGGTATGTACGCGACGTAGAAGGTGCTGATTCTGTGCCCCAATTAGAATTAGATTATGGCGTCATACATAATATGTTTTATGCTGGGGAGCTGGTAAAAACTCATGGTTTAACGTCTATTCATAGGGTGCCTCAAGCAGACTTTGACTTAATCATGGGCATGATCTGAGGCAATGATGATAAGCCAAATAAACGTTGTGTTGATTTGGCTTACTTTTCATAAACCGGTGTGGGTTTATAAGTTAGGTGTTTAATTTTAGGTCAATAGACGTGATGTGTAATAAACCTTAAAAGTAGCCCCTTTATTTGTCAGCTTTTAAAAAGAATATTAGGGTAAACTTAGTTAACGACAGATTGTTTCGGCGGGAGGTTAAAATATGATGTCTTGTGAGCACTATGATTACATTGAAATTGCCTGTATGCACCAATATCCCATTAAACTGACCCTTACAGATGGCACAGACATAACAGGGCAAGCCTGTGATACCGCGTTAAATAACGATCGCAAAGAGTGCATTAAAATTAAAGATCAGCAGGGTGAACAACTGGTTTGCTTAGATAACATCATTAGCTTAGAAGTCATGACAGATAACCCCCACTTTCATTTAGTGCGCTTCAATTAGCCGGTTGTTGAAAATGTTTAGGGCGATGATTTAGCAAGGCGCTGCACTAGCCTAGTCAAGACGAAAAGGCGGCGTTTATAATTTTAAATGAGTACCTTGAGTCAAATTTTTCCCTGTGAGAGCAGGTGAATGAGTTGCTCAGTATCCTGCTATTATAAGTTCGATGACAAGCCAATAATATTAATAAATTAGGAATATATAAATGAGCTCTCTTAGTGAGTTGTTGGTGGTGTTAATGTGTCACATAAGTGCAGAGCCAGAAAAGGGTTACAGTGAAGATGAAAAAGATGACATTAAAATTGATAGTTGGCAAACGCTTATTCATGATTTAAGTGCGCCTGAAAAATCAATGGTTAAAGAGGCCATTGGCCGACAGTTAGCCCAATTAAACACTCAACCCAATAAGAGCCATGAACAGCTTGATTTAGTGGCCATTCTAGATGCTTATTTAAACGACGAATTACAATAAATATTTTCAGCCAGCTCGATCATTTATTGACCTTGGTTAATATCCCTCGTATATATTTCTTTACACTGACCTTAATAATTTAAATACCCTAACGATGCTTTTATTCATTAGGGGAACGATTTGGTTTTTTAAACTCCGTTATGGAGTAAAGGTAAATTCATGTACGACGCTAGCTTTGTCAGTGATTATTTAACCTCAGATCATAAACGCCTTGATTTAATTTTAGACTCATTAGTAAAAGCGGTGCGTCTTGAAAAATCATTGGAGTTACAGCAATCTCTATTTAGCCTATTTAAACGTGGCATGATGCGCCACATACATTGGGAAGAAAGTGTTTTATTTCCTATTTTTGAACGAGAGTCTAAATTATCCGATGGTCCCACTCGAATCATGAAGGCCGATCACTCAGAAATGAGTTCGGTATTAAACAGTTTAGAAGATACGCTAGATCATCAAATGGATTTAGAAAAGCTTATTGCCCTAGGTAATTGCCTTGATGAACACAACTTAAAAGAAAAACGTATTTTATATCCATCCATTGACCGTATGCTAGATCAAAATACTCAGGAAATGATTGCCGTGGCCATTAGCCGAGAATTTTCTTAATTTAATTTTTGTTAAATAGATCATTTGTTAGGTAATAAAAAAGGGCTTGCGCCCTTTTTTTGTAAAAATAATACAAGAATAACCACTAAATTTTCATTTTCATTCTCTATTCAGGATTTTCATTCTGGCTCTTCATTCTAAAGACGGGATCAATATCCTTAGTGTTGTTGGTGTTAAGTTTTAGTTCCTTTAATAAGCCATCGGCAATGGAATAAATTACCCCGTGAATGTTCAGTTCTTGGCCTCGCTCCCATGCATGCTGCACAATTTTCGTTTTGGTTAAGTTGTTTACTTGCTCAATCACATTCAGTTCACACATACGATTAATACGTTGCTGCTCATATCTTAGGTTATCTATTTCACTTTTATTTTGTACATACACATCTTTAATATGCCTTAGCCAGTTATCCACTAAACCAAATTCGGTATCACCTAATGCTGCTTTAATTCCCCCACAGCCATAATGGCCGCAGACAATAATATGGCGTACCTTTAATACATCTACTGCGAACTGTAAAACCGATAAACAGTTAAAATCGGTGTGTAAAACCACATTGGCAATGTTGCGGTGAACGAATAGTTCACCAGGGTCTAAGCCCACCACTTGATTGGCCGGTACTCTTGAATCTGAACAACCAATCCATAAGTATTCGGGATTTTGCTGTAAGCTTAAGCGGTGAAAAAATTCAGGGTCTTGAGTTTTTTGCTCATCTGCCCAAGCCTGATTATTATGCATGAGATCTTGCATGGTCATGATATTGACCTCTATGTTATTTCTAATTAGGGGATGCCCCTAATAGTCTTGCAGACAAAATAAAGGGCTTACATAGTAAGCCCTTTATTGGTTTATATTAAACGGCTAACCAGTAGGCTTTACTGAACTAAAGGCGAATCGCTTACCTCAAATTCAAAGCCTTTAATGTCAGCATCACTGATTAACAGTTGAATGTATTGAGATACCGCTTTACGACGGACTTTTTCATCTAAATACACTTTTATTTTGTTTTCAACATGCTCAAAAGGAATTTGATTACCCTCCACTTTGCGGTGAATGTTCGCAAGATGATAGCCGTAGCGGCTTTCAATGGGGCTTGGCACTAAACCTTCTGGTGATAAGAATAAAACCCGCTCAAACTCGCTAACGGTTTGGCCTTTAGATATTTGACCAAGAGAGCCACCATGTTCTTTGGATGGGCACATGGAATGCATTTTGGCTTTTTCGGAAAAGGTATGAGGTTTTAATTTAATTTGTTCAAGCAGGCTTTCAGCTAGCTCCTTGGCTTCGGCTCTTTGATCCAAATCTTCTTTATCGGCCGCCAATAATATATGGTCTACTTCTAATAAAGGGGACGTGCAAAAGCGGCTGAGGTTAGCTTGGTAATAACGTTCAGCTTCATCGTCACTGGTACGAGGAATATCAACTTCTTTATCGACTAATAGCTCGCACAGTTCATCTTCATTGCGTTTATCATCTTGGCTCACTAGGCCAAGCTCTAAACAACGCTGCCTAAACAATTCAGTGATAATCAAGGATTCAGCGGCCACAATCATGGCACTGCGTTGATCATTGGCAGGGTGATACTGCATTTCTTGCAGAATATCAGCCTCGGTAATGTTTACCCCATTAATATAGATGTCGGGGTTTTGGTCGGTATTAATGTTTTTAACGTCTATGGTGCTGGTGTCGATGACACTGGCACTGGAATTTGATGTTTGATCTTTTGCTGGGTTAAATTCTGTTGCTGTCATGAGGTATCCCTCTTTAATAAATTCGCAGATTAATTCTAATTGGCTCGCAGTTTCAATTAAGAAAATGAGTGGTGGCACAAGAGGCCTCAAGACCACCACCCTCTGCGAAACATTGAAAGTAAGCTACTACTTACTTTCAACTTTTTTGCTCTGTTACCAGAACAAAACTGGTTATGTTCTAACGATGACTACTTGATTAAGTTTGACAGTGACGCAATGCACTGTCTTTCTTTAGTCAATTATTTTAAGAACCTGTTTTGGTCTAACGATTTGGCTAAGGTTATGAGTGACGGAAGATACTTCCGCCACCTTTTTCCCTAGCCTAATAATTAAGAGCCTGTTTTCGTTCTAACGATTTGGCTAGCGTTATGAGTGACGGAAAATACTTCCGTCACCAGTTATCT
>OJBM01000028.1_pt1 | contig 93709 bp, 73 predicted proteins | sample 1591061 | NCBI WGS metagenome assembly OJBM01 (sample SAMN05416872, study PRJEB24817) | seawater metagenome | isolation source: Sea water | place: Canada:Atlantic | collected 2013-11
GCGCCGATGGTAGTGTGGGAGTTCCCATGTGAGAGTAGGACATTGCTAGGCTTCTATTAAGAAAAGCCCGTTACTGATGTGACGGGCTTTTTGCTGTTCGGCGTTTTAAAAATACCTCCCTAATAGCTATGCGCAAAAAAGGCGTGGTTGAGTATGTCAGCGACGCTGGTAAATAGCGTGTGGGAGTTTCTTTCTATTATGTGAGAGTAGGGCACAACTCATTGCCATCCTGGCATCGTTGCGTTAGAGCATCCATGCAGGTCATTGCTAGGCTTTTATTGAGTTCGTTCTAAGAGTTGTCGACAACTGCTTCTGCGTTGTTCTAATTCACTACATCCATGTAGTTCTATACATTCATGACATTAGTGCATCCTTGCGCGTCAAACGTCCGTTACTGATGTGACGGGTTTTTTGCTGTTTAGCGATAAATAAGTTAATAGAAGCAATGGCATCGCGCCGCTAGTTGACAGTGTGTAGGGCGCTTGAGGTACGGATTCTGAATATTCATGCACTTGCAGCCATGAATGCCTGTAAAACATGTATTAGGGGAGATATGATATTGTTTTATTAGTGGCCTCTGTGCGTCATCACTAGCCTTTGTTAAGGTAAATGGTTCGTATGAATCATGGAAAGTCTAAATTATTCATAATTACTCTATTTACTTATAGAACCACCTGATCTCGTATCGTTACTTTATCTTTGCACATCAAAATAACAGGCAGTTTTGATACTGTTTTATATCTATTGAACCATTTGGATATTTGTTACTTGGTTATGTTATTTAGATAAAGCTCTGATGATATCTAGCGACTTTCACCAGTACTATATAGGCTATCTTTTTTTGTAGAGTAACTGGTGCTGCATTTAGCTTTTAGAAGGAGGGGAGTTGAGTTACATTGCTGAATTATTTTGCTGCAATATGAATACCATACATAGATTCGCATATAGTTAGATATAAAAAATCCAGCCGAAGCTGGATTTTAGTTTTATGAAAACTATTTATTGTTTATTCGACAATGTCCATTTCTTCAATAAGATTGGTTGCACCATCGACATGCTCCATTACCCAAAGCATATATTTAATATCGACGTGAATAGAACGATTCAATTTAGTATCGTAATCCCAGTCGCCAATGATACTCTCGTATACACCATCAAAAACTAGTCCAACAAATTCGGCTTTGTCATTTAATGTTGGTGAGCCTGAGTTACCACCTGTAATGTCAAGCGTACCTAAAAAGTTGACAGGAACACTACCAAGTTCTTTTTTAGCGTACTCACCGTATTGTTTCTCTTTAATTAGAGAAAGTTCTTTCTTAGGTGCGTCGAATGGGGCAATACCGGTATCTTTTCTTACAATACCTTCAAGTGTCGTGAAAGGTGTAGCAACTAAGCCGTCTTGTGGAGAGTAGCCTTTAACATTGCCGTAAGTAACTCGTAGTGTGCTGTTAGCATCAGCATATACTGGAAGGTTTTTTGAGTTAAAATAAGCAATTAATGCCGCCATGTATTTAGGACGATAAGATTGAATATCCCCAGAAAGATCTTCACTCGCTTCTTCAAGTTGCTTGCGCTCTGCAGATGTTGCTACTGCTAGTTGAATGAACGGGTCGTTGCTGTTTTTGAAATCTTCAGATGATTTCTTCATCCAATTAAGACGAGTTTCTTCTTTGTTCAACTCTGTTTTTTGATACATTTTTTCAAGCTTGGCTTGAAACTGTTGCTCATTAAAGTTTTTATCAACACCAAAAAACATATCTAATGATTGCAGACGTTGTGCTTTTGGTAGTTGCACGTAATGTCTAAACATTGCCAGAACTATTTTTTGATCAATTTCTGCATCGTAACGGCGATTGACTGCTTTCATACCTTGCTCGAAACGAGCGATATCACGTTCTTGGTAACCACGTTTACGATCAATGTTAGGCTTGGTGTTTTCTTGTGATAATCGGTACAAACGGTTGGCGGTGCTATACATTTTTCCGTAATTTAAATAACCTAAAATCAAATCTCTTGCTTGAGTTTGCTGGTCTTGTTTAATCAGACTATTTAGGCCATTCAATGCTTTACCGTATTTATTTTTAAGAGCGGTATCTGCATTAATCCACGTGTTAAGGTTTGATTCTAGCTCTTGCTTACGAGAAAGCGTTGTACCTTTGTCATAGCTTTCAACCATGCTGCCATAATTTTTAGCATAGTTGGCTAAACTGGCTAATGTACTTTCATACTTAATACGAGCATCGCTACCTGGCGCTGAGTTGTCATGAATTAAGTTAATAATTTCTTCGCGGTATGCTTTTGCTTTTGGATAAGTCCAAGTGAATTGATTTTCAACTTCAAGTGCCGTGCGGTAACGGTTCGTGCGGCCTGGGTATCCTAGCACCATGATGTAATCATCTTCATCAACACTGCTTTTGTTAACTTTTAAGTGATGCTTCGGTTCATAAGGAACGTTATCAGTACTATAATCTGCTGGTTGACCATCCTTACCAACATAAGCGCGATAGAAACCATAATCACCAGTGTGACGTGGCCACATCCAGTTATCAATATCACCACCATATTTACCAACACTGCTCGCAGGAGCGTGCACTAAACGAACATCTCGAATAGTAAGCTGTTTAAATAGGTAATATTCTAGCCCACCATGAAAGTTAACCACACTACAACGGTATTTACTGTCACTTTCACATTCAGCTACTAAAGATTTGGAGCTTTTATCTATGCTTTTAAAGCGCTCTGCACCCGTCATGGTTTCAGTAAGTGCAGCATTAATCATTTTCGTCACAGGAGTTATTTCTTCAGTGACATAGATACGGCTACCAGGTGTGGCTGGTAACTCTTCTTTAAATGATTTTGCTAAGAAACCATTTTTAAGCAAGTTGTTTTCTTCAGTTGAGTTATATTGTACTGAGCCATAGACACAATGGTGATTAGTTGCTACTAAGCCTTTATCTGAAACAAAAGAAGCAGTACAGCCGCCGAGGCTAACGATAGCGCCCATTGGAAAGTCTGTTAAGTTGGTTAAGCTATTTGGGTTAAGTTTTAAGCCTGCATCGACAAGTTTAGTAGCAATACTTGGTAATTGATGTGGCTGCCACATTCCTTCATCGGCCATTGTTGCCGTTGAAGCTAATGCTAAGCATAGTGAAGCAAATTTTTTCATTATTTTTTGTTCTCTAAAATTAGTGTTTAAAGCTGTCAGCAGTTTGCTTTATCACTTGAAATTAGTCAAAAAAATCACTGAATTATATGAGGGAATGAAAACTATAAATATAATTACTGATAAATGAAATTAAAGTGAGCTTAACGCTCACAAATAGTCGCGATTATTGAACTAAAACATAATATTAAGTGAAAATTATCGCTATTATACTTGTTGAAACGTGATTGTTTATATACTCTAAAGATGTTGGTAACAAAATGTTTACATTTTCTTTTGATATAATCTAAACATTTGTAGTAAATACTAAAAGTAGAAACATTCTTAAGGGGGTTTTGTGCTTATTAAAGATAATTTCGAAGAAGCTTTGAAAATCAGTGAGTCAACTAATGAGCTTTTAACTCATTATCAAATACCGCCAAGTCCAGTAAACTATTCTGTTATTTATTTATATGCCAGTGAACGTAACGAGAAGCTAACGGCTGAGTTAGAACGGCATATACAAAGTTACCAAGAAATTGATTTAACCTTTATAGAAGGCTTATTCGAAAAATACATTTCCAATTCTCACATTATCGACAAGCAAATACTTGATCCTATTGAAAAGTCATTAACATCAACTTTGGAGAAGATTAATTCTCAAGTTGATAGCGATAAAATGATAGCATCAAACCTTAAAAAAGCAGAAAAAGCGCTTTCTAAGCACGAATATCATAAATCGATGCAAAATATAGTCGCTTTTTTAATGAGCAGTATTACTACCTCTCAACAGCAGCATAGTGATTTATCGTTAGAATTGACTCACGCTTGTGGTGAAGTTAGCTTCTTAAAATCAAAATTAAAAGCGGCTAGACATGAAGCGATTGTGGACTCATTAACTGGTTTGTTTAACCGCCGTGGATGTGATGTGAAATTGCAAGAATTAGATATAGAGCAAGTGCATTCTTCATTAGCGATAGATATTGATCATTTCAAAAATATTAATGATCAATTTGGTCATTTTATTGGTGATAAAGTCATTCAGCGTATTGCGAAAGTTATAAAGTCGAGTATCTCAGATAAAGATATAGCTGTTAGGTTTGGTGGCGAAGAATTCGTTGTTGTGATGGTTAATAAAACGATGTCACAGGCCCATGAAATAGCCGAAAAAATAAGACTGGCAATATCTGGCTTGAAGTTGATGCAGCGCGACTCTAAAGCCTACTTGCCATCCATTTCGGTTTCAATTGGCATAGCTGAACGTCAAGATGAACTGAATTGGACTGCGTTGTTTGAGCAAGCTGATACTGCACTTTATCAAGCAAAAAATACAGGTAGAAATAAAAGCGTTTGCTTATAAACGCTTTTCAATTATGTAAAACCTAGGCTTTTAAAAGCTATTGAACTTTACTTTTTATCAGCAAATGATTGCGGAAACTTCTCATCTAACTGTAACTGAGAAATTAGAGATTTTTCTTCGTCATTACTTGCTGATTGCCCCCAAGAATCAAAACTCACCAGCTCATCAATTGGTCGACGTGGTAACCAGTTTGCCGCTTCTAATTCTGGTTTTTCTTTAAAATGACTTACATACCCCAAACATAGATAAGCTATTGGAACGACATTGTCAGGCAATGATAGGCTATCTCTTAATGCATCAGGGTGTAAAATTGAAACCCAGCCGACCCCAATTCCTTCTGCTCTTGCTGCTAGCCAAAAGTTTTGTACCGCACATACTGAGCTATAAAGATCCATCTCTTTCATATGTGTTCGGCCAATAACCGTTTTACCTGTACGCTCTCTATCACAGGTGATACAAATATTTATCGGTGACTCGATAATGCCTTCAAGTTTAAGGTTCTTATATGTTTCTTGTTTGTTGCTCTCAAACATTGCTTGCGCTTCTTGATGGGCAAGAGAGAAGTCTTGATGAATTTTATTTTTGACTTCAGGTGACTGAATAACAATAAAGTCCCAAGGCTGCATAAAACCAACAGACGGGGCATGGTGTGCAGCATAAAGAATTCGGCTTAGTACTTTGTGAGGAATTGCATCAGGTAAAAATTGCCCCCGCACATCTCGTCGGTTAAATATGGCTTTGTATAAACCATGTTGATCTTGTTCGTTAAAGTTATGCTGTTCTTTTGAACCATCTATAGTATGTACATTTTTTTGATTAGTCGTGTTTTCTTCGAAATCCAAAATATTCCCCTTAATGGATCTATACAGCGATCGGCCTTTCGCTTATTTGGAATTTTTAGGCAGGTCTTCTGACTTAGACGCAAACTCATCGTTAATGAATTAAAGCTCGATACCTTCCCAGCGAATTCCGCCAGTGGTTTTTATACAAACTTATACGTCAATACAGCGTTGGGCACGTATTGGATTTTCACCAATTTCCCTATTCTCTTGACCGTTACTTTAAAAAGCAAGGTTACAAGCACCTAAAAATAGTTGCGGCGCGACTATAGCATTACGTGATTAAATTGAACAATTTATGTTTACTCATACTCATAAACCATATGATGAAAAGCTAGAGAAAATTTAGGGAAGGCTGTTTAAATATTATTGAAACTTTCTAGATATAAAAAAAGGGAAAGCAGCAAGCTACTTTCCCTAATTACACACTAGTTGGGACCTAGTTAACCTTCTATGGGTTATATGTTACATCTAAACTAACGCCAGTTGCTGCTTGGTATCCGTAAATACCAATATGCCATGTATCTGCTGTAGGGTTAGTGAATGGACATGACTCAGTGTTGCCACTTTTATATGGACGACAATCATAAGAAGATGACGTTGGCTTTGAACCGCGACGAATATACATGTCAGCATCACCTGTGCCACCACTCATATTGAAATCAAGTGTAGCCATACCTGCTGGTACATCAATTGTATAATAAGTCCATGCACGACGAGCTACGCTAATATCGGTAACTGATGCACTACCACCAGTAGCACCGCCGCCACCGCCAGTTGAGCCTTCAGTAAAGCTACCTGTTAAGCTAACACCAGTAAATGCAGAGTAACCAATAACTTTCACATGGTAAGTACCTGCTTGTGCTGTTGCAATTGGACATGATTCAGCATTACCGCCTTTATAAGGACGACAATCGTAGCTAGATGTTGTTGGTGCTGAGCCAAATTTAACGTAAAGGTCAGCATCACCTGTGCCACCCGTCATATCGAAGCTTAAACCTGTTGCTCCAGCAGGAACTGTCATTGTAAAGTTTAATTCTTCTGATTTAGCACCAGCAATATTTGTTTTAGCTACGCCATTTGCTAACACATTATCACCACCTGTAGGAGGTGTTGTAGTGCTACAACTTGCTGCTAAAGCATCTGAAGCAGCTTTTGCCTGAACTAAACCGTAACCAGTTTTGTCATCACGACCTGCAACATCTAAATCGATTGCTGTTGATTTTAATGCATCACGTACTTGTGTTGCTGTACAGTCTGGGTTATTGCTCCATACTAATGCTGCAACGCCTGTAACATGAGGAGTTGCCATCGAAGTACCGTTGTAATATGCGTAATCTTGGTTGCCAACAACATTCAAGTTAGCATTGCTGCCAAGCTGTCCCATAAGTTGTAAACCTAAATCACGGTTTACAGAAACTGTTGGTACAGTTACGTCAGTATTTGCATCGACTAAAAATGGGTTTTGTAGACCTGGGCGAGCACTGTTACTGTAAACAATTACACCAGAAGCACCAGCATCAGCACAAGCTTTTGCAGGGTTTATTTCAGGGTAATTACTACCTTTTTGGTTGTCATTACGTTCCGCTAAACAAATATTACCTGAAACGTTTGAACAGCTGTAGCTGCTACCAGAAAGTGTACAAGCTGATAAAACACCATTGGCTGAGCTATTTACGTTACTTACAGTAAAACTACCACCACTTTGAATGTAATGAGTTTGTGGTACAACTTCGTCATTGCCATAAGTTGTTGAACCTAAAGTGATGTAACCTAAACGGCCATCACCAGCAACAGTAGATAAAATTGCTTCACCTGGCGCTGAAATTTCAACTTGAGATGTATATTGAGAGAATTCTGCGTGTTGACGACCTTGGTCAAGTGCACCTACTGCCATTACTGAATCATAAGAAGCAGGGTAAGACAATGTAGCATCACCATCGTTACCTGATGCAGCAATAAGTAAAACGCCAGCATCAGCAGCCGCTTGTAATGAGTTACGTTCAGCGTTGCTTGAACCTGCGCCACCTAAACTCATGTTAATAACTTTAGCACCGTTATTTACACAAGTATCAACCGCATCAACTAATTCGCCAGTGTAACCCCAACCCGCAGCGTTAAATACTTTAACAATATGCAAGTTAACATTAGTGTTTGGCATGATACCAACAACACCTTCAGAATTGTTTACTGCAGCAATAGTACCAGCAACATGTGTACCGTGAGAGCCGCCATTTTGATACCAGTTACCTGTACCTGAGTTATTAGTACCAGATGCATTGTTAGCATTTAAGTCTGGGTTTGCGCGTTCGTAACCTGAATCGATAATACAAACTGTCATGTTGGCAGCATCGCCATCAGATAAAAGATCTGATTGAGTATCTGCGATACCCCAAGGTTGGTTTTGCGCCATTAAATAACGTTTATAATCTGGTTCTGCAAATTCAACATCAGCGTGGCTATTAAGCTCAAGTACCATCGCTTTAACATCGTTAATATGTTTTTGCTTGCCTAGAGAAATAACATGACGACCATTTTGAAGTTTTTTCAAATGCTTCAAGCTATGACCCGCTTTTTTAGCTAAGCCTGCTGGCATGGCTTTTTCTGATGCAAAACCACTTAGTGATTGCGCTTCAAAACCATTTTTATATTTAACAATAATACGGTCAGTAAAGTCATGGCTTTTAAATTTTTGATCTTCACGCCATTGACTGAAGTCGTTGTTAACTGCTGTCATGGTGTTGATTGCATTTACTGGTACAGCTTGTAATTCAGCTGTTTCAAAAGTTTGAGCGTTACTTGTTGCAGCTATAATAGATAGTGCAAGAACACTTAAACCTAATTTTTGATTGCTTCTCATTTTGGAATCTCTCCTGTTTTGCGCTGAATGATTCATTCATGTTGAAACATCGGACGCATTATTTTTTTTATTAATTGGTAAATTGTTACCACATTCATCTTGGCGTTTTAATTGACTATCTAATAGCAATCACAGGACTATATTTGGTAGAAAACCGACATGAATAAAAAAATGAATTTATTTTATCTATTTGTTTATTAAGGTGTTTGTGTTTTTGTGTCGTTTTATTTTGAAAATATGTCGTATATTTACTAGGGAGGTTTTTAGTAGCTGTTAGTATCAAAATACATTCAGGAAACAACTCCTGAAATAAATTTAATAATAATAAAGTTAGTTAAATACTATATAGAGACACTTGGAGCATCTATGAAAATTTCTAAATTCACAAATTCTATTATTGCTATTGCAGTTACTGCTGCATTTACAGCACAAGCATCAGATGATCGATACATCATCAAAGTTGACGAAAGTAAAAAAGGAATTGTTAAGGCGTTAGCTAAAAAGCTAAACGCTGAATTGAAAGTAGATGGAAATGGCTTTATTGCAGCCTCTTTTGAAGGGAAATCTTTAGACGAAGTTAAAGGTTTAATGAATAACCCACACATTCAATTGATTGAAGCAGATCAAAAACGTGAATTAATGTCGGCATTTAGTGACGATTCAGGCAATCCAATGCTTGAGCAATTAACACCTTATTCGGTTTATCAATCTCAAGCTAATCAAGTTTCATTTAATGCTAATGCAGGGATGAAAGTTTGTATTATTGATTCTGGTTTAGACCGTTCAAACACAGACTTTATCTGGAATAACATTACTGGTGACAATGATTCCGGTACAGGTAACTGGGATGAAAATGGCGGGCCTCATGGAACACATGTTGCGGGCACTGTAGGTGCTGCAGACAACAATATTGGTGTTGTCGGTATGGCACCTGGTGTTGATATGCATATTGTTAAAGTATTTAATGCTGATGGTTGGGGCTATTCTTCAGATTTAGCGCATGCCGCAGATAAGTGTTCACAAGCAGGCGCAAACATTATCAGTATGAGTTTAGGTGGTGGCGGTGCGAACAGTACTGAAGAAAATGCCTTTAAAGCTTTTACTGATGCTGGTGGCTTAGTAGTTGCAGCAGCAGGTAACGATGGCAATGATGTTCGTTCATACCCTGCAGGCTACTCTTCAGTAATGATGGTAGGTGGTAATGATAACAACAATGATCGTTATACTGAATCTCAATACCCAAGCTGTACAGTAACTACGGGCAAAGGCAGAAAACAAACAACAACTACTGATGAAACTATTTGTGTAGAAATAACAGCAGGTGGCGTTGATGTTTTATCAACTTACCCAGCAGATATGGCAACAAATTCTATTGTAAGTGCTGACGGTCAAGGTTTTGCGTCTTCAGCAATGGAGAATGCCGGTAACGCCAGTGGCAATGCATATTATATGGGCACCGCTGAAGCGACGGACAGCGCAGCTAATGGCAATGTTTGTCTCATTGACCGAGGTAATATCTCATTTCATGACAAAGTTCAAAATTGTGAAAACTCAGGTGGCATTGGTGCCATTATCATAAATAATGAAGCCGGTATGTTGTATGCGACTTTAGGTGATACAAATGCAACGTCGATACCTGCTGCTGGTGCAGCATTTGAAGATAGAGCAGCATTATTAGCAGCTTCTTCAGTTGATGTAACAATTGGTACTAGCGATTATGGTTTAATGACAGGTACTTCAATGGCAACTCCAGCTGTGTCAGGTATTGCAGCATTAGTTTGGTCTAACCATAATAACTGTACAGGTACTGAAATTCGTGACGCATTAAAAGCTACGGCGATGGACGGCGGTGCAGCGGGTCATGATGTTCATTTTGGTCACGGTATTGCGCAAGCAAAGGCTGCTAATGATTATCTAACAGCAAATGGTTGTGACGGTGGTGTAACGCCTCCACCAAGTGGTGATATCAACTTAGCGACTAATGGTTACCGTGCAAAGGGTAAAAATAAAGTTGATTTGTCATGGTCAGGAGCTTCAACAAACAGTGTTGATATATTCCGAAATGGTGCGTTAAGAACAACCACTTCAAATGATGGGGCATATACCGATAGTTTTAGAACCTCAGGTACATTTACTTATAAAGTTTGTGACCAAGGTACTGATAACTGCTCTACAGAGTCTAGTGTTTCATTTTAAATAAATTAGGTAAGTATCTAAAACATCCAGCTTTTATTTAACTGGATGTTTTTTTGTTTACCTTTGTTTGTAAGAAAGATGTAAATAGGTGGTTAAAAGTTGTTATGTGGTGTGATAGTGTTTGCTTGTAGTCTAAAAGCCTAATGCTTTTATAAAGTGGTATTGACATGATTTTAATCATTGTTAATCGTTGTAAACATATGAAGTTACTCACCCTAATGTTTTTAAATAATTAGAAAATGTAATGAACAAAAGGGGATGAAATGTTGTTCACTTCGAATAAAAATAAGATAAAGCTTGTATCAGTTGTTGGGGGATTAGTTGCCATCGCATTACTAATGGGATTTAAATCTGCCACTGTTAAGGATGAAGAAGCTCAGTCATATATCATTAGCGCAAAAAACTTCACATTGTTGAAGAATAACTTAAAGGAGTTAGGGGCAACTCCAACTCATGAGTTAAAAATCATAGATTCTTTTGCTGTTGAATTAACTGCTGAACAACTAAAGTCGCTTCAAGAGAAACAAAAAATTAAAGTATCCACTAACCATAAAGTTGAATTAAGTGGCTTAGGTTTTGGGCAGCGTCGCTGGCAACCAAAATCTGTTGTTACTGAACAAGTTGATGCAACCTATGTACATCGAACTAATAATTTTGGCGGTGGCGTTACTATTGGTTTCTTAGATACGGGGTTAGACCAATTACCAGGCATGTCGGTTGACTTAAATGGCCGAGATAAAGCATGGGGCACTTATGACGCTATTAATGATACCGTCAGCAACTATGATGATGAATCAAGTGGCCATGGCACGCATGTAGCGAGCATTGCCGTCAATAGCGATTTTGATAGTAATGGTCAAATCTATGGTGTTGCACCAAATGCTGCTCATGTAGGCATTAAAGCTTTTGATGCCGAAGGCAAAGCAACATACGCGGATGTTATTCGTGGTATAGACTGGGCACTGCAAGTAAAAGATCAAATAAATTTACGTGTGTTAAATATGTCGTTTAGTGGGCCTGTAAGATCAAGTTACTGGGATGACCCGTTGAACCGAGCTGTAATGAAAGTATGGCAAGCTGGTATTGTTGTAGTTGCATCTGCGGGTAATAAAGGCTCTGAACCTATGACAATAGGTGTACCAGGTAATGTACCTTATATTATAACTGTTGGTGCAATGACAGATGATTACACATCATTTAATTATTCCGATGATAAAATTGCCAGTTTTAGCGGTGCAGGCCCTACCGCGGAGGGGTTTGTTAAACCGGATATAGTTGCACCAGGCGGTCATATATCGGGTTTAATGTCGTTTGATTCTCAAATAGTAACTGACCATCCAGAGTTTCATGACGGTGGGCGCTACTTTGAAATGTCAGGAACTTCGCAAGCCGCTGCTGTAGTATCCGGTGTAGTGGCTTTAATATTAACGGACAACCCTTCATTGACGCCTGACCAAGTAAAATGTCGAATTATGTCTAGCGCTTACCGAGGTGATAATGCAGATGGCAGCTTACGCTACAGTGTTTTTCAACAAGGTGCTGGTCTGATTAGCGCGTATTACGCAATTGCTAGCAATGAAAACAATTGTGCTAATAGCACAATTGACATAGCTAAGGACCTTAATGATGAAGAACATTATTTTGGACCAGCCAATATTAACGAAAACGGTAGTTTTTATGTGGAAGGGCTGGGACAAGAGTATGTGTGGGATGTAAATGATCCTAGTTTTGTTGGTGACGGTATGCTTTGGAAAACATCGTTGCAAGACGATAGTGTATGGCAAAACATGGCAACAACAGATGGTATGCTTTGGAAAACAAACTTCGAAACAGATGGCATGTTATGGAAAACTGGCTTTGGTACAGATGGTATGTTGTGGAAAACAGGCTTTGTAACCGATGGTATGTTATGGAAAACAATGATAGATATTAATAATTGGGTTGAACCTCAATAACAGCTTAATATCAAAATAAAGCCACTTGTAATAGAGTGGCTTTTTTATCTGTAATTTTTCCTACTTCAGGCTAAATACGCTCAATGAACATAAAATTTTATTTATGCTTTTTATTATTATTTTGTAATGTTCTTTTTGCTCAAGAGAGTAAATTATTTAAGAATTTTGCGATTGATAACTCCATGTCTTATAAGTTTGTGATGACTATTGCACAAGATAAGAATGGCTTTATGTGGTTTGGTGCTCAAGAAGGCTTACATCGCTTTGATGGGCATCAATTAGTTAGCTTTCACCATGATGCTTCCATTGAAAACTCATTAAGTTCAAATGTTATTAGTCGTATTATTGTTGATTCAAAACAACGTCTCTGGGTTGGTACTCGAGGTGGAGGAGTTAACTTATATCAAGAAAAAACACAAAACTTTAAACAGGTAACCACTAAAACAAATAGTACCCAATTAAGTAACGATAGTATAAATGCGCTGTTTGAAGATAGTAAGGGGAACATTTGGATAGGAACAGAAAATGGGCTAAATGTTTTATCTGCTTCTAGCGATAACTGGTCTGTTAAACAAATTCATCAACTTTTGGGAAATAGCCAAAGTCTTTCTCATAATATTGTTCACGCTATTATTGAAACAGATGAACATGAAATTTGGGTAGGTACCAACGGCGGAGGCATTTCAGTATTTGATTTGGAAGGTAACTTTGTACGAACGATAAAGTACATGGCTTTAAAAAATGATAGCTACCTTAATAAGTTTGTGAATGCTCTTTTTAAAGATAAGCAAGGAGATATTTGGGTAGGTACTGTGGATAAAGGTTTATTACGGTATTCAAAAAATAATAAGGAGTTTTCTCTTTTTGAGTTTGACGTAAATAATGACACGTCCATTAGCAGTAACACTATACATAATGTTTATCAGGATTTTGAAAGTAACATTTGGATAGCGACAGACAATGGTTTGTCTATTTATGATCGTGGAAGTAATAAATTTGAACGCTTTAACTACTCAGCAAATAATCTTTATAGTGTCAGCAGTGACTACATAATGAATTTTTTTGAAGATGACACTGGCATGATGTGGATTGGCACAAATACAGGGGTTAATCGTTGGGATCCTACTATGACAACTTTTCGCCAATATACGGGCAAGGGGTATCCTGCACTTAATAGCCCAAATATAACAAGCTTCTCACAAGCCTCCGCAGATAGCCTTTTCTTCAGTGCATATAACGGTAAGATTTATCAACTATTAGTTGATGATGATGAAATTGTAGAATTTAAATTAAACGGGTTCTTTGAAAACTTACGGGTAATGACACTGTTTTATGATGCTAATTATCTATGGGTAGGAACTAGAGCGTCGGGCTTGTATCGTGTTAATTTAACAACTAAATCAATCAAGTCATATAACCATGACCCCCTTAACTCATCATCGATTTCTGCTAACAGTGTGACTGATATAATTAAAGATAAAAAAGGGCAGTTATGGGTGTCCACTTTCTATCAAGGTTTAAATCGCTTAAATGAAGATGGTAGCTTTACACGTTATATCAGTAGCAAAAACACTCCTGAAGTTGGGCCAAGTAATAACTCGATATTGCACTTACTAGAAGACGAGCAAGGAATTCTTTGGCTTGCGACTTATGGGGGAGGGATAAGTCGCTTTGACCCTCAAACCAAAATATTTACTCATATTTTAAATGTAGAGAATGACCCTTCGAGCCTTTCCAGTGATTTAGCATGGTTTTTACTTTTAGATAATGAACAAAATCTTTGGGTAGGAACACAAGCTGCTGGCCTGAATGTCTTATCCCATAAGAATAGAATTGAGCAAAACTATAGTTTTGAACACTTTGATACGAAAGATGGTATGAAAAGCCAGACTGTTTATGCCATGGTGCAAGATAGCTACAATGATATCTGGCTGAGTTCGAATCAAGGGGTCTCACGGTATTCAACTAAATCACAAAACTTTAAGCACTTTGATTTAAGCCATGGACTAGTGGACTTAGATTATAATCATGGTGCTATATTTGAAAGTTCGAAAGGTGTTATCTATTTTGGTGCTGGCAAAGGCGTTTCTAGTGTACAGCCATATAATAATCAAAATGCAGTACTTCCACCAAAGGTTCGATTAACCAATATATTTAAACTAAATGAACCTATGGTATTTACGAAAACGTTAGCTAGCCTCAATACTTTAGAGTTAGATTATACTGATCAGTTAATCTCGTTTGAGTATGTAGGCCTAAACTATACCAACCCAAGTTCGACACATTATAAATATCGGCTTTTAGGTTTTGACCAAGAGTGGCTAGATGCAGGTAAATCTCGTCGAGTTTCGTATTCAAACTTGCCTGCAGGGGAATATCAGTTGCAAGTTATTGCAGGCAATAATGACAGCATATGGAGTGATCCTGGGTTGGTATTAAACATAATGGTTAAGCCAGCACCTTGGAACACTTGGTGGGCCTATATTTTATATACCTTAGCGGTTGCAATGTTATTACTGGTTTATTCACGCTTATTGAATCGAAAACTAGTGATAGAACAGCAACAAAAACTTTATTTAGAACAACAAGTACGAGAGAAAACAGATAAATTTAAATCTCAAAACTTAGAGTTAGAACAAGCTAATAAACAATTAGAAAAAGCCACTATCGTTGACAAAGTAACAGGGGTTAAAAGTCGTCGTTACTTGGATATCTATATTGAGCAAACTAGTCAGTTGATGAATCAAATGCACCAAAGTCTACTCCCAGTACAACGAGAAATGCTACCTCGACTTTATATTTTAATGGTGCAAGTTAGTGATTATTCAGCGTCCAGCAATAGTCAGTTGATTAACTTAACTGATTTATTGTTATATACCCGAAATAAAGATGATCTTGTCGTTCGCTGGTCAGATGATACCTTTGCCATTATTGGTTATGAGAAGGACAATAATGCTAGTGAGTTAGCCTCGCGACTATCAGGGCGTTTTAGCGGTGTTGTCGGCGGTGAAACAGCTATGAATATGGCCTATGCCTTTTATCCTTTTAACCGCGAAAACCCTTTAGGGTTGAACTGGGATCAAATTAGCGTTCTTGTTGAACAAGCACTAGGTTTCACCCAACAAGATGAGCAGTTAGCTTGGTTGGGGCTTTGTGGGCCTAAATCAACAACGTTTGATTATTTGACCTTGATGCAACAGAAAAGCTTAAGCAGCTTAAAAGAGCATGTGAATGTAAAGTCTGGTTTAGCTTGATGAACGCTGCTCTTGTTGAAGTTGCTGCTGGTATTGTTTTGGCGTACAAGCATAATGTTCTTTAAAGCAGCGGCCAAAGTAGGTTTGCGATGAAAAGCCGACATCAAGCGCGATTCGCCCTATTTGTGAACCATTTTGCAATAACACTTTAGCTTTCTTAAGGCGGAATTCTTTAATGAAATTGTTTGGCGTTATACCAAGCAAAACTTTAATTTTCCTTTGTAATTGACGTTCACTCATCGCCATTTCAGTCGCTAGTCGTATGATATCCAAATCAGTGTCCATATATACTTTGGCTGTCATCATTTCTAGCTTTTCTAAAAACTTACTATCTAATGTTAACTCTTCGCTGTCGACCTGAGTTAAGTCCGCAACATTGTTGAAACTATTGTCTTTTCGGGTCTTTTGTAAGTCTTTCTTAAAGTTTTCAAAATAGTTCTGTTGTAACTGTGCACGTCCGGCAATTAAGTTGCCAATTCGAGTTAATAATTCTTGGTGGTTAAAAGGCTTACTTAAATATTCATCTGCCTGTAGGTTTAAACCGTATAAACGGCTATCCAAATCAGAGCGAGCAGTTAGCAAGATAACAGGGATGTGAGAGGTCATTTCATGGCTTTTTAACTGCTTCAATACTGCAAAGCCATCAATGCCGGTAAGCATAATATCGCAAACAATTAAGTCTGGCATGTATTCCTGCGCCAGAACTAACCCTTGCTCGCCACTATCGGCTAACAAGCAATGGTGCTGCTGCTCAATAACCTGTTTAATATGCGTCTGCATATCTAGATTGTCTTCGATGACCAAAATTACTTTTTGGTGTGCTGGCTTTTTTTCTTGATGAGATTGATGTTGTTCAACTAAAAGCGATGAAACTTCTGTTTGAGAAATGCTTGTAGGAGTAGACTTTTCATCCTCTATTGCAGGTGTACAAGGAATAGTAAGCGAAAACTTACTGCCATTATTATATTCGCTTACCACACTTATTTTCCATTGGTGAGCTTTAACGAGTTCGCTAACTAAAGATAAGCCAATACCAACACCGAACACTCCTCGGTTTTTCTCATCGTCGGCTCTTTGAAAACGTTCAAATATTTTCGCTTGTGAAGCGCTATCTATCCCAATGCCTGTATCGATAATATCGAGAGTGAAGTTATCATTACTTTTATGCGCTATAACCTTAATATCGCCACCTGCAGGCGTATATTTAATCGCATTGGCGATAAGATTAAATATTATTTTTTCAAATGCTTGAGCATCACATTCAAGCCATATATCGTCAGGGATATCACAGCTAAGTGACAAATTATTTTGTTTAGCTAATCGAGCAAAGGAATCTGCGGGCATTGCCATTAACGTGTGCAATCGATAAGTGGCCATGGTTAATTGTGGGTTGTCAGATAGTCGTGATAGCTCAAGTAGTTGCTCAACCATACGTACTAAGCGTAAGCCATTTCGCTTAGCGGTTTGTAGTTCTTTCCCTTCTTCTTCTGTGTGTTGCTTAATTAAGTAACGGTCTAAAATGCCATTAATAATGGTTAGCGGCGTTCTAAATTCATGTGAAATATTCGCAATGAACTTATCTTTTAAATCTAACGCTTGCTGCTCAGCGAGTTTACGTGCGGTGAGATTAATAAAGGTGATAACAACCAGAGGCTTTTCGTCTCTATCTGCCCACTGTAACTCTGCTTGTACGGGAAATTTAGTGCCATCTTTTCGGGTAGCGGTACACTCTTTTGAAATACCTGCTTCTTTACGTTGCAAGGTATAAACATTACTTTTGAAATCAAAAAAGTAATGCATTTGATCATCACTAGCAAAAAAATTATTCACTCTAGAGCCAACTATTTCACGCTCAAGACACTGAAACAGTTGCACTGCGGCGGGATTTGCTGAAAGTACCTTGCCATCGACTGCTGTTGTTAAAATCGCATTACTTGATACATTGACGATGGCTTTGTCTTCGCTATTAATCATCGAATTGGTCAATAATAGGTTAAGCTTTATCAGCTCTTTTTCCGCTGATTTATGCAAATGCATTTTTTGCTGATTTTTGATATTTTGCTTATTTTTACGATAGACAATGATAATTAACAGAGAAAAGGCAATAACTAACCACGTGATGACTAACAGTGATTGCAGGTAGGAGGTGATTTTATAATGAAAATTAAGCTCAGTACCGGCAAAGTGAAGTAATATCAATGCAAAAGTTAATAGCACTAAATACAATTCAGGCATAGCAGCAGCCTTAGTTTCTACTGCTGTAATGGCATACGTTAAAGAATTATTTGCGGCGAAAATAAGTGCACAATAAGGCAGTAAAGCCAATAAATTAGAAAAGTAATTAGGTAGCGAATTTGACGCTTGAATGGCAATGTGACCAAGAGAATTGAAATGACTTAAATATGCTACAGAGTTGTTGACCAATATTGCTGCTGCTGCAATGGCAAGCATACTATAAATGCGGCACCAAAACTTACCTTGGCATTGATAACTTGTTACAACTAATCTAATAAAAACTACCGTAATAATTAGTAAGTGAAATAACTCTGAAGACATTATTTTAGCTGTATCGTTTATTGAAAACTCAAACGGCAATAACACTAAATAACTAAAACAAATTAAGGTAAAAAATATTGCTGGTACGCGATTACTTATATTCCTGTTAATTCGAGTTTCACTAATATGTGGGTTTGTCTCTATTGCTAAAAGAATAAAAAAATAACTAAAAAGACTGAAAAAATCTTCTAATAATAAATTATGCGAAATTATATTAAAGCTAAATAATAAATGGGAGATAAGCGCAGATAACACAGCTAAACACATAAATTGCCAAAACAACTTTAATGGCTTGCTGGTGATACGTAAATAACTGATAGCAACAAAAGATATGCTTATTATTTGTATAAATAATAAAGCACTCGTTTGTAAAACTTCACTGCTAAGTGCAGTAGATTGGCTAATTAAATAATATGGTAATAACGTTAGTATGATACTAACTGCTAGGAATACCTTTCTACTTGTTATCTGCAAAAATACAACCTACTAGTTGATGACAACCTTTATCATTATTGTATTGTGGTTGGCATTTGTTTAGTTATTGGCAGTATACCTCATGTTAATATTTTGTGAATCATTATGATGCTGATATTACTTTCGACTTGATTTTAAAGCGTATACCTTTACGAAAAACAAGGTGAAAAAACAAAAAAAAGACCGATTTCAGTTATTGAAATCGGTCTGTATACAAATCTAATGTTCAAACACTTATGTGTAAGTTGTTTGGCTTAAATTAGAAGCTGTAGTTTGCACCTAGCATGAAGGTACGGCCATATTCCTGATAATCCATAATACGGTTCGCATCACCATCTTCTAGTACTTCAAAGGCTTCGTTGGTTAAGTTATTTGCCTGTAGTAGCAAGGTTAAACCGTCAAATTGTGAACCTTCAGCGAATGAATAGCTAACTTGTGCATCAACAATTGTTTCAGCTTGGATCATTTTTAAGTTACGACCGCCACCGAAACCTGATACTTCACCTAAGAATTCACTACGGTAACGACCACTAACACGTGCTTCAAAACCTTCTTGTGAATAGTAAGCTGTTACGTTGACTACATTCTCAGAAAGTCCTGGTAACGGTGTTGAGCTGTTATTAGGATCAGGCTTCACGCTACTTGTTGTGTGTGAAGCATTAACTAATAAACCGTAGCCTTCTAATACTGGTGTGAACATTTCACCGGTAAGTGACATACTAAATTCAATACCGCTGATATCACCGCCTTCGCCGTTTTGTGGAGAAGAGCTATAACCTAAGAAGTATTCAGGAGAACAAGTAACTTCATCACCAGCATCATTGATACAATCATCAGGAGTTGGGTAACCTGTAAAGTCTTCTACTACTTGCTCATTGTAAATATAGTTTTCTAAGTCTTTATAGAACAAGGCTATTGCGGTGTAGCCTTTATTGTCAGTAAAGTAGTGTTCGTACGATAAATCGATAGAGTTAGCGATCCAAGGTCTAAGTTCAGGGTTACCACCTGAAGCGCTCCATGGAGAATTGTCTAATTCAGTACTGTCTTCATACTTGTTATCAAAACTGTATTGACCACTAGCGCGTAAGTCATCCATACGAGCGCGTGATAAGGTTCTGGCAATACCTAAACGAAGTACGCCTTCATCGGTGATGTTCAAGTTTAAGTTAAGGCTAGGTAAAAACTCCCAGTACTTATCGCCACCTGTTTTACTAACGTCATTATTACTTTTATCTGAGCTAATTGCTTCAGAGAATTGGTCAGTATAAACCGCTTGAAAACCAAAGTTACCTTTTAGTACGTAGTTACTCACTTCGGTATCAATATCAAGCTTACTGTAAATAGTGGTTACTTTTTCTTCAACTAACCATGCTTTTTCAGTAACGTCAGGATGAACAAAGTCTTCCTTTAAATATACGTCGCTGTTCCATAAGCTCCATGCATCATAGGTAATAACATCGCCCAAACCAAATTTGCTGTAATCAACTAAACCTGCATTAGCTGCGCCGTAATAAATACTGTCGTCACTTGCTAAACCTCGGATCACAAATTCATCAGCTGACTTTTCTTTTGTACGCTCAATGTAATGCACGCCGAAAGTTAAGTTGTTGTATACATCGCTATCAATGTAACGAGAAAATGCTAAACGTACTTGGTTAATTTCATCGTCAATATAGCTAAACTTGTTAAAGCCAACTTGTCCCCAATTGGCTGAGTCAGTTAAACCAACTTTTGTTGGGTCACTGTAATCAATTTCATGGGTAAACTTAGGGCCTTCACTAGTCATTTGGTACGACATAGTATCGAATTCGCCATTTGTGCCGGCATAAGTTTCTAAGTTCATGTCGGTACGCTCAACGCTAGAATGGGCAAGGTCAAGTTCCATTGTCCAATCGTCGTTGATTAAATATTCGGTATTCCAACCAATGGCAAATAAGTCACTGTCACGGCTATTTAAGTCACTGCGAATAATCGGTTTTACACCATCGTATGTACCGGTGATGATATTACCATTTTCATCAAGGTTTTCTTCGTTGACTGGGCGTAGTGTTGCATCAGCCCAACCAAAGCCCATTTCTACCATTGAAATGTTTTGAGTTTCTTCGAATTCTGAATAGAAAATATCTAGTGTTGAATGCAATTTATCATTTGGCGTATATTCAATAATCGCCATGACAGAATCACGCTCAAGTAAATTTGAGTTGTTTGACATTTTAGCGCCACCTAACTCTTTAGTGCCGTCATCAGTGTCTTTATAGCCCCAAGACTCAAAACGCTGTATTTGGTTAGGTGTTGAAGAATGTGAGAAACCAAGCGCTACACCAATGGTGTCGTCAGCGAATTGGTCGATATAAGTGGCATTTAAACGCTCACCTTTATCATCGCCTAATGGATGAACAGCATCGTCTTGGCTCATTTCATAGCGGCCACCAACAGAGAATGTTTGCTTACCATGTGCAAGAGGTTTGATAGTTTGCATATCAACCGTGCCAGCAAGGCCTTGGCCAATTAATGCGGCATCAGGTGTTTTGTATACTAATACGCCGTTAAGTAATTCAGATGGAAATTGGTCAAATTCAACACCACGATTGTCGCCGGTTGAAACCACTTCACGACCGTTAAATAATGCTGTTGAGAAATCTGCAGACATACCACGAATACTGATATTTTGTGCGCGACCATTTAAACGTTGAGCAGTAACACCTGGTAAACGTGCAAGAGATTCAGCGATACTTACATCGGGTAACTTACCAATGTCTTCAGCTGATATAGCTTCTACAATAGAGCTAGAATCCATTTTTAAAGATTGTGACGCTTCTAAGCTGCGGCGAATACCGCGAACTTCGATTATTTCGATTTTAGATTCATCTATTTCAGGTAAACTTTGCACAGCGTTGTCTTGTGCAAAGAGTGAAAATGAACAAAGGCCAGATCCAAGTAACGCAATTGATATCGCACTAGGTTTAAACGAAAGCATAATGATTCCTCGATTATAAAGTGATTATGTATCTTTATAATATTTTGAAAGTTGCACTGTATATTTACAGCAGGGTTTCAGCGCGTGCATGTTAGCTTTTATAAAAGTTCAAAAATATCTTGTGCATACGTATGCACTTGGTGCGATATCAAAGAATTACTTTTTAGTTACTTGCTTTTTTAATTTTGCTCGCTGTATGGTGGTTTTTTGTTCGATGTGTAATGGGCGCTGTTACAGTTTTAAAGGACGTAATGAGGAATAAGACATTTATCGGTTAAACATTTAATGTTAATTCGTGGACGTTTCGATAAATGCTAAAGCGAATATCTACAATGCTACTCAGTTTGAACTGAGACAAAATCGTTTACGCGTAGATATCACCATTATTTTCAAGTTCAGTAAGGTAAATTCGCGTCATAAGCTCTAACTGGTGATAATTTGGCAGCATATGCTCACAGAGTTTATAAAATGCTTTGTTGTGGTCTTTTTCTTTCAAGTGGGCAAGTTCGTGCACCACAATCATATTTAATAAGGCTTCGGGGGCTTTCTTAAATAAACTCCCTATACGTAGCTCATTTTTACTTTTTAATTTATTACCTTGTACGCGTGACACATACGTGTGCAAGCCAAGCGCATTGTTAACAATATGAATTTTATCATCGTATTTTACTTGGCTCAGTGGTGCTGATTTTTTAAGAAATTGTTGCTTAAGCGCTAAGGTATATTGACGTAATGATTTATCGGTAGTTATTTCATGAGGTGTTGGAAATTGCGCTAATAAATAAGACTGCAACTTGTTTTCCTCAACTAACTTCTGTACTTGCTGTTGAATGCTATTTGAGTAATGAGATAAGTACTTTAACTGGTTGGTCATTAGGGCTAAGTATGCTCGGTATTAATTACATTTGTGATTAGGCGCTTAGTTTACGCTATTCCTTTTAGCCATTCACTATTTTGTATGTAAAGGCGATGAGTAATAAAAGCTTTAATTGCTTATTAATTGTTCTATACTGTTTTTCGCTTAAAAGTGTTTGATATCTAAACTAAAATAAAATTAAAAAATAATGTAAAGGGAATTGAAATGCAAAACTTATCCAAAATAGCTAAGTTTATCGCTATTGCGGCGAGTATGTCAGTCGTACTTGCTTGCTCAAAACAAGAACCCACAGCCGAAGTTGTGGCAGCTGTCGAAGAAACCTCAGTTTTTAAAACTTATAGTGCTGAAGAGTTTTTCAAAACCCGTTCAGTTTTTGGTTCATCAATTAATGCCGATGCTACAGCGGTATTAGTAAGTGATGATGAAAGTGGTATTTATAACGCCTATAAAGTGCCATTAGATGGCACCGCACCAACACAATTAACTAGCTCTAGCAAAGAGTCTATTTATGTTGTTGGTTGGTTTCCTGAAGATGAACGATTCTTATATAGTGCGGACAAAGGAGGGGATGAGTTAGATCACCTTTTTGTACAAGAGATAAATGGTGAAGAAAAAGACTTAACACCGGGTGAAGGTTTAAAGGCATTTTTTGTTAGCTGGCATCAAGATAATAAGCAGTTCTTTGTCGCAACCAATGAACGAGATCCTAAATATTTTGATGTTTATTTATACCAAGTAGCAGATTATTCGCGAGCGATGATTTTTCAAAATGACTCAGGTTATTCACCGGAAGCCATCAGCCCTAATGGTCAGTATATTGCCTTAAGTAAAAGTAACTCAAATGCTGACTCAAATTTATATATGGTTGACTTAGCCACTAAAGAGCCTTTAGCTGAATTGATCAGCGAACATGAAGGCGATGTGCAGCATAGTGCTTATACCTTTACCCGTGATAACAGCGCACTAATTTATTCTACTGATGAGTTTGGTGAATTTAACCAAGCGTGGTCATATAATTTAGCGAGTAAAGAAAAGTCGGAAAACTTTGCGGTAAATTGGGATGTTAGTTTTACCTATTTTTCTAAAGATGGCCGTTACCAAGTACATGGTGTGAATGCCGATGCTCAAACTAAAATTGAAATTCAAGATTTAGTGATGAATAAAAAACTAGCACTACCTGAAATGCCAAGTGGTGATTTGCGCGGTGTGAATTTCTCTGCCGACGGTAAACAGATGGTGTTTTATATTAACTCTGATACTTCGCCGTCAAACTTATATGTTCATCAATTGGGTAGTGACAGTATTAAGCGCTTAACCGATACCGGAAACCCAAACATTTTAGAAGAAAATTTGGTGGTTGGTGAAGTGGTGCGCTTTAAAAGCTTTGATGGTTTAGAAATCCCCGGCATTTTATATAAGCCAAAACAAGCCGCGACAGAAAAAGTACCAGCATTAGTGTGGATACATGGCGGCCCTGGTGGGCAAAGTCGTAAAGGCTACTCGGCGCTTATCCAACATTTAGTAAATAATGGCTATGCTATTTTTAGAATTAATAATAGAGGCTCTAACGGTTACGGAAAAACCTTCAATCATTTAGATGATAAAAAGCATGGTGATCACGACTTAAAAGACGTGGTTTACAACAAGTACTATTTACAATCTTTAGATTGGGTTGATGCTGATAGAATTGGCGTTATTGGTGGTAGTTACGGTGGTTACCTAACCATGGCAGCGATGACTTTTACTGAAGAATTTGAAGTCGGTATCAACATTTTTGGTGTTACCAATTGGGTTCGAACTTTAGAAAGTATTCCGCCTTATTGGGAAGCATTTCGCAAGTCATTATATGATGAGCTAGGTGACCCAAGTACCGACAAAGAACGTTTACACAATATTTCGCCAGTATTTTTTGGGCAAAATGTTAAGAAACCGGTATTAGTGGTGCAAGGTAAAAACGATCCACGAGTACTGAAAATTGAAAGTGATGATATGGTTGAGTCTATCCGCTCAGGCGGTACTTATGTTGATTACTTAGTGTTTGATGATGAAGGCCATGGCTTTAGTAAAAAGGTAAATCGTATTAGTGCTTCGAACAAATACTTAAGCTTTTTGCAGGCGCATTTATAAGCTGAATTTATAAATTAAATTTATTAACGACACTTTCTTTTATATTTGAAAGTGTCGTTTAATATATTGGTTATTGTTATTTAGTATGGCTCTGGTAAAAGTTAATTAGACCTGTTGTTGAGCTATCGTGTTGCTCGCTTATTTCCCCCGAAGCCAACTCTTCTTGAATATTATTGGCTAAACCTTTGCCAAGTTCTACACCCCATTGATCAAAAGAACAAATCTGTAAAATGATGCCTTGAACAAAAATTTTATGCTCGTATAAAGCAATTAAGCTACCTAATGAGCGTGGTGAAATACGTTTCATTAAAATAGTATTAGTTGGGCGATTGCCTTTGTGAACTTTATGCGGCGCTACTTTGTCTATGTAGTCTTGAGTACGGCCTTTAGCTTTTAAATCAGCACGCACTTGAGTTTCATCAACACCTTGCATCAGCGCTTGAGTTTGGGCGAAAAAGTTAGCCATTAAGGTTTCATGATGCCCCTGTACAGGCGTAACACTTTCTACCGAGCCAATAAAGTCGGCAGGAACAACGTTATTGCTTTGATGCAAGTATTGATAAAATGCATGCTGGCCATTAATACCTAATTCGCCCCAAATTGAAGGAACCGTAGGGTAAGGAATAGAGTCGCCATCCCAAGTGACCGATTTGCCGTTACTTTCCATTTCAGCCTGTTGTAAATACGCGGAAAGCATATGTAATGATTGGTCGTAAGGTAAAATTGCCTGAGATTGCGCACCTAAAAACGTGCAATTCCAAACGCTTAATAAGGCGAGAATAACTGGGGCATTTTCTTCCAATGGCGTGTTACAAAAGTGCTCATCAAGTTCATGTGCACCTTCAAGTAATTCAATAAAACGCTCAAAGCCTAAATCAATAGCAATCGGCAAACCAATCGCAGACCAAAGTGAGAAACGTCCGCCAACCCAGTCCCACATATCAAAAATATTTTCTTCGGCGATACCAAACTCAGTAGCATTTTTCTTATTAGATGATACGGCAACAAAGTGTTTGGCAATAGCTGATTGATCAAAAGAAGACGACACTAACCATTTCATCGCTGTTTTAGCATTTGTCATAGTTTCAGTAGTGGTAAAGGTTTTACTTGATACAATAAATAGTACTTTTTCTGGATTTAAAGGGCGAAGCACATTAGCTATTTGTGTGCCATCAACATTAGAAACATAATGAACATTAACGCTATTATCACTATATTGCTTTAGTGCTTCTGTGACCATTTGTGGGCCTAAATTCGAGCCACCAACACCAATATTTACCACGTCTGTAATGCGTTTTCCTGAGTAACCTTTCCATAACCCTTGGCGAACTTTCTCGCTAAAAGCCTTCATCTTGTTTAACGCTAATTGCACATCAATATTGATATCTTTACCATCAAGTAATATAGGCTTACTCGAACGATTTCTTAATGCAGTATGTAAAACAGCGCGCTCTTCGGTGCGATTAATTTGCTCTCCGTTAAACATTTTTTCACGCCAACCTTCAACATCACTTTCTTTTGCCAAATTAATTAGCAAGTTCATTGTTGAGTTAGATATAAGGTTTTTTGAGTAATCGACGAGGAAGGGCGGAAGCTGAATGGAGAATTGCTCAAAACGTTTAGGGTTTTGCTTAAATAGCTCGCTCATATGTTGCTGTTTAATTTCATCAGCGTGACTTGTTAACTTTTTCCAGCTAGGTAATGAGGTTCTACTTTGCATTTTTTCTCCAGTCGAGTATTTGTGCATTTATAAAATGATAGTTACTTATTAACGGCGAGAACGCTATCAGCATACTATTACTATATTCAGTTGGGTTACCAATAATTAATAGATCTATTGAACTGTTAATTAGTTATTTGTCTGACCATTTGGTCAGGTTTGTACTATTAAAACATTTTACTGGTGAATAACAAGAAATAACTTTTGTCATTTTTAATCAGTGTGCAATAATTTTTCAATACAACATTATTAGAATAACTCTATGCAACAATATGACTTAGTCGCTTTACGAAGTTTTATCTCCGTAGTGGATACTGGCAGCTTTAATCAGGCTGCTGAATTACTAAACGCTAGTACCGCAGCGGTAAGTCGACGGGTATCTGGTTTGGAAACGGCATTAGATGTCAGGCTTTTAAACCGAACAACCAGACGTGTAGAATTAACAGAGGCTGGGCAGCAATTTTATCGAGATGTAGTGAATATCTTTCAGTCATTAGATGAGGCGCAAGAACGTATTCAGTCTCGTAGCCAGAACTTAAAAGGTAATTTACGTATTTCAGCACCATTAAGTTTTGGTATAACTTCTTTAAACCCAATAATAACCGGGTTTATGAAATTGCACCCAGAGCTTAAAATTCATTTACAACTTGAAGATCACCGCACAGATTTTGTTGCTGAAGGTATTGATGTAGGTATTCGAGTTGGGCGTTTAGAAGATTCGTCTCTCATTGCTATTCCAATTACTAAGGTGTCAGCAAAAGTTTATGCATCACCGGACTATCTTGCTAAGCATGGCTTGCCAATTACGCCAGAAGATCTGCTGACTCATAATTGTTTACGTTATAGTTTAATCAACCCGAAATATGGTTGGGTTTTTCAAGAAAATGGTGTTGAACGAAATGTTGAAGTGAGTGGAACGTTAACTTGTAATAATGGTAATGCCTTAAAAGAGGCGGCAGTAGAAGGTATTGGTATTGTTCAGTCACCGACTTTTATAGTTGGCGATGCTGAAGAAAAAGGGCAATTAGTTGAAATACTTTCGGAATATAAAGCTGAGTCTTTTGGCTTATACGCGATTAAGCTTTCACGTAAATTTACCTCCGCAAAAGTGAATGCTTTTGTCGACTATGTAAAAGCATATTATGCACAGTAATTGTTATTAGTTATTAGTAAATTATTACCCAAAAGTGACCAGTGAACGGCATAGCTATTTGTTCTATTAAGGTTTTGTTGACGCTTTAAATATTGTAATTATATTTTTGACAAAGAGTGTAATGTCGTTTCCAGACACTGATACGGTTATACCAAATGGGGCAAAGTAAATCATTTCTGCGAGCTTTGCTGGCGACATATCAATATTGCTTAATGTTAAGCGCTTGGCGGTAACTTCTTTTTCAATTCTAGATTGGATGCATTTTTTGACTAGATTTTCTTCCGCTTGGATTAAATCTTTACAGTAAGCTTGGCCAGCATGTAATAAATCGGCCCGAATTAAACCGCTAGCAACATTATCAAATATACCTTCACAACGGTTGATTATTAATGCTTGTGTTTCCAACCAAAAATCTTCTTCTGATAATCTATATTCATCAAGTAGCAAATTGTTTTGTTGAAAGTGCTGCTCAACAACCGCTCGAAAAAGTAATTCCTTTGACTTGAATTGTTTGTGAATAGTGACACGTGAAATGCCTACATAACGGCTGACCATCGATATGTTAGCGGCACCGTAGCCATGTTGGAAGAAACAATCCATGGCGGTGTTCAATATTTTTTCAGTAGTACTCGGCAAATTTAATTCTCTGTATATCTTGTACAATTGTAGTTTAACTTGGCGAAGGTAATTAAACAACAAGTTTACACTAGTTGTTAAGGTGTAAACCTGTGCTATAATATTCGACACTATATTGCAGTAAATTAAACTATCTCGGAGTTAATGTGATTCGAATTTCTATAATGGTTATGGTGTTAATGCTTCAGGCTTGCTCGGAGCCAAGTGAAACCATCAAAGAACCTAGCCCAATTGTGGTTCAACTGTCTGAGGCTAAACTAGCAAGTTTGGCAAATGATTATGAATTTCCCGCGACAGTTTCTGCAGTAAAAAGTGTCGATGTAAAATTTGAAGTTTCTGGACGTTTAGTATATCAAAACCTTATTGAAGGTAGTGCGGTTAAAAAAGGCCAGGTACTTGCTAAAATAGATGCTGCACCGTTTCAGCGCAAAGTAGATGAAAGCCGTATTCGCCATCAAGATGCTGGACGTGACTTAAAGCGAATGAAGGGCGTTTTCGAAAAAAACGTTGCCTCGCAACGTGACTACGATGAAGCAAAGTCGCAGTTTTCAATTACCAAAATAGCCCTAGAGAATGCTGAGCAAGATTTAAGCTATTGCACAATAATTGCGCCATTTGATGCTGTAATCGGTTCGCGCCTTATTGAAAACAATAGCTATATACGCATTGGTGACACCTTGGCAAACTTGCAAGATAGATCAGAGCTTTACTTTTCTTTTGAAGTGCCTGAGCGAATCATGACGGCGAATGCTGGCAAACGAGATGTTAAAGCAACCGCACATATTATTGGCCAAGAAGACAAAGTGTTTAATATTCATTATGTTGAACATAAAACAATGCCTGATCCTATCACTCAAACTTATGATGTAACGTTTGCGCTTAATGGCGAAAGTACTAATTTATTTTACCCAGGTTCACGCGCCATTGTGAATATTAGGGACAATAATACTCAGACGCAGGTCATGTTATTACCGATAAGTGCCTTGATGGGCAATAGCGACGACGGCTTTAGTGTTTGGAAGTTCAATCAAGAAACCAGCACACTGACTAAAGAGACGGTAGTTGTCTCTATGATAAAAGGTGAGTTTGCACTTATTGAAACTGGCTTAAACGAAGGTGATAAAGTCGTTTCTGCAGCGTTAAGCCAAATGAGAGAAGGGCTTATTGTAAAAGAATACAAGGCGGCATTTTAATATGGATATTGCTCGCTACTCTTTGAATAAACCAATAAATATTTGGCTGTTATCTATTTGCTTTATTATTGGTGGCATTGTTGCCATGAGTAAAATTGGTCGTTTAGAAGACCCCGCATTTACCATTAAACAAGCGGTAATATTTACCTATTACCCAGGCGCAAGTGCTGAGAAGGTTGAAAAAGAAGTTACTGAACAAGTTGAAATTGCCTTACAACAAATGTGGCAATTAGATATTTTACAGTCAGTAAGTAAGCCTGGTTTTTCTAGAATTACCATGGAAATACAACCTCATATTGATGGACCATTGTTACCACAAATTTGGGACGAATTGCGTAAACGTCTAAGTGATATTCATAATGATTTACCCTTAGGTGCAAGTGCTCCTGTTGTTGTTGATGACTTTGGCGATGTGTATGGTATTTATTATGCTTTATCTGCGCCGGATTTTAGTGCTCATCAAATGCGTGAGTTTTCTCGCATTATTCGTCGTGAAATATTAACCGTAGATGGTGTTGCTAAAGTACAAGTAGGCGGTATTCTTGAGGAAGAAATAGTTGCTAAAATTGACAGTTATCAAATAGCAGGGCTAGGTTTATCTTTTCCTGATATTCAACAAGTCTTAGCAAGTAACTTAAAGCCGTTTAGTGGTGGACGATTATATGTTGGTGACAAACAAATTCGTATACCAGTAGAAAGTTCAACAAATAAAATTGAAGAAATCGAGAATCTCTCAATTGTTATCCCTGGCAAAAATGCTTCTATTAAAATTAAAGATATTGCTGAGTTAAGTGTTCAACCAGTAGAAATTCCCAGTGGTTTGAAACGCTTTAATGGTGAGCGTGCCGTGACTTTAGCTGTATCAGCTCAAAACGATATTAACGTAGTTGAAGTAGGTAAGAAAATTGAAGTTAAGCTTGCTGAAGTTATTGCCAAATTACCGGCTGGTATTAATGTTTCTTCTATTTATAACCAAGCAAAAATAGTTGATAAGTCAGTTGATGGTTTCATTTTTAACTTAGAAGCCTCGGTAGCTGTAGTTACCTTAGCATTATGTTTATTTATGGGCTGGCGCTCGGGTATTGTTGTTGGCGGCACGTTAGTAATCACAGTATTGGGCACAGTGTTAATTATGTGGCTTTACGATTTACAGCTACAACGCATTTCCTTAGGCGCTATGGTTATTGCTATGGGAATGTTAGTTGATAATGCCATTGTAGTCGCAGAAGGTATGATGCTGCGCATGGAAAAAGGCAAGTCAGCAATGGAGTCAGCGAGCTTTATTGTTAAACGCACGCAGTGGCCATTGCTTGGCGCTACCGTTATAGGTATTGCCGCCTTTTCCGGTATTGGCTTATCCGATGATGCCACCGGTGAGTTTTTATTCTCATTATTTGCCGTAGTACTGATTTCATTACTACTAAGCTGGATATTGGCAGTATCGCTTACACCATTATTAGGAAAATATTTCTACAAAGTTGGCACTAATGCCAGTGGCGATGACAGCCACTCTTTATTTCATAAAGGTTACTTAGTGGTATTGCGCACAGCTTTGCATTGGCGTGGCTTAACCCTTGGCATTTTGGTGGCAATTACTATCACCGCTTATGCGAGCTTTGGTTTGATAAAGCAGGGTTTTTTCCCGCCTTCAAATACCCCAGTATTTTTTATTCATTATTGGGGGCCACAAGATTCTGATATTCGTGCTACCGAAAAGTATATGAAACAAAGCGAGAAACTCATTCTTGCAACTGAAGGTATTGAGTCATTATCAACATTTATTGGTGAAAGCTCGGAACGTTTTACCTTAGTTTTTTCACCTGAACTCCCTAATGAAAGCTATGGTTTATTTTTAGTTCGAGCTTTTGATGCCGCTGATATTCCGCGTTTAGCCCAGCAAATTTCAAATGAATTAAGACAAGCTAATCCTAAAGTGAATTTTTACGCTGAAATTATGCAATTTGGTCCTGGTGCTGGCGCAAAAATACAAGCGCGATTTTCTGGTGAAGACCCTGCTGTTTTAAGGCAACTAGCTGAACAAGCCAAAGCAATATATTTCGAAGACGGCAAGATCAGAGATATTCGAGATGATTGGCGCGATAAAGGCATTGTACTAGCGCCAGAATATGACGATATTTCTGCCGGTATTGCCGGTGTTTCAAGAAATGACTTTAGTCAGGCTATTGAGTTTTATATGCAAGGCCTGAAAATCGGACAATTGCAAGATGGTGATTACCTATACCCAATTATTGCTAGAAACAGTAGTGGTAGTACTGATCAGTTAGTCGGGCTCGAAAATAGCTTAGTATGGAGTAGCAGTCAACGAACCTATATTCCGTTTAAGCAAGTAAGTGGCAAAATGACTTACTCAAGTGAAGAGTTGTTAATTAATCGTCGTGATCGCGTCAGAACCATCACAGTAAAAGCCGAAGCCGGTTATGATGAAACGACAGGTGAAGCATTTGGACGTACACAAGCCGCGATGGAAGCGATTGAATTACCTGATGGTTACCAGCTTGAGTGGGGTGGTGAATATGAGTCTGCACGCAAAGCCCAAGCTGCTTTGGGTCAAGGTTTACCGTTGGGCTTTTTAATTATGTTTATTATCAGTGTGCTGCTTTTTGGTCGAGCAAGACAGCCTCTTATTATTTGGCTTATTGTACCAATGGCTGTCGTAGGTGTTGTAGCCGGTTTGTTGTTAGCTGACTTACCTTTTGGCTTTATGTCGTTATTAGGCTTTTTAAGTTTGTTCGGCATGCTAATTAAAAATGCCATTGTGCTACTTGAAGAAATTGATCTGCAAATAGCGGAAGGTAAAGAGAAAACGTTGGCTATTGTTGAAGCTAGCTTAAGCCGTTTAAGACCGGTTTCATTGGCTGCGATAACAACCATACTAGGTGTTATGCCGCTAGTGTTTGACCCGTTTTTTGCTGATATGTCAGTGACTATTATGGGCGGGTTAGCATTTGCAACCATTCTCACTATGATTGCAGTTCCGGTACTTTATAGTGTTTTTTATAAGATTAAGGTAGAAAAAACGTAACCTTAATAAGCATGTAAATCCTTACTGCAATTAGAATACTTTCTAAAAGCGAACAGTTAACTGTTCGCTTTTTTTATGTTCAGAGTAAACGCTATATCGCCAGCACACGAATGCGCAAGAGCGCGTATGTCATCTATTCCCTTCTTATTGTTACGTCTGGTGCAATTATCATTTGTCTTAATCCATATTTATTACGTTGGCTGCTTTGATTAGAATAGCTTTATCGATTTAGAAGTAGGTTCTCTACCAAACGGAACTGCTTAAAGGTAGGCATTAATTATGTGGAAAAATACGAATGAAAATTATGGCTTGGTCAGTAAGCTACTGCATTGGCTCAGTGCTATTAGTGTTTTTGCAATGTTCGGAGTCGGCTTTTGGATGGTTGATTTAACGTACTACAGCCAGTGGTATCAAAAAGCGCCTCATTGGCATGAAAGTGTCGGTATTTTATTGTTAAGCGCAACACTAATTCGTCTGCTTTGGCGTCAATTTAGCGTAAAACCCCAAGTAATACTTAGTCATACAATAATTGAAAAACGGGCATCTAGTGTTACTCATATCGTTATTTATGTTCTACTTTTTTCACTTTTCATTAGTGGCTACTTAATCTCAACGGCAGACGGTAGAGCAATTGATGTTTTCAATTGGTTTAGTGTTGCAGGGCTTGGTGAGTTAATTGAAAACCAGGAAGACTTAGCGGGTTTAGTTCATGAATATATTGCGTATTTCTTAATTGCTTTGTCTTTAGTTCATGGCGCTGGCGCAGTTAAACATCATGTTATTGATAAAGACAGAACATTAATGCGAATGATTAAATCTGATGAATAGAATAGTAAATCATCAAGTAAGTCATCAAATAAATAAACAACTTAAATTTAAAATTAGCCTTAAGGCAATAGGAAAAACAATGAGAAAATCTGTATTAACATCATCACTATTAGCAGCATCATTATTGGCGTCTAGTGTATTTTTACCAGCAGTGGCGGCTGATTACAAAATTGACCATGAAGGCGCACACGCTTCAATTAACTTTAAAGCTAGTCATTTGGGTTTTAGTATTCTTACAGGGCGTTTTAACACTTTTAGCGGCAACTTTTCTTATGACGAAAGTGATATTAGTGCCGCGAAAATATCAGTAACTGTTGATGCTTCAAGCTTTGACTCAAACCATGCGTTACGTGATAAACATGTGCGTTCTGATGATTTTCTTGATGTAGCTAAGTTTGCTCAAGCAACATTTATCAGCAATAAAATTGAAGATAAAGGTAATGGAAAATTACTAATAACAGGTGAATTTACCTTACATGGCATCACTAAACCTATGATCATTGATGCAGTGAAAGTCGGTGAAGGTGATGACCCATGGGGCGGAAACCGCTTAGGCTTTAGTGGTACAACGAGTATTGGTATGGGGGATTTTGGCTTTAAAAATGACTACGGCCAAGTGGATTTAGAGTTACATATTGAAGGTATTCGCCAGTAATTTTTGATGAAAATGGCTTAAGTGGCATTCATATAAATAATAGTGAGAAAAGTTATGACTAAGGTTAGCTCTAATTGGAAATCAAGTATTAAAGCAGGCAACTATCAACGTAAGGCTTCACAGTTTCGTCAGTGGTTAAGTGCTGATGGAAATACGGGGTTTAAGGCTGAATCAGGTCGTTATCATTTATATGTCTCACTTGCCTGCCCTTGGGCGCATCGAACCTTGGTATTTCGTCAACTAAAAGGTTTAACTGAGCATGTTTCAGTGAGTGTTGTACATCCCGATATGCATGATAAAGGCTGGAACTTTCAACATGATGATAGTTCTGCTAGTGAATATCAAACTACAGGTGATACCTTGTATGATTGTGAGTTTATGTCAGAAATTTATCATAAAATTGATGCTGATTATCAAGGTAATATTACCGTACCAGTGCTGTGGGATAAGCAAAAGCAAGTGATTGTTAGCAATGAATCAGCTGATATTATTCGAATGTTTAATAGCGAGTTTAACCACTTAACGAGCAACACACTTGATTTTTATCCTGAGCATTTACGACATAGTATTGATGAAGTGAATGAGTGGATCTACCATGACATTAATAACGGTGTTTATAAAACGGGCTTTGCCACAAGCCAAAGTGCTTATGAGGAAAATGCTCAAGAGCTATTTAAAGCACTACAAAAAGCAGATGATGTTCTTAGTGAGAAGCGTTATTTAACCGGTAATGAAATAACCGAAGCTGATTGGCGTTTATGGACGACATTGGTGCGTTTTGATTCGGTTTATCACACCCACTTCAAATGCAACTTACGTATGTTGGTAGAGTTTAAGCATCTTTATCATTTCATGCTTGAGCTATACCAAATGCCAGAAATTGCTAGCACGGTGAATCATGCACATATTAAACGTCATTATTACGCCAGCCACTTAGCGATTAATCCTTATGGGATTGTGCCATTAAGCCATCAACAAGGCTGGCTTGCACCACATGGGCGTGATAAGTAATTAAACACAAAAAAGCCAAAGTAATAAATTACTTTGGCTTTTTGCTATGCGAAACCTATCAAATAAACTTTATACCCAAACCACTTGAAAATGCAGGATTCAGCAAGTCGAAAAAGGGTTAGCCCCAAGGCATTGATTGAAGAGAATGGTTATTCCATTGTCGAAATCAATAACGCCGGAGGTGACCCTCTATCGACTTGCCCTACGGGAGCTAAGCTAGAAAAAACAGTGCAGCGTTACAGCGCTTGATAAGGGAATAACCATTACCGGCGTGCTGTGCCTTGCCCTGATTTCCTAGCTTAACTCTGAAACTGCATTTTCAAGTAGCTTGGGTATATATATTGATGGTAGCGATAGCGGGCTTACAGGTAACACCTAACACTCAATAATATTAACGGCTAAGCCACCACGTGAGGTTTCTTTATATTTGGTCTTCATATCATTGCCTGTTTCCCACATGGTTTTAATCACTTTATCGAGCGAAACCTTTTGATTTCCCGTGCCGCGTAAAGCTAAACGAGAGGCATTGATTGCTTTTACTGAACCCATAGCATTACGTTCAATACAAGGTACTTGAACAAGCCCGCCAACAGGGTCACAAGTTAAGCCTAAATTATGTTCCATACCAATTTCTGCCGCGTTTTCTACTTGTACAGGTGAGCCACCCATAATTTCGGTTAATGCACCAGCTGCCATAGAACAAGCAACACCGACTTCAGCTTGACAACCACCTTCCGCGCCAGAAATAGTCGCGTTGGTTTTATATAGAATGCCAATGGCGGCAGCTGTTAATAAATAACGAATACAATCATCATCACTAACCGGCTTAATAAACTTATCGTAGTAACATAAAACCGCAGGAAGGATACCGGCAGCACCATTGGTTGGCGCAGTAACTACTCGGCTACCTGCGGCATTTTCTTCGTTAACCGCCAAGGCGAATAAGTTAACCCAGTCCATCGCAGCAAGCGGGTCTGCATTTTGTTCAACCGTTAATGCACGATGCAATGCCGGTGCACGACGTGTTACTTTTAAACCACCGGGTAAAATACCTTCGGTCACCATGCCGCGGTCGATACTGGCTTTCATTGCACGCCAAATATCGAGTAGACCTTTACGAATGTTTTCTACATTTTGCAGGCACTTTTCGTTATCCATCATGATGGTACTAATGCTCAAGCCTTTTTCATTGGCAATTTGCAATAATTGATCAGCACTTGTAAAACGATGTGGGCGATTAATATTGGCATGTGTAGACAAAGCTTTATCTTTTTCTTTTTCAAAGTCGCAGTCTTTAACAATAAAACCGCCACCAATTGAATAGTAGGTTTCTTCGAATATGACTTCTTCACCACTATAAGCAAATATGGTCATCGCGTTAGAGTGAGCAGGTAAGGTTTTACGGCGATGATAAACAATAGCGTTTGATTTTGGGAAATCAATTAAGTGCTGCATGTTCAAACTTATTTTTTCACTGGCAACAACTTCAGCTAAGGTTGATTCAATAGAATCAACAGGAATCGTTTCAGGGCTTTGCCCAGTTAGCCCTAAAATAACCGCTTTGCCCGTGCCATGCCCAATGCCCGTTTGGCCAAGCGAGCCAAACAATTCACATTTTACTCTATCTGTTTTCGCTAATTTATCTTCAGCAATAAGATGTTCAACAAATAACTTTGCTGCTTTCATTGGGCCAACGGTATGAGAACTGGATGGACCAATTCCTATCGAAAACATATCAAATACACTAATCATAAATAAACCTGAATAAATATTGTAAAATATAGGTGAAAGTAAAATTTTGTTCGGTGATTGTAGCTGAAAGCTTTCAGCATTCAAAACAAAATGTTGTATCAAGTGGTACGGGTGTAATAATTATAGCGAGTAATTCACGGTGGTAGGGTTTAATTTAACAATACGCTAAGGTCATGCAGTATGGCCGCAGTTGCTCCCCAAATATTGTGATTTTGATAAGGTATAAAGTGAATGTTATGGCTTTTACCTTGGTGGAAAGTCGCCACTTTAATGTGGTGTTCACGTTTTAAAAAGTGAGATAAGGGCACATGAAAAACTTCTGCCACTTCATTATCATCAAATTGATAGTTTTGTTCTTTTTGCGCAAAGGCAACTATAGGCGTTATTTCATAGCCTGATATAGTTTGGTAAGACTTTAGTTGCCCGAGTATTTGAATATTTTCAGGTTTTAGACCAATTTCTTCTTGTGTTTCTCGTAATGCTGTCGCGATCAAGTTTTGATCGCTAGGCTCTGCTTTACCGCCGGGAAAACTAATTTGACCAGGGTGGTGCCTTAAATGACTGGCGCGCTTTGTCAGTAAAACTTCAAGTTGGCCTTGATTGCTAACAATGGGAATAAGCACCGCTGCACTTTTAAGTTTATGTGGGTAACGAAACTTATGTACCGAAGCAGGCAGTGCTTGCATTTGAAAGCGTTGGACAAACTCATCTTTAGTCATACATCACCTTCAAAATATGGAATACTTCTAGGAATAACTCGGCAGTAATTTACTTATGCCAGGCTCTTACACGTTCAAGGTACTTAAAATCGGTAGGATCTTATTTACTTTATCGTATGTTTCTTGGTATTCACTGTCAACGTCAGAGTCAGCAACTAATCCGCCGCCAGCCCAACAATATACTTGTTGTTTACTGCATATTAGGGTTCGTATAGTGATGCTAGTATCCATTTTTCCACAAGCGGAAAGGTAACCAATAGAGCCACAATAAACACTACGTTGATTGGGCTCCAATTCTTCAATGATATCCATGGCTCTAATTTTTGGTGCGCCTGTGATTGAACCACCAGGAAACGCCGCGCGTAATAAATCGGTTCCGTCATAGTCAGAGTGTATCTCACCTTCAACCGTACTGACTAAATGGTGTACGGCAGGGAAGCTTTCAATGGCAAAAATTGATGGGACTTTTACGCTGCCTGCTACACAAACACGGCTGATGTCGTTACGCAATAAGTCAACTATCATCAAATTTTCCGCTTTGTCTTTACTCGCGTGTTTTAAGTCATCAGCATTTGCTTGATCAACAATAGGAACATCGCTTCTTGGGCGGGTGCCTTTAATGGGTTTACTCTGAACTTTACTATCGGTCAGTTGTAAAAAACGTTCAGGTGAAATACTTAAAATAGCATTGTCAGCGAAGCGTAAAAACGCAGAAAACGGTGCTTTGTTTTCTTGGCGTAAGGCACAATACGCTTGGAATTCACTGCCGGTATATTTGGCGCTAAAGCGCTGGGCCAAGTTTATTTGATAACAATCGCCAGAAAGTAGGTAGTCTTGAACCTTATTAAATTTTTCGCGGTATTGCGCAGGCTGCATGTTTGATTGCCATGCGGAGGTTAGTCGAAAATTAGCAGGGTTATCGGCTTCTTTTTTTACCGCACTAGTAAAAAAGTCAGTTATTTGAGCTCGTTTTTTATCATCACATAATAACCAAAATGATTGTGTATGCTTGTCATAAATTACCGCTTGTTGATATATCCCTACTGCCATTTCAGGAGCATCAATATCTTTTTTAGTTTGTTGCTGGATTGTTTCAAAGCGCTTACCTAAGTCATAAGCAAAATAACCGACAGTGCCGCCTTTAAATGGTAGAGCACATTGTTCTACTTCTACGGTAGAAAATAATGTTTGTTGCTCTTGCTTAGCAAGTAATAGCGGATCGCCTTGGCTGGTGTAATTATTACCGTCAACTAGGTTACATACTCGGGTAGTATCGCCATGGGTCGTTAAGGTAATACTTGGCTGCCATACGATAATATCGTATCGACTATCAACATGTTCACTATCACAAGAGTCTAGCCACATTGCCCAAGGCTGTTCAGCGATAAGCGAAAAAAGGCTTTGACTAGTAAATGAAGCATCTAACTGTAATAACTGTGCAGACAGTCTTATTGTTGAATTCAATGGCAATGTATTCTCACACTCTTTAAGCAATAAAATTTAAGTTATAGTCTATGTATCTAGGTCATTATATTAGACCATTTGATACTGGCAGGCATGTAACAAGCAAGGTATGATATCGGCAAATTTATAACTTTCAACTTATCTCTCGCCCAATTGATAAAAAAAGAGACCGTTATGGCTATTATTAAACAACAAGATTTAATCGAAAGTGTTGCCGATGCACTGCAATACATTTCTTATTATCACCCACTTGATTTCATTCAAGCGCTTGAAAAGGCGTACCACAAAGAAGAAAGCCAAGCTGCGAAAGATGCGATTGCACAAATTCTCATTAACTCACGTATGTCGGCACATGGTAAACGTCCTATCTGTCAAGATACTGGTATTGTTACTTGTTTCGTAAAAGTAGGTATGGCTGTGCAGTGGGATAACACTGATATGACCGTACAACAAATGGTTGATGAAGGTACTCGTCGTGCTTATTTAAATCCTGATAACCCGTTACGTGCGTCAATTGTTGCTGACCCAGCGGGTAAACGCATTAATACTAAAGACAATACGCCATCGGTTGTTCATATTGATATGGTACCGGGCGATCACATTGAAGTGATGATTGCTGCTAAAGGCGGCGGTAGCGAAAATAAATCTAAAATGGCGATGTTAAACCCAAGTGACTCCATTGCTGACTGGGTAGTGAAAACATTGCCAACGATGGGCGCTGGTTGGTGTCCACCAGGCATGCTAGGTATAGGTATTGGTGGTACGGCTGAAAAAGCAGGTGTATTGGCAAAAGAAAGCTTAATGGATCCAGTAAATATTCAAGAGCTTATTGACCGTGGTCCTGAAAATGCTGAAGAAGAATTACGTTTAGAAATTTATGACCGTGTTAACAAGTTGGGTATTGGCGCGCAAGGTTTAGGCGGTTTAACAACGGTTGTTGATATAAAAATTAACTCTGTGCCAACGCATGCTGCTTCAAAACCGGTTGTGATGATCCCTAACTGTGCGGCAACTCGCCATGTTCATTTCCACCTTGACGGCTCAGGTCCAGCTGATTTAACCCCGCCGAAATTAGAAGACTGGCCTGAAATTACTTGGGAAGTCGGTGAAAATGTTCGTCGTGTTAATGTTGATGAACTTTCAAAAGCAGATATCAGTGATTGGAAAACCGGTGAAACAGTATTACTTAGCGGTACTATTTTAACCGGCCGTGATGCTGCACATAAACGTATTCAAGACATGTTAGCGGCTGGGCAAGAACTACCGGTTGATTTCACTGATAAATTTATTTATTACGTAGGTCCAGTTGATGCCATTGGCGATGAAGCTGTAGGCCCTGCTGGCCCAACAACGGCAACGCGCATGGATAAATTTACTGAGATGATGCTTGCTGAAACTGGTTTGCTAGGCACTATCGGTAAAGCTGAACGTGGAGCAGCAACGGTTGAATGCATTAAAAACCATAAGTCAGTGTACTTAATGGCCGTAGGCGGTGCAGCTTATTTGGTATCTAAAGCGATTAAAAAAGCAAAAGTTGTCGCTTTTGAAGACATGGGAATGGAAGCGATTTACGAATTTGAAGTGGAAGATATGCCAGTAACCGTAGCGGTTGATAGTTCAGGTGAATCAGCACACGTTACCGGCCCTGCAATTTGGCAAGCCAAAATTGAAGAGCTTGATAGTAAATTAAAAGGCGAATAGCTTTTTATCAATTAAAACGCCCGTTACGGGCGTTTTTTATGTTCAGGATGAACGGTATGTCATGATCACATGGATGTGAAAGAATAACGATTTTCAGGATGAACGGTCAGCTTTTTTGTTCCAGACAAAAGCTAAGTACCTACATCCGTGTAGGCAATGTCATGATCACATGGCCGTTAATAGCCATCCATGGCTCCTCGGCATTAAAGCGCCCTTGCTTGTCGATGTGAAAGAATGACGATGTTCAGGCCTCATTTAGACATCCTGTCTTCGAGGCATTAGTACATCCATGCATGTCGATGAACGGCCCGTTTTAAGTACCTATATCCATGTAGGCACAGGTTATTAGTTCCAGGCATAACCTAAGTACCTACATCCATGTAGGCAATGTCATGCTGCTGGGGTGGCAAGAAGAAATAAGCATAAAAATAAAAGTAGGATGTTATGAAAAAAAATACTATTAACATGGCGGCACTCACTACCTTAGCATTTGCTAGTGTCGGTAATGCTGCAACGAGTGCAGAGCCAAGCGTATTAGATGTTAATGCGTTAACTGAGTTTAACCAAATTCATGATTTTGTCGTTTCACCGCAAGGTGACAGCTTTATTTATCGTTTGAAAAAAGGTATACGTTCAGGTGATAACCATCTGTACATGCAAAATGTTAATTCAAAGCAAGCGCAGCAACTTACCAGCAATAAAAGTGGTGAAAGCAATGTTGTATATGCACAAAATGGTAAAAGCATTTATTTTCTTTCTTCACGTAGTGGTAGCTCACAAATATGGCAATTGCCACTAACAGGCGGTGAAGCTCAGCAAGTTTCGGCGTTGCCACTTGATATCAATGGTTTTCAAATGTCTAACGATGGCAAACGTTTTGCTGTTGAATTAACTGTTATGCCTGGTTGTGAAACACTGCAATGTACGCTTGATGCCAAAGCTGTTGATGCTAAGAAAAAACACAACGTTAGAGTGTATGACCAATTGATGGTTCGCCATTGGGATACATGGAATACCGCATATAAGTCACATTTATTTGTTGCAGACAAAGCTGAATCAGGTGCTTTTACACAAGCTACAGACTTAATGCCAACTTGGCAGGGGGATATTGCTGGCGCAGGTGAAGTGAGTTTTCATCCAAATGGCAAAACCTTAAGCTTTTCTGCAAAATTACCAAGTAAAGAACAAGCATGGAATACCAATTTCGATATTTTTGAAGTGGATTTAAACACTAAAAAATTAACTAATATTACCGCTGAAAATACCGCATGGGATGCAAAACCTGTTTATTCACCGAATGGTCGTTATTTGGCTTATAAAGCGATGTCAGTACCAGGTTATGAGTCAGACAAGTTTACTGTCATGATCCGTGATAGTAAAACCGGCAAAACGCGTGCAGTAGCAAAGCAATGGGATCGTTCTGTTAGTGAATTAGTATTTGCTAACGATAATCGAACATTGTATGTAACGGCTAATGATGTTGGTCAAAAGAGCATTTTCGAAATAAATCCTGAATTCGGCGATGTGCGTCGTGTTTATAATGATGGTACAGCTGGTAAAATTGCGGTAACAGCAGATAAAATATTCTTTACTCGTCATGCCCTTGATGCACCAACTGATATTTTTTCTATTGACCGAGATGGTTATCAATTAAAGCAACTTACAACTGTTAATGCAGGTAAATTAAGCAACATAACATTGGCTGAATTTGAACAATTTAGCTTTAAAGGTTGGAATGATGAAGACGTATATGGTTATTGGTTAAAACCTGCTAATTACCAAATGGGCAATAAATATCCAATTGCATTTTTAGTACACGGTGGCCCGCAAGGCAGCTTTGGTAATATGTTTCATTACCGTTGGAATGCTCAACTTTGGGCTGCACAAGGCTATGCTGTTGTGATGATAGATTTTCATGGCTCTATTGGTTACGGTCAAGATTTTACCGATGCAATAGCGCGTGACTGGGGCGGTAAGCCATTAGAAGATCTACAAAAAGGTTTTGCTGATATTACGAAAAAACAACCGTGGATGGATGCAAATAATGCCTGTGCGTTAGGTGCTTCATACGGTGGTTACATGATGAACTGGATCCAAGGTAATTGGGCTGATGGTTTTAATTGTATTGTTAATCATGCCGGTTTATACGATATGCCAAGTTTTTATGGTTCAACAGAAGAACTATGGTTTCCTGAACATGATATGGGTGGACCAGTTTGGGAAGGTAGTGAAGATTACAATAAATACAATCCCGCAGCGTTAGTTAAAAACTGGAAAACACCGATGTTAGTGATTCAAGGTGAGCTAGATTACCGTGTGCCTTACGCACAAAGCTTAGGTGCATTTACAGCGCTACAGCGCCAAGATATTCCTAGTCGATTAGTGATGTTTCCAGACGAAGACCATCATATTCGTAACCCTGATAACCTAAAAGTATGGTATCAAGAAGTCTTTAATTGGATGAAAAAATATACTAACTAGGTCTGGTAGCTAGTTAAATTATTAAGTGTTTTAATAAAAACGGTAATTCAAGTAGTTGAATTACCGTTTTTTTATATGTTTTTATCAATTAGGTCTACACTAAATATAACATCAAAAAAGTTGTAGAAAGTTAGCATGGAAGAAAATAAATCTGACGAAAGTCGCGAAACGGAAGATCGCCTAGTCACTATTTTATACTATAATGATATTTCGCTTGAGCTGATGCACGAAGTACAATTATTGCCGCAGAACAAACATGGTCGAGTGATCATTCCTGAAAGTTTTAAAGTTGATAAATCCATCGTCGCTGTCTGTGATGGTAGGGTAGAAATTTTAAATAGAATTGGTGATAGGGTTTAGGACTCAATTCCAAGCACGGCACTTTAGTTGCTACACAGACGCTAAATTAATTTTCTTAAACTATTAACCTTATAGCGTTATTATGCTCTAATAACTGTTAATATTTACAGTGCTTGGCGTTTTCATGAATTCAACTTTTCCCCTAACTTGGTTAACTTTAGAAAATACGCCGCTGTTAGTCGCGGTATCTTTAGCCGTAATGTTTTTTCTGATTTTTTTCATGTTTTTTTTCTATCGAAAGCTAACTAATAGCGAAAAAGTGGTAATTGCGCAGCAAGAACTTTTGCAACAATTGCTAGAAAAGGTAACCCTTAGTTACGAAGTCAATGCCAGTCAGCAGCAACAATTACAGCAGCAGCTTAATCTTAATCATCAAAATTTAGCCAGCCAACAAAGTGAATTGAAAAGCTATTTTGAGCAACAAATTTCTGACTTTAAATTAAAGCTGTTACGTCAACTTGGTGAGCAAGCAGAAAAACAAACTCAGTTGTTACACCGTAATAGTGAGCAACTTAAAGAAACATTGCATGAACACCATGCAAGCTTTAACAGCAATCAGATAAAATCATTAGAGCAAATGATTAATCAGCTTGCGAATATGACTAAACTAGGTCGTGAAGAAATGGCTAAGTCATTACACTTGGCGAGTGAACAAATGACACTGCGCATTAATGAACTGACGACATCGACTGATAACCGTTTAAAAGATATTAGCGGACAAGTTGAAAAACGCTTAGCTGACGGTTTTGAAAAAACCACTAAAACTTTTAATGATATTTTACAGCGCTTAGCGCTGATTGATGATGCACAGAAGAAAATTACAGAGCTTTCTACCAATGTAGTTAGTTTACAAGAAGTACTTTCTGATAAACGTTCACGTGGTGCATTTGGTGAAGTGCAATTGAACTCTTTAATTCGAAATGTTTTGCCTGAACAACATTTTGCTATTCAACATACACTTTCTAACGGGAAAATTGCTGACTGTATTTTATTCTTACCTGAGCCTACCGGTAATGTAGTGGTTGATTCTAAATTCCCATTAGAGAACTATAAAAAAATGGCTGATAACAGCTTAGGTGAACTTGACCGTAAAGCTTCAGAGCGGCAGTTTAAAGTTGACATTAAAAAGCACATTAATGACATCAGCGGTAAGTATCTTATTGAAAAAGAAACCGCAGACGGCGCAATCATGTTTATTCCCGCTGAAGCTATTTTTGCCGAAATACATGCTCACCACGCTGACTTGGTTGAGTATGCAAATAAGAAACGTGTTTGGTTAGCATCACCTACCACCTTAATGGCTATTTTAACCACTGCTCGTTCAGTGCTAAAAGATGAAGCTACTCGCAAACAAATTCATGTCATTCAAGCGCACTTATCACACCTTTCAGCTGACTTTTCTCGCTTTAAAGGCCGTTTTGCAAACCTTGCAAAACATATTGATCAAGCCGCAAGTGATGTAAAACAAATTCATACTTCTGCAGATAAAATCAGTAGTCGCTTTGAGAAAATAGAACAGGTTGAATTGCAACAAGAAGATAAGTCTGTTGCACTACCCGTTGAATAAAGATTATTTGAATATTTCAGATGATTGAAAAAATAGAGACTGACGTAAAACTACCTAGGTTGATGATAAAACTGCTTTAAATACACATTTACTTTGATGTAAGACATTGTCGATTGAAGGAAATTACATTATTCTCCGTAATATCAGTACTTTTGATATTACCGGTGCGTAGATCTGTTTTTTGCCTCTAACTTTGGAGTTTATGCTTGTTACCGTACTTTAGCAGTATAAAGAAGAGTCTTATTAGCCTATTTGGCTTCCTTATTTTGTTTCTGTTGATTAACGAATTTCAAAGCGTTTGGTCAGTAAAAATTACTCTGATAGAGCAAGTTCTTTATGGCTTACTTGTCGCAACTGCCGTTCTTGCAAGTTATTTCAATCGTAGCCGTTTAGCCTTAAGTGCTACATTATTCCTGTTATTTTATCTTAATCTTTCCAGCACCTTACCTTGGAGTGAGTGGCTGTTGGCTCAAAGCGATTGGCTGATCTTATTTTTGGCAAGTGTGCTCGCGGTACTAAGCTTGGTGAAAGATAGGGGCTTGCTGTCTATCCATGGCTTATATCGCTTGTTGCTATTATCGGCTGTTGGCCTTATTTGCTATTACTGGTTGAATAGTCAAACTGATGTACAAGCAACGTTGGCGAGCTTTCCTATATTAGCTGACTATCTCAACTACGTAAGTATCGAGCTACCATTATTGTGTTGTGCTGCATTGCTGCTATGGCAAACTTTACGTGAAAAAAGCTTAGTGACTACAGCATTATTGAGTAGTTTTACTATTTGGTTAGGCCATTATTATCAGGTTATAGATTTACCGTGGAGTGTTTTGCTGACGTTAATAACTTTTCACTACCTGTTGGTTGTTCTTGTCGACTCATATTTCTTTGCTTATCGAGACGAGTTAACCGGTTTACCATCACGTCGGGCGCTGAACCAATTAGCCCTAGCACTAGGTAGAAAATACACACTTGCAATGCTTGATATTGACCACTTTAAAAAGTTTAACGACACTTATGGTCATGATATTGGCGACCAAGTGCTAAAGCTTGTAGCGAGTAAATTGGCACAAGTAAAAGGTGGAGGGAAAGTTTTTCGTTATGGTGGTGAAGAATTCACTATTATCTTTTCTGGAAAATCACCTGAGCAAGCATTACCTTTATTAGAAGCGGTTAGACAAGCCGTTCAAGACTATAAAGTTGTTATTAGACAAGCGCAGCGTAAAACTAAAAAATCAAGAACAGGCAAGAATACTAGTAATGTGAAAACTGTTAGTGTCACTATTTCTATTGGTGTGGCTGCCAGAGTCGACAAGCTCAACTTTGAGCAAACTTTAAAGCAAGCGGATCAAGCATTATATCGGGCAAAAAAATCAGGCCGTAATAACGTTTCTCAATAGCGAGCTAAAAATTAGCCAACAAAAAAGCCAATGATGAAGGTCATTGGCTTTCGCTATTGAGCTAACAATATAAATTTTATCGTTAGTTTAAAATCGCCACATTAACAAAAACAACAGTTAATAATAATGGACAAACAAAGCGTAAGTAATTGCCCCATATTGGTAACCATTTTCTGCCATTTTGCAATGAAACATCACGCAATTTGTTACCGCGTTTCCATAACCAGCCAACAACTATAAAGTAAAATAAACAACTTAATGGCTGTAAAATAGTGGTAAGTACGCGAATAACAATGCCAAATAGACTATCAAAGAAAGCAATTAAAATCATGCTAGCCGTTAATACAATGGTAGAAACTAACCAAGTGGCCTTCGAGCGACTAAACGCTTTCCCTTCCATAAGGTAAGACACTGGCACTTCTGTTGATGAAATAGTCGATGTTAGGGCGGCAATTGATAACAATGAGAAAAAACTAATCGCCACTACTAAGCCAATATTTCCCATAGAGTTAAATAACTCAGGCAGTATATTGAAAATTAACTGGCCTTCACCAATGAGCTTTTCACCTTGAAATACTTGCTGTCCTGCTTCTTGAGCAACATATAGGGCAGGAATAATCAGTAAGCCGGCCATAAAGGCAATAAAAGTATCAAGGGCGGTAATTGAAAGCGCCAACTTACCAATATCACGGTCTTTCTTCATATATGAGCCATATACCATCATTCCGCCAACGCCAATTGATAACGAAAAGAATGCTTGGCCCATGGCTGAAATAATTAACTCAGGGTTAGTAACCTGAGAAAAGTCAGGTATTAAATAAACCGCTAAGCCTTTTTCAGCGCCAGGCTGTTGCAGTATGTAAGCGATTAAGCCAATAAGCATGATTAATAGCACTGGCATTAAACGCGCTGACCATTTTTCAATACCCGCGTTAACACCTTGGTGAATAATCCCCGCACCTAATAAAATAAATATCGGGGTAAACATAAGGTTTCGTTGCGTACTTGAGGTTGCCAACCACTGTGAAATATCGTGATGACCTAGCAATTCAAATAATGGTGATAGGGCGTGAGCGAGCATCCAACCAGCAACTATGGTGTAGAAGCTCAACATCATGATTGCGCCACTTAGTCCGGCTAGACCAGCATATTTACCCAGTTTAGGCGCCGTATCGCGACAGGCATCTTCTAAAGCAGAAACTGGGTTTTTTTGCGCTTGGTTACCAATATAAACTTCAGCATATAAAGCAGGTAGTGCTAGCAAAACAGTAACAATGAGATAGACGAATAAAAATGCGCCGCCGCCATTATTTGCTGCTTGTGTTGGAAAACCCCAAATATTACCTAAACCAATTGCCGAACCTGCGGCAGCGAGAACAAAACCTATTCTCGAGTGAAACGAATCTCTAATAGTGCTCATAAATGATTATTATTATTGTTGTAAGTGTTTTGGTTTGAGCTTACCTAGATAACTGTCGTTAGCAAAGTTTTTTTAACGATTTGTTTCCTTTAACGTTGTTTTTTTGCAAAGGTGGTTAATTATCTTTCATTTAATACTGTTAAACTACGGCTTGAATTCTTGTGCTTGCGCCCTATATCTCTATTAAATAAAACGCATGCACGAAATTACCGATTTAAATGCGGTGTATTTTAAATAGTTAAGAGACCTATGTTGCAATATCAAATTATTCCTGTGACACCTTTTCAGCAAAACTGTACTTTGTTTTGGTGTCAGAAAACCAAAGAAGCTGTGGTTATTGATCCCGGTGGAGATATCGAATTAATTCAAGCTGCCATTAAACAATGTGATGTTACGTTAGTGAAAGTGCTATTAACTCATGCGCATATTGACCACGCTGGTGCAACGCAAAGTGTTGCTGATTTTTATAATGTACCGATTGAAGGGCCACATCAAGAAGATCAATTTTGGATTGACTTAATTCCACAGCAGAAATCCCATTTTGGTTTCGAACATGCTGATTCATTTAGCACTGATCGTTGGCTAAACCAGGGCGATAAAGTGTCATTCGGCGCTATTGAACTTGATGTTTATTTTTGCCCAGGTCATACACCGGGACATGTGGTGTTTTATCACGCTGACTCAAAGTTGGCACAAGTTGGTGATGTACTTTTTAAAGGCTCGATTGGTCGTACTGATTTCCCTCGTGGCGACCATAAAACGTTAGTTAATTCTATTCGTAATAATCTATTTCCATTAGGTGACGATGTACAATTTATTCCAGGACATGGCCCTATGAGTACTTTTGGCGCAGAGCGCAGTAGTAACCCTCATGTCAGTGATAGCGCTTTAGGGATAAAATAAGTGAGCATTTTATTTACTAATTGCAATAACACCTATTACCATTTTAATAAGAGATAATTGAACATGTCCTCATTTGTTGATCAAGTACAGCGTCGATTAAAGAAAGTTGATTCTAGCCCTATTTTTCAATGGTCAGTTATTACGGTAATCGTAATGTCTGCATTGTTAATTGGCGCTAAAACCCATGACTTACCTGAACAAGTGGTTAGCCTACTTAGTTTCTTAGATAGTGCGATCACCGTATTTTTTGTTATTGAACTCAGCATACGTTTTATTGCTTACCCAAATAAGAAAGCTTTCTTTAAAAGTGGCTGGAATGTTTTCGATACCATTATTGTTATCGGTAGCCTCATACCTGCCGGAGGCTCAGGTGTATTGCTAGCGCGCTTACTTAGAGTATTTAGAGTACTACGATTGGTTTCCATGGTACCTGAATTGCGACTGTTGATTAATGCCTTGATCAAAGCAATACCGCGCATGGGCTATATAGCGTTACTCATGTTTGTTATTTTTTATATTTATGCCGCTATTGGTAGCATTTTATTTCATCAAATAAACGAAGTGTTGTGGGGCGACGTTTCAATTTCTATGCTGACATTATTCCGTGTGGCCACCTTTGAAGATTGGACCGATGTAATGTACGAAACCATGGCTGTACACCCTATGAGCTGGGTGTATTATCTAACTTTTATCTTCTTAACCGCATTTATCTTTTTAAATATGATGGTGGGTACTATTTTGGAAGTCATGGGGCAAGAACATGAGAATTTCCGCGCCGAAGCCCACGGTGAAAGTGCAGAGGGTGGTGAGCCAGCAAGCCGAGCGCAAATTGAAAAGCTTGAGCGAGAACTTAGCGAAATTAAGGCCTTGTTAATTGCTAAGCACCCAAACGAAAAATAAACGTAAATACTTGCAGTTAGGCGGCATTATTTTGCCGCCTTTTCAATTTAAACGTTAAGTTCTGCAAATATATTCTACTTATTGTAAAAGCTAATCATTGATTAGCTTTTTTTTGCCTTTTAAACCACCATCGTAGTGTTTTAGCTATTGGCGAGAGAGTTTAAAAATAAATTTAGGTAACTTTACAGTATTAAATAATCTGATTTTCACGGCAAGACCGGCAGAAAGTAACATAACTTTAGTATCTTTACAGTTCTTTACACTTCAATACATTAAAAGAATTAAAATAGTCTGGTTATTGCATTTAATGAGTCGAACTAACAATGGCAATATTCAAGGAATAAAAATGAATGTTACAACGATGAATAATCAGACAACCCCAGTAATAAATGCAAAACCTATAGATAAGCCCATCGCTTTGGCAACTGATACGGCAGTAACTACAAATGTAACGGCAAATGAGAATACAGCGGCATCTACGCAAGCCAACATTAGTAATGAAGGTGCGGTTGCCAGTTATTTGGCAAGCCTAAACCCGCAGCAACAAGCCGAAGTAGAAGAGTTTATGGCGCAACTTCATCAACAAAAAGCATCAGGTTCCTTTGATGCGAAAATATCAGCCTCGCAAGCGCCAGATAGTATTAATGAACTGTCTGCGATATTAAATGTCTCTACAGAGGACTTATTAAGCCATGTTCCGACTGAAGCTTCACCTGACATTCAACTGGGAGGTTCTGCACAGTCCGATTCTCCAGCTATAAAAACATATATGGCGGTATCGCAACAAAGTCAGACAGCAATGTATGCATAGCCCTGAAATAACATAGGCGGCAATAAGTTGCCGCTTATGTGTAGTTTGTTGCCGCAAGCTCGGCTGAGTGAAGTTTAAGCAATATGAAAACTGGTAGCATCGGTCACTGAATTAATGCTGAGCTTCTCTAAAAATTTATCACGGAAGATGATTAAAATGATAATTTAAATAGGGTTCGCACTATATGAGAAAAAAAATATTATTAGTGTCAAGTGACAACCGCATGACGGAAAAACTTAAACTAGAGTTAACCAATGACGGTTTTGAAGTAACAAAAAGTTTTGACGGGATGAGTGCTTTTTCACTTGAATTAACAGCAAGTTATCATTTGATATTACTTGATGTTTCTTTACCCAAACATTTTGGCTTTGAGTCGTTAAAACGTTTTAAAGATAGCCATACTACGCCAATTATTATGCTGTCTAATCGAGAGGACTTTTACGATCGACTTTATGCTTTTGAAATTGGCGCAGATGAGTATTTAGCTAGCACTTTAGATGAGCGCGAGCGCAGAGTAAGAATTAGTGCAGTATTGCGTCGAAGCGCACATATTGTTGCTGAGCCGATTCGAAAAACCATCGACGTGAATAATATCTCGTTATGCGTTGCAACACGAGAAGCATACAGTGGTGATAACCTGCTTGATTTAACCGGCTTAGAATTTGAAGTGCTACATTATTTGATGATTAATGCCGGGAAAATTATGGCTAAAGAGGATATTAGTGTTCAAGCATTAGGACGAAAAATATCCTATTATGATCGCAGTATTTATGTGCATATTAGTAACATCCGCCGCAAATTAGCAAATAGCTTACAGCAGCAAAATCAAAATAGTATTATTAAAACTATTCGTGGCGGTGGTTATGTTTTCTTACAAGAATCTAGAGTACAGATGTCTGTTAGTTAAGCCTTTTAATATTACTATTTCATGTGCTGGCGTTATGTCCGATGCCAGCCAACATCTTATATACCTTCAGTAAAACTATATTTTAATTTCTTTACTGTCAGCGTAACAGTACGAAAATTCAGCATTGTATGCGAATTTGCTGAGAATACTTGCTAATTATGCGGTATCGAAAATTCAAGTTGTGCTATTGCTGATTAGCGAAAGCTAGGGGCTAGCGTCGATACTGCAGCATCTAAAGGTTTACTCTCAAGACTGAAGAATAATTCACTAAAATTGAAGTTGCTTACTTTATCGCTTAACGAAGTACCACTAACGTACTCGACCGCTAGATCTACCGCAGACAAGGTTAAGCCAAGCGTTCCGCCATATAAGAAACCACCACCCAACTTTGCTGCGGCATCTATTGTATCCCCAGTTGTATTTTGATAAATGCTCGAGATTATCGGAATGTGCTGCAAAATATTAACAGTGTCGAAACCGTCGGTTAGATCAATGCCATTGTCACCAAAAGAAAACTCACCAATCGTTGTTAAAATGGAGCTTTGTTCAGCGAAGGGCTCAGTAGCGTCATTCAAGTTTATATTTTCACTTTCTGCATTTTTTTCTGCCTTTTCGCTTTCAATTAATGACGTTTCAGGCTTGGTAAAAGCAGTAAATAAGTTACTTTGAAGGCTAGTTAATAGTGACGATTGTAAATTTTCTAATGAAGCATCCGATGCAGAAATTAATTGTGAAAGCACCGTAGTTTCATCGCCGCCAGTTAGTGCTGATAAACCTAGAGTCGACAATAAACTATTTTGCATACTTGAAAGATCATTTGTATTGAGTGATATACTTTCTGTCAAAGCAAGGTTATCAACGACTTCATTATTGTCGACTTGTGGATTATTAAGCTTCGATACATTACTTGCCTCGTCGAGTAAATTGCTAAAGCTGTTTGCAAAGTCGAAATTTGTCAATTGCTCAAAAGAGTCCTGAGCCCAATCAGCGATATCATTACTAGTACTGGTAAGAGGGCTTGTTGAGGCTGTATTTTGCCCTGTACTTACTAGCTGGTTTAGCACATTCATATTCATTGTTATCGCTGTTTGAAATTTTAGTCACGTAAACTATTTTTGGTAGTTGAGTTGATATTAGCAAGCAGCTTTACGATTCATTACATAATTAACACTTCTTTAGTTTTATTTAAAAAAACTGTAAATAAATAAATTAGTTAAGGTGAAATAATAACGTTAGTTTTAATTCTACTTAACAATATTATGCATAACAGAATCTCTCAAATCCTTGTGATAACAATACTGCTGCAAGCATGTAGCAGTAGTACCAATCTTGATGAACAAGTTGTTGCTGATGCGCCAAGTAACCCTAAAGTCAGCCAAAGACCAATATCAGCAAAATCCAATGAAATTATGCGCGGTGAATCTGCTTTTCGCCCGATTAGAAGTGCTCAAATTACCCAAGTCAAAGCACCAACGGGATCGCTTTTCTCGCCAACTAAAGCTGTTGGGTTATATCAACCTAGCAGCCATTACTTAGTCGGAGACATGATTTTAGTGCGTCTGGAGGAAAAAACTTCTGCAACTAAATCGTTAAATTATAAAACGGATAAATCGGGCAGTTTTGCACTTGAGCCGGTAACGCTTAATTTAGGCCCTGTAAATGTGGGCAACAACGATTTAAGTGCCGACTACGAACAGGAAAAAGAGTTTGATAGTTCGGCCTTAACTAAACAAAAGAATTTTTTAAAAGGCGATATTACCGTTTATGTGTGGGAAGTCATGGGTAATGGCAATTTAATTGTTGCGGGAGAAAAATGGATCACGCTAAACAAAGGTGAAGAATACATCCGTTTTTCTGGTGAAATACGGGTTGAAGATATCGCCTTAGACAACACGATTAGTTCAGTAAAAGTTGGCAATGCTCGGATAGAATTTAGCGGTAAAGGTGACATGCAAGAAAACCAATCACCGTCTTTACTCAGTAAACTTTTCAGCATAATTGATTAGATAAAATGATGTTTAATCTTCGAACTAAAGCCATGTATTTATTGATGCTTAATACCTTTGTTATGGCCGTTTCTATTAGCTTCAATAGTGCCGCCCAATGGTACCAAGGCAGTGCAAAAGTGCGCATTGAAAGTTTTAATTTTGATGAACAACGCACTATGGCAATTAAGCGAGCTATAGCCAATGCATCGTTATTAACAAGTAGCTATGTTAGTGCTGAAAACGTTTCGTTAGATGGACTACTAATTAGCAGTAAAACCACGCTAAAAAGTGAGAACCGCATTCGCAGAGTCGAAATCGTCAGTGAGTCAATTGATAATGACATTCTGTCGGTAACCGTAAAAGTCGACATTGATATTTTTAATGATTGCGATTTCGAACGAAAATTAAAAAAGTCGCTTATTATTGCTCAGTTGCCGTTACTTAAACAAACGCAAGCGGCACCAGGTGGGCTATTTGATTTAGGTCGACAAGTTTCAAAACGCTTTAAACAACAGTTACTTTCAGAGTCAAGCGTGGCAAAAGTTGAACTGTTAACTCAATCACTTACCTCAACAACCTCTTTAGATATTGAGTCGGGCTACCTCGGTGAAACCGCTCGATATCTTGCTAGTTTACATGCAAGCCAATTTATTCTTTTTGGCTATATTCGTGACGTTAGTTTGTTTGAACAAGTTAAAGACAACTTACTGATTGACGATGTTAATGTCCGTAGAAATTTCACGCTAAATGTTTATTTATATGATGCGCTAAGAAGCCGATTTTTATTAGAGAAAAGTTATCACCATGAGGCTAATTGGCCATTCGAAGATGCCTATATTGTTGACACCAATGGTAGCCTATTTTGGCGCAGTGACTTTGGTCGCATGATGCTCAACACCGTTAACAGTGCCGTTGTCGATATTAATGACAGTTTGGCGTGCCAGGCAAGTATCGCGCAAATTGTTAGTATCGAAAACAACCAAATTATTATAAATAATGGTCTGCAGCACGGCGTAAAACTTGGTGATGTTTTTGAGTTATCTAAGCTGAGATTAATAGACGAAGCCAATGGCACTATTTTACCCGTGTTGAATCAAGACCACCTGCGCCATTTACATGTTATTCAAGTCAATAGTCACAGTGCAACCCTGACTAGCGATAGTGTCAGCGTAATTGGTAGTAGTAAGCTTTTCGATTTGGTGACATTAGTGAATTCTTCGTAGTTTTACTATCAAGCCCTACTATCAAGTTCTGTTTTTGTTAACTGCTGTGAGAGCCGGTTAATGGCCATGGCATTGCTATTTTTTGTTGTAAATTTAATGGAGTTTTAATGTTTAGTTTTAAATCTGCTGCGTTTGTAGTTATTATTTTTCTTATTCAAGGCTGTGGCTCAAGTACGTCTTCTGAAGCGGAAGTTGAGCAACCTGACAGCGAATATCACTTTAATTTAACCGCTAGTTACCGCAATGCATGTGGTATTAATGTTCCGGTAACAGGGGTTAAATTGCTGTTGCAGGATGATAACTGGCAAACATTGCAAAGCTACAATGCCGATGTCGACGGCCAAATAGTTTTTACCACTTCATCTCAATATATTAATTATACGATAGTTGCTGAGGACACCAATGTTGATGGTGAAACTGAATCTGTTAGTGGACTAGATATCGTGAGCTTTTATGGGACATTAGCGGAAGAAAACTACCAATATCTATCGCCTTTTAAGCCCGCTGAAACCAGTCAAGAATGTCAGTGTATTACGCAAGACTTACTGCTGCGTCATCGAAGTTTCAATACTATCAATCAAGCTTCAAGCTCACTACCTTACCAATCGTTAAATAGTGTTGATGATCAAACAACACAGTTTAATCAAGTACAGGCTTGTAGCAGTGACGGTATTAACTGGCCAGTAGCAACATTTATGGTCTCGGGTATTGATGATGAAGGTGCTGCCATCGGGGCAGGGGACTTTCTAACAGACTTTACTAGTAATGAACAAGGTATTTGGCAACTTGCAGCAGTAGAGGTGGCAGCAAATGAAATACTAGCAGAGCAACATGATAGCTTCATTCATACTCAGAATTTTGCTTCAGGACACCACTTTAGTACGCAAGTGGCGGAAAATTCGCTTCAAACCTTGGTGTTTGATAGCCATAATTATTCAAGCGAAAGTGAGTACCTTGCCGAGTCAGTTCAATTAGTGAGGTTAACAGATAGTGTATTTGGAACGTCAAGTTTTGAAAGTAAGCATCAAAAAATCTCTACCCGCACACAAGATGTTTTTGATGTTGAAGCCGTTAAATCTGTACCTGACTTAGATGATAGTTTCTATAGCGAAATCTCAAGTGATGGCAGTTATGACTATAGCGCAGCTAGTAATTACCCTATGGCGATAATAGCATTCGACTATACAGTGTACTCATTATCCTCAGAGCAATTGATACCAGTAAAATGGACCTCTTATGGCCCGCCATCAGGGGTGTTGCCTAGCAGTGTTAATTTACCAGGATATGAAGATGTTATTAATCAAGATAGTGATATTTTTAATACTCAGGTAACTTTAGTTAGAAGTTTAGTTACCGATGACTATCAAGATTATTCGAACTTTTATCAAGGCATTGATAATATTGACTTCGAGCACGATCTTTTACGCTATCAATTAACATTGACCTTAAATTAGCCTTAAACCTTGAATAAAAGTTACCAATTGCATCAATACACCTATAAGGACTAAATGATGAAAACTATTTATCATTTTTGCTGGATATTTGTTTCAATGTCAGCAATTGGTAACAGCTTTAACGACACAGAGAATCAATCACTTAATGAAATAATGCGCGCTTTATCAGATGGAAGTGAGCAAATACAACAAGGGATTTCAGGTGAAAATTATACAGCCATGCAACTGGCGGCAAAAAAGGTACTTCAACGCAGTAAAGTACCTACTGATGTAATGGCCAAGTTAGTTGAAAAATTGGGCGCAGAAGTTATGCGTTATAAAGACTTCGAAACGGCGATGTATTATCAGGCTAAGTATTTACTAAAAGCTATTGAGCAAAGAAATATTGAAAAAGTATCGTCACATTATCACCAGTTATTGCAGCAATGCCATGACTGCCATGCGATTTTTTTTACACCCTACACCCTACACCCTATAAAATTCAATTAATTACTCGTTGACATACGTTAGATAAACTTATCTCTAACGCATCAAATACTTAATTCATCGTTGTGACATTTTTTACAAAATGCTATAACTAGCTACCTTTCTTTTGTAATAAGAAACCTGCGTGTTTTAAGGTGTTATCGATGGCTGTAGTCTATCGAACGACTTTGTTGTTTGTGTTGTTTTCTTTCTGTTATATAAATGCTTCTTTTGCTACAGATATGCAAAAACCAGATCAGATGCTACTGACGATAGAAAGTATGCCTGATAAGAATCAGGCATTGCAAGAAATTGCAAAATTGCTACAAGACAACACACTTTCATCATTGAGCAAATTATCTGCTTTCACAATACAAGGTAAGTTATACAAACAATTAGGGCAACTTGATAAAGCAATCGAAAGTGCTGTTTCTGAAAGAGAATTTGCTAATAAACTTAATTTAAAACAACCTGAAGCTGATGCGTATAAACGGATTGGCGTTTATGCTTATTATAAAGGAAATAACAGCTTAGCCGTAGAAGCATACCAACAAGCGCTTAACTATTACCTCACCATTGATGCACCCATTGCTCAAGCTAACTTATATAATAATATCGCACTTGTTTATGCAACTATGCGTATGCTTGAAGAAGCACTATATAGTTATCAACAAGCAGACCCGCTATATCAAGCGTTTGGTAGTAAAGAAGATAAAATCGATATTAAGTTTAATATTGCGATATTTCATTTGCAGTTAAAGCGCTTCGATACTGCAATCACAATGTTTAAAGATGTTATTGAAAAACGTAAAGAAATTTCTGACGAGGTGGGGCTGGCAGCCGCTTACGGTGATTTAGGTTCAGCTTATAAGTATGCGGGTGATTACCAACAAGCTTTGCATTTTATGACTAAATCGTTGGCTTATCGTCGTAAGGTTAAAGATGATTATAATGCTGCTGCACTTTTACATAATCTTGCCGAATTAAATAACTATCTTAACAATACTGAGCAAGCGATTGAATATGCCAAAGAAGGGATAGTTAAAAGTAAAGCACAAGGGCATGACAAGGCTTTTGTTGGCAGTTTATATAGTTTAGCAAAAGCCTACTTTCACCAAGGGAAGTTAGATTTAGCATTAAGCCATATACAACAATCTAGCGAGCTTTCAAATGAGATGCTTTACAAAGAGCAGGTAAAACATAACTTAGCATTACAAGCGCTTATTTATGCCGCAAAAAATCAAACCTTAAAAGCGGTCGAGAGCCACCGGAAATTTTTACAAGCTAATATCGAATTGGCAAATGATCAACTCAATACTAAATTAGCACAATTTGATTCTGCACAGCTAAAGCAAGAGGTTGATCAGCTTAAGCAACAAAAACGCTTACAAAAGCTTGAAATGGAGCGTCAAGAACAACAACGAATCTTTATTATTCTCATAATTGCTAGCGCCTTGCTTATTGGCTTTCTAATTGCGCGCAGAGATATTGAACGCCGTTCTAAAAAAGCATTAAAGTCGAAGGTGAAACAAAGAACCAATGAACTTGAATATTTAATGCTAGAGCTACAAAGCGCCAATAATATTAAAAGTCAGTTTTTAGCTAATATGAGCCATGAAATTAGAACGCCACTAACGACAGTTATTGGTCAAGCTGAAGCGATAATAAGTGGTGATGTGGATGAAGAGTACATTACCAAAGAAGTAGAAATTATTCATGGCAATAGTTTGCACCTGTTAGAGCTAACTAATAATATTTTAGATTTAAGTAAAATTGAAGCCAATAAAATAGAGCTAGAGCTGCAAGCGCAAAACTTACATGACATTTTGCAAGAACTAGCCAATATGTTTACCTTGCAAGCAACTTCAAAACGATTAACATTCGAAATTGTTCATAGCTTAGCATCGCCATTTGTTATTGAAATTGATGGCTTTCGAGTGAAGCAAATATTAATAAACTTATGTTCTAATGCGATTAAATTTACTCCTAAGGGTCATGTTGAACTCAAAATACTGCATAGCGACGATCGGCTAATTTTCAAAATTACTGATAGTGGCATTGGTATGAGTAGTTCACAATTGCATAATTTATTTGAAAGCTTTACCCAAGGTGATAGCAGTATTAGCCGACGCTTTGGTGGTACGGGTTTAGGTTTATGCTTATCAGATCAACTCGCCAAAATTATGGGCGGTACCATTGAGGTAGAAAGTGAATTAAATCAAGGTAGTGTTTTTGCCTTTAGCCTACCATGCACTATAAATGCTGAGAATATTGTTGCTGAAAGCAAGGTTATGGTGACAGAAGAAGATACTGATATCTTAAATGAGCAGCTCCAAGGAACAATTTTATTAGCGGATGACCATAACGATAACAGAAGATTAATTGCCCGTTTATTAGCATCATTAGGCTTGAATGTTATTACCGCTCGTAATGGTCGGGAAGCGGTTACACTATTTGAACAGCATGAGCCTGAATTGATTCTTATGGATATTCAAATGCCAGAAATGGATGGCGTTGAAGCTTTTAAAATAATTCGTCAAAAAGGCTGCGACACACCAATTTTTGCGTTAACAGCAAACGCCATGTCGCATGAAATAGAACATTATTTATCACTGGGCTTTAATGGCCATTTATCAAAACCGATAGAACGACATATATTTATTCCTACTATAGCTAAGTATTACGAAGGTGATATATCGGCAGAAAAAGCCAATGACAACTTTAACAAAGTGGCGATGTCTGATTTAGTACAAGAATTTAAGTCAAATTTAGTTTTAGAGCAGCAAGACTTAATATTACATATTAATAATGACGAATTAGAGCAGCTTGCTAGGCTTTCGCACCGTATTGCGGGTGCTGCACAAATGTTTGGTTTTGCCAATCTATCCAAATATGCCTTGCAGTTGGAAATGGCAATTAAAAAGAATCAAACCAACATTGTAAACGCCCATGCTCAAGATTTACTAAATGAAATTGACCAAGTACTTTGGTAAAAATTGGCAAGCAAAATAGCATGTATTAAGCATATTTAAAATACATGCCGCGTTAAGTTACCGATACTGAAATACTGTATCTAATGGGACATTAAAGTATTCAGAAATTTTAAATGCAACCTCTAGTGACGGCGAATACTTGTCTTTCTCAATGGCAACGATGGTTTGTCGTGATACCCCGACAACATCCGCTAGCATTTGCTGAGTCATTTCATCAGCATCAAAGCGTAAGCGTCTTATATTATTAACTATTTTTTTCCCCACACTAGAATCCCCGACGATAATAGAAAATCTGCGTTGAAAATTTGGTGATTTCAGCCGTCAACGCACCAAAAATAATAATGTTAATGATTGCATACTCGCTAGGTAAGCTCAAAGCATCAACCAAACCTTGACTCATTAAAGGGAAAAGTAGATGAATCACAGCAGCAATGGCGGTAAAGCTTAATATGTAATAGGCGTTCTGGTTTCCAATTAAGGATATTTGCTTGTCTCGTTCATCTTCATCGTAATTAGCATTTTTATTATCAATAATAGCGATAACGATGTGGTGTAGAATTTCTAAGGCTATTGTCATTATAACTACCGTAAATAGTGCTGACTTCATACTGCTAGTGGTCAAAGTATGCTGTTGCACAGACCAATACAGTTCTGAAAAATAGTTAAACCAAATATATAGCGTAATGGCTAATGAAACCCAAATACTGCGTTCTTTATACGACATAATCATTCCCCGTTTTTAGTAAACTATTTATCAATGAATTTTATTAAATAGTTAAATTTGATGTATGATATTTTTGACATCGAGTAAATATATTTTGACTTTAGTAGAGAGAGCCTGTTGAGTCAAATATTTTTTACATCATGTTATGTGTTTTTTACATTAAAAGCGTAGTAATTAAGAAGGCTGACAAATATTTAAAGAGCTATTTAAATTATTTTTAAAGGGGAGTAGGCGAGTACAGAGGTGCGATTTAATAATTCAACCGATGTTTATTAACTGTGATACTAACTTTTATCGCTATGTTCGTTGGCGTTTGTCATCATTAATAATTTATCTACAGTTTTTAAGTTTCGTGAAGTAGCACTCACTTGTAGCTTTTTTTCAATATGGCTATGGCTTAACTTAGAGCGCCCAAAGCCGTCCTGGCAATGTAAATAAAGTACGCTATCAATAACGGCAATGCGTTCGTTACTCTTCAGGTAAGGTGTTAACAACTCAATAGAATGGCTAGGCACGTTAGACAGAAAACATAACAATACTTTGCTACCATCTTGAGCAACGTCTATATCGGTAAAAGGTAAGTTATTTCTGGCATTTTTTAGCACATCAGATGTCAATACAAATATTGGTACATCAAATTTGTATTGAGCAAAAATAGCCTCATTTATTTGTTTAGCGATGTGAGAACACTCATCTTCATTAGTGGTAAATATTACGTTGCCACTTTGAATGTAACTTTGCACATTGTCGAATGAAAGTTGCTGATATAAGGCGCGTAAGTCAGCCATTTTTATCAACTTTTGTCCAGCAACATTTATGCCTCGTAATAGTGATATGTATAGTTGCAAATCAACAGTCCTTTTTCACATATGTTTTGTAAATAATGCGAATTTATTTTTACTAGAATTTTATTTTGCCGAGTAAAATGTCTTTATACATAACCCAATCACCTAATAAACTATACCAAGGGTAGGTGAATGTTGCAGGTCTGTTTTTCTCAAAGAAAAAGTGCCCAATCCATGCAAAACCGTAACCGAGCAAAGGTATAGTCCAGAGTAATATCCAAGTTGTACTAATTAAAATATATGCGAGCATAAATATAATTAAACTTGAGCCAATAAAGTGCAGCCTTCTGCAAGTATTGTTTTCATGTTGGCTTAAATAAAAGGGATAAAAAGATGCAAAGGTTTCATATTTTTTATCTACAGACTTTGACATTTCGACACAACCTTAATTAACTTTACTGGTTAATATTTTTAAGCCCATTAAAATCATCGCACTACCTAATATACGATCAATCCAATGGCCTAAGCGCTGAAACTTGTCATTCACACTGGGGCGAGAAAGTAATAATACGACAGTAGAAAACCATAATAGCTGCAGTACCATCATCCAGACTCCATAAATGAATAAGTGCAAGGTGGGCAAGTTAGGGGAGAGCACAACAGTAAATAGTGCAACAAAATAAATCGGTGCTTTTGGGTTTAATGCATTGCATAAAAAGCCTTTGGAAACCGCTTTTAAACTAGAGTGTTTGATAGCTTTTTGTTGTTCTGTAAGCTTGTTAATTGGCTTAGCACGAATGCCTTGTATACCGAGGTATAACAAATAGCAGCCACCAATAATTTTAATTACCCAAAGTGCTGTGATTGAATTAGCAATAACAGCTGCAAGGCCAAGTGCAGAATACAAAATATGCACAGACAAACCCAAAGCAATGCCAATACTAACCATAAAGCCTGATTTTTTCCCGTTTGATAATGTTTGTTGTGAAACTAAAACAAAATCGGGTCCAGGTGAAGCAGCAGCAAGTAAATGAATAGAGGTTATTAGCAGTAACCCTTGTAATAAATCCATAATAAACCTCTTAAATGTGCATTATTTAAGTAAACTTTGCTAAAAGTTCAAAGTAGGCACTACGCTAACACCACTGAAATTTACCTGCAATTACTAGCTGACAAAAGTTGCAGCTAAAAAATTAGTTAATCAAAGTAAATAACACTTTTATGATAGATAACTGTAACGCAGAGGTTTATCTTTTCAAACAAGCATATTTGGACATGCTATTCATATAAAATGCATAGCATAAAACCTTGCTGATCTCTTTAAGCTAAGGCGTATTACTGTGTAGTGCAATACGGTTGCCTTCGGAGTCATGAATAATGACGCGAAAGCCATGTCCACCCATTGATATTTTCTCTTCAACTAGTCGACCACCGTGCATTTCAGATTGCTTTACCGCATCATCTAATCTGCCATTTACATTGAAATAAATAAGCGGGCCGGTGGTAAATATTTGCTCGGGTGGGGAAGGTACTAAACAGCCTGAAACGTTAGTTTCGGCATGAGGTAATATGCCAAAGGTGAAATGATCAAACTCTTCTATTTTAATCTCGCCATTTAGTAAGGCACTATAAAACTCGCTAGCACGGGTGAGATCTATCACGGGAATATCAACCCAGACAATTTGATTTTCCATATTGCTTTCCTTTGTTGTTTATTTTATTAACTTTCAAACAAGGGCAATGCTTATGTATTTTTATGTAATGCTTTAGTGAATACCCTATTAAAGGCATACAGCAAGTATAGTTGAGGAATTTAATAAGCCATATTTGTCATGCCTTATTAGACTTTTTTGTACAATAACAGGCAAAACATCATTGTTTGCTAGCTACACTCCACACAGCTTTATTAGCTAGTTAGTAGCAAGCTTGCCGCAGAGTCGGTAGAATAATTGCTTTGGTTTTTATGACTTTGGCGTTTTCCTCAATTATGCGAATTATTCACACTTCCGACTGGCACTTAGGCCAACATTTTTACGGCAAAAGTCGAGCACGTGAACATCAACAGTTTTTAAATTGGTTAGTGGAACAATCACAAAGTCAGCAAATAGACGCCATTGTTGTCGCAGGTGATATTTTTGATACCGGCACGCCGCCAAGCTATGCCCGTGAAATGTATTTTGATTTTATTGCCAAGTTGCATCAAGTGCAGTGTCAATTAGTGGTGTTAGCAGGTAATCATGACTCGGTTGCTATGCTGTCAGAATCACAAAACTTATTACAGCAACTATCAACACAGGTGATATCAGCGGTTAGCGAAGATATAGACCAACAAGTTTTTGTCCTTAAAAGCCTTAAAACTCAGCAGCAAGCGGTGATCTGCGCTATTCCTTTTATTCGTCCTCGCGATATTGTTAAAAGTTACGCAGGTCAATCGGCAGATGAAAAGCAACGTTCTTTACAACAAGCTATTTCTGCTCATTATCAACACTTGTTTGAACATGCACAGGTATTATCAAACGCGAATCAAGTTGACGGTAATCGATTACCAATTATTGCTACCGGGCATTTAACCACTATTGGCGCAACGACCAGTGACTCTGTGCGCGACATTTATATTGGCACGCTAGAAGCCTTTCCAGCTAGTGAATTCCCTAATGCTGATTATATTGCTTTAGGCCATATTCACAGGCCACAAAAAGTAACGAAGAGTGATCATATTCGTTATTGTGGCTCACCTATCGCATTAAGTTTTGATGAAGCTAAAACCCAAAAGAACATTGTGATTGTTGAATTTGAAAATGGCGAGTTTAGCAATGTAGAGCTAAGTAATATTCCCTGTGTACAACCATTAGCCATGGTAAAAACAAATTTAGAAAGTTTATCTGACGATATTGCTGCGGTAGTCAACGATAACCAAGCACTAGAGGAGCCAGCAAACACTAAAGAAAAAATTTGGCTCGATATTGAAATTGAAAGTGCAGAGTATTTACAAGATTTAACCGCGCGTATTGAACAAATTATAAAAGAGTTACCTGTTGAAGTGCTGCTGGTTAGACGTAGTAAAAAATCTCGTCAACAAATGCCAAGCCAGCAAGAAAAAATAACTTTGAGTGAGTTGAGCGTGCAAGAAGTGTTTGATGCCCGTATGGCATTAGAAGAGTGGCAAAGTGAGGAACAACAAAACCGTAAAACGCGGTTAAATAGCTTGTATCTTACTATTGCTGAACAAACACAATTAGCACTTTCGCCAGAGCCTTTACCGGTTGAAAAATCACTAAGTAAACTTGCTGAAATTGATAACAACTCGGATAAAAAAGCGGAGCAAAGTTCATGAAAATATTATCGCTTCGCTTTGAAAACATAAACTCATTGAAAGGTCATTGGAAAATTGACTTTACGCAATCACCATTTGATACCAGTGCGCTTTTTGCCATAGTTGGGCCAACGGGCGCAGGTAAAACTACCATACTCGATGCCATGTGTTTGGCGCTTTATCATCAAACACCACGCCTAACTATTTCCGATAAGCAAAATCAACTGATGGCTCGCCATAGCGCAAATTGCATGGCAGAAGTTGAGTTTGAAGTGAAAGGCCAAGCTTATCGAGCATTTTGGAGCCAACGCCGAGCGAAGAACAGTATTGAAGGGAACCTGCAAAAGCCTACCGCTGAATTAGCTAAACTATTATCGTCGGCAAATGGCGATGTTGAAAGTGTGCTTGAAGCCGGCGAAGCTGAAGTTATTGCCACAAAAGTTTCTGATATTCGCACTGAAATAGCACGGCTAACGGGTTTAGATTTTTCTCGATTTAGAAAGTCGATGATGCTATCGCAAGGTGAATTCGCTGCCTTTTTAAATGCACCAGCCAACGAGCGGGCTGACTTGTTGGAAGAGTTAACTGGCAGTGAAATATACGGCGATATTTCTAAGGCCGTATTCGAACAACACAAAGACGCGAACTCAAAACTAAGAATGCTTCAAGACAAAAGTAAAAATATGTATTTACTGTCTGAAGAGCAACAACAAGAAATTAGTCGAGAACAAAGTGAAGTTACTGCACAACAACAGCCAATAGAAGCTCAGTTAGCTCATTGGCAACAGGTTCGACAATGGCTAGTACATATACAAGAAGCTAACAAGCAGCAAGAAACTGCTGAGCAACAGCGTGTTTCTGCCGAAAAGTTACAGCTTGAAAATGCCGAGAAACTGCAAGTATTATCCTTGTCTGAGCCAGCAGAGCAGTTGCGCGCGCAGCATCAAGAATTACACCATTTTAACCAGCAATTATCACAACTTAATGACCAACGTAAGTTACTTGAACGCGATGTTACTAAAAATAATGCCGCTGTTGATGCTGCGAATGAATCATTAACTGCCTTTATGCTTGAGCATGAGAAATTTATTGCCCAACAACACAGCACAGAACAATTAATTGTTGAACAGGTATTGCCGCTTGATCAAAAAATTACTCAGTTAGAAGAACAGAAAAATAAACAAGCCAGTCGATTAGCATCGGCAAGTAATGAGGCAGCGCAGAGCAAAGTAGCATGTGAAAAATTAGCGGTTAGTAAGCAATCACAACAAGAAAAAATGACCAGTGCCCAGGCGTTTATTCAGCAGCAACAGTATTTAGCGGCATTACCTGAAAAACTACCCTTATGGCGTAATATATTGGCGCAATTGGTTAGTGAGAAAAGGCTAACCTTTGAGTTGCTTGCACAAGATAAAAACATGCAGCAGCAAGCGAATAGTTTGGCAAATAACTTAACCGCAGCGCAGCAACAGTTAGGTCATTTTGAAACTGAGTTTAAACAGCAACAAGTAGAATTAACGGCGAAAGCAAATGCTGTTGGAGAACTGTTAAACCAATATCAATGTCAGAATGAGCAAGAACTTACGCAGCAATTGCATAACATGCAGTCGACAGTGGCGGAGCAAGCGCAAGTATTAATTAATGCCCAACGTTATCAGGCATTAAGCACTGAACTACATGAAATTGATAAAACGCTTCGTGCTGATAATCAGCAATTGACGCAATTAGCGCAGCAACTAATTCCATTGCGTGAACAATATAAGCGTCAGAAAGTTGCGTTAACCGATGTGCAGTTAATTGTTGAACAACAAAAAACTATCATGTCGTTAAGCCAGCACCGAGCTAATTTAAAAGCCGATGAAGCTTGCCCGTTATGTGGTTCGCAAGAACACCCTGCGATAGCTGATTATCAAACGCTAAATCACGAAGCTGATAACGAACACCAACTACGCTTAAAGCAATTAACTAGCGAAATAGAGAAACTTGAACTTCAAGGTAAAGGCTTATCTGCAGATCAAGATAGGCTGAAAGAAAAGCTCATTCTAATAACTGAAAATCAAGGTGTTAAACAACAAGAACAGCAACAATTGACCGACAAATGGTTACAACAACGTGAGTTATTGCAGCTTAATCTTGAGTTATCTGCTTTTGATCAAATTAAAGAAAATATTCAAGCTCGACAGCAGCATTTTGAACAACTCAATAATGCTAATAGTCAATTACAACAAGTAAAGCATGCCCACCAGCAACAGCTTGAAGTTGTTTCTTCACAAGAGAAAAAATTACTTAATCAGTCGAACTTAATTCAAACACAAACCGTACAGTTTACTCAACTTCAGCAACAAGTTGAGCAGAATCAACAAAGCATTAAACATAAACAGGCATTGGTTACTCAAGAATGGCAGAAATTGTCAGAGGCCATGCAAGGCGCTCAGCTTGCTGTTGCTGAGTGCTTTGGCGTTTATGGTCAAGCAACAAGACCTGACAATGAGCAAACAATAGATAATAGCGTGACAGGTAGTGAAATTACGGAGAATGCATTTAATGAACTAGTGCAATTACAACAAAACTGGTTCACTGAAATTGAACAGCAAAGTAGTCATTATCAAAACGCATTAACTGCAGTGAACACTGATAATGAAGTGATGCAGCAACTTCAGCAGCAATTCGCCATTACCGAGAGTAAAGTTCAGCAATTAACATTAGCTGAACAAAGTCTGCAAGCTGAATTATCGCAAATTGAAAAGCAATGGAGTGACGATAAAGCGCAGCGCCAGAAATTATTTGCAGATAAAGATGCTCAGCAAATGCGTCAACAATTAAAGCAGCAATACTTAGAGCAAGAGCAGGCACTTACTAAGCAGCAAAATGCTGTTAATGAACAAAAAATTCAGCTGCAAAATTGTGCCGGTATGCTTCAAGGTAATGTCGAAGCAATTAATAATATTACACCGCAGCAACAAGCGGCTGAACAAGCTTGGCAAGCAGCCATTGATAAAAGTGTTTTTGCGACACATGAAGATTTTGTCATGGCACTATTAAGCCCTGAGCAGCGTAAACAATTGCTTGATGTGAAAGCGAATATTGAGCAACAAAGTCAGCAAGCACATGCGCAACTGCAACAAGCTCAACAACAGTTATTGTCATTAAAGCAAACTAAGCTGGCGTTAGAAGAAAGGACTCAGCAGTTAGTTGCATCGTTGCAAGCTGATAAGGCGGATGGAAAGATTGAAGACTCTTTTTTAACCACGCTGTTATTTGCCGACAATGCAGCATTAGCTGAGAATTTAGATGTTAACGCTTTTGATGCTAAAGCATTAGCTTGTACTGAAATGTTGAAGCAATTACAAATGCGTCAAGGACAATTAAGTCAACAAATTAGTCAAAACGAAAAACAACGCAGCGAACAACAAAGCTTATTGGTTGAAATTGTTAAGCAACAAGATGAACTTGATGATTTATCGCATCTTAATGGTTTAATTGGCGCAGCAGATGGCGCTAAGTTTAGACGTTTTGCGCAAGGTTTAACACTTTCGCATTTAGTGTATTTAGCTAACGAGCAGTTGAACCGTTTACATGGTCGCTATCAATTGCAACGTCAACAAAGTGATAGTTTAGCGTTAGAAGTACTTGATACTTGGCAGGCTGATAGCGTACGTGATACGAAAACTTTATCAGGTGGTGAAAGCTTTTTAGTAAGTTTAGCCTTGGCATTAGCTTTATCTGATTTAGTGAGTGCGAAAACTAGTATCGACTCGCTGTTTCTTGATGAAGGTTTTGGTACGTTAGACAATGATACTTTAGAAATAGCTTTATCAGCACTTGATTCATTAAACGCCAGTGGCAAAATGATTGGCGTGATCAGTCATGTTGATGCGCTTAAAAAGCGTATTGATGTACAAATTGAAGTGAAAAAGCACAGCGGTTTAGGCGTTAGTGAGCTAGAAGAGCGATATCGTTACCATGCAAGTGAAGTTTCTGTAGATTAAGCAAGATAAAATAAGGTTAAAAATGAAGCGTCGACAATTTTTAAAAGCCCCAATTATAGGCTGTGCAACTATCGGTATCGGTGGAGCACTGTGGCTTAATGATGATGCAGACAAGTCACGTTTAACGATTGATGCTGTATTAGCAAAAATAGACGTATTATCAAAACAACCGTTAACGGTAACTGGAGCGTGGAGCTTAAATCAGGTTTTTGATCATTGCGCGCAAAGTGTTGAGTATTCAATGACAGGGTTTCCTGAACACAAGTCTGCAGCTTTTAAGAATACCCTAGGTAAACTTGCTTTTGCCGCCTTTTCAGTTAAAGGGCAGATGACACACGCGCTTGATGAGGCAATTCCTGGTGCGCCCATGATTGATACCTTAGAAATTAACACTCTAGAAAGTACGTTAAGCATTAACGAACAAGCTTTTGCTCGTTTGAAAAAATCATTATATGAATTTCAGCGTTACCAAGGGGAGTTAGCACCTCATTTTGCCTACGGGGCACTGTCAAAAACGGACTATGAGCTTGCTCATGCAATGCACTTTTATGATCATTTAGCTGAAATAACGTAAAATTAAACACAAATAAACCTTAATTTTATATTTTTTCTGATAATTAGTTTACTTTGTGCTCAATTAACTTTATAGTCCGCAGCGTTAATTATTCCCATCTAGTTTATTTAACCGATTGTTTATTAAAATCGCGTTTTGTCTTTCCCTTTCACAGTTAGTCATCACATAATTTATTAAGCTTAAATTATTGTTAGTTTTGCGAGCAAGTGTTTCGTAAAAATTGTTATTCTTTAAAGTTTTATTCTGAAAAGTTAAACTCAAGAAATATCAAAGTTTCACGCCACAATAATATAGCTTTTGTTGTTTATGCGCATAGGCGCACATTAAAAGAGTTTATTATGTCTTATACATATCAAGGTACGATCTATTCGATCGCATCACCGGTTCGATCAATTTCTGTTAACAAAAACAATGTAGCAGTGACAGATCAGCAGGGCACAAAATTAATCCAATTTACTAACGTAAATGATTCAAAATCTTTTTTAGCATGGATTTACCAGAGCTAAAATTACTAGGCTGATTAATGAGTAAATCAGCCTGAAGCAAGGACATCGTGCTTTATTGAATTATTCTCTAAGAAAACTTATCTTCTAAACAGCATTTACCGACTGAATAGTACCCGTTTAAGTTTTGTTTTTACTGAGCGCCAATGAGTTACAGGCTTGGTTGGCGCCAAGTTAATCAATTTTTGCCATTCGTTATCTGATAATTGCACTTTATCGCCATGTGCCAATATTAGAGATTGAGCATTCAACGCTTTAATTTTATTTAGTGATGAAAGGTATTTTTTCGGATAAAACACTGGGTAGGGGGGAATAAATACCTCTCTAACTTTAACCATTAAATCTGCAACATAAATTTGGTCACTAGGCTTATGGTGTAGTGATATATCTCTATCGGTATGGCCTTGCGTAAAATGCACCTGCCAATCATCAAAGCCGGGTAAATAAACTTGATCGCTCAAGTAATAATCAGGTGTTAAGGTACTTGGGTAATAAACAAACTTTTTCGCTTTTTTCTTACGACCAGCTACCCACAAAGTTAGCAATACATCCGTTAAGTGCATTAACTTGCCATCAATTCCTGAATACCACTGTCCAGCCACGTTAGATGCGGCTATTTTGCAGCCATACTTTTTTCTTAAAAACCTTGCAGCGCCCGCGTGATCTGGGTGCATATGCGTAACAACAATTAGTGCTAAATCAGTCATTCTACGATTGAGTTTGTTGACAATAAAGTCTTCAATAACGTCAATGTCAGCACGACAACAGCCATCAAGTAAAAGTAATTTATCGTGGTATTCAGCAATTAAAATACGCTGAATGTAGCCATCAAGTGAATGAAGTTGATGCATTAAAACCTTGGTTGTTCAGTAACTAGTGTTTTTAAACTACCTTGTTTTTAATTTTTATTCAACAGGTTAGACCAGTGTTCGGCTATTGCTTAAGCTCTACTTGGCCAGTATTCAGTAAATTAGTTAATCGAGTTACCTGTATTCGTTGTACTTTATCAACAATGGGAGCAAGTTTGGTCATGCCGCCGCTAACGTAACCAGAAACTTGATAATGGAAAGTGATTTTAGTGTTATTTTCATCAATGGCTTCGAATTTCCATGACATGCCGCCATTGATTCCCATCATTTGCAATGGGCCTAATCCACCAAGCATTTTTATTTCGTTGTTTGGATCAACGTAAGATATGGTCATATGGTTGGCTTGTTTTTTATTGTCCTGTTCGCAAAAACAGCCGCCAACAGTCGGCGTGATTGTAAGATTTTCAGCTTTGCCAAACCACGTATGATCAGGGTGCCACCATTGATCGACTCGCAAAAACTGCTGATATGCCGTTTTTTGATTAACCTTAACTTGGCGTTCAATTTTAATTTGAAAACCATGGTTATCACTGCCAATAACCTGGGCGAAGCTAATTAAAGGGGTAAGTGCGAGTAATAAAAGTAAGCGCATAATTCATTCCTATGGTGGATATAAGCGATTGGCCAAACGAATAATGTAGCAGGCTGTTGGAAGTACTGCTAGCTTGACTGTGTTGATAGTTACAGGATAAAGCTTTTATATAGATGATTTTAATATTGAATATGTCAACCCAGGTGCATTGAGTCATAGTATTTATGATGGCTGAATCATACAATGGTTACTCATACATTTTTGTAGGTTGAAAATTTTTTGGAAATTTGGATTTACTTCACTTTGCTTGCCGCTTTAATGCAAGCAATTCGCACGGCCGGGCAAAAGCAGCTTACACAACACTTGAATGCGATGGCAACAACAGGTGTTAGGTATATTTATGCTTTACCGTTTGCCTTGTTATATTTATGGTGGATGCTAGATTATCGCGAATTGCCGATGCCGACATTACATGGGCAATTCTTGCAATACGCACTTATCGCCTGTGTCATGCAAATTATTGGTACGGTTTGTTTGGTTGCAGCATTTAAGTATCGTAACTTTGCTGTGGCGACTAGTTTGGCTAAAACGGAAGCTATTCAAGTAGCTGTTGTTGGTGTTGCACTTTTTTCAGCAAGCTTGACAGGGCTAGGCTGGCTTTCGGTGGTTATTGGCGTAATTGGTGTATTGCTGGTTTCAAAAGTTAAATTTACCTTTCGCGATATTTTTCAAAATCCAGGTGCTGGCTTTGGCCTTGCTTCTGGTTTAGCTTTAGCCATAACTACGTTGCTAATTCGTCAGTCGAGCCTAGCGCTTAATACCGACTTAATGTTGAGTGCAGCGGTAACCTTGGCTTTTATGATCACAGTGCAATCGTTAATTTCTGTTATTTACATCTTTGTTCAAGATAAACAACAATTCGTCACCATCTTTAGGCAGTGGCGATTGTGTTTATTTGTTGGCATTACCAGTGTTATGGGGTCAATTGGCTGGTTTACCGCGACAAGCTTTCAAACTGCCGCCTATGTAAAAGCATTAGGACAGGTCGAATTTTTTATTACCTTGTTTATTACTTATCGTATTTTTAAAGAGAAAATATCGCTTGTAGAATATGTAGGTATGTTTCTTATCATTGCTAGCGTGGTGATTTTATTACTTTGGGCTTAGTATATTTAGTCCTGACGTATGCTAGATAATTGATTGTGGTGTGCCTAATAGTATTTTGCTAAACTCTCGGCAAATATTTTCACCATTTTTATGGTGAGCGACGAAAACTTGTTTGGAAATAAAATGAAAATTACTGATAAAACCGTTGTTCAGTTTCACTACACTCTTAAAGATGAAGCTGGCGTTGAAATAGAAAATTCACATGCTACAGATCCACTAGCTTATCTACACGGTTATAAAAACATGTTAGTTGGCGTAGAAAATGCGTTAACAGGCAAAGAAACTGGCGAGAAGTTTTCAGTTACATTACAACCAGCAGATGCATACGGCGAACGCCAAGAAGACGCGATTCAACGTGTACCAGTAAAGCACTTACAAGGTTTACCTACGCCAAGCGCAAAATGGAAAGCAGGAATGACTGCAGTAGTAAATACTGACGGTGGTCAACGCCAAGTTACTGTTATTAAAGCAGGCAAATTCATGATCACGGTTGATATTAATCCGCCATTGGCAGGTAAAGTCTTAACTTTTGACTTAGAAGTTGTTGATGTACGCGAAGCAACTGCTGAAGAAATTGAACATGGCCATGCTCACGGCGCAGGTGGTCACCAGCATTAAGCAATCCATTGCTTTATCGCTTATCAAACCGGCTATTTGCCGGTTTTTTTATATCTTAGAAAAGAAGTTTTTAAGCAAACATTTTTGCTCTTTACTTGGCTTAAGCTTTCTTAATTGTTGTTTAGCTGAATAAACTTTCAGTTTATCGAATTCACTTGAACATTTTTTTGCCATACTGTTATTGTCTCTATTACATCCAGATCAAAACAATAACAATAAGGCTTAGCAAATGTTTACATTCAAATCTTCAATGACAACGACAGCGCTATTAGTTAGTGCAGCATTGTCTCCGTCAGTTTTGGCCGATACTTCAGTTATTCATGCAGGAGAGTTACTGGTTGTTGCAGGTGAAGCTCCACTAAAAAAGCAAACGCTAGTGATCACTGACGGTAAAATATCAGCACTTAAATCGGGTTTTGTTGCGGCAAGTAACTTTGCGAATGATGCGAAGTTAATTGATTTATCATCAAGCTTTGTTATGTCTGGACTAATGGATATGCATGTTCATCTACAAGGTGAACTTGGGCCAAATAATGATAGCGAAATGGTCAATATGTCTGACGCAGATACGCTAATGAAGAGTGCTTATTTTGCCAAGAAAACATTGATGGCTGGCTTTACTACCGTACGTGACTTGGGCAGCAGTGCAGAACAAAGTTATGCTTTACGTGACGGTATTAAACGCGGCTGGGTTGAAGGGCCAACCATTGTTGCTGCAGGGTCAAGTGTTGCCGTTACCGGCGGCCATGGTGATGTAGATGGTATGGCACCAGATTTAATGGAGCTTCACACTGCAAAAACCGTTTGTGATGGACCTTATGACTGTCGAAGAGCAACACGTAGGGCAATAAAATTCGGTGCTGATGTTATTAAAATCACTTCAACTGGCGGTGTATTGTCAGATACCGATACCGGTACGGGCCAACAAATGGCTGATGATGAAATTAAAGAAGTGGTTGATACTGCTCATTCACTTGGACGTAAAGTTGCTAGCCATGCCCATGCAGCTGCCGGCATAAATGCAGCCCTACGTGCAGGCGTTGATAGTATTGAACATGGCAGTTATGCCAATGAAGAAAGTATTAAATTATTTAAAAAAGGTGGTGCTTATTTAGTACCTACACTGATGGCTGGAGATACCGTTGTTAATTTGGCTAAGACAACTAATTTTATGTCGCCGGAAATCAAAGCAAAAGCCATCCGAGTTGGTGGTGATATGATAGAAAACTTTAAACGCTCTTATAAAGCAGGTGTGAAAATAGCATATGGTACCGATAGCGGCGTTTCAAAACACGGCACCAACGCCAGAGAAGCAGAGTTGATGTTTGAAGCTGGCATGACACCGCAAGATATTTTGGTTTCAGCAACACTTCACGCTGCGGATCTTATCGGAAAATCAAAAAGCTTAGGTACACTTGAAGTTGGGAAGGTAGCCGATATTATTGCCACCGACGCCAGCCCATTAAATGATATAAAAGAGCTACTTGATGTCGATTTTGTGATGAAATCAGGCAAAGTTGTTAAACAGCAATAGTTTATAGAAGTGATCGTTTGTAAGTGCTTGATTGTAAGCTTTAATGAGGGTTGAGTTAAACATAAAGGCTGTTATTTAACAGCCTTTATTATGTGCTAGTGCTAAGACAAACTATTTCCGTTTAATAACGCCAGTTGTTAATGCCACACCAATAAGAATAACCACACCACCCAATAGCATAGTTAAACTAATTTTTTCGTCTAAGAATAGCGCACCCCAAAGAATACCAAAAGCTGGAATTAAATAAGTCACTGAAATGGCTTTTGCAGGGCCTAATTGCGCGATTAAGCGGAAAAATAGAATATAAGCCACGCCAGTACAGATAGTCCCAATTAATAACACTGAGCCTATAGCTGCTGAACTTGGCATTGTCTCAGGAATAAAAAATAAACTAATCGGCAAAAGAATTACTGTCGCAGAAATTTGACTGCCAGCGGCTAGCGCTAAAGGTTTAATACCTGTGAAGTGCTTTTTGGTGTAGTTGGCAGAAATACCGTAGCACATAGCGGCGAGTAGGGCGGCTAATGTTGGCACCAAGGCGTTAGTACTGTTATTTTGTCCTGCAGAATCACCAAAGTGTAAATTTTCTGAGACCAACAAGTAGACGCCAATAAAACCAATAATTAAGCCGATGGTCGCACTGAGTGTTAATTTATCTTTTAGCCAAAAATACGCAACAATAGCGCCGAACATGGGCGTTGTTGCATTGATCACCGATGTTGTCCCTGCTGTTAACGTCAGCGTAGCATAACCAAATAACGCGAAAGGAATTGCCGTGTTTAATGCGCCAACCACGAAAATCTGTCGCCATCGTCCTGCCAAGGCATTCGTTTGTTGATACTTGATTAAACAAAAGTATAAAAATAGTGCGGCGATACCCGTGCGTAATGCGGTAAACAGAAAAGGCCCAAATTCAGGGCTACCAACACGCATAAACATAAACGACGCGCCCCATAAGGCAGCTAAAGTGACTAATTCTATGCCTGATTGGTAATTTTGTAGTGCTTTCAATGGTTATTGCTCATTTTATTGTTATCACCGCTTGGGCAAAGTTTACATGATTATCTTTACCTTAATCGCGGTAATCGGACTTTATACTTTAATTATTATAAGTCATTATTTTAATAGTAAATATCACTGATTTTATCGAGATGTTTTGCTATTATCCTGCTAATTCTAAATTAATCTTGGTATGCCATTGCGCTTATTTATTATTTTGTGCCTCCTTGCGAGCCACTTTAGCTATGCCGATTCATGGCTTAATAAAGTGAAATCTGGCTATAAGCAAGTAAAAGAAAGCGTTACATCGCAATCAAATAAAGAAAGCAAACCGACAATTTCATTGCCAAATAATATGCCTGAGGATTGGCATTATAGTTATTTTCAAGAGCCTATTTTTGATTCCAAAATTGCCATTTTACAAACGGGCATGCAACATAAACAAAGTATTTTATTGGTACATGGTCTTGGGCAATTGGGCATGAAAGATTGGTATTCTACAATCCCTTTTTTAGCTAAAAAATATCATATTATTGCTATAGATTTACCGGGATTTGGTTATTCTGAAAAACCTTCAGGGCGATATTCACCGACAAATTATGCTCTCATTTTAAATGCAGTTGTCGAAACCTTTTCTAAGCAGAAATTAAATGTTATTGGTCATTCAATGGGGGGGGGGCGGTAAGTCTTCGTTTTAGTGCTATAACCACTAAACCAATAGATAAATTAGTTCTTGTTGATGTCGCTGGGATTTTGGAAAAAACAGCCTTTATTAAACATACAAGTAAGCTACCCGTTAATGAAAATATTATCCCACCAGTATTTAAAAATATAATGGTGCAATTGAATGATGTTGGCGGTTCGATAGTTGAAATGACCAGTATAAATTCTATTTCTAAATTTATTGAAAGTAGTGATTTAACATGGGATCTTGTTAAGAGTAACTCCAATATAAATGCTGCAGTTAGCTTAATTGAAGAGGACTTTAGTCAATTACTGCCTCAAATTGATGTCGATACCACCATTATTTGGGGCGAGCTTGATAATGTCGCACCATTGCGCACTGGAAAAGTGTTGGGTGTACAAATAAAAGGCGCTAAATTGCATGTAATAAAAGGCGCTGACCACGTACCCATGAAAAGTCATAGTGATGAATTTCAACACTTATTGGCTTCAGCATTAGTTCCTTCAAAGGTAAGTAAGGCTCAAAAACTAGTATCGAATACAGATAAAAAAACAAACTTACTCTGTGATGGTAAAAATGATCAAATACATTCAGGTTCGTATAACGAGATAATATTAAAAAATTGCAGCAATATTCAATTAATTAATATAAATGCAAATAAAATGGATGTTATTGATTCATTGGTTAATGCAGAAAACCTAACTCTTCACAGTGAAGGGCGTGCGTTAACGGCAATAGAGTCAGTCATAAATATGACTAATGCTAAAATTGAAACACAACAAGCTCTTAAGCTGTCGGGTAGTAGGGTTGATGCTGCTGGTGTTGAGCTTATTGCTTTTAAAAATAGTATTAACGTTGATGTTGAATCTAAAATAATTTTCTCGGTATCCTCTATTCATGATCAGTTTTACCAAGGAACTGTGCACGGAGCATTTAAATTGAAAGAACAAAATATATCTCAACTACTTAATAAAACTGAAAAAAATGTTAACTAAAATAATTATACAACTACTTTTTATTAGTCTTGTCGGTTTTTCTATATCGGCAGAAGCATCACTAACTTCAGAACAAAAGAAGTTTGATAAGTTACAAAAGAAATGGCTCTTCAAAGCTTATAGAAAAATATCAACAGAAAGTATTCGTGGCATTACACAAGCAGTCAACTTTAGCACTCAAGATGAAAATAAATTAGAAAGGGCTGAAGTTCATGCCATTTTAGGCTTTATGTGGAGCTTAGGTTTAGATGCCGATTTTGCTATTGCAGATAGTAAGCTTGCATTGAGAAAGTCTTCTACGCTAAAGGATAAGTACATTGCAGAAAAAGCATTAACTTTGGCAATGTATAATAAAGGTTGGGTTGAATTAGCTAGTGAAAAATCGAACAAGATAAAGTCTAATCCTGAATTTGATGGCTTTGCTGAAAAGTATGATAAAGAGCAGTTAATTGCGAATTTAATTGTTGGCAGTATAGCGGTCAGAGAAGGAAACTTAAGAGTTGTTGAAAATACTTTTTCGAAGGTATCACAAGAAGCGGATAAAGCTTGGATTCCTACACTAGCTAAAACAGCAACACTAATTTTGAATGGTTCAATATTAGATGCACCAGGACATTTAAAGGTTTTGTTAGAAGATCCAACGTTAACTGCCTATGAGCGCAGTAAGATAGCAGAAATTAGTACGTTGGCGACGAATGAGATTACTGAAAAAAGCAAACAAAATAAATTCTCTCAACTCGTTAACGGGTTAATGTTCGAAAGCTTAAAAGATAGCAGCGGTTCCGCATATAAAGATGTTGTTGAGCAACTAGGTGATTACATCTCAGGAATTGACTTTTAATATCGGTTAAGGCAATGAGAAGACTAGAAATTTTCGAGTAAACACACTGTCTATATCGCTTATTATACGAAGTTAATTTAGTGCTCTAAGCTGAGTCAGGATTTTCTTTTACTTTTAGGATGCCAATTACTTCAATTGTGCTTCGTTCATTAATTTGCCATTGAATATTCAAATTATATAAAACCATCCCATAAACCCTTGTATCTAATTTATCGTGTTTATAGGCAGGTCGAGGGTCTTGCTCTAACACCTGTATAATTAACTGCTTCAGGTCTTTATAGTCGCTAGAAAAAACCGCTAAATGTTGAATTGCGATCGTATTAAATACGACTGCCATAGTGGTTGTTGGCTTTTCTTGAGCATAACCTGCCGTTGCTGTCGGAACAATATCGGCATAAGGCACATAAGGCTTAATATCAACAATTGGCGTACCATCGAGTAAGTCTAGCTCGTTAATATGTAAAATTACTTGTGAGTCTCTCTGTTCAATACGATCAAGCTTAACCACTGACATTCCGATAGGATTAGGCCTAAAGGTAGAGCGAGTGGCAAGAACACCGAGCTTTTTGTTACCACCTAAACGTGGTGGACGCACTAGTGGCTTCCAGCCTTGATCTTGAGTGCCATGAAAAACAAACAACAGCCAAATATGGCTAAATTGCTCTAAGCCTCTAACTAGCTCAATATTGTTTGCTGAGCCCGTTAAACGCAGCTGGCCTTGGGCAGCAGTGACAAGGCCAGGCTGGCGAGGAATAGCAAACTTTTCTTTGTATGGTGAATCGATAGTGCCAATAACATTAAAATTAACGCTTTCAGTCATTACTTGATTGCTCAACTTGGTAAGCGCGACCATAGCAAACCGTTGATGCTACACAATACTTAGCTGCTTGATCTTCTTCTATCATCACACAACGACTGAAAATAATGGCGTTAGCTTCTAATTCGTAAGCTTTTCTGCGGGCTTGGGTACGAGCATCAATTTCATTTGGCGCGGCATGATGGGCTTTGGCTTGGCAAGACTCACCTTCAACAAGTCCAACAAATTTGTACTTCCCTGTTAACTCTTTTTCACTTTCAACAATTTTTACTTTGGTGGGAGAGAAGTAATGCTTGAAATTATCGCGGTCAAGGTTAGTTGATATATCGTTAATTTTTGCACAGCCAACCGCTAGGGAAGAGACAAGTATTACGGTAGCTATATTACGTTTGCTAAGCGTTATGTTTTTGATTTTTCTACTGAGTTTTGCTTTTATATTCACTGTTTTAAATTCACTTTGCTTAATGTTCTAATTTGATTAGTTTAACTTTATTTAGACTATATACAGTTGCTATTCGGTTTCAGGCAAAACAACTAAGCTGGAGTTACCTTCAATCCAATAGTTGAATAATTTGTCGATAGTTTTGCTTTGTTGCTTCATTGAGATCCAATTACGCATAAATAGTTCAAAGGCATGGTCATTCTTGTTAATTGGAAAAGCCATATACAATGGTGCTAATTCAGGTTTTGGCACCACAACAGTATAGTCAGGGTTAAGTAGTGTCCATGCTGAAGACGCTGCTGCGCCAAAAACCATGGCATCAATATGCGCGTATTCTGGTTTAAAGAATAGTCGTGGTGTTGATATCTCCCACGCTTTACCTTTAGTAAAATTACGTGCTACAGCCTTTTGATAAAAAAATGTTTCTGGAATACCTAAGGTGAGATCTTCTCGCTGCAATATTTTTTCCCACTCAGTAAATTCTGCACGTCTTTGATCTTTAACCACAATAGCAATGTTTTGTGAGCTATAAGGCATGGTTAGCGTAAATTGCGCCATGTTATCAGGAATAACGGGCACGCCTGAAGTAATATCTAAATACCCTGATTCTAATAATGGTTTTGCCTGATGATGGAATATTTTGACAAATTCGATATCAACATTTAAATCGATAGCAAGCTGATTCATAATTTCAATATCAAAGCCGACAAGTTTGCCGTTATGATTATGGAATGAATAGGGTAGGTCGTCACGAAAGTAGCCAACACGTATAAAACCACGCTGTTTAATACGAGTTAATACGCCAACAAAAGGTTGTGCAGTATTACTGTTAGCTTCTGGTTCATTGAGGTAGCGACTTTCAACGTTTTCCATTAAAAAATCTCGTTCAATAAACTTACTATAGCCTTGGTATTGATAGCTAATAGCGCTAAATGCGAATTTTAAACTGATAAAAGCAACAATTGAAAGTAGCGGAATAACAGCAAGATTGCGCACTAATGCAACTTTTTTAATTCGAAAGGCTTTCGCCATACTCGTGGCAATAAGTAGAGGTAAACAACTGGCAAAAGTGACTGATAATAAAGCAGACAATCGGCCAACGGCTAAGTTTTCCGAGACAATGAAAAAGTCGAACATTGAATTGGAAACATTAAATAACTCTAACAAGTTATGCATGGCTAACGTACTGGTACCGAATAGTTGAGGAACGCCAATAACAACCAATTTGATATAATCTTCTAAGCCAATGTAGGCTCCTGAAAACCAAGCAGAAAACAAGACAAATAATAGTGATAATAGCTTGCCGCCAACAGGTAAACTAAAGGTTATCGGTACGATAACTTCAGATACCTTATCAGCATCGTTGCTATGCGGATATTGCTCGGTGATTAGCTGCTTTGTTTTCTCAACAATGATAGGAATAACCACAAAAAAACTACCAGTAGCAAAGGCAGTTATCATGGCTTCACGTGATGCTTTTAAAATAGCTCGGTAACTAAATGGAGTAATGGTGGCTAGTAGCGCAGGAAACACCACGAAAGACAGTAAAATGACGAGCACCATAGCACTGGCAACATAAATCATTAAACCATCAAGTTGCGAAGCATCAAGCGTCGATGCTGCGCGCCAACCAATACAAAAAACGCCAATCGGTGCGAAGCGCATTACCAAGTTACTGATGTTACTAACAGATTGTTGCAAGCTACCAAGCACGGTTAATACCTGACGCTTATTTTTTAATGGCATTAATCCGATACCAATAAAAACACTAAATAAAACGACAGAGGGTATAACGGCATTTGCAAAAGCATTAAATGGATTTGACGGAATAAATAATTCGATTAAGTTAAATTCTTGGCTTACTTTAACGGTGCTAGCACTATAAAACTCTGCGCTTTGCCAATTAGGAAATGATAACGGTGCTAAAAGTATAAAACACAGCATTAAGGCAATAAGTACGAATAACCAGAGTAAACTACTTTTTAAAGCGTTTTTGGCTTTATGTGCCGACAAACTACCAATACCAACCATTAGCGATAATGAAATATAAGGTAGCGCTGTCATTTGTAATAACATGACAAAGGCATTCGCTAAATGGTTAACCGTTGAAAATAAAGAGGTTCCCACACCGCCAATAATTAGACCGAGTGCCATCGCGACAATCATACGAACAGATAATGGTATCTGGCTAAATTTGAATTTGCTCATAGTTAGGCTAAGGCTATGTCTTATTTGAGTTATTATACTTAGATTATAGTAAAGCTAAGGAAATATATATATGAAAACTCCTCAATGAAGCGTTTTGAAAGGTCATAGGTGCATGCTTTAAGGTGAATATGAATTCGCGTTGCTCCTTCGCATCGACGAGCATGGATGCTTTAGTGCCGTGAAGCGATGGATGGCTGTGAACGGCCATGTGATCATGTCTCGATAGTGCGCAAAGCGGAAGTTCGCAACACGATAATCCTAACGTCCGCTTCAAGCTCATTGATCTTGCCCCAAATAAATGGACATTAATTAAGAAAATCGGCTTCGGCTTCAAAGTCCATTGGGCTTTTAAAACTTAGGTAGCTGTGTAGTCTTTTTCTATTATAGAAGCATTCTATATAATCAAAAATATCTATTTGAGCTTCCTGCCTTGTTCGGTACTTGTACCGACGAACTCGTTCTCTTTTTAGTGAGCCAAAAAAGCTCTCCACGACAGCATTATCATAACAGTTTCCTCTAGCACTCATGCTACATAGCATGCCATTTTCTTTTATCATTTGTTGATAGTCATCACTGAGATATTGAGCGCCTCTGTCAGAGTGAATGATAAGGCCATCATTTGGTTTTCTTGCTGCTACGGCCATCCCTAACGCATTCATAGTAATGTGACGACCCATGCTCTTATCCATCGACCAACCAATGATTTTACGAGAGTACAAGTCCATTACGACAGCTAAATAGACGAAGCCTTGTTTAGTTTGTATATAAGTAATGTCTGACGACCAAAGCTGATTAGCAGTTGTTGCTACAAAGTTTTGGCGTAATAAATTGGGTGCCACATCTCCATATTGATTAGCGTAAGGCGCTCTGCGATAGACTCGTTTGGGACAGCCTTTTAAATGCACTTTTCGCATTAACTTGGCAACTCTATTTTTACTACAACTAGAGCCATTAATCTTCAACATCACTTGAATTCTAGGTGCACCGTAAACGCCACGACTTTGCTCATGTACTTGCAATATCATCTTGGTTAAATTGATGTTTTCCTGCTGTGTATTACTCATGGGTCGACTCAACCAGGCATAATAGCCACTGCGCGAAACACCTAAGGCGTTGCACATCATTTTAATCGAATAAATATCGCGGTGCCGCTTAATACAACGAAACTTTAATCGGACTCCTTGGCGAAGAACACCACCGCATCTTTTAAAAAATCACGCTCTTTTTTTACTTTAGCAAGCTCTTGTTTTAATTTGGTAATTTCATTGTTACGGGTCTGTTTATTGCCTTTAAAAGCTTCATCTCCCTTTAAGCGAAACTCATCACGCCAACGACTTAATTGCCTAGAACTTATCCCTAGTTCTTCGCAAATACTATTAGCAGTAACACCGTCTTCAGAAGCTCTTAGTAACGCCATTCGTTTAAACTCTGCGGGGTAACGTTGATAACTTTTACCTTTAGTCATGAAACACCTCCTGCTGTATCTCTACAACAATTATAGTGTGTCCACTAAAATGGGGTAAGACTACATTGCTGCCGTTGACTTCCTTCACTTAATATAAATTATATTAGCGTGAGTAGACATAATAAAGATACATTTTAAGCAAACCTTCTCGCTGGGCGTGTAAATTATTGAATTCAGCCCTTTGAAAATTTGCTACCTTTCTAATTTAATATTAGGGCGGTGTATAATAATTTTAAAATCAACCATGTACCTGTGTAGTGTTGAATTGGGATTTACTGTAAATACTAGGAAAAATAGTTGATATTTTAAGAATTAGGCGAAAATTCAAAAGATAAATATGATAATTTATACCCTACGATTGGATAGATAGTTGATTTAATATCGTAAAGTTTGGGTTTAAGACGGTAAATGCAGTTATCTCCGATAGCTTGAAGCAAAATCAATAAACAATCGTATCTTGAGAGGTAATTGTTTTTTAGCTGGATAGAGTAAATGAACGGGTCGTGGGTTAGGTTCTTCTCCAATTAATATTCTAATCAAAGTGGAATTATCTATGTTCTCTTTAAGCAGTGAAGATGGTTGAAGAATTATTCCTTTATCATAGCAAGCCGCAATTCTTAAGCAGTTACCACTATTGCTCACAAATTTACTCTCTTCAATCCGTAATGATTCTATTTGAAATTCCCTTTTCAACCTTGAATGGGTTTGCCAAGGTTTAAATCCCAAAAATGAATGTTTTTCAAGATCCTTAATGTTACTTGGTGTACCAAAATTATTTAAATATGCAGGAGACGCGCAAAATATTAATTGTTGCTCATCGATTTTTTTAGAAATATAAGATGCATCCTTTAAATCACCCACCCTAAAGATTAAGTCAAAATCATCTAGTAGTACATCCGATAAGGTATCCGAAAGCTCTAAATCTATATAAATATTGGGATACTTATCCATAAAGTCACTAATAAGGTAAGTTAATCGGTATGTGCCATACGTCACAGGCGCATTTATTTTTATCCGACCTTGAGGCTCAGCTGAGAAATATTCCATTTCATGCATCAGATGTTGATACTGCAAAGATAGCTTTTCTACTTTACTCAGGTACAGTTCGCCCGCTTCTGTTAGTTTTTGGCCTCGTGTACTTCTACTAAGCAGCTTAATATTCACTTCTTTTTCCAAGAAGTTAATATATTTACTTACCATTGTTGGTGATAAGTCAAATTCATTAGCAACTTTAGAAAAGCTCTTTTCCCGACATACAGCAATAAAGATATCAATTGCTTTCATTCTATCCACTACAAACCCTCAGTTAAAACTGTTAACACCAAACCACCATTAATCATTCCATGCTAGCAAGATAGACTAGCCACGTAAACTAGCAGGAATATAAATGAACACATACTTAATCAGCTTTTTTATTTTGTCTTTGATAACGGTTTCAAGCCCCGGTCCAGCGGTATTATTTACAGTACATAACACGCTGAATTACAGGTTAACTAAAACGTTTGGAGGTATTCTCGGGGTCGCTACTGGTATTCTGCTTGTGGCTGCGATCGCAACCTCGATTCTTATTTTTGCCGCTAATACATTAAACTTTGCTCTTCTAATAACTAGCGGTGTTGGCTCTCTGTATTTTTTCTATCTATCATTTAGCAGTTTACAAAAGAACGTACGGAAAGAGTTTAGAAAAAACGAGCAACTAATTAGTTCATTTCAGCACGGCATATTGATCAGCTTATTAAACCCTAAAGCTCTTGCTTTTTTTATTTTCATATTTCCTTTATACCTAGATACTAAAACAATTAGCTTTCACAGGCCTGCTCTCTTATCACTAATATTTTCATTCAATGTAATTATTGTGCATGGCATATATACAGCCGTTTTTACACGTATCGCAAAATCAATTGACCTTAAAAAGCTCACTTATATTTTTAATAAAATATCAGCCGCTTTATTTTTTACATTTGGTATTTTGTTATTAAAACAATCTATTGAAAACATTTCTAATTTATTCACTTAAAAAAACAGAGGTAACTATGATCGACTTATATTACTGGACTACACCTAATGGTCACAAAGCAACAATGATGCTTGAAGAGTTGCAATTGGCATATAACATTCACCCTATAAATATTAGTGAAGGGGAGCAATTTTCGGAATGCTTTTCAATTATCAGTCCAAACCAAAGGATCCCTGCAATCGTTGACAACTCGCCAAGCAATTGTAATAAAAGTATCAATATTTTTGAATCTGGTGCAATTTTACAATATTTAGCTGAGAAAACAGGTCGCTTAATAGGAAATACAACTGAAGATAAATACAAAGTAATTCAGTGGTTAACTTGGCAAGTTGCTGGACTTGGACCAATGGCAGGGCAGAATCATCATTTTAGTCATTATGCTTCTGAAAAAGTACCTTACGCAATAAAGCGATACCAGAATGAGACAAGCCGTTTATATAGTGTTATGGACAAGCAATTAGCATCTACTGAATACCTTGCAGGTAATTTCTACTCTATTGCTGACATAGCCTGCTTTCCTTGGATAAGAATTCATGAATATCAGAACCAAGATATTTCTAACTTTAAGCATCTAGAACGCTGGCTGAAAACAGTAAGTAAAAGGCCTGCTACGATTAAAGCCTTAGAAATAGCTAAAAAAATCAACACAAAACCCACTGTAAATGAAAAGGCTTCAAGTTTATTATTCAATCAAGTTAAGGTGACTACACCACATCAAAATAGCGAGAAATAAACATGATCAAATTATATGAATTAGCAGGTAAAAACAACGTCATTTTTAGCCCTTATTGTTGGCGAGTACGTTTAGCGTTATTACATAAAGAATTAGATTTTTTAAGTGTAAAAACAGCATTTACTGACATACAAAAAATATCTGACAGTAAATTTAAAACAGTTCCAGTTATCCAAGATGGAAACATGAGTATGAATGATTCTTTTAAAATCATTGAGTATTTGGAAGCTAACTATCCTGATAAACCCTCATTATTTAGTTCTAATGAGGGACGTGTTTTATCAACTTTTATTGAAGCATGGGCAAATTCTTTACATTCAGACATAGCGAGAATGGCAATTGCAGATATACATAGCCACTTGGAAGATCAAGACAAAGCTTACTTTAGAAAAACGCGGGAAAGTTTCTTCGGCAAGAAGCTAGAAGATGTTCAACAAGAAAATTACGATACAGCTAAAGAGAGTTTTCTTTCAAAACTCAGTGTGCTCGAAAAATATTTAACCAAAACTGAATTTATCGGGGGCCCTACGCCACTATATCCAGATTTTATTGTGTTTGGCAGCTTACAGTGGCTTTTAACAACGAGTCATGCATTCAAAGTGACAGACTTAAGTAACAACTGCAAAAATTGGTTTTTAAAAACCAGTCAAATCTACAACATTGAAAATTGGAAATGAAAATGAAAGTTCAAAATATCTACGAACTTGCAGAATCGTTAGCTGACCATTGGTCTCCTCAAGTCATCGCATCAGTAAATGATCAATATATAAAACTAGCAAAAATTGAAAATCAATTAGCTTGGCATACACATCAAGATGAAGATGAAGATGAAGCTTTTTTTATTATTAAAGGAGAAATGAAAATTGAATATAAAGACTGCACTGCCCATCTGAAAAAGGGTGACTTTCATGTTGTTCCAAAAGGAACACCACACAACCCTGTCGCGATCACAGAGTCATGCTGGATTATGCTCATTGAATCAAAATCGACATTGCATACTGGTGAGGTTCAGACCGAAAAAACTAAATCATTGCAACAACAACTGGCATCTGGCGAGGTGAAAAATGATCACTAGAAAATGGACCGCTCCTATTCCAATATTTAAACGGGATGAGTATATAGATTACATTATGCAAACAGGCTTCGCTGAGTACAAAAATATCGAAGGCAATATAGGCGCATTTTTAACATTAGAAGAAAAAGGCAATAAACTTTATTTTACCGCGTTAACGTTTTGGGATTCCTATGAGTCTATTAAAAGCTTTGCTGGAGAAAAATACCAGTTAGCAAAGTACTACCCCAAAGATGATGAATTCCTCCTTGAAAAGCCAAAATATGTTGAGCATCAAGAAGTTGTTTATGGCACGAGTAATGAAATAAGGATAGCAACATGAACATCAGAAAAGCATTACCAATTGACAAAAAAGACGTGCTAAGAATCAGTGAAAGGTTGGCCGATTTTGAAACGCCAACATGGCGAACAAGCGAAGAAATTGCCTCTGGAGATATAAAAACACTTGATAGCTATTTTTCCTTCCCAAAGTCTAATCAGCATTTATACGTTGCAGAGCAAGAAGCAACAGTAGTAGGTATATTATTTCTAGAAGAAAGAACTGATTTTTTTAATAAAAATTGTTTGTTGCACATTTCTATACTCGCAGTTGATAAAGACCACAGCGGTTATGGTGTAGGATCTAAACTCCTTGGGTACTCTGAAAGTTTTGCTCGAAAATTGGATATAACACGAATAAGTTTAAATGTTTTTTCATCAAATCAACATGCACGAGATATCTATAAAAATAAAGGTTTTAACGAAGAAACAATATTTATGCTTAAAGATGTATAAATTAAAACTTGATAGACAGCCTTTGGATAAACCTTAATTATTCATACGCTTAGTATTATTCTATTTTGCCTCTGACAAAAAAATAAAACCCTAACTCACTTGTTTACAATAAGAAAAGATAATCGACCGCATCAATTAAGCATTAGAGTTACCGATCTTAGTTAATTTAATTGGTGAGTGAACATATTACCTTTAGAATGTGATAGCTATATCGTGAATGACTGCAATGGTGGCAAAGCTGACTATTTCTTGAGATAAATTCACGCTTAAATTAGGTCGGCTTTGTGGCAACAGTGAACATAAGAGATCAACCTCAGTTATTGCTATATTTTTATCATATTAAAAAATTGGCAATAATGAGATATACCGTAATTCGACGTGCATGTTCTTACATGGATGTAAGTCATTAGGGTAATGCATGGAGCAATTACCGAGATGCACTAATGCCTCGAAAGACAGGACGCCTGAGAGTAGGCCTGTACATACACACTCTTTCACATCGACGAGCATGGATGCTTTAATGCCGTGAAGCCATGGATGGCTATGAACGGCCATGCACCCGCGACATACCGTACATCCCGTACATAAAAAGGCAAACCGATATTACGTTTAATCTACGTAAAAGGTTTGCCTTAATAATTTTCTTTCGCTGTTTAGGTGTAACGCTTTAGTTATTACTTAACACGCATTCCCGCTTTAGCACCGTCATCTGGATTTAATATCCATAAGTCTTTATCGCCAGGGCCTGCGGCTAATACCATACCTTCAGACATGCCAAAACGCATTTTACGCGGCGCTAAGTTAGCCACCATAACAGTGTGCTTACCAATTAAGTCTTCTGGGTTGTAAGCTGATTTAATACCAGCGAAAACTTGACGAGTTTCTGTGCCTTCTTCATTAAGTGCTAAGGTTAGTTGAATTAATTTATCAGCTTTTTCAACATGTTCAGCATTAATGATTTTTACGATGCGTAAATCAATTTTAGCGAAATCATCAAATTGAATTTCTTCAGAAATTGGGTCTGCAGCTAATGGATCAGCAAGCGCAGCTGAATTATCAACTACCTTCGCAGCCTTCTTTTTCTTAGCTGGTTTCTTTTCTTCTTCTGCTGGTGCGCCACCTAAACTCTCTTTTGAAGCATCAGTCATCGCATTAACTTTATCCATATCAACACGTTGAAGCATCGCTTTAAATTTATTGATTTTATGATCAGTTAATAAGGTTTTGTGTCCTTCCCAAATAAGCTCGTCATTTAAGAAAGCCGCTGTGCTATCGGCAAGTACCGGTAGTACAGGTTTTAAATAAATCATCAGCGTGCGGAACATGTTGATACCTAACGAACAGATATCTTGTACTTCTTGTTGTTTGGTTTCGTCTTTAACAAGCTGCCATGGTTCTTTAATCGCAATATATTCATTTACTTTATCAGCAAGCGCCATTATTTCGCGCATACCGCGGCCAAAGTCACGAGCTTCATAATGAGCAGCAATACTATCACCTGCCGCCATTACTTCATCCGCTAGGGCTTGGTTATCAATGTTAGTCGATAACATGCCGTCAAAGCGTTTAGTGATAAAACTTGCACAACGAGAAGCGATATTAACCACTTTACCCACTAAGTCAGAGTTAACACGCTGTACGAAGTCTTCAAGGTTTAAATCTAAATCATCAATTTTATGAGTTAATTTAGTTGCGTAGTAATAACGTAAATATTCTGGATTTAAATGTGCTAAATAGGTGCTTGCTTTCACAAACGTGCCTTTAGATTTAGACATTTTTTCGCCGTTCACGGTAACAAAACCATGAGCGAAAACCGCGGTAGGTTTACGGTAATCAGCACCTTCTAACATCGCAGGCCAAAACAGGCTGTGAAAGTTAATAATGTCTTTACCAATAAAGTGATATAGCTCGGCGTCTGAATTTTTATTCCAGAAGCTGTCAAAGTCGATACTTGAGTCTCTATCACATAGGTTTTTAAAGCTGCCCATATAACCAATAGGCGCGTCTAGCCATACATAGAAGAATTTACCTGGCGCATTCGGTATTTCAAAGCCAAAGTAAGGTGCGTCGCGGCTAATATCCCATTGCTTTAAACCTTGTTCGAACCATTCAGACAGTTTATTTGCTACTTCTTCTTGCAATGTGCCACTGCGTATCCAGTCGGCTAGCATTGATTCAAAAGCAGGTAAGTCAAAGAAGTAGTGTTCAGAATCTTTTAATACTGGTGTAGCACCTGAAATTGCTGAACGTGGGTTAAGTACTTCTGTTGGTGAATACGTTGCACCACAGTTGTCACAGCTATCACCATTTTCATCTTCACTTTTACACTTCGGACAAGTACCTTTTACAAATCGGTCAGCTAAGAACATGCCTTTTTCTGGGTCATATAATTGTGAAATAGTGCGGGTTTTAATATGGCCTTTGGCATGCAAAGCATTGTAAATCTTTTCAGAGTACTCTTTGTTCTCATCGCTATGCGTTGTGTGGTAATTATCAAAGCTAATGTGAAAGTCATCAAATTCTTTAATACGTTCTTCACGCACACCGGTGATCATTTCTTCTGGTGTAATGCCAAGCTCTTGCGCTTTAAGCATAATTGGCGTGCCATGAGCATCATCAGCACAAACAAAGTAAGTTTCATGACCACGCATACGTTGGAAACGAACCCAAATATCAGTTTGAATATGTTCTAATAAATGGCCAAGGTGAATCGAACCATTCGCATAAGGAAGGGCACAAGTAACTAAAATTTTACGTTTATCTGCAGATGGTACAGATGACTTTGATAAAGACATATAAAGTTTACATATTATTGGTGGTAATTATGCAGCGAATGGTACAGAATTTGTCATAACTTTTCATTAAGAATTATCGCCTTTATGTGATAAAGGTTAGATAAAATGCGTTTTAAAAATGTTATCAAATCTTTTCTCCAAAAATAAAGCGGCCAAGCATGAGCTTGAAGCTGAAATTCAGCAAACAATTAACCACTTTCTAGATGCATATCGCTCGGTTACTTTCCCATTAGGTTTTCTCAGTGTTAGTGAATCGCTTAGCATGGCGATGATTAAAAAAGACTTAGTTATTGAAGCTTTATTACCTTTTCCCTGCGATGGCGAGTTAAATGATGTTGCTGAGCAACTAACCGAGCTAGTGCAGCTTCCAGTTCATTTTGACGTTAATTATCAAGTAGAGCCTGTTAGACAACATGCGATAAAAGGCATTAAAAACATCATTGCCGTTTCATCAGGCAAGGGCGGCGTGGGTAAATCGACTACGGCGGTGAATTTAGCGTATGGCTTAATTGCTGAAGGCTGTAGTGTCGGTATTTTAGATGCTGATATTTATGGTCCATCAATTCCAACCATGTTGGGACTAAAAGGTGAAAAACCGACCTCAATCGACGGTAAGTTAATTACGCCACTGGAAACTGATGGATTATCTGCAATGTCGATTGGCTTTCTTGTTGATGATGCTAATGCCACGGTTTGGCGCGGCCCCATGGCAAGCAGAGCCTTTTCTCAATTATTAAATGAAACAGACTGGCCCGAATTAGACTATTTGATTGTTGATATGCCGCCAGGCACTGGCGATATTCAACTAACGTTGGCACAACAAGTACCTGTTGCAGGCGCTTTAGTTATTACTACACCGCAAGATATTGCTTTAGTTGATGCTGTGAAGGGCATGGCAATGTTTGAGCAAGTGAAGCTGCCGGTATTGGGCATTATTGAAAACATGAGTTATCACCAGTGTGATAATTGTGGTCATCATTCACATTTATTTGGTGAAGGTGGCGGTGAACGTATTGCTAATAGCGCTAAAACACAATTATTAGGGCAATTACCGCTAGATATTCGTATTCGAGAAGATGCCGACAATGGTAGCTGTTTAATAAATGAAAATAGCACTGGTGAATTGGCGCAGCTCTATCGTAAAATAGCGCGAAATGTTGCCGCACAATTATATTATCAATTGGATATGCGCAGCCCAACAACGCCGAGTATTGTTGAAAGTTAAGTCTTTTATTTATACATACTCAATGAAAGCGTAGAAATTTACTATTTTAAGCAGGCGTTTGGCCTGTTTTGTTAAACCTCAGCCTAAGAAGAATAATCATGAGATTGTGCGACAAAGATATAGAAGAAAGTATTAGCAAAGGCGAGATTAAAATCTCGCCAACACCTGACAGCAGTATGATTTCAGGCGTTAGTGTTGATATTCGTTTAGGTAATGAATTTAGAGTATTTCAAGATCACACCGCGCCATATATCGATTTAAGTGGTCCGAAAGATGAAATGCAAAAAGCAATGAATTCAGTTATGAGTGATGAAATTTTTATTCCTGATGGCGAAGCGTTTTTCCTTCATCCAGGAGAGCTAGCATTAGCGGTGACTTATGAGTCAGTGACTTTACCTGATAACATTGTTGGTTGGTTAGACGGTCGTTCATCATTGGCGCGTTTAGGCTTAATGGTACATGTTACTGCGCATAGAATTGATCCCGGTTGGTCAGGGCAAATAGTTTTAGAATTTTATAACAGTGGTAAATTACCGTTAGCATTGCGTCCTAAAATGAAAATAGCGGCACTGAACTTTGAAACTATGTCATCAAGTGCCTTAAGACCTTATAACAAACGTGATGATGCTAAGTATAAAGATCAAGTTGGCGCTGTTGCTAGCCGCATTAGTCAAGATGAAAGCCAGAAGTAAAAACAATAGAGTTGTGTTAATTCTCCATTTAGATAACCGTGGCTTTAATTAACTAAAAATTTATTAGTTTTCTGCTCGAAAAACAAAAAAGCCAACGATAAATCGTTGGCTTTTTTATGACTCACTTTTATAAGTAAATGAGTTGTAAACATGAGTTGTTAACTTACCGCGCTAGCTTGCTTTAGTTCTGTTTCACTCTTTGCTTTTGAAATGCAAATGTTGAGCGCAGAAATTAACTTATCTCGACTATGGTAATGACTAACCGTGTCACTGCTTAATTCGTGATGACAGACGCTTATACGCGTTGATGTCACTGTCTTATCATGGCATATCGCACTATCAATAGGTAAACAGCCGATATTCTCTTCAATCCATGCTAGTTTCTCGTCTAGAGATAAATCTGAAGCAGGACTATTTTCAGCAACAATATTATCAATAAAAACTCGATGAGCACTGGTTTGCTTTAACGCATTACTAATATCACGTACAAGTAGCGGTGGTATAATGCTGGTTAGGAAACTTCCTGGGCCCAAAATAACTAAATCGGCATTTAGTATTGCATCAACGCAGCTCGGTAGGGTTTTAACTAATGGTGCTAACATTAAGTTTTTTGGCATCACTGGCATTTCATCAACAGATAACTCACCAACACGACAACGTCCTTCTGGATAAAACGCCATCAGATCTGTTGGCGTTTCAGACATTGGAAATACTTGGGTTTTAACGCCTAACAAACGACGAACCAATTTTATAGACTCAAGCGGGCGAGAATGTATTTGCCCTAAACCGTAAAGAATTAGGTTGCCAAGATTATGACCACCCAGTTCATCTTTACCATCAAAGCGAAAATCGAACAGTTGACTGCCGACAGACTTATCATCAACTAATTGAGTAAGACAATTACGTAAATCGCCCCATGCAATGGAGCTGCTTCGCTTTCTTAACCTACCTGTTGAACCACCATTATCAGTAGTAGTGACAATACCGGTAAGTTGATTGCCTAAAAAGGAGAGGGTAGATAGTACCCGACCTAGGCCGTGTCCACCGCCAATGGCGACAACATTGAGCTCTTTTAGCTGCATATTACTATTATTTTTTTCAATTGAGCATTAACCATAACGCTAAGTATACGATAAATAAAGCTACAAGCCACAGTTTCTGTGAGAGTAGGTAAGATAAATAACTAGTTTAGCGTGTATGATTTGATTTAGATTACAAATTCTCGATAGCGTTTTTATTTAATCACTGGGGATTTATCTAAAAACAGCTAATATAAACAGTTGATAAGACAAAATTTAGTCAACTTGTTCTATAAGTAATCACTTAGATAGATTCTTTTAAAAAAATGCATTATTTTTTTAAATAAGTGTTGACAGTATCATGGTCGCTGCTTAGAATGCGCCTCGCTTTCAAGGAGTAACTCAGTTACTTTCCTGGAAGAGAAATAGAATAGGTATTAGGCCACTTGTTTTATTTCGATGTGTTCTATGTGGGGCTATAGCTCAGCTGGGAGAGCGCTTCGCTGGCAGCGAAGAGGTCTGCGGTTCGATCCCGCATAGCTCCACCAATATTATTTAGTAGTGTTAGTAATAACACTAAGATAGTTAAAAAGATAAACGTAGTTGGATGCACCTTATAGGTTGTCGGATTACATAAGCAAGCCGTAAGGCTTTGTTTTATCGTTTTAGTGTCCCTATCGTCTAGAGGCCTAGGACACCGCCCTTTCACGGCGGTAACAGGGGTTCGAATCCCCTTAGGGATGCCACTCATTTTAAAGTTAGATAAGTTAATGGTAAGTGTTTTTTGACACATGCTATGAAATATATAAAATTGCCATAAGTTCACTAGGCTAGAGCTTTTTACGGCAACGTTATAATTAAGTATTTCATTTGGTATTGATGTGTCCCTATCGTCTAGAGGCCTAGGACACCGCCCTTTCACGGCGGTAACAGGGGTTCGAATCCCCTTAGGGATGCCACT
>OJBM01000029.1_pt1 | contig 93392 bp, 86 predicted proteins | sample 1591061 | NCBI WGS metagenome assembly OJBM01 (sample SAMN05416872, study PRJEB24817) | seawater metagenome | isolation source: Sea water | place: Canada:Atlantic | collected 2013-11
GCCTAGTCTCGTGGGCTCGGAGATGTGTATAAGAGACAGAATTCTTAGTGAATCCTGAGTTTGAAAAATATTCAATTAACCATATTCCCTATCAAACAAATGATCATAAAAATGAATTATTTGGCTTGTTAAAAAAACGATTAACACCTGTGTTGCAAACAAAATTTTATCCGACGTTTGAGCATGATAGAGTGCTTGAAACAACGCTAAGAAGAATTAGAAATATGAAAGGGAGTGTTGCTAGTCTTTTTCCTGATACCGCAGTTGTACGTATTTTTGATGCTTCTTCTCAAAATCAGTATATTACAATGATCAAAGATGTTGGTCATATGAACATGACTTCAATGTTTGGCGAAGATAATCGTATTGAACCCGAACGAACCAAAATGACAGTATTGAAAGGAGTTGTGGGGAGTTATTCAAAGTTAATGCTTCGTGTGCAAAGAGCTAATATTAAACGGTTTGTTGACGACGCTCTGTCGATTCAATCGGAAGCTGACTATGAACGATTGTTAGATAATTATGGCGTTAGAAGAACCGATCCGACTTTCTGGAAAGAAAATGACTTATTGCATTTAGCGACCAAACATCAAAGCGAGCTGAACTATGGAATAATTGATTTAAGCCGTTATGAAAATAGATAATCTATTATTAAACATTAAACATTAAACATTAAACATTAAACAATGCAGTTGTTCGTTGCATTACTAGATAGTTGTAATAATAAAGCCCTCTGAAATATTAAGTTCGGAGGGCTTTATTTTATTGCTTATATCGGTTGTAAGAGACTAAACGTTAAAGCGGAAGTGAATGACATCGCCATCTTTAACGATGTAGTCTTTCCCTTCAACACGCAGTTTACCAGCGTCTTTTGCGCCAGACTCACCGTTGTGCTCAATGAAGTCATCAAAGCCAATGACAGCGGCACGGATGAAACCGCGTTCGAAATCAGTGTGAATTTTACCAGCGGCTTGTGGTGCTGTTGCACCAACATTTACAGTCCATGCACGAACTTCTTTCACACCAGCAGTAAAGTAAGTTTGTAGCTTTAATAGCTCGTAACCGCTACGAATCACACGGTTAAGGCCAGGCTCTTCAATGCCAAGATCTTCCATGAACTCGGCAGCATCTTCAGCGTCAAGCTCAGCAATTTCAGATTCCATTTCTGCACAAACAGCAACAACTACTGCATTTTCTGTCTCTGCGAGCGCTTGCACCTTAGCTAACATCGGATTATCTTCAAAACCATCATCATTGACATTGGCAATGTACATTGTTGGTTTGATAGTTAAAAACTGTAAGTAATCAACCGCTGCTTTCTCTTCTTTAGTTAGCTCTAATGCTCGTAACATTAAGCCTTCATCTAAATGTGCTTTAACTTTTTCAAGAACACTAATTTCGAATTTTGCATCTTTATCGCCGCCTTTAGCTTTTTTTGCCTGACGGTAAATAGCTTTGTCTGATACATCCATATCAGCCAGCATTAACTCAGTATTGATAACTTCGATATCAGCAAGCGGGTCAACTTGACCGCTAACGTGAACAATGTTTTCATTTTCAAAACAACGCACAACGTGACCGATAGCATCCGTTTCACGAATGTTAGCTAAGAATTTGTTACCTAAACCTTCACCTTTAGACGCGCCAGCAACTAAGCCGGCGATATCAACAAACTCCATCGTCGTTGCAATAACACGTTCAGGGTTAACAATCGCTGCTAGCTTGTCCAAGCGAAGATCTGGTACAGGAACCACACCGGTATTTGGTTCAATAGTACAAAACGGAAAGTTAGCCGCTTCGATGCCTGCCTTTGTTAAAGCATTGAATAATGTTGACTTACCAACGTTTGGTAAACCGACGATTCCACATTTGAAACCCATGGTGATTCCTTTAAATTTGTTTGTTTGAGGCTAACCTTTGTAGGTATGCAGCCTGTTTTTTGCGCCATCAAAACCATTTGAGAAAATTAAACTGGTGCATCGAACGGCTTCGTCGACTGCGCCATCTATTAAATCTTGCTCTGCTTTTGGGGCTTTACCTAGCACGTACCCAGTCACTTTATCTTTGTGACCCGGATGACCAATCGCTACGCGTAGACGATGGAATTCTTTATTATTACCCATCGAACTAATGATATCTCGCAGTCCATTGTGACCGCCGTGACCACCGCCTTGTTTGAATTTGGCAACACCAGGAGATAAGTCTAATTCATCATGAGCCACTAGAATATTTTCTACCGGGATCTGATAAAACTTGGCCATTGCTGCAACTGCTTTGCCGCTGCGATTCATAAAGGTCGTTGGAACGAGTAGTCGAACATCATGACCGTCGATATTAATACGTGCGGTATGTCCGAAAAACTTAGATTCTGCTTTAAGCGAGGTATTGTGCCAATTGGCGAGTTGCTGGATATACCAAGCACCAGCATTATGTCTGGTGTTGGCATACTCGGGGCCTGGATTAGCCAGGCCCACGATAAGCTGAATTTGATTACTCAAGAGAGTATATCTTATTCTGCTTCTGGAGCTTCTTCAGCTGTATCTTCTTCAACTGCTGCGCCTTTAGGAGCAGAGATTGAAACAACAGCTTGGTCATGGCTTTCGCCTTTACGTAGTTCAACTGACTCAACACCTGCTGGTAAAGCGATGTCAGAAAGGTGAACAGTTTGACCTAGTTCTAAGTCAGCAACGTCAACTTCGATGAACTCAGGAAGAGCAGCTGGTAAACAAGCTACTTCGATTTCGTTAGCGTGGTGAGAAACGATTCCACCAGACTTAACTGCAGCACATTTGTCTTCGTTTAAGAAGTGAACTGGGATTGCAGTGTGAAGTTCGTGAGTTGCGTCAACACGTAGGAAATCAACGTGGTTAACTACTGGCTTATGAGCATGACGCTGCATAGCTTTAACGATTACTTTCTCTTGTGAACCATCAACGTTTAACGTTAAAACTTGAGAGTAGAAGTTTTCTTGCTCTTGAGCTTTAAATAATTTGTTGTGTTGGATCATGATAGATACAGGAGCGGCTTCGCCACCGTAGATAATCGCTGGAGTTTGGTTCGCGTGACGTAGGCGGCGGCTCGCACCTTTCCCTAAATCTGTACGAATTTGTGCGTCAAGTGTAATTGCTTGTGACATGTTAATGTCTCCAATAATAAATATTTATAGGTGAAGATTTTTGCGACCAAAATCTCCGGATACCGAAAAATTCGGCGCGAAATTATAACAAGTGTAAAATATTTAGGCAATGAATAGATTGATGTTAGGAGAGGGATTTTGTGATGGTGAATATATTTATCGTTCTTTCAGGATTTAAATATTATTTAACTGATCTTATAGGACGTTAATTTTTGAGTTACTGAGGCAAGTTCGATACTTAATTCGCCATAAATATCAGGGTGGTTGTTAAAAAAGTCGATATTATTTTTCAAAAACTCAACGGCTGTCAGCGCATAGTTGATTAGCTCTATATTATTGAACTCTTTCTTATCTAATTTCTCGTCTAGTAGGCTCATAAAACAACTTGCTACCTCATTGGCTTTATCGTCGGAATGCTCGCCAGTCAGAACAAACTCGATAAACAGTGGAAAGTACTTGTTAAAGAGAATTGGAGGTGTAAAACGAAGTTCGTCACAGGGTTCAATGACATTTTTGGCGAAGTCATTTAAAACCATTTCTTTAGAGACATTAAAAAAGCGCTGTTTGGCATAGGGAAGATCGTCGCAATACCAATCATCGTATCGATATTGTTCCCAAATAGTCTCTTCATTAGCAAGTGTTGTCATCGGTTTATCTAATTAAATAAAAAACGACCCGTAGGTCGCTTTAGGAAAATTGATACTGAACGCAGTCATTTGCAGATAATTCTAGGAGAAGGCGCGCAATTGACTCCTGTCAATGAGCACCTTCGACAACGAATTATCAATAAATGACAAGTCTCAGTGCAATTTTAGTATTGGAACATTGCAGAGATGGATTCTTCATTTGATACACGACGCAATGCTTCTGCCATCATGCCATCAAGTGACAATACCTTAACTTTACCTGTTGCTTTCATTTCAGGGGTCAGTGGAATTGAATCAGTTACGATGAACTCGTCAATGACACTGTTTGCAACGTTCGTTACAGCGCTACCAGAAAATACAGCGTGAGTTGCATAAGCGTAGATGTTACGTGCACCATGCTCTTTTAATGCTTCAGCTGCTTTACACAATGTACCGCCAGTATCAATCATGTCATCAACAATAATACAGTCGCGACCTTCAACATCACCAATAATATGCATTACTTGAGCAACGTTAGCTTGTGGACGACGTTTATCGATGATTGCTAGATCGGTGTCATCTAATAATTTTGCTAATGCACGTGCACGAACAACACCACCGATGTCTGGAGATACAACGATAGGTTCGTGGAAATCACGTGATTGAATGTCATCTAATAATACTGGCGTACCGAATACGTTATCTACAGGAACATCGAAGAAACCCTGAATCTGTTCAGCATGAAGATCAACTGTTAATACACGGTCAACACCAACACTTGATAAGAAGTCAGCAACTACTTTTGCAGTAATAGGTACACGAGAAGAGCGTACACGACGATCTTGACGAGCATAACCAAAGTACGGGACAACAGCAGTGATGCGTCCAGCTGATGCACGGCGCAATGCGTCCACCATTACTAATAATTCCATGAGGTTGTCATTGGTTGGTGAACATGTCGATTGCAGAATGAATACATCTGCACCACGAACATTTTCGTTAATTTGAACGCTTATTTCACCGTCGCTAAAACGACCAACAGTAGCTTTACCTAATTTAAGATAAAGACGGTCAGCAATTTTTTGAGCAAGTTCAGGAATAGCATTTCCCGCAAACAATTTAATATCAGGCACGTAAAACCCCAGGTTTGGTTTGGTGGGCGGTGTGAATCCGCCAGTTCATTAGCATTGTGCTAACAGGTTAAGTTTGGCATTGATGACGTTGGCGATCGGATAATGTTGAGGCAAGTGGCGAGATATTAACGCCTTTTGCAACAAAACCATGCATATTTTTAGGTAACTTTTCTAATGCTACAGTGGCGTCAGCACGTGAAGAGAATTCCCCGAAAACACAGCTTCCGGTCCCTGTCATTTTTGCTGGCGCGTATTGTATCAACCAGTCCAGTGCCGAAGCAACCTCGGGATGCCTATTTTTTGTCACTTCTTGGCAGTCATTCTTAAGCGTTGCGGTTGCAAGCTGGGCTAGGGTTATTTCTGGCGTGTTTCTTGGCAGTTGTGGCAAGTTGAAAATCTCTTTCGTACAAACGCTCACACCGGGCCAGATCACCAAATACCAAGGTTGTGGAGGCGTTATTGGTGTTAAGTCTTCGCCAACCCCTTGGGCAAACGCAGCAAAGCCTTTGACAAAAATTGGTACATCAGCACCTAGGCTTAGTCCTAATTCTGCAAGCTTTTCTGCGCTCAAATTAATGTTCCACAAGTGATTCAGTGCGACTAATGTCGTCGCAGCGTCTGATGAACCACCACCAAGTCCTGCTCCCATGGGGAGAATCTTGGTTAAGTGAATATCAGCGCCTACATTATGTCTGCAATACGGTTTTAGCATCATAGCGGCGCGATAGATGAGGTTATCTTCAAGCGCCACACCTTCAACGGCTGGTGATACGGTGACGTTATCAGAGTTGTTGATATCAAAAGACAGTGAGTCACCATAATCTAGAAATTGAAAGTTGGTTTGCAGGCTGTGATAACCGTTTGCTAGACGGCCAGTAATATGTAAAAAGAGATTTAACTTGGCTGGTGCTGGCCATTGATTGTGTTCAAACATTAATAAGAGTCTTGTGTTATAACGCCAAACAAACTTAGCGCTGAATTTTCCATTGCGTAATTGCTAGTTTAAAGTATGTGTTGTCTGATTTTAAGAGTAATTGATGGGGACGATGATAATCACCCACTTCCTTATATTTACTGAGTGTTAACTGCCAAGGACGATTATCGCTCCCTATAATAGTCCCGCGATGAAAATTACCTTGAGTATCCTTTGTTACATCAGTCGCGTTTTCAACCCGCCCAACAAGCCACGCAGGAATATCATTAACAGGAATATGCCAGCGGGTAAGTCGGTAAATAAGTTGTTGGGCATCGCGTCCTTGATAAATCTCGCCACTATTATTGATAGTGACCTGCGATTCGTCCCCTTTAATATTCATTAAAGAAATGCCAAACAGAGTATAGAGGTTGATATCGTAACGTTCATCAACTTGAGACCAATGCATTTTTGCTGCATTTTTCTCAGCGGGGGTTTTTATGGCGAATTTGCCATTGAACTGCCATTGTTGTTTGGTGCTATTGGCCAGATCTGTTGATGCGTCAAAAGTGGCACAACCACCAATGATCATGATGATGGATAGTAATAATAATCGTTTGAGCACAGTAATCCGCTCTAAAATTTGATTTAGGTTGGAATAAGAGTAACTTCTTTTTCGATAGTTCACTACAGATCCTTTCAATTCGCTCATGCTTTCATGTAAAATTCGCGGTTATCAAATTGTCTAACGAATTTTCGAATTAAATAAATGTCTTTAGTTGCCTTGGGAATAAATCATAAAACGGCCTCGGTGGAGTTGCGCGAAAAAATCGCCTTCTCACCAGATCAAATGATCGACGCCCTAAAGCAATTGCGATTAATTAGTAGCGACAGTGAAGCTGTTGTTGTATCGACTTGTAATCGTACTGAATTATATTGCCATCTAACATCTCCTCAGCAGCTTGTTGATTGGTTAAGTGACTTTCATAACATCGAAAAAAGTGAATTAGAACAAAGCTTATACATTCATGAGAATGTAGCCGCAGTAAATCATTTAATGCGTGTCGCATGTGGTTTGGATTCACTGGTGTTGGGGGAGCCGCAAATTCTTGGGCAAATAAAACAGGCTTACAGTACCGCCAAAACAGCTGGCGCTATTGCCATCACCTTAGACAAATTATTTCAACGTACATTTTCAGTCGCCAAACGCGTAAGAACAGATACCAGCATTGGCGCTAATGCCGTATCTGTAGCATTCGCAGCGGTGAGTCTCACGAAACAAATCTTTGGCGAGCTTGATAAAACCAATGTGTTGCTTATTGGCGCTGGTGAAACAATAGAGTTGGTTGCCAAGCATTTGTTAGATGCGGGTGTTACCAATATTACTATCGCTAATAGAACACTCGCTCGTGCTCAGGGCATGGTAGATGAGCTTGGCGGCACGGCAATCACGCTAGCTCAAATTCCTGATCACTTACCGCAAGCTGATGTGGTTATTTCATCAACGGCAAGTACGCTACCCATCTTAGGAAAGGGATTAGTAGAGAGTGCCATATCAAGTCGTCGCCATCAGCCAATGTTGTTGGTGGATATTGCGGTGCCGCGGGATATTGAAGCGCAGGTTGGTGATTTAGACGATGTGTACTTATACACGGTTGATGATTTACAGGGAATCGTTGAGCAAAATATGGCGTCGCGCAGAGCGGCCGCTGATGAAGCGGAAGTCATTGCCACTGAAGAAGCTTCTGAGTTCATGGCGTGGACTAAATCGTTACATACGGTAGACCACATTAAGCAATATCGTCAAAGTAGTCTCGAATCAAAAGATGAATTGTTAGAAAAGGCCATGGCTAAGTTAGCTCAAGGCGGCGATCCTGAAAAAACCATGATCGAATTGGCTAACAAACTGACTAATAAATTAATTCATCATCCAACTCGTGCAATGAGCAGTGCTAGCTTAGCTGGCGACATCGATTCGCTAAATATTATCTCCAAGGCACTAGGTCTTAGCAACGATAACTAATACAATAGCGACAATTACAGATTAAACGCAGGTGATATTTGTCAGCTGTGTCGTTTTACATAGAGAATTATATAAATGAAACCAACAGTTTACGCAAAGCTAGAAGGGCTGCAAGAGCGCCACGAAGAAGTGGAAGCGTTATTGGGTGATCCAGATACGATTTCAAATCAGGACTTATTCCGCGCACTAAATAAAGAATACGCAAAGCTTGGCCCTGTTATTGAAACCTTTAATAACTATAAACAAGCTGAACAAGATTTTGAATCTGCTCAAGAAATGCTCAAGGATGAAGATCCTGATATGCGTGAAATGGCGCAAGAAGAGTATAAAGAAGCCAAAGCAGCGATTGCTGAGATTGAAGATGAATTACAAATCTTACTATTGCCGACTGATCCAAATGATGATCGTAATGCATTCTTAGAAATTCGTGCCGGTGCAGGTGGTGATGAAGCGGCTATTTTTGCTGGTGATTTATACCGCATGTACAGCCGTCATATTGAAAACAAAGGCTGGCGCGTTGAAATCATTACCATGAATGAATCTGAGCAAGGTGGCTTTAAAGAAGTTGTTGCTAAGATTTCTGGTGAAGGTATCTACGGTCAAATGAAATTTGAGTCAGGTGGTCATCGTGTACAACGTGTTCCTGAGACTGAATCTCAAGGTCGTGTTCATACATCTGCATGTACTGTTGTTGTTATGCCTGAAATTCCAGAAAGCGAAGCGATTAAGATTAATCCTGCTGATCTAAAAGTTGATACTTTCCGCGCATCTGGCGCTGGTGGTCAGCACGTTAATAAAACAGACTCTGCTATTCGTATTACCCATATACCAACTGGCACTGTAGTTGAGTGTCAAGATCAACGTTCACAACATAAAAACCGTGCACAAGCGATGTCTGTATTAGGTGCTCGTTTACAACAAGCAGAAGATGAAAAACGTCGCGTGGAAGAAGAGTCAACACGTCGCTCATTGGTAGCGAGTGGTGACCGAAGTGAGCGCATACGTACTTATAATTTTCCGCAAGGCCGTGTAAGCGATCATCGTATCAACTTAACACTGTATCGTTTGGCTGAAGTGATGCAAGGTGATTTGGATATGATCATTGAACCATTGTTGAACGAACAACAAGCTGATTTGCTGGCTGCATTATCGGAAGAAAATAGCTAGGTGAGCAACCCTACTATTGAGCAATTGCTTAAATCAAGTAGCGCGCAACTCGTTAATAGCGATAGCGCACTGCTTGATGTTCAAATCTTATTAGCGCACGTCTTAAATGTTTCTCGTAGCCATTTTTATACTTGGCCTGACAAAATCGTAGAATCACCAAACTTAAATCAATTTAATGATTTATTCGCTCGTCGAATTGGTGGTGAACCCATTGCTTACATTATTGGGCAGCAAGAGTTTTGGTCATTACCTTTTATGGTAAGTCCTGCAACGCTCATACCTCGCGCAGATACTGAGGTGTTAGTCGAGACAGTACTTAATAAGGTCGATTCTAGCGCCGCGAAGGGCATCGATTTAGGCACTGGCACAGGTGCTATTGCGTTGAGTTTGGCGCATGAAATGTCAAATTGGTCGATGTTGGCTGTTGATTATAGTCAAGAGGCTGTTGAGTTAGCATGTAAAAACTGCGCCAATCTTAACATCGATAACGCTGAGATAATTCAGTCTGACTGGTTGTCTAATGTTGACGATAGTTGGCTAGCGACGTGTGATTTCATTGTCTCTAATCCCCCTTATATTGATGAGCATGATCCGCATCTATCGCAGGGTGATGTGCGCTTTGAGCCAAGCTCTGCTTTGGTGGCTGCAAATGACGGCCTTCAGGATTATATCGATATTCTTAATTGCGTTAAACCATATTTAAAACAAAGCGGTTACGTGTTTTTTGAACATGGTTTTGAGCAAGCAAGTGCTCTACATCAGTTATTTACAGAACGTGGCTTTGCCAACATTAATACTGTGAAAGATTATGCTGGTAATGACCGTGTTACTTTCGGTCAATTTATTTAGATTAAATCTCGCGCTATCCTACATTTATAGCTATTCTTAATTAAACCTTATTAAGTGGAATAGCTATGGACGACTTTATCTTCGCTGAAGAGCAAGAAGATGACATCAACACTGATGACAGCTTGACTTGGAAATTATTAATAGTTGACGATGAAAAAGAAGTTCATGCCGTCACTAAGCTTGCATTACGAGATTTTGAATTCTTAGGTCGAAAAGTTGAATTCATCAGTGCCTATAGCGGCAGTGAAGCCAAAAAGATTATCGATGAAGACCCTGACATTGCCGTTATGTTGTTAGATGTGGTGATGGAAACCGATGATGCTGGTCTTAAAGTGGCGCGCTATGTGCGAGAAGAAGCTAAAAACCACATGGTAAGGATTGTGCTTCGTACTGGTCAGCCAGGGCAAGCACCAGAACGTGACGTGATTGTTACCTATGATATTAATGACTATAAATCTAAAACAGAATTAACCTCCCAACGCTTATTTACCACCATTGTCGCTTCACTGCGCTCGTATCGCGATCTCGTTTCTATTGAATCCAATCGTCTTGGTTTAGAACGTGTTATTACTGCATCGAGTGATCTGTTTTCAACCCATTCAATGAGTCCTTTTGTGCACGGGCTCTTAATGCAACTCAATGCCGTGTTTAATCATACACAAAATGCGTTTGAACTCAGTTCATTTGTCGCCGAGCTTCATGCTAACCAAATTTGTGAGCGTGAGTTAACAGTCGTTGCTGCGCAAGGAGAGTTTGCTGGTTCAGAAGGTGAATTGGTGGCAGATATTATCCCTAAGCCGCTTAAAGAGGTGTATGAAGAAGCGCAGCAAACCAACAAGTTGATTTTTGGTGAAGGCTACATTCTCTATTACAGCTCTGATCCTGATCAGCTTTCTACCTTGGTATTCATCTGCGGTATTCCCGATAATATTAATGCCCATGATAAGCACCTTATTGAATTGTTCTCACGCAATGTACAAATCGCCTACGACAATATTCTGCTTAGCCAAGAAATTGAAGATACTCAGCGAGAAATCGTATATCGACTTGGAAATGCCCTTGAAACTCGGTCTAAAGAAACAGGTCATCATTTGAAACGAGTAGCTCATTTCTCTGCACTGCTTGGACGTTTGGCTGGGCTCAGTGAGCAGGATGTTGTTACTTTACGCTTAGCCGCACCATTACATGACGTTGGAAAAATTGGCATTCCTGATGCAGTTTTAAATCATCCTGGTCCACTTGATAGTGAGCAATGGGAAGTCATGAAAACCCATGCACAAGTTGGCTATGACTTGTTGCATGATTCGCCGCGAAAAGTGCTAAAAACGGGAGCGATTATATCGCTAACTCATCATGAAAAATGGGACGGCAGCGGTTATCCTAACGGCTTGTCTGGAGAAGATATTCATATTTATGGCCGAATTGTTTCGTTAGTTGATGTGTTTGATGCTTTGTATCATAAACGCTGTTATAAACCCGCATTTGAAGCCGATTTTTGCACCCAATACATTACTGACAATAGCGGAACAGCGTTTGATCCAACCTTGGTTGATCTCTTTATGGTCAATATTGATAAGTTTATGGATATCCTTAAACGCTTTCCTGATAAATAGTGGTGTTTTTTTAGTCTGTTAAAGTGATAGATTCCGTCATTTATGAAATTGAGATTCGCATTATTAGTGAAAGTGCGTAAAATATTCTCAACTTTTAAATGCGGAACTTTTCAATGGAAAATTTATACCTGCCTATCAAACACCTTCACATGACATTAGTGGGGTTTAGTGTCTTATTTTTTGTTATCCGTGCTGCATTGATGTTTATGAACAAACCAATTCATGACAAAAAGTGGGCAAAGATGACATCACGTATCGCTGATACATTTCTATTGATTTCAGCCATAATGCTTTGCACCATCATTAGTCAATATCCGTTTGTTGAAAGCTGGTTAACTGAAAAAGTATTATGTCTGATTGCTTACATCATTCTTGCTTATGTTGCTTTATATCGTGCAAAAACAACGAAAACAAAAATATTAACAACGGTTGGCGCTGTTGGTTGGGTGTTAATTGCAGGTAAGATTGCAATCTTAAAACAGCCATTATTTTTAGGGTAAGTTGTGACGTTAACTAACGAATTACCTGATATTCACGATATTGATTTATTGGAATTGGTGCAATTTACTTCCCAACTGAGTGACAGCGAATCAGTGAGTGAAAGTGCCTATTTTCAACTCGATGAATTAATTCGACAAGTGCGAGATATTGCACGAGATGAATTATCATCAGAAGGACGCTGGCGTGCTTTTAAAGAGCTGTTTTACAAAGACTGGCAATTCACGATAAACGAAGATGATTATTTTTCGGTAGAAAGTAATAACTTATTTTACTTTCTTGAAACCCGTAATGGTAATAATGCACTCTCGTCGATTCTTGTATTTCACCTGCTTAATTTGTTGGAACTACAGCCTAAAATCATCGATTTCCCAGGGCCATTTGTCTTGCAAGTTGATGGTATTGGCGGCACTAAGATAGATCCATTGTCCGGTAAGGAAATGTCACATCGTTTACTTGAGGGACTAGTGCGCGGCCATTTAGGCGATCATATGCGCCTAACTGATGAACACTTAGAAATTGCCACACTAAAGGATATTAAGAAACGTTTTTTAGTGAGCTTAAAACAGGCATGTTTACTTGATGAAGAGTATGATGTGGCTTTACTACTTAGCGAATTATTGTTGACGTTATTACCCGATGATCCAAATATTATTATGGAACGTGGGTTTATTCTTCAACAACTTGATTACGCAACGGGCGCAATGGAAGATTTCTCTTATTTTATAGAGCAATGTCCTGAGCACCCAAACAGTGATGTGCTTAAAGTGCATATCGATAAATTAAAAGACCAAGCTGTTGTTAGGCATTAATGTCTAAAACGGCTCAACAATAATAAAAAGAGGTTAAATTAATGAATACTGCATTAATTACTAACGATGCTGTCGTACTAGGTGTGTTAGCCACTATTTTGGGCGGTGTGTTTTATGCGAACAATCATCCTGCTTTTAAGAAATTTTTTACTTATGTACCAGCACTGTTACTTTGTTACTTTTTACCGTCGTTGTTAAATACATTTGGTATCGTAGACGGTGATGCGTCCCAAATATATTATGTAGCATCACGTTATTTATTGCCTGCATGCTTAGTGTTGTTATTATTAAATTTAGATTTGAAAGCGATTGTTAATCTCGGCCCTAAAGCACTAATTATGTTCTTAACAGGTACCGTGGGTATTGTTATAGGCGGTCCTATTGCTTTGTTAGTGATGTCGACTGTTAGCCCTGAAATGATTGGTGTTGATGGACCAGATGCGGTTTGGCGTGGTATGACAACAGTTGCAGGTAGTTGGATTGGTGGTGGGGCCAATCAAGCTGCAATGAAAGAAGTTTATGAAGTTGGTGGAGATATTTTTTCTGCAATGGTTACTGTCGATATTATTGTTGCGAATGTATGGATGGCAGTACTGTTAATTTTGGCTGGTAATGCCAAGAAAATTGACGCTAGAACGGGGGCAGACACATCTGCTATTGACGCATTGCGTGAAAAAGCAGAAGCATTTAAAGCTCAAAATGATACAAACCCGACTGTTACAGATTTAATGATGTTAGTTGCCGTTGGTTTTGGATTTACTGCACTAGCGCACATATTTTCTGATACGGTAACGCCATACTTTGTTGAAAATTTCCCTGATTCAGCGCGTTTTAGTTTCCATAGCAAATTCTTTTGGATGATTGTGTCAGTTTCTATCATGGGCTTGATTCTTTCATTTACTCGTGCTCGAAAATTAGAATCTGTTGGTGCATCTAAAGTCGGCACGGCCTACCTATATATTTTAATTGCGTCTATTGGCCTTCATATGGACATTATGAAAATATTTGATGCGTTCAGCTTATTTGTTTTAGGCGGAATTTGGATGCTAGTACATGCTTCTTTAATGTTAGGTATGGCAAAATTAATTAAAGCGCCGTTGTTCTTTATGGCGGTTGGTTCACAAGCGAATGTTGGCGGCGCGGCTTCTGCGCCTGTAGTTGCATCAGCATTCCATCCAGCATTAGCTCCAGTAGGTGTATTACTCGCAGTGTTCGGATACTTACTCGGTACAATTATGGCGTGGGTTTGTGGCCAAATTTTACAAGTTATTGCAGTATAGAAGGTATTTATTATGGAACAAAAAACAATTACCGTTGGCAATGTAGAAGTAGCCAATGACAAGCCGTTTACTCTATTTGGTGGAATGAACGTTTTAGAGTCTCGTGACATGGCGATGCGCATTGCTGAAAAGTATGTGGAAGTTACTCAAAAGTTGGGTATTCCTTACGTGTTTAAAGCGTCATTTGATAAAGCTAATCGCTCGTCAATTAATTCATTCCGTGGTCCTGGTATGGAAGAAGGCCTGCGTATTTTTGAAGAGATTAAAAATACCTTTAACGTGCCATTGATTACTGATGTTCATGAACCGTATCAAGCAGCGCCTGTTGCTGAAATTGTTGATGTCATTCAGTTACCAGCGTTCTTATCACGTCAAACTGATTTAGTTGCAGCAATGGCTAAGACAGATGCTGTTATTAACATTAAGAAAGCACAGTTTTTAGCGCCCGAAGAAATGCGTCATATTTTGACTAAATTTAATGAAGCCGGTAATGACAAGTTGATGCTTTGTGAACGTGGTTCTTCATTTGGTTACAATAACCTAGTGGTTGATATGCTAGGTTTTGGCATTATGAAAGAAACAGGTTATCCGATAATCTTTGATGTGACTCATTCATTGCAACGCCCTGGCGGTCGCAGTGATAGTGCGGGTGGACGTCGTGCTCAAGTTACGCAACTTGGTTTAGCAGGCATGAGTCAAGGTATTGGTGGCTTGTTCTTAGAATCGCATCCAGATCCTGACAATGCCAAATGTGATGGTCCATGTGCGCTGCCATTAGATCGTTTAGAGGCGTTCTTATCGCAAATGAAAGCAATTGATGAAGTAACTAAATCGTTGCCAGAAATTGACACAGGTAGCTAATAGCTGACTTTTAAACACTAAAAAAGGCGCTATCAAACTTGATAGCGCCTTTTTTGTATTGCTGACCTAAGTTAATAAAGGAGAGAGCGTTATTAACTGAGGTTTAGCTGCTATTTATGGCTTGTTAATAATGATGCGCTGACCCGCTGTATTACGAATAACACTGCTATTGCCAACGTATAAGCGATAATCTGGTACAGTGACTGATGACTGTACTTTAATGCTCTTTACCAATTGAGACGCACTTAACTTCATTTCGTTATCCACCATTTTCGCAACATCGCTTTTTACAACAGTTGCAGAATCTTGTAGCTCACTTTTTAGTGTTGCATTTGCTGTTAAAGGCAATGCGATAGTGGCGAATACAAGGGCGAATTTAGTTAGGGCGTTCATGATGGTTCCTTTTGGTAATAGGTATAAATAAAAGTATTGTTTCGTTTTGTTGGTGATAATATAGCCAATCAAAGTTGCGCCAACAAACGATAAAATATAATATTTCACATTAGAAAAACTAATAAATAGAGAGGGCGCGGTGTCTAGAAGATTACCCCCATTAAATTCGTTAAAAGCTTTTGAAACTGCTGCTAGACATCTCAGTTTTACTAAGGCAGCCGAAGAACTTTTTGTGACGCAGGCCGCTGTTTCTCATCAAATTAAGGCACTGGAAGGGCATCTGTCGATTAAGTTATTCCGCCGAAAGAATCGAGCATTGTTATTAACAGAGGAAGGACAGTCGTATTTTCTTGATATTAAAGATACCTTCACTGCACTCTCTGATGCCACAGAAAAACTATTGTCTAAAACGGCAAGTGGTTCACTAACCGTCGCTTCACAGCCAAGTTTTGCAATTCAATGGCTAGTTCCAAGGTTAGCGCAGTTCAGCGAACAGCACCCAGAGATTGATGTGCGGATCAAAGCAATCGATCTTGATGAAGATTTTTTAGATGATGATGTTGATATTGCCATCTATTACGGACGTGGCAATTGGTCAGGCATACGTGCAGACAAATTACGTGATGAGTATCTGATACCAGTGTGTGCACCGTCACTACTTAATGGTAACAATCCATTAAATAAACCATCTGATTTGGATAATCATACGTTGCTCCACGATCACTCGCGTAAAGATTGGAAGCAATGGTGTCGCAATGCTGGCGCTAGTGAGGTAAATGTTAATCAAGGGCCAATCTTTAGTTTGTCGTCGCTGGTATTACAAGCAGCGATTTACGGGCAAGGCGTAGCGTTAGGCTACAGTGTATTCTCACGTCCAGATATTGAAGCTGGACGTTTAGTGTGTCCCTTTGATCAAGTACTACCAAGTAAAGAGGCTTATTATATTGTGTGTGAAGACAATCAAAGTGAGCTTGGGAAAATTAAAGCATTTCGCGAGTGGATGCTTAATTTATTTGCTCAAGAGCAAGATAATAGTCGTTTGCCGGGGAGAATGTAATGAGCGCGGTATATCGTTTGTTATGGCTGTTTATTGGGGTTAATGGCGCAACCTTTGTTGGCTTGAGCGCCTATGCAAGTCACGCCAGTTATTTTGTTGATAATCCACAACTTTTAGCGATCTTTGAAAGTGCTAGCAACCAGCATGCAATTCATCTTTTAGCGCTTTTGACACTAGTATTTATCAGTTTTTTAATTCGCAGTCGTTGGCTGTTGGTGAGTGCTGGATTTTTTACCCTCGGCATCGTGCTTTTTAGCTTTACCTTGTATCTATTTAGCTTTACAGGCGTTAAAATTGCCGGCTTTTTAACACCCATTGGTGGTGTTTGTTTTATGTTGGGATGGTTGTCGCTGATAGGCATTGCTTGGGGCGAAAAACAATCTACGGAGCGTTTAAATGAATAATGGGTTATTGCTTTATTGTCGTCGCGGATTCGAAAAGGAATGTGCGGGTGAAATAGATCAGTTGGCGAGTGCACAAGAAGTCTATGGATACTGTGTAGTTAAGGATAACTCTGGGTATGTAAATTACATTACTCCTGATTTGGCTCAGGCTGACAAGCTGGCTAAACATATTGCTTTTATGAAACTGGTGTTTGCCCGTCAAATGATTGTAGTGGTGGCCAAACTGTCTGATTTACCAAGCGATGATCGTGTCTCGGCAATTCTAGAGCATAGTGATGAGATGCCATTGTGTGGCGATATTCGCATAGAAACACCTGACACAAATGAAGCAAAAGAATTACTTGGTTTTTGTCGTAAATTTACCGTGCCTTTGCGCGGTGCATTGCGAAAAAATGGCACCTTAACGAAGAAAGAGCACAGCAAGAAGCCGGTATTGCACTTAATGATGTTAGATTCTGGAAATGGCTACCTAGGTTATTCTTATCCTGAAAACAGTTCACCCAACTTCATGGGGATCTCACGTCTTAAATTTCCAAGTGATGCACCCAGTCGCTCTACGTTAAAGTTAGAAGAAGCCATTCTTTTATTCTTACCTAAAGATACTATTGAACAACGTATGCATTCTGGGATGACAGGTGTTGATTTAGGCGCTTGCCCTGGCGGCTGGACCTATCAATTAGTTCGTCGAGGATTATTTGTTAGTGCTATTGATAATGGGCCGATGGCTCAATCATTAATGGATACAGGACAGGTAACACATTTTATGGAAGATGGTTTTAAATTTAAGCCTGAAAAGACCGTTGATTGGATGATTTGCGACATGGTTGAAAAGCCGATCATGGTGGCGGATTTAATGTCTGATTGGCTTATCAAAGATTGGTGCCGTGCGACTATTTTTAATTTAAAACTGCCGATGAAAAAGCGCTTCGTTGAGGTATATAAGTGTTTGGAATTAATTGAAAGCAAGTTGAAAAAAGCGGGAATGAGTTACAATTTGCAATGTAAGCATTTATACCATGACCGTGAAGAGGTTACCGTCTCTATTGAGCGATTGAACCGCTAAATTAGAGCCTGTAAATAATTTTATTCATTAAGCAACATTCTTTACAGGCTCTTCTTTAATATGAATGTTGTTTAATAATCATTTAGTTTTTTAAGGATTGCAGCCTAATATGCAATCAGGCTGTAATGATAAATACATAATGCGATTAAAGTTAATAAGCAATAAGTCAATTTTTTATTATTATGCTCAGTATCAATAGGCAATTTCCACATTCATTACTAATAGTATGTTAGTACCGTATCGTAAGTGCAAACGGTTTTAATGGATTGGTGAACGAGTCCACTGGCATCACTCCATGTGAACATTTGATCAATACAGCTTTTAACTTGGTGTTTTGTATATATTATATCTCGAACAAAATCGCTTTTTCCTAGGGTACCAGGATCTGTTATTAAAACTTTATTTTCTTCGTAATCTAGATCATAGATTAAGTGTTCTGAAATTGAAAGTTTCCCATTCTTAGTAATGACTTTTATCCAACCCATTATCTCCCCATTATTTGCTACAAATTCTATATACAAGGGACGGCTTAGATTTTTATTAACTGCTTTCAAACCACTAATTAATAGACTAAGTACGTTAGGTTTAGCATCTATATCCAGCTCAGAAAATACTTTTTTGACTACTTTATCGTGTGAACGAGAAAATGCACGTTCAAAAATTATACTGTCCGCAACGCCTCTTCTTGTTAAATATTGCTCAAATTCTCGTAAGCCACAGCTATATTTATTCGGACAGAGCCTATTCTTAATTGATATTTTGGTTTCTTCGACATCAAAATTTTTGATATTCTTTGCGACAACTCTTCCGTTTTCAATAACTTTTTCTACTTGAAATTTGTATTTAATAATTGTCGTAAAAGAATTCCCATCTTCATTAATCCCGGTTACTGTTTCTTCTATTCGCTTATTTTCTGTTTTTTTACAAAAACCACCTCGTTGTTCACAACGATCTAGGTTTGCAGAAAATAATGGGGTTGAAATGCAGAGGGTAAGTATTGCGAGGAGTATCTTTACAGTCATGTTAATATCCTTATTTTTTTAATATCCTTATTTTTTAATATCCTTATTTTTATAGTAGACTTTAGTGTGGTTGTCAAATTTGGATGATTGGTGAGAGAAGTTAATGCAGTATTTATTTTCAGCTGGCTATAAAAGATGAACGCACGAATTATTCAGTGCGTTCATTGCTGTTTTAAGAATTATGAATTAAATTATCAATTAGTCTTATAGACGATCTAACATAGCTTGAGTGAAGTCAGTTGTACCGTGCTCACCACCTAGATCGCGAGTTGTGCGATCAGCTGTTGCGATAACGTCTTTTAATGCTTCACGAATCTTCTCAGCTTTATCACTCATATCTAAATATTCTAACATTTGAATAGAGGCAAGGATTACTGATGTTGGGTTTGCTAGGTTCTTGCCAGCGATGTCTGGTGCACTACCGTGAACCGCTTCAAAGATCGCAGCATCTTCACCAATGTTTGCACCTGGAGCCATGCCTAGACCACCAACTAAACCGGCACATAGATCAGACAAAATGTCGCCGAACAGGTTAGTCGTTACGATCACGTCGAATTGCTCTGGATTCATAACAAGTTGCATACACGTGTTGTCTACAATCATTTCGCTTGATTCGATTTCTGGGTAACGTTCGCCAACTTCACGAGCAACGTCTAGGAATAAACCTGATGTTGATTTCAAGATGTTAGCCTTATGTACCGCAGTGACTTTTTTACGACCTTCTTTTCGAGCTAACTCGTATGCGAAAGTAACAATCTTTTCAGCGCCTTCACGGGTGATTACACTCATTGCTTCAGCTGACGAACCATCTTCGCTAACAACTTGACCAACGCCAGAGTACATACCTTGCGTGTTTTCACGAACGGTAATGATATCGATGTTTTCGTAGCGTGCTTGAGTGCCTTTGAAAGATAGTACTGGACGTAAATTAGCGTATAGGCCAAATTGCTTACGTAAACTAACGTTAATTGACGTAAAGCCAGCACCGATTGGCGTAGTTAAAGGACCTTTGAGTGTCACTTTATTTTTAGCAATCATGTCTAATGTTGTTTGAGGAAGAAGCTCATCAGTTTCTTCCAGTGCCGCTAAACCTGCTTTTGCGAACTCGTAATTAAAGTTACAACCAACTTTATCTAAAATTTGAAGTGCTGAATCGATGATGCTTGGGCCGATACCGTCGCCTGGAATTACTGTGATCGTTGTTTGTGTCATTGTTATATTCGCCTATTTATAGCGTTGCGCTGCATTTTCGGCGTGTCGAAATTAGTGCTTAAATTAGCTCAGTTTGCAGCGAACGGTTAAAAAAAATCGACATATTATAGCAAACATACGTTCGAAAATTTTCTAAAAGTTGTCACCAATTAGTATAAGTCTGTTACAGCTCACACATCGGTTGGCTAGTCAGAGTTTGACTGATTATTTTTTGCAACATATCAGTGTTTATTTTTAACTGACGTAAATTAGTGATGAGGCGATTATCTGCTAAAAGTTCACTTAGTGATAATTGATGATACACATGATGGGTGAGATACATCGCTAACTCCAAACCTACAATGAGTTCTCGTTCGGCGCCAGCATTCTGAGCTTGTGATGTATTACTGGCAGAAAGTGCATTAACAATGGAGGGTTGTGGCGCCCATATTTTAGCAAGTGCCATGCTGACCTTTTGCTGTTTCGCGCTATTGTTATGGCCTGCAAGGCTATAAGCATGATGAACATGACACTGAGTAATATCTAAAGTGCGTTTGCGAGCACCATTGATAATGGTGCGCTCTAAATAAAGCGGTGCTAAATTAAGTAAGATGAAAATAGCGAGTTGATGAGGCTGCACGTGCTGACATTGCTGGGCAATCCATTGACTTGTAGATACTGCAAAGTTTATTTTTTGGCGTAACGTTTTACCGTTGATAAAGGTAAATTGACTCAGTTGTGATTCGAGTGCCAAACGACTTAACAACGGCTTTGCTTGCGCATAACCCGCCATTTGTAACGCATGAAAACTACTATTGAACTGGCTACTTGGGTATTGCTGTTGTAGGTGCTTTATCAGTTGATCGCCAAGTACGGGTTGACGTGCAATTAATTCGCTAATGGTTTCTTGTTCCGGAATATGGGCACTAAGTTCGTTAAATAATAGCGTTAAGTCATCACTTGGCTTTAATCGTTGTGTTTGGTCGCTAATATCTTCTAAGGGCTGATCAATAAATTCATGTAAGCTTTGATTAATGATACGTTCTGAAATAGCACTAGGCGGGGCTAAATAGTGCTTAAGCGTGTCAATCTCATGTTGTTGTGTCGCTGACTCAAACTGCAAGTGGCCTTGTTCAATACTAAAGGCTTGGCAATGCAATTCGTTTGTATAATGAGATACCTGCGTAATTAATGCATGCTGAGTTTTATTGAGTTTGTAAATGAGACCCGGTAATGGTTTGTCTACTAAACTAATCAGCAGATTTAATAAATCGATATCATAATGTTGACGATGTTGTGATAGGTAGGATAACGCCTGTTTGGTGCGATAACCTGCGCGATTGATACGCGGAGAAGTTAAATCAATAAACTTAGCAATGAGGGACAACATCCGCATATTATCAGTGAGCTGGTGGTGCGTGATTTTTGTCGGAAAACCGCTTCCGTCAAGTAATTCGCGATGGCTAATGACATCGCTTAATGCGCTTTTTTCAATGACATGATACTTATTTAAAAACTGGCCACTGCTGATCGGGTGTTGCTGATATTGCTTAACCTGTTGCGGTGATAGTTTCTTTTGCTCAAAGAGCGACGCTGAGATCCCTGTTAACAATAGGCTGAGATTCATTGTTAACGCGCTACTAATAAATAGTTTTGCATGTTGACCGTGATAGTGCTGACGATGGCAAAACTTAGCGGCAATAATGCCTTGGCAAAAAGCATGATTAGTGTGGGGCAAAAAATGCTTTGGATAACAGAGCGCTTGCCCTAATACCAGATCACTATTCTCTTCGTTGAGGCTAAACAACCAGTCACTTAGTACTAAAATCTGTGCTTTCAATCGCTTCACGGCGCCTAATGTCAATTCTTGCGTCAATTGCTCAAAGGTAGCATTGAGTTGTGTTTGCTGTTCGAGGCACTTAGCGGTTAATAAAACTGGCTCTTTAGGCGCGTTCATGAGGAGGGTTTATCCGTCGTAGGAGCTATGTAGGCATAATTACGTAAGTTGATGCCCAATGCAATATCTTGTTTTAGTAAGACAAGTCGATAGCTGGTTTGGGCTTGTTCTTTAGCGGCGAGCAATTTATTGAGGAGTTTATTGTCGGGATCGCTGCAAGAAAAAGCCGTTTTTAAATCACCAAACTCTGACAAAATTGACAGTGCCGCTTTTGGGCCCATGCCACTAACTCCTGGGATTTTATTACCACTTTGGCCAACAATAGCCCAATAATCGAGTAACTGTTGTGGGCGCACGTTAAACTTACGATAAACTTGTTCATGATGAACCCATTGACCTGAGAAGTGATCCCAAATGTTGATTCCTTGTGGAATCAACTGCCAAAACCCACTATCTGTCGAGATGATTGTGCACTGGTTGTTATGCTGACTAATCTTGTGGGCCAAGGTTGCAATAATATCGTCAGCTTCATCATGGGCAGGTACTATCGACTGTACACCTATATTTTGCCAATGTTGGCGAATGCTTGGCAATAGAGAGTTTAAGTCTTCTGCCATTGGTTTACGGTCTGCTTTGTACTCAGGGTAAAATGTCTTACGCCAATGGTCACCATCACCGTCGAATACGGCAATGATATGACTAGGACGATGCCCTTTTATGAGTTTGCGAAGTGCTTGATTGGTTAAATCAATAAGCTGTTGGCTGTCAAGTTGCGCGGTTTTTGAAAAACCGCGCAATGCGCCGTCAATTCGCCTAATAAGATTTAGGGCATCAACGAGTACAACGTGAATAGGTGTTTTATTGCTCATCTTTAATTATTTGGTAGCACGGCTCGTAAGCGCTTCCTGGTAGTTTCATACGGCATTGGGTAACAAAGCTTTGTAATAAAATATCCATTTTATCCATTAATTCTACATCGCCTGATAGTTGATACAGGCCATGTTCTTTAATAGCTAAAATGCTTTCTTGTTTTACATTGCCCGCAACGATACCAGAAAACGCACAACGAAGGTTAGCGGCAAGTGATTGAATGTTATCTGTTGGGTGTAAACTCAGCAGGCTCATATTGTTGTGTGTCGGTTCAAATGGTTGTTGAAATGCGACAGGGATGTGCAAGCTCCAGTTGAAACGGTAAGAATCTTCCCGCTCTTTTCGATAAGCTCGGACATCTGCCATCCCTTGTTTCATTAGTTTTCCAACCTTGGCGGGATCATCGACGACTATCGTATATAAACTTTGTGCTTTAGGGCCTAGCGTCGTACCAATGAATTTATCAATTTGCTCAAAGTACGCCTTACTGTCTTTAGGTCCGGTGAGAATTAATGGAAATGGATAGTCTTTATTTTTTTCATCAAGCAAGATGCCAAGTAAGTATAACAACTCTTCTGCCGTGCCAGCGCCACCCGGAAAAATGACAATGCCATGACCAACACGAACAAAGGCTTCAAGGCGCTTTTCGATATCTGGCAAGATGACTAATTCATTAACAATTTGATTTGGTGGCTCTGCCGCAATAATCGATGGCTCTGTAAGACCAATATAACGTCTGTTCTCAACGCGTTGCTTGGCGTGGCCTATGGTGGCGCCTTTCATTGGGCCTTCCATCGCTCCGGGTCCACAACCTGTACATATATTAAGTTCACGTAGTCCGAGTTCGTAACCAACATCACGGGTGTATTGATATTCGATGGCATTAATTGAATGCCCACCCCAACACACGACAATATTGGGATCAATAGGATCGGTAATGAGTTTTGCGTTACGCAGCCCTCTAAAAACTCGGTTGGTGATGAAATGTCCTTCGTCATCAGTGCTGGCAACTTGATCAAGATAATGATCACTTAAGTAGACGATATCTCTTAATGTCGAAAAGAGGTGTTCTTGAATACCGACGATGATATTGCCATCAACAAAGGCATCTTGAGGTGGGTTAATAAGCGCTAATTGGGCGCCACGTTCTCGGATAACCACTTCAATGTCAAAGTCTTTATGCTTTTCCATCAAAGCATCGGCATCATCAGTTTCGATACCTGAACACAATACGGCTAAGGCACAACGCCTAAAGAGTTGATAATGAGTAGAATTAACGTTGTTTTGTAAGCGTGATGCTTCAATTTGAGAAAGTTGTTCTAAGCTGCCTCTTGGGCTGATTTTTACGATCATAGACACTCCTTGTAAATCTATTACCAATCAAAGATCAACACCCCCTAATCTCAGGTTAGTTGTTGATTGGCTTATCTTCAACTTAGCACTTATCACTTTGATTTTACAGTAAGCTCTAGGGTTTGTTGAACTTTTCGGTTCGAATTTTGTTCAATCTAAAAGGATTTTGGGCAAGGCATGAGGATTGATGCTGGGTTTACCCCAGTGAATGACGAATAACGCCGCACAAAATACTTTTAGGTGAATCCTACGGACAGCATTTGTTTGTTATTTCTACGGCGTTATCGCCTATTCGTGTATTGCTACATGGATGTAGCTCATTAGGATAATGCAGGAGCTATTATCGAGCCAGCTACACCACATAGGCTCTGCCTTGTAGAACCCCCAAACAAATTGCTGCAAAAATGAACTCAAAAGCCAACAAACCCTAGTAAATAATAACGCGGTCGCGCCCTTGGCGTTTTGCTTGATAGAGGGCTTTGTCTGCGCGATCAAAACTTACTTGGCGATCTGAATCACCCGCTTTGACCTTAGTGACGCCAATCGATAATGTAATTTGTACTTTCTTATCTTTAAACTTAAATGGAATTGATTTTATGCGCTCACGCAGGCGGTTAAGTACCGTATTAATAGCGTTTTGCGGCAGTTCTGGAATAAGTAAGACGAACTCTTCGCCGCCATAACGAGCAATAAACTCACTATCGCGAATGGAGTTGCTAAGTGCTCCCGCAATGACTTGCAATGTTTTGTCGCCAGCACTGTGTCCATAATTGTCATTGATAGATTTAAAATTATCAATATCCGCAACAGCAACCCATAATGCTTGACCAGATTGTTTAGCTGCCGAAAAGTTTGATTCAAATTTTTGTTCTAAGGCTTTTCGATTTGGCAGCTTGGTCAGAGAGTCTTGCATATTAATAAGCCGCTGCTCAACTAGTTGTGAATGATAAGTAGAAGCCTCTTGCTCTGTTTGTGCCAATTTTTTATTGAGTTTATCTATTTGTTTTTGTTGCAGCGTAAATAACTTGCTATCAATGTCTGTTTTATCAACTAAAGCATTCTGTAACAGCGTAATTTCATTGCCCAGTGCTTTGGCATCTGAATCACTAACCTTCATGCGCTTAGATAAGGCTTTTAGGTTACCAACATTATGCTGGCTAGCCTTGTCCCATTGCTGTTGCTGCTGTTGTCCTGCGCGGCCAATATCTTCGCTCTGTTGATTGATAACCTTTAACTCACTAATTTCACGATGAATGTCTTTAACAAAGTATTTCGAATGCTCTTTTTCGCTGAGCATGCTCTTTAATAAAAGGGCTATGACCTCTTCAACATTCCCAAGTAGTTGTTCGGTGGTTTCGACGGTAGATAGGGCACCCGCTAACTCGTTGAGCGCAGAGTGCAGTTGGTAATGAATATCAATAGTTTCATAAAGATGGGTTAGGTTGTCTTTATGGGTCAATATTAGCGTCCCTTGTTCCTCTTTTACACCATTGAGTTCATTGGTTAATTGAGCCGAGACTTGGGCATACAGTGTGATAAAGCGCTCTAGTTGATTCATCACTAATTGTAGCGAACTAGCTGTAATTTCAGGGATGTCTTTGGTGGAAACTGTATCTACTGAAATCAATTCTAATGCATCGATATGCTGCGTAAATTCTAACTGCTTTTGTTTGATAAACTGTGTTAGAGCGATTTTTAAATTATTTTGCGTGGCACTGTTAATAGTCGTTTTTTCTTCATTGAATAACAAACGCAAGATCTCTTCATCAAAATGAGGAGATTGTTTCATCAATGCTTGTAGTTGCGCTAAGAGATTATCGAGCATGTATTTGTCCGAGTCATTTTACTAATTACAGATCGTAGTATGGAATACTTTGCCAATCAATATCTTGATCTATTCCTGTCTCAACAGTCAACATGTGATTATTAACAAGTTGTAACCACTCTTTTCGTGTCGGACAGGTAAACATTGCTGTGCTACTGTTGTCTTTCTCTGTGAGGATTAACCAGTTGTTAATTGCTTCCCAAGACTGTTGTTGTTTAACCGCACTTAATGCTGTGAGAGATAGATTGACCATGTTTTTCGCTTGAATTAAGTTAACAGGCTTGTCCGTTGCTTTTTGTTTAATACAACCAAGCATAATCGTATTTTGAGTTGCCAGCTCTTGCAGCTCATCAGGAATTAATGATTGATAATGTTTGATGAGTAGCGCAAATCGCTGACCCACCTGTTGAGTGTCTGGTGGCGTCTTAGCAAAAACAAACGTATCTTCGCTGAGTTTATACAACGGTTGTTCGATAAACTGGCTTAGCTCGCGAATGAGATGGAGCCGAAATGCTTGTGCTCGGTCAACGTCCATAACATCCAACAAATGAGTCAAAATTGGCAGTTTTAATGCGAAAACATGAGTGTGTTGAATGAAATGTTTATTGACCGTTTTTAGCAATAACTGTTCATTATGTAGGTACATAACTTGTGTCGCTTTATCAATATCATTTTGCTGTCGCCATGTCGTAATTTGACGTTTGGTTCGAAGATAAATAATAAAACAAATAATGAGTAAGACGCTTAACACATAAAGCCATTGCGTCATGTTGTTTACGCTGCGCTTTTGTTGCGCTGAAATTAATTGCTGTTCATTAAGTAAGTTCTTGGTGTCATAAAGGTTTGCTTTAAGATCGGCGTTATCTGACACAAATGACGTATTCTTTTCATCAAGCTTTTTGGTTAGTTCTTCATTATTTTGCATTTGAATGGTCGAATAACGAGAAAAATACTGAGCAGCTTTTTCGTAATCTTTTAGTGCTAAATATGATTTGGCCAAATATTCGAGCGTTTGATGTTCTGCGTCAGTTTGCTTATGTTTAGTGGCAGCTGCCAGCGCTAATTCGCCATATTGAATTGTTGGCTGATACGACTGTTGAGAAAAATAAACTTCTGCCAGACGCAGGTGATTAGACATTAAGAAATAGCCATGGCCCATCGCTTTGAAATGCCTATTTGCTTCATGTAAGTATTCTAATGCTAATTTTATCTTTCCTTGTTCTTTATAAATTAGCCCAGAATTATGGGTTGCTAATGCAAGGTAATGATACCCTGTTTTCCCTTCCAGAATTTTAATCGCGTTAAGGTAATGCATTAACGCTGAATTTAAATCGCCAGACTCCTCATAGGCAATGGCAAGATTATTATAGGCAGAAGGTAAGTGCGTTAACTTGTCTGTTTGCGCTTCACGAAAACGTAATGACCGGGTAGCATAATCTATCGCTAAGTCATAGCGTTTGTTTTTTCGATAATAACGGGACAACTGATGAAGAATATCGGGACGGCGAGAGCTGTTGGTTGCCAATGCAATATCATAAGATTCAATAAGTTGTTGCTCTGCATTCGCGGGATCGTTTTTAGCAATATAATATTTTGCGAGTTCTAATGTTGGTGTTACTAAATAGCTTCTATCATCACTTTTCTTCGCCTGTGCTATCGCATTTTGAAGATATTCCTTTGCGTCATCAGGTTGTTTTAGAAACAAAAGCAGTGACCCTAAACGATAATTAGCGACCACTGATAGCGCTAAAAAGTCTTGATCTTTTTTAGATTCATTAGATTGGCTTAATCGGGTAATTGTTTGCTCGAATATCGCAACAGCGTCGTCAAATTGATCAAGTCCAATCGCTGTATTCATGCTATGTAGGAACCACGCGTTGGCAGCGACAATTGGCTTAGTATCGCTCGATAGTTTATTGATTAATAAGTCAATGTTCTGTTTGGCGAGTTCATATTGAGAGGTATGATAAAGATAACCAGAAGCGACTATTAAATTATGGACGCTAGCATTCTCAATATCCTGTTGATGTTGATTAAACCATTGCTCTTTTTGTGATTTATCCATCGAACGATATTTTTTAACTTCTGGTAATTGTTCGGCAAAGAGTAATCGATGAGTTACTGCATCAGTAGCGGCAACGGAAATCGAATAACTTAGCAATAAAATAGATAGGATACTTTTGGACAAAAACTGTAATGATTTCAAACTCATTTAGTTACTTCACTCAATTTAAAATTACACTGTAATCAGCGCGGAATAATACCTTGTTACTTTTACAGCGCCATCTAGGCATTTCAAAGTAGCGGCTGGATATATTATACTCTTCGCTGCTTTATTCCTATCACAACAAAGATAATAAAATGATTAAAAAATTAGCCCTGAGTAGTTTGATGCTAGCTTGCTTTAGTGCAAATGCTACTGTTGATTACAATATCGATTTAACTAAGCCAGAGCATCATGTTGGCAAAGTAACTATGACCCTGCCAGCAGGTAGTAATTCACCAAGTGTTATGATGCCGGCATGGCGCACTGGTAAGTATAAAATTTTAGATTTGGCCAACGGTGTTCGCCATTTTAAAGCGACTGATGCCAAAGGTAACGAGTTATCATTCGAGCATACAGACAAAGCAACTTGGGTGATTAATAATCCGAGTCAAGATGAAATTACCGTAAGCTACACCGTTTACGCGAATGATTTAGGCACTCGTACTCGTCATATTGATGATAGCCATGCTTATTTGGATGCAACGGGGATTTTTATGTACGATCCTGCTCGTCGCCAAGAAGATATTAGAGTGACTTTAGATGTGCCTGAAACATGGAAAACTTATGCGGGTATGACACGTGCCGGTGAGCATCAGTTTGTTGCTGATAACTACGACATTTTAGTCGATTCTCCAATTGAAACAGGTATCAGTGAAGTCTTCGATTTTAAAGAAGATGGCAAAGATTACCAATTAGTGATTTGGGGTGAAGGTAACTACGACGCACCTGCAATGGCTAAAGATTTACAAAAAATGGTTAAATCGAGCCAAAATATTTGGCAGGGTTACCCATTTGATAACTATGTATTTATGGTACATGCGACAACCGATGCTCGCGGAGCCACTGAGCATTTGAATTCAACGGTTATTCAACGTAAACGTTTCACTTTTGCGCCTCGCAAACAGTATTTAAGTTTCTTGAATACAGCTGCGCATGAGTTTGTTCATACGTGGAATGTTAAAGCGTATCGCCCACAAGGTGTTGCTGAATATAATTATCAACGTGAAAACTATACTGATTTGTTGTGGGTATCTGAAGGCTCAACCAGTTATTTCCAAGAGCATTTACTACAGCAATCTGATTTGATGTCGCAAAAAGAGTTCTTTAGCGCATTATCTCGCCGCATCGATGGTCATTTAAAGAAACCTGGTCGTAAAGTACAGTCAGTTGCCCAGTCTAGTCATGAAAGCTGGATTGCACTCCCGGGTGATTTTGCTTACAACAACAGTGTAAATATTTACTCTGAAGGTTACATGGCGTCATTAGCCATGGACTTCCAGTTACTGTCAGATTCTGATCTAAAAGCAGGCTACAGTGAACTCCACGGTGAGTTATTTAAACGCCACCGTCTACCTAAACCTTTTAATTCTCGTGACATGAAAACTATTGCTCAAGACTTAACGGGTAAAAGTTACGAAAACTGGTGGCAAGAAAACGTTGAGTCACCAATTAAAATCGACTTTGACGCGCTGCTAGCAAAAGCTGGTTTAGAGTTTGTGTACCCTAAGAAAACCAAAGAGATTTCTACGACAGGTTTTTCAAGCTATGACAAAAATGGTTTATTAACATTATCTCGTGTATTTGCTGATTCAGCAGCTTGGAAGGCTGGATTAACAACTGGTGACCAAATCGTAGCGATTAATGGCTTGAAAGTGACGCAAGGCAGTTTAAAAACTCGTTTAGCACAATACAAAATAGGTGACGAAGTAACAGTTACGTTATTTAGACGTGATCGATTGGAAGAAAAAACGCTGACGTTAACGGCTAAAAAAGATAAAAAGCCAATGATCCGCGTTGTTGAGAGCCCAACTCATAAGCAAAAAGCATTTTATAAAGCTTGGCGCGGTGTTGAGTTAGAAGTTCCTAAGAAGAAATAAACTTCTTACTTCGCATAAAAAAAGCGGTTGAAGAAATTCAACCGCTTTTTTATGTTCAGGATGAACGGTCTGACTTTATGCTCCTGCAAAGTCAAAGTACCTGCATCCATGCAGGCAATGCCGTGTTGCCATGGCAGAAAATTGTTCCAGACATTTTCTTAGTACCTACATCCTTGTAGGCAATGGCAATGGCAAAGAACGGCGATGTGGAAATAATGCTTACTCGCTAATGGTTTGCTCTTCACCGCCTAATACATCAAGTAGGGCAGGAATGAATTGCTCAAACTCACCGGTCATGATTGCAAAGTCTGCATCAAAACAAGCCGCTTTATCGTCTTTATCTTGATCTTCCTTTTGCTCCATTACCACATCAGTGAACTTAACGCGTTTAACGGTCAAATCCTCATTAAGTACGAAGGTCAATGATTCAGCATATTGCATTGCAACTTTCACAGCAAACATGCCGTTTTCGATGTGTGCTTTTAATTCATTACAAATTAAATCTTGGTTTTTACAGCGAATGATTGGGCCGCCGTCTAGCGGGCTTTTCAATTCAGCTTCTTCGAGTAATTCAAATGGATGCGTCGGCGTTTCATTTTGCAACCAGTCAGTCATTGTTTGTTCTACTGCAGCCTTACTTTGAACGGGAAGAACAGCTAGAGAACCAATTGATTTTCGTAACAACGCTAGTAAATCTTCGGCTTTGTTATGACTTGACGCATCAACAATAATCAAACCCATTTTAGGTGAAATATAAGCACGGGTGGTGCCCAAACGGGAGAATGCACGAGGTAGCAACTGGTGCTCAATTTCTTCTTTTAGCGCGTCTTTTTCTTTTTTCTTTACTGGGCGCGCAGTATCAGCTTCGATTTGCTCAATTTTTTCATCTAGCGCTTCTTTGACGACAGATGCTGGCAGCATTTTATCTTCTTTTTTGGCGCACAAAAGGATATTGCCGTCAGTCACGTGTAGTAATGATTCGCCGTGTTTTCCCATAGGCTTTGACCAACCATACTTACTCTTTTCTTGGCTCGTACAAGGACGATAAGCAAACTCTTCAAGGCGAGTTTCTAATTCGTCAGCGGATAAATCAATTGGGTTAGATAAACGATAAACAATTAGGTTCTTAAACCACATAACAAGTCACTTTCTTAATGAGATAATGGCTGCGAGTGTATGTAAAACATCGCCGCCGCGCAACAGCAAAGGGTTAGATTTCTTGCTTGATAGGGAAGTTAATTGTGTATTCAAGCCCTTCGCCAGGAGCACTTTGAGCTGTAATTTCACCACTAAAAGATTGGGTGACAATGTTATATAAAATGTGAGTGCCTAAACCACTGCCACCTTGGCCACGTTTGGTGGTAAAAAATGGTTCAAATAACATCACAAGATTTTCTTCACTAATGCCATTACCGTTATCTTTATAGCTAATGTAAACCGTTTTTTCGTCAGTTTTAAAGGTAAATGTCATAACGCCTTGGTCAATTCCATCAAAGGCGTGAACAATGGAATTGAGAATAAGGTTTGTGAACATTTGTGACAACGCACCCGCTCGGCAATGTAATACAATATCTTCATCGCCATAGACTTCGACTTTGTGTTCTGTCCGTTTCAGTTTCGGTTGTAATGACGTAATAACTTCATTGAGATAAGAGATTAGATTGACGTCGCGAATCGCTTCACTGGTTTGATCAACTGCAATATCTTTAAAACTTTGAATTAGCTGAGATGCTTTATTTAAATTGGAGGTGAGTAATTCACAGCTATGATTGGCATCACTGATAAATGTTTGCATCTTGGTTTGGGTCAGTGTTTTGCCATTGATTTCTTTAGATAGCTGTTCGACACATTCGGACAGGTAGGTCACTGCGGTGACGCCGATACCCACAGGTGTATTGATTTCGTGAGATATCCCCGCCACTAAACTACCCAATGACGCCATTTTTTCAGATTGAACGAGTTGATTCTGAGTTTGGGTTAACTGAGCGAGTGAATGCCTTAGCTCTCGCTCACTTTCAACTAACTCTTCTTTTTGCAGTGCCAGCTCTTGATTTGCCTGACTAAGCGTTGAGGTTTTTTTGGTAACTTCTTGCTCTAGGTCGAGATTCTGTTTATCTAGTCGTATGTTAGCGTCGACTAATTCACTTTGAGCTAATTCCAAGTTGTCTTTATATTCAATGAGTTTATTGATAAGTAAATTAAAGGAATCGGTGAGGACGCTAAGTTCATCATTTTGTCCACTAGGTGGATCGAGCTTTGACTGACTTAGATTAGACAGGCTTATTTGGCTAATACCATAACTAAGCATTTCAAGTGGTGTCGTTAGTAGATTATGAAATAGTCGCTTAATGACATAACTAATCAAGAAGATACTAAACAATGCTCCTATCATCGGAAACATGGTTTGTACTATGACAGCAGAATAGATGTTTGAAATATTAGACAGAATAATAATATTGCCAACGTTATGCCCTTTATTACCAGCTTGTCCATCTGTCACTATATAATCGAGGCTACCATTGAAACCAAAATACTCATGGAATTCGACGGATTCGTTTTGTTTAAAGGATTTGTAATTGTCGATTGCATAATTAGTGTCTAAACCACTGCGATAGCGCACCGTGTCGTATTCATCAATGACTAACACGGCTTGTACTAGCTTCATATCAGAAAGGCCTTTACCGATAGCGTCAATCTGTCGATCATTTAATTCCCAAATTGCTTGGCTGAGGCTATCGTCAATCGTGTGCTTAAGTTGTGTTAACTCGGCGCTGATTTCTTTTTTAACAGACATATAACTAAACAGTACTTGAACGGCCATGACTGTCATCGTTAATAAGACATAGGCTAACAACACTTTGTTTAATAGCTGTTTTGATATACTGACTACGGCCATTAACACACCTTAGTTATCTACATTTGCATCTAATTGTTAGCATCGTAGTAGTTATTGAGAATTCTAAACGTTAATACAATTCAGACATTGGACTGATCTATTATTGAACATATACGAAAATGTCTGCAATGTGCAAACGTCTTTCATGTAAAATTAAGAAAAAATAATGATTAATTTAAAAAATAGTAGATAGTCATTAAGATAGCAATTAATCGCTAAATAAAAGAGAGCAATATGCGAATTATTCACACCTCAGATTGGCATTTAGGGCATCACCTATTTGGTTTATCTCGAGAGTTCGAGCAGCAACAGTTTCTAGATTATCTATTTTTACAGCTTCAGCAGACAAAAGCTGACGCCTTAATTGTCGCAGGCGATCTATTTGATACCGCCAATCCGCCAGCATGGGCTTGGCGTTTACTGTACCAATTTTTAGCAAAAGTGAAGCAACAATTACCACAACTCGACTTAGTGTTAGTGGCTGGCAATCATGATTCGCCAAGTAAACTAGATGCACCGGATCATCTACTTAAAGCATTTGATATTCATTTGGTGGGAGGATTACCGAGATTGCCCGATAATTCTCTCGATTTTGACAAATTGATTATTCCATTAACTAACAGCGACGGTGATATAGCAGCTCGCGTTGCTGCGGTGCCATTTTTACGTCCCGGCGATTTAGACTTGGCGAGCATTGAAGAGTGTGATGACAAGCTTATTGCTGGTGTGGAACGTGTCTATCAGCAAATTGCTGATGAATTATATGCTCGCAACGAGCCTGAGCATGCCAGCATTGCAGTTGCTCACGCTTATTTAGTCTCGAGCACTATCAGTGAAATGTCTGAGCGACGGATTTTAGGTGGTAATCAACACGCCTTGCCACTTGAAATTTTTGCGAATAATTATGACTACACTGCACTCGGTCACTTGCACAAGCCTCAACAATTGGGTGGCTTGTCAGTGCATTATAGCGGCTCACCAATACCGTTATCGCTGGCTGAAAGAGATTATAAGCATCAAATTAAGCTGGTGGAGTTTACCGGGAAAAACCTCAAACAAGTTTCAAGTATCTTAGTGCCACGCAGTGTCGATATGCTGTGTGTGCCTAAAGATGCGCAGCCTCTTGATACAGTATTGGCGTTATTTCAAGGGCTACCAGAAGAAGCAATAGAACCCCATCTTCAGCCGCTTCTTGAAGTTAAGGTATTGCTGGATGAGCCACAAGCCATGTTACGAGATAAGATCAATCAAGCCCTTGAAGGAAAAGCAGTAAGGCTGGTAAAGATTACCACGCAATACAAAGAAAAAAACAACGTGCCATTGGCGTTTGAAGGCAAAAAACTTGATCAGTTGCAGCCAGAGCAAGTTTTCTCTTTAAAGTACTTGCAACAATATGGTGAAAAACCTCCTCAGCCTTATGTCGATGCTTTTGCCCGCTTATTAAGTGATACCCATTTAGCTGAGCCTACTACTGACTAAACATGCGAAGAATTAAATAAAACCGATGAAAATTATTTCCCTTGAAGGTGAAAACCTTGCCAGTTTAGCGGCGCCATTTCATATCAACTTTGCCAAAGGTATCTTAGCTGACGCTGGGCTATTTGCTATTAGTGGTAACACTGGTGCAGGTAAGAGTACGTTGCTAGACGCTATCTGTTTAGCATTGTTTGATGCGATGCCTCGCTTTTCAAATAGTCGCCGCGGTGCGGCTATTGGTCACGCGCAAAGTGAAGAAAGTGAGCGTGTAAAAAGTAATGATGTGCGCCATATTCTGACCCGTGGAGCCGCAAATGGTTTTGCGCAAGTAGAGTTTGCCCTTGATAACGGACAACATTATCAAGCTAAATGGAGTGTAAAGCGCGCTAGAAACTCAGCTCAAGGTCGTCTTCAAGCACAAGAAATGCAATTGGTTGACTGCAAAGACAATCAAGTACTAGCCACTAAGAAAACAGAAGTTTTAGCATTAATTGAGTCATTAATTGGTCTTAATTATGAGCAATTTAAACGTTCTGTTTTACTCGCTCAAGGGGATTTTGCTGCGTTTTTGAAGGCCCCTGCCAAAGAGCGTTCTGAATTATTAGAACGAATTACAGGCACCCAACTCTACTCTCAAATATCTAAACAAGCATTCGCTCAAGCAAAAGAACAAGAACAAAGTCTATTATTGCTTGAGTCGAAACTTGGTGAAGTTAAATTGCTTTCAACAGAGCAGCAACAAGCGCTAGTTGAGCAATTGACGGCATTAAATGATCAAGTAGCTGATGTAGAGAGACAAAAGAAGTCATTGCAATGGTTAGGCGATAAATTAACGGCCAAAACGCAAGTCCAAAATAACTTGGTGGAAGATGAAGAGCGGTTATCTCAAGCGCTACAGGCGATAAAGCAACAAGACAGCATTAATCAAATTCTAGATAAAATAGAGCAGGCCCAAGATGCGCGAGTGGTATTTGCACAGCAGGCGAAATACAAGAAAGAACTAACAGACCAGCAGCAAGCAGTTGAAGAACTCTCAAAACAACATCAAGCAGCACTGGCTCAGCATCAGAATACTGCTCATCAATCAGGTCGTCTTGCTCAATTAGAGCTACAAGCACAACAACAACTTACTGATAAACTGCCTGATATTGAATTAGCCATCACCAAAGAGGCAGCGATTGCATCTCAGGTATCGCAATATGATAGTTTATTGCAGCAAATTAACACCCTAGAGCTTCATTGTGATGAAAATGCTAATAAGCTTGGTGCATTCAAAAAACAGTTAAAATCAACGTCTACAGAGCATGAAAAGGTTCAGCACTTTCTAAGTGAACATCAAGCGCTTGCGCCGCTAGTGACTCAAATTGGTGTAGTCGAACAGCATATTCAAGAATATAGCTTAAGTGTTAATCATGTCAGCACCTTAGACGCTAAGTTAGTAACAAATAAAGAGCAATTGTCGCTATATAAAAGTCAATTGGAGCAACTAAAACAGCGAATAGAAGTTGAACACCAACAAGCGGGAAGCATGCAGCGAGATGTTGAACAGCTGTTGAATATGCAGCAAGCTTCAAGTGGTGAGCTGCTTGAGCAGCAACTTAATCAGCTTCAAGACAGTTATAATGCGTTACTCAATGAACAACAGCTCATCGTGCAAGGGTTGCAATATCAATCGATGATTGGTCAAAAAGATCAACAGCAGCAAGAATTAGCGCAAGAGCTTGATCAGCTACGACAAAGCTACCGTCAGAATAAAAATCAATTAGATCAGCAATTACCACTACGTGATGAGGCATTAAAGGCACTAAATACGGCTAAACAAGTCATGTCATTAAGTGAGCATCGAGATACGTTAATCGATGGTGAACCGTGTGCGCTTTGTGGCAGTCTAGAGCATCCATATAGCGAAAAACAAAGTGTTGGCAATGAAATGATCAACCAATTAGCCACTCGCTTTGACCAGTTGGAGCAACAGGCTCATCAATACCAAGAACAACTGACAAAATTTGATGCAATTGGTAAGCAAAAAGCAGAACATGTTCAACAGCTAACACGAGAAACAAACGAACTTAATCAATTGATAAAGCAGCTGGCTATCAAAGAAGTCAGTATTGAGCGACAAGGTAAAGTTGAACACGAAGTTGCAAACTTGTTTAACGCAATTGAGCAATTAAAATCTCAGATAAAACACGCCCAGCAAGTCACTAACGATTTAAACCAAAGCCAACAAGCGCTGGAAAAAGCAAAGCATCAAGTCAAAACCACGCAACAAGAGATCGCCAATGCTGAGCAGCAAATAACGGCACTAGAAAGTGACTCTATATTAGTGGCGCAGTCCATTGAACAATATAAGCAGCAACAAGCAGAGCGAATTTCAGCACTGCAAGCGTTATACAATTTGGTTAATTGGCGCCATATACTCGAGGTGGACATTGAACTGGCGGCATTTAAACGAGAATTAGCAACAAACATTGAGCAATTTGTTAATGGACAAGAGTCACAATTATCATTGGCAAACCAAATTACTCACATCAATCAACAGATTATTGCTTTTGACGAACAAGCCAGTCAACTTGAGCAACAAAAGCAGCCACTCGTTAAACAGTATCAATATGTTAGCCAGTCAATTGAGCAAGAAAAACAAACGTTACTCACACTCACCCAAGGGCGTTCACCGCAAGCAATGCGTAACGAGCTTGAAACGAAAGTAAAAGAGCTAGCCACTGCTCACCAAAATGCCAATTCGACGCTAGCTCAGCAACATAGTCATTGCTTAGTTATTGAGAGTCAGCTGAGTCAAGTGAATGAGCGATTGATGAGTATAACCACAGAAAATCAGTCATTAGCCAATGAGTGGCAACAGTGGCAGCAAACACTCAACATGAGTGAGCAAGACTTAATTGAATTACTATCCTATGAGCAAGATTGGGTCATTGAACAACGCCAACATCAAGCTCAATTGCTTCAAAATAGCCACCAAAGTCAAGCGGTTGTTGAGCAACTTCAACAGCAATTAATACAACTAGAGGCTGTATTAAATGAGAAAGCTGCCGTGATTAGTCAAATGTTTCCATCATTGGCACCAAATCCATTAATTTGTTCGCAAGAGCAAAGAAATATGACAGAAAATTCGGTTGACGCGACTCTGTCACAATTGGCTCAGCAGCAGTTTGAAGTAAGAGCAAGTTTAGAGCAACACAATCAGGCAATGGTGCGTTTTGGCGAGTTAAATCAAGATATCGAACAGCAACAACAAGAAAATCAATTGTGGCAAAACATGAAGGAATTGATCGGCAGTGCTGACGGCGCCAAGTTTAGAACGTTTGCGCAGAGCCTTACATTAGAGCAGATGTTACTAGGTGCCAATCATCATTTAATTGAACTTGCTCCGCGCTATAGTCTCGAGCGTGTACCAGGCGCAGAGCTTGATTTACAGATGATTGACAAAGACATGGGAGATGAAGTTCGCTCAATTGACAGCTTGTCTGGCGGTGAAACATTCTTAGTGAGTTTAGCACTCGCATTGGGGCTAGGATCATTGACTAGCCTGCAAACTACAATTCGCTCTTTGTTTATAGATGAAGGTTTTGGTACCTTAGATCCCGATACTCTCGAAGTTGCCCTAAGTTGCCTTGATTCATTGCAGGCAAGTGGTCGCCAAATTGGCATCATTTCACATGTACAAGGATTGGTTGAAAGAGTGGGAACTCGGATACAAGTAACCTCAAATGGCAGTGGTCATTCCGACGTTAAGTTACTAATTCGATAAAAAAGGTGACCTTTGTCATAGTTCTGTAATAATACGCAGGCAGACTACAGCACCATTGAAGGTTAACGTAGCATTTTACTAATTTTTAGGACGGATAATGAATACATTTACAAAAACAGCGGTTGCAATTGCAACAAGCTTAATCCTTGCTAACACTGCAGTTGCTGGCGAGAAAGTGAAAGTATACGGTAAAGTTAACGCCACATTACAAAGCGATGACACCGGTGAACGTGAAACAGATATTAAATCTAACGCATCTCGTTTTGGTGTTAAAGGTGGCGTTAAATTAGATGGCAACCTTTCAGCAATTTATCAAGTTGAGTGGCAAGTAAATATCGCTGATGATGGCGAAGACAATATTAAAGCGCGTAGCCAGTGGGTTGGCCTAAAAGGCGATTTTGGTACCGTGATGCTTGGTCGTAATGATACGGCGATGAAAAAATCTCAGGGTAAAGTTGATTTATTTAACGATTACAACGCAGATATCAAAAACTTATTCAGTGGTGACAACCGCTTAGACGACACCCTAACGTATATTTCGCCAAAGAAAAATGGTTTCTCTGTTCGTGCCACGTTCATTGCTGAAAGTGGTTACAAATCAGAAGGTGAAAATGGTACTAGTATTTCATTGATGTACGGTGACGCCAAACTGAAAAAATCTAAATTTTATGCAGCGGTAGCATTCGATTCTAAAGTAGCTGGTAGTGATACAACACGCGTTACTATGCAGGGTAAATTGGGCGATCTAAAATTGGGCGCGATTTACAATGAGTCTGAATACACAGACGGTACATCAGATGGTGACGGTTTCTTAGTAAGCGCAGCTTATCCAGTAGGTAAAGCAACACTTAAAGCACAATATCAAGACAGTGATGACAAAAAATCTGGTGATGTTGTGTCAGTAGGTGTTGATTACAAACTTGCTAAAAACGTTAAATTAACAGGTTTTTACACTGACTTTTCTTTTGATGACGGTAAAGAAAAAAGCCACCTAGCCGTTGGCATGGAATACAAATTCTAAGTCGTATTTGATTTAAAAAGCCGCAATAGCGGCTTTTTTTATACCTAAAATAAGCTGAGAATTAATACCTAACGAAATGTAGAAATTAAAAATATAACGAGCGGTAATTGCGTGATAAATTAGTCGCTATTATTAGTGACATAATTGAACTTTCTCATGAGTTAGTCATATTTGTGTCACATTAGTTATTAATAATAGACGTTATCAAATAACACTATAGGTTTAGATAATATGAGTGCAAGGATACTCGTTGTTGAAGATGAAGCAGCTATTCGAGAAATGCTGTGTTTCGTTTTAGAACAGCAGGGCTTCGATGTTGTTGAAGCGCATGATTACACGTCGGCAGTTGATTGTTTAGTTGAGCCGGTACCCGATCTAATATTACTTGATTGGATGTTTCCAGGCGGCAACGGCATTAGCCTCGCAAAAGAAATTAAGCGCCACGAACTAACCAAAGAAGTGCCTATTATTATGCTAACGGCACGTGGTGAAGAAGAAGACAAAATTCGCGGTTTGGAAGTCGGTGCAGATGACTATATTACTAAACCATTCTCGCCTAAAGAATTGATTGCGCGAATTAAAGCGGTATTGCGCCGTGCAATGCCAACAGCGTTAGAAGAGCTAATTGATGTGAAAGGGTTGGTGTTAGATCCTGTTAGCCATCGCGTTAGTCTTAATGAACAGCCAGTGCCCATTGGTCCGACTGAGTTTAAGCTGCTCCACTTTTTCATGACTCACAGTGAACGTGTCTATAGTCGTGAACAGTTACTGGATCATGTTTGGGGCACAAACGTCTATGTTGAAGATAGAACTGTTGATGTTCATATCAGACGACTACGCAAAGCGATTGGCGGGCACGGGCATGAAAACTTTGTGCAAACCGTGCGCGGTGCAGGCTATCGCTTCTCAACACGAGTTTAATTGATGCTTGATAACCAGCTATTTAATAAGATTGCCGCTAAACTTAGCGGCTTTTATCTTTGCCTTCTCATCATTGGATTAATGACCTCAGAACTTTTTATCGTTCTGTTTGTTGGTACTTTTCTTCTATTTATTTTTAATCTGAAACAGTTCCACAAATTGGTGCTGTGGGTATGGCAATCGCCGCAAAAGAAACATCAAGGAAGTAGTTCAAGCTGGGATAATGTGTACTATGGCGTTGACAATATTCAGCGTGGAAATCGTCGTCGCCGCCGTCAACTCGTTAATAATTTGGGCGAATTTCGACAAGGTGCCGATGCATTGCCTGATGGCGTTGTCATGTATAACGAAGAAAACAATATTCTGTGGTGTAACAGCCAAGCGCGTGCTTTGTTAGGTTTAAAATGGCCGACGGATCAAGGGCAGCGTCTTGATAACCTTATTCGTTATCCACAGTTTTCTGAATATCTTGCCGCTCGCGAATATAACCAAGCATTGCTAATTCAATCGCCAGCCGATGAAGACATCTTGTTAGAAAATCGCATTATTTCTTACGGCGAAAATCAATATCTATTAGTGTCCCGTGATGTGACACGTTTGAATCAGCTTGAAGAGATGCGCAGAGAATTTGTAGCCAACGTCTCTCACGAATTAAAGACGCCATTGACAGTACTTCAAGGCTACCTTGAGTTAATTGATGATGTCGATGGCGGTAGTCGCAGTAGTAACAAAGCTGTTCGCGCTATGCGTATGCAAACATCGCGCATGCAGTCGATGGTTGAGCAATTGCTTGCGCTTTCAAAACTAGAGTTTTCATCCATTGCTTCAAAGCACACCAAAGTGAACATGCAAGAGCAAATGGACATGTTGGAGTCTGATGCGATGAGCCTGATTGGCGAGCGCGACATGACCGTGCATTTTGATGTTGAACAGAATCTGGATGTATATGGCGACGAAACTCAAATTTACAGCGCATGCGCCAACTTAGTGACTAATGCAATTCGTTACTGCCCGGATGGTAGTTCAATTTGGGTCACTTGGCATCATCACCCTCATGGCGCGCAGTTTATGGTACGTGATAATGGACCAGGGATAGCTCCAATTCACCTTAACCGTTTAACAGAACGTTTCTATCGCATTGAACAATCACGCTCAAGCGAGAGCGGTGGCACCGGACTTGGACTGGCCATTGTTAAACATGTTCTTAAAAATCATCAATCTAGTTTAAAAATTAAAAGTACGCTTGGCAAAGGATGTCGCTTTAGTTTTGTGATCGATAATGATCGTATTGTTTCGTTTATTAACAAAAATGGTCAATTAAATGAATCGTCACAAAAGCTTAATAATTAAGTCACCTAACTGTCACTTAATTAATGCAACATAAGCCTCGTTTACAACTTAATGACACAATAGTTCTTATAAAAGAACGTTATCGGAGTAACAAATGAAATTATTAAAACTAGCGCGCAATATCGGTCTAACCCTATTAACCTCTGGTTTAGTGGTATCGGCAAACGCGTCAACAATTGACAAAAAATTACCGGACTACGTTAAAACTCAAGGTGTTTCAGGCAACATGTCTTCGGTAGGTTCTGACACATTAGCGAATATGATGACATTCTGGGCTGAAGAATTTAAGCGTAACTACCCAAATGTAAACATTCAAATTCAAGCGGCTGGTTCTTCTACTGCGCCACCGGCATTAACTGAAGGTACGTCTCAATTCGGTCCAATGAGCCGTAAAATGAAAGCGCGTGAAATTGAAGCATTCGAAAAGCGTTTTGGTTACAAGCCAACGCCAGTTCGCGTAGCTATTGATGCACTTGCAGTATTTGCACACAAAGACAACCCAATTGAAGGCTTAACAATTGCACAAGTTGATAGCATCTTCTCTGTAACCAATAAGTGTGGTGGCAAACCAGTTAACCGTTGGGGTGATTTAGGTCTAACAGGTAGCTGGGAAGGGAAAGACATCCAGTTATACGGACGTAATTCAGTATCTGGTACTTATGGTTACTTTAAAAAGAAAGCACTGTGTAAAGGTGACTTTAACACAAAAGTAAATGAGCAACCGGGTTCTGCATCTGTAGTGCAATCAGTAGCATCGTCTATCAATGCACTAGGTTACTCAGGTATCGGTTATAAAACATCAAGCGTTAAAGCAATTGCTCTCGCTAAGAAAGGCACTAATTACGTTGCTGCAACGAAAGAGAATGCATTGAACGGTACTTACCCACTTTCTCGTTACCTATACGTATATGTGAACAAGCACCCAAACAAGCCATTAGCGCCAATGGATCGTGAGTTCTTAAAAATGGTTCTTTCTAAAACTGGTCAGAAGATTGTTGCTAAAGATGGTTACATTCCACTATCTGCAAAAGTAGCAAACAAAGAGCTTAAAAAGCTAGGCATCAAACTTTAATTGATACCTTAATCATAAGAAAAGCCGCTCAGTAAACTGAGCGGCTTTTTTATGTTCACGACTAAATGGATTTAGGAGGTAGAACGAAGCAGGAGCTAGAGCCGAGGATGAACGGTATCGAGCGGTGCCATGGCAGAAAATCGGTTCCTGGCATTTCTAAGTATCACATCCATATAAGTAATGAGTCGATGTGCAATTTATAAAATATCTGTTTCGTATTCTTTTTCTAGTTGGATGACACGATTTCTGCCAGCTTCTTTAGCCTGATATAACGCCTTATCTGCTCTTGCTAAAACTAATGATTCATCATCTTTGTCATCATCGTGATAAACAGAAACACCGCAACTAATAGTTACGTCAATGACATGTTCGTCGATAATAAAGGGAGTACGAGATATATTGTCACAAACACGCTGATAAACCACAGTTGCGTCTACTTGGTCTATGGGGGTAATTACAACAAATTCTTCGCCCCCGTAACGACCAATTAAGTCATAATCGCGTAGCGCATGTTGCATGCGTTTAGTCACTTCAATAATCACTTTATCACCGACTAAATGACCATAGGTATCATTAATTTTTTTAAAATGATCAATATCGCACATACCAATACAAAGCACTTGTTTAAGTCGCTCTACACGTTTCATTTCACGGGGAATAGCTTCCATGATTGCACGCCTGTTGAATATTCCTGTAAGAGCATCATGACTTGCTAACAGAGTTACTTCGGCGAGAGTGTCGTTGAGTTTGTTTTGAATTTCAATCATGCGCTTACCTACTTGAAGGCGCACTTTTAGTTCATCACTATCAAAGGGTTTGGCGACATAATCATTGGCTCCGCGAGATAACCCTTCAACAATGTCATTAGATGATGTTCTTGATGTTAGCAGTAATACATAAGGTGGGCTTTGTGGATTTTGTGCAATAGCACGCTCACATACTTCAACGCCATTTAAGTTGGGCATTTCCCAATCGAGTAACAATAATTCTGGCGGGTTTTCTTGCTGCATGATGTCCCACGCTTGCTGACCATCTTCAGCAATGATTACATCATAACCCCAAGGTTTGGTGATTGATTGCAACATCGTACGAGACAGTTTGCTGTCGTCGGCAATTAATAATTTCACAAATTTTACTCACTGTAACAGTTAACATTTAATCGATGTTGATGATGAGAAAACTGCAGAAAATCCATTCTAATCCCGACCCTCAATTTGTGCTTGGTAAGAAATAATACCTAATCAGCCTAAAATTACTAGTTTTATCGAAAGTGCTTACTCTTCAAGTATCAATACTGACTAACTGATACTGTTGTTTAAATTTTCGTAGACCAGAAGTGGTAAAGGTAACAACGCGAGAATCTAACTCTCTAATTGCCCAACCACGATTAAATACATCGTTTAAGATCCATTGTCCTAGTGCGCCTGCTAAATGATCTCTACGTTCACTCCAGTCTAAACATGCTTTGCATATTGGCCGCTTTTGTTGCCTTAACTCGGCGGCGTCGAAACCAAGTGATTTAAAAAATTGCTGGCCTAATTCACTCAATTGTATATCCGTCGTATCCGACAGAAAAAACTCTTTGATGAGCAGTTCATCCATCAAATTTACCGCTAGCTCTCCAGCTAAATGATCATAACAGACGCGAGAATTCCGTAATGCGTTATCACTGGGGCCTGTTGCTATTTCATTTGCTTTAATGCACGAAGAGATATTCAGTAATGACTCGATAAGCGCCGCAACTTCTTGACCGTGGATTTGAAAATATTTGTGCCGTCCCTGCTTGCGCACCAATAATAATTTACTGTTAACCAACTTGGTTAAATGGCTACTCGCCGTTGATGAACTGATGTCTGCTTCAACAGCTAATTCTGTTGCGGTTAGTGCTTTTCCACTCATTAACGCAATCATCATCTTAGCGCGAGTTGGTTCGCCAAGGAGAGCAGCGATATGGGCAATATTGGGTTCGTTATTCATATTTAATTTACAGTTCGATGACGGTCGAAGCATTGGATTTTAAAGGCTTTAGACTACGTGATGAATCTTGGTTAATCAACGAATACAGCCAGTTAGGAATATGCATGAAGTTTTTCAGTTTTATCACATTGATTGTTTTAGCGATGTTAATCGCGGAATCTTTCGTTAGCAAATCGTCAGTAGAGCCCGCGCAGTATCAACTATTTAAGATTGAGAGCCATCGCCAGAATCTAGCGCTGGCATTACATCGTTATTCACCACGCCAACAAAACATAAAAGGCACTATTTTATTGCTTCACGGATCGTCATTTCCTTCAAAATTGTCTTTTGGTTTTTCGATGACTGGCGGCTCTTGGGCAGACTATCTGGTGGCGCATGGCTATCGGGTATACATGCTCGACTTTTTGGGCTTTGGTTACTCAGACCGTTATCCAGAAATGATTAATTCATTGAAATCGGCACAGCCTGTAGGTCAATTGACTGATGTCTCTGGAGATGTCGCTCGCGCGATCAGCTTTATTTTGGACAAAGAGGCTCTTCTTTTTATCGATCTGCTTGGACATTCATGGGGTAGTGCTGTTGCTGCGCATTATGCCCAGAGTCATAAAGGACAGATAAAAAACTTGGTGTTATACGCTAGCATTTATCATCACGATCAAGCGCTTGATAAACCGTTAAAACTGGTACCCGCCTATAAAGATTTGTCTGCAATAGCCCGCGTCGAATCATTAAATAACTTATCACCGACAACATCGTTACTCGCTAACAGCATATTCGATGAATGGCCACAACAATGGTTAGCATCAGCTCCCCTAACTGACAATTCACAGAGTGTACGTTATCCCGCTGGCCCAAGTATTGATGTGCAAAACCTGCTTCGTGGCAAGCCGTTATTTAACGCCAGCCAAATAAAAAATAATGTCTTGGTGATCCGCGGTGAGTACGACAAATTCCCATCTAATGAGCATGCCAATCGTTTATTTGAAGATTTAACGGCCGCTAAACGCAAGCAATACGTTGTGATTGGTGAAGGTACCCACGTCATCCATTTAGAGAAAAATAGACGACAACTTTACCAACAGGTGATGTCGTTTTTAACCAATACAGAAGAGGAAAGCAACCAATGATAGCTGTAATTTTTGAAGTCAAAGCCCATGCTGAGAAAGAGCAAGAGTACTTTGATTACGCAGAAGAGCTCGCCCCTATTGTTCAAAATGCCAAAGGGCTTATTTCGATAGAGCGTTTCGAAAGTCGAACCAACAAGGGGAAGGTACTTTCGTTGTCCTTTTGGGAAGATGAAGCGAGTGTGAAAGCGTGGCGCAATAATGTAATGCATCGACAAATACAACAACAAGCGAGAGCGGAAACTTTTGAAGAATATAGAATTCGAGTCGCTGATGTGCAGCGAGATTACACAATGGTTAAACGGGATGAAGCGCCATCAGATAGTAATGACGCACACCGATAACTACATAAAGAGTAACTAACTCAATAGCTGATTTTAGACAAGTTCAGCTAACATCTCATCGCTATATTCAGTTAAGGCATCGCCTGATTTTAACTTGGCGACGTAATCAGGGTTCGCGATGAATGGTCGGCCAATCGCTAATAGATCAAAGCGGTTATCATTAATCGCTTGGCTGCCCGTCTCAGCGGTGTAACCGCCAACGCCCATTAATGCTTTGCTGTAATGAGCACGCACAAAGTCTGTTGCATTACCGCCAAGGTAATCGAATTTCATGGTGTCATCGAATAAACCTAAATGAAGGTAAGCTAGTTCACGTTGTTCTAGCTGTGCTAACAAATATTTGAATACATCACTGTCACGTTCATCACCAGCCATGTTGAAATAAGCGCCCGGTGAGATACGCAGTGCAGTTTTGTGCCAGCCAATCGCGTTGGCAATTGCATCGACTACCGCTAATGGAAAGCGAGCCATGTTTTCTGGCGTTTGACCGTATTCATCAGTACGTTTGTTGGCGTCATGATGTAAAAACTGGTCAATCAGGTAACCGTTTGCACCATGAATTTCAATACCGTCAAAGCCTGCTTCAATGGCATTTTCAGCCGCTTTAGCATAGTCGCTAACTAACTGAACTATTTCGTCAGCCGTTGCAGCCTTAGGTACCACGTAAGTTAAATCACGCATGCGCGGCACTGTGCCTTCTACTCGCTCTGCCGATGGCGCTAATACATCACCGCCATCAAAAAAGTGTGGATGAGCAACGCGACCTGTATGCCATAGCTGGGCGAAAATCTTACCACCATTAGCATGAACCGCATCGGTGACTCTTTTCCAGCCTGCAATTTGCGGTGCAGTAAACAAACCGGGGGTATTGGGATAGCCTTGTGCGTCAGGACGAATAGTTGTGGCTTCACTGATTATTAAGCCGCTGTCGGCGCGCTTGGCATAATAATCAGCCATGGCTTGGGTTGGGACTAAATTATCGTCGGCCATACAACGAGTAAGTGGTGCCATCGCAATGCGATTTGAAAGCTTGATCGTGTCGTTTAAAGAAAATGAATTAAATAAAATATCGGTCATTGGTGTAATCTCGTATTTGAATGTTCGTTCAAGATAGCTGTTGTTGAATGATCATTCAAGTACTTTTTTGAATAAGCGTTCAAATTAATCTACAATGCCGCTTGAGTTAGTAGAGTGAGAACGACATGCGCAGTGCAGAATTCGATAAAGAAAAAGTGTTAAGAGCCGCGATTGCCGCCTTTGTGAATAAAGGCTACAACAAAACCAGTATGCAGGATCTTAAAAAAGCGACTGGACTGCATCCTGGTTCTATCTACTGTGCATTTGAAAATAAAGAAGGGCTGTTAATTGCTGCATTGGAGCAATACAACAAAGATCGATGTGGTGAGTTCTCTGATTATTTCAGTGGTGAAAAAACTGTATTAGCCGGCTTAAAAAACTACCTGATGAAAACAGTAACTAATTGCACCTCTTCAGGGCCCGAGCGCGTTTGTTTTTCGCAACAAGCACTGAGTGAACTCAGTGAACAAACATCGGCTGTGGAAGCTGTTATTTCGAAAAACCTTAATGATTGGCAGCAGGGTTTTATCTGGATTTTTGAACAGGCACTTGCCGCTGGTGAAATTGATAATAGCCGTACTGCAAAGCAACGTACGCAAAGCTTGGTAATGGGTATTTACGGATTAAGAACATTCGCCCATACACACCCAACTGTTGATGTACTTGAAGAACTTGCGACGCAATTATTAGAAGATGTAAGTCGCTAAATCCACACGTCATTATCAGCGGTTAATGCCGAGTCTGAATCTCCGGTATTCACCGTGCCGCGAGGCTCAATCATCATAATATGACATTCTTGCTCGGCGTAGGGTTTATGCTCAACGCCTTTGGGCACCACATATATTTCACCCTCATCAAGTAGCACATCGCCATCGCGCAGTTTTATAATTATCGAGCCCTTAATTACCATAAACATTTCGTCGGTATCATCGTGTGTGTGCCACACAAATTCGTCTTTATTCGTGTGGACTAAGAGCTGGCAAGTTTAAATTGATAGTCGTTCATTTGTGCAATGACTTTAGGTGTCCAATGAGCCGAGAATTTAGCTAATTTATCGTTAAGGTTTATCGATTGATGACTCATTTTTCTGCCTTATCTATCTTGTGGTGGAATATGCTGATGTAAGTGACTAAACGCGCTAATATCTTCTTCGCTATACTTGGTATTAACACGTGTTGTTGACGCTGGTTGAAACGCTAGGCCAACGCCAGTCCTACGAGATGTTACGGGGCGAATAGGTCTTGGCGTGAATCCACCGCCGCAATTGGGGCAAACATTTTTCAATAACTGTTCAACGCAGTCTTTGCAAAACGTACATTCGTAAGTACAAATATAGGCATTTGTGGCATCAACTGGTAAATCGATATCACACCCTTCACAATTGGGACGAAGCTCTAACACACCTTATTCCTTATGTTTGTCCATCATTCTTTCCAGAGGCGTTTTCTTACCTGAAACTTTTTATCTAAGAAAAGTGCAACATATTCCATGCTGCAAAGCCTTCTACAAAAGAGGCTATAACAGCAATAATTATCAAAATTACGCCAATGATCTTCCTATCATCTCTTCCTAATTAATTGAATTTTTTAGTCTCGTTAACTGTTGTGATAATACGCCATCAACTGCCGTCGACCATGTTTTTGTATCGGGAATAGCGCCGTAAACACGGTAAGTGTATGTAACACTGGTTTGGTCATTATCAATCGATTTAAAATCCCATGTTAATGCGCCGCTCACTGCAAAAGACTGCAACGGACCAAGACCGCCGCGCCAAACTTGGCGTTTGTTTTTTTCAACAGCAACGATGTCCATGTGTCTAACTATATTGTCATCCCAGCGCTCACAGAAACAAGCGTCTTTCATGTCTAATATCATATTCTGCGCGTTACCAGAAAATGTATGATCGGGGTGCCACCATAATCCAATTTGATTAAATTGTTGAAATACAGATTCCATTGGCTGATTAATCACGACTTGGTTGCTTAGCTCAAAGCTGTTTTCAGAATGACTAATGACCTTGCCATAGCTCACGAAGGAAAGCATAGATAACAAGGCAACAATTAATAATTTCATGGTGATACTCATACGATAATAATGTTTTCATCATATAGTGAATGGATCCATCAATTCAATCATTGAGATGTAATAACTTGTTAGCTAAAAATGATTGAATGTCGTAAATATTCAATCAATGAGATGGAGTTATAGCTATTGTCTTGTTTTTATCTTCCAACTGACCTCAAGGAATCATCATCATGACACAACGTTTAAATTATGCTGAAGCAGCACCACAGGCAATGCAATTGTTATTCAAACAAGAAGCACAGATAACACAACAATTTAAAGAGCATGAAAAACTGACTATAGGCATATTACATTTAATTAAACTGCGCGCTTCTCAAATTAATCATTGTGGTTACTGTGTTGACATGCACAATAAAGAAGCCCTTGCTCATGGTGAATCGATTGAACGCTTAACAAGCTTAGTGACGTGGCGAGATATGCCATGTTATACCGAGCAAGAACGCGCTGCTTTACTGTGGTGTGAAGCTTTGACAGCAGGTGAATCTATTGACGATGCGTTATATCAACAAGTACTACAACATTTTGATGAGCAAGCATTAGTAGCGTTGACTGTTGCAATCAATGCGATCAATAGTTGGAATAGAATCGGTAAGTCCTTCAAACCAACGGTAGGGAGTTATCAAGTATCATCATGAATGCTCCTTATGAATACAAACTGTGAATAGGCATTAAATTGAACGACCCAATGTCAGTCGAAATATTTAAACCTACAAAATTGCTGTCACCTTATGTACAGGGAATTTGGGCGGCTGACACTTATCATTCACACGCTAGTGCCGCAACAAAACACTTTATAAGTGATGCCGCTAGTGGCTTTATTTTTGTCCTGCAAGGCTCAATTGCCATAGATGGTCAGCGTTTTGAGCAAGGTGTGATATGGCAGCCAACGCGAAAAAAGGCTTATACAATGGAGTTTTCGCCTAATGCAAAGGTCGTCGGATTTAGATTTCAGCCTGCTATCGGTTCAATAATTTGCAGTGAATTACCGACATCAACTTGCCAATTAACCGAAGTAACTTCCTCGCTCGATGGGCTAACATTACAGTTAACAGAGCTGTTTAATGAGCTGACTGGTAGTGCAGGGCAGTGGCATAAAATCTCAATGGTTTATCGATGGTTAATACGCACCATCGACTTTGCTCTTGTTGTTCCCGAATCTATATCAAATATTTTTCAAATTATCTCACCATGGTCAGAAGTGACCTACAGTGAGCAACTCATCATTAGCCCGCGACAATTACAACGACAATTTAACCGCTGGCTAAACATGACTCCTGTTTATTACAAACGATTAATTCGTGTTCATCAGTCTGTTGTCGAATTGCGCAAGAATCCTCCTGAAAACCTAGCTTCTTTTGCAATCAGCCAAGGGTTTTCAGATCAAGCCCATATGACTAGAGAGTTTAGAGCGATAGCTAATATCACACCACATCAACTTTTAATGAAACGCTCCAAAATTAATTAAGTTAAATTTGTATTTTTTTCTGCTTTGCAACGCTTACATCGTTCAGTAATAAGTGTAAATTATTATATTGTTCAAGCTATTAATGTTATGTTTCTGTCTACAAAATAAATACTGATTATATATGGATTTATGCATGAAAATTAAACTGAGAAAAGAGATGTTTATGGTGAGCATGCTAATTGCTGTAAGTGGATGTAGCAGTTATCAAATACGTGACGTTGATAATTCAGAGAGTGTATTTGACGAAGAATATCAATCGCAATGCTTACATATGACTCCAGAGCAAGTGACAAGATGTGAAGACGAAAAGAAAAAACTTGTATTGACTGGGCAGCATTGTGATTCACCTTATAAATATCTACGAGTTAGATGCGAGAAAGATAAAGCTGAACGAAAAAAATTAATTGATGAAACACTTAAAAAGCATATTAAATAATGTAAAGGGCCGTGAAAAATCGGATTTCAACCACTAGTCTTTAAGAGTATTTTGTATTCTACTTTCACTGAAACTTATAATAATATTATTAAACACTTAGCCTGTATTTGATGAAAATTAGGAAACGAGTGATACGAAGTTAAGATGTTATTAATCCTCGATACTGTCTCGGCGAAACCCCCACCAATTTCTTAAAATAACGTCCCATGTGGCTTTGACTTGCAAAGCCACATTGCAAGGCGATGTCAGTTAGATTCGCATCATTCGCGCGAATGCGTAATTTCACCTGTTCTATTCTCACGTTTAACAGATACGCCTGAGGTGTTTGGGCAAGGCTAGCTTTAAACATGCGGCAAAAGTGATATTCACTCAATTGTGCTAAGCCAGCTAATTCAGATAAGTAAATTTGGCGGTGATAGTTTGCTTGCATGTAGTCACACACTAACGTGGCAATTTGGGGAGACAAGCCGCCTTTTACAGTGGATTTTAGTTTGGTGACGCCCATGTTTTGCAACATCGATACTAGAATCGTGTTGGTGAGTTGCTCCATTGCTAAATGGTTGTGATTATCTTGCCAATCGCTGTTCGCTAAACAATGACGAACGAGGGCTTCGGTAGCAGTGTCACTGGCGTAATTTAGCTCTGGCAGCTCAAGCATACGTGGATCGATATCAAACACCTTTAAAGCAAGTTGTTTGAGGTAACCATCGTTGAAATAGAGGTGCATAAATTGCTGAGTTTGACCCAGCTGCCATTCGCTTTTAGCGTCTTTAGGCAATAAGCAAAACTTGCCCGGTGCGCCGTAAGCTGATGGTGCGTCAGTGCGATGTGTATCGTAGCCTCCAGTGAGGTATAAACTCAGAGTGTGTTGATCTTCATTGAGATAATAAAGATGATCGTTTTCATTTTGATAATGCGCCCAAGACAACGCGTCTGTTAGCGATTTTTGTCGCAAACAGATTTTACTAGATGATTGGTCAAAGCTAGTTAACGTTGGTGTCGCATGAGTTTCCAATGGTTGAACGGTGTCCGAATAAATCAATGTCATACCAAAATACTATCATTTATTGCGCGTAGCGCTAGAGCGACATACACGATTGAATTAATTAACCGCAAGATAGTGTTAGTTTTGCCAACATCGTGATATTTCTAATTCGTTATTATCGTCAAAATGTCTCACAATAATTTATTGCTAAAGAGACGATATGTCAGTTTTTCTCTATATTTTAATGATTTTCCTGTGGGGCTTGTCGTGGATTGCGATTAAGTGGCAGCACGGCGATGTGCCAATGGAAGTTTCTATTTTTTATCGCTTTGCTATTGCAGCGGTAGTGATGTGGATAATTGGCAAGTTATGGCATAAATTACAGCCTGTAACACGCCAAGATCATTATTTTATTGCACTTCAAGGTGTGTGTTTGTTCTGCTGTAATTTCCTGGCGTTTTATAGTGCGACTTCTTATATACCCAGTGGTTTAGTTGCTGTTCTGATGGCCACAGCGCCAATTTTCAATGCTGTTCATGGCAAGTTATTCTATGATATTCAAACAACCGCGAATTTTTGGTTTGGTGCAGTTTTGGGGCTTATTGGCATTAGTCTGTTATTTGGTGGAGATCTATTGGCAACAAACTGGTCTTCAGACACGTTATTTGGCTTGTTTTTTTCACTTCTTGGTACATGGTGTTTCTCTATCGGAAACATGCTGAGTATGCGTAATACCAAGTATAATGTGGCGCCTTTCACCGCCAATTGCTATGCAATGCTTTATGGCTGTGGTGCGCTTCTGATTATCATTTTTACACGCGGATTATCATTCGAATTTTCTATAACAACGCAATATATTGGCAGTTTAACGTATTTAGCTATTCCCGCATCAGTGCTTGGCTTTACGTGTTATTTAATGTTGGTGGATAAGTTAGGTGCGAGTAATGCGGCGTATATCTTAGTGTTAACTCCGATTGTTGCTTTGAGTGCATCCGCAATTTATGAAAATTATCAGTGGACGTCGTATTCAACGTTGGGTTTGCTGTTAGTCATTGTTGGTAATGTGTTTGTTCAACCTAAAAAGGCGCTGCTACCTGTAATAAAACGACGTCTATCGGTATGAATTAGATAAACTAAGAAAAGTTATTACTAATGCGCATATCGTAAACACCACAATAGTCAGCGATAAACCAATCGTGATGATGGTAATAATGTAATAGGCAAAGCGTTTAAGGCGAGTGAATACACGCTTAAAGAAACCGAGGGATTTATCGGGTTTAGCGGGAATACTTGGAAAGGTGTGCAAACTCCAAAATACCGAGAATGACCACAAGGCCGCTAAGATACTGGGGATAAGATAGTAATCGTCGGCGTCAATGTCTGATTTACCAATTAGCACGTAACCAATCATAACCACTGAGACAAGCATCAGCAGCAACGCGATGGGCTTAAGCCATCGCAATGTTATCGCAATTTGTTTGAGTCTATCTAGCATCTACTCTGATGCTGGCGTCTTAGCCTGCTCAAACTGCAACTCACACAAACGTTGATACAGTGGTGAGCTTTCTAGTAGCGATTGATGATTACCAATATCAACGATTCTTCCGCCGTCCATGACGACGATTTTATCCGCATGGATTACTGTCGCGAGACGATGGGCGATGATGATCGTAGTGCGATCTGTCATTAGCTCGTTCAGTGCCGCTTGGACGTGATATTCACTTTGTGCATCAAGCGCGCTGGTGGCTTCGTCAAGTAGCAGAATATTAGGATCTTTTAAAATCGCGCGAGCAATAGCTATACGCTGTTTTTGACCGCCGGAAAGTCGCACACCTTGTTCACCTAAGAAACTGCTATAACCGTTGGGTAGCTCCATGATAAATTCATGAGCGTGGGCACGTTTAGCGGCGTCTTCAATTTCTAGTTCGCTCGCTTTGGGATTACCGTAACCGATGTTGTGGCGCACATCACTACTAAATAACACGGGGTGCTGTGGCACCATGCCCATCACGTGGCGTAAATCTTCTAACGTGAGTTGTTCAATCGCTGTATCATTAACCATAACGGTGCCGCTTTGGGGATCGTAAAAGCGTTGTAATAGTTCAAATAAAGTTGTTTTTCCTGCACCCGATGGCCCAACTAAAGCGACAGTTTCACCATGGTTGATGGTGAGATTGATATCATTGAGTGCTGGAATATCAGGTCGTGACGGATAATTAAAATTGACGCTTTGTAAATTAATCGCCGCTTGGCTAGTTGGCGGCAATTGTTGAGGTGAGTTTGGTGACTGAATATCACTTTCAAGGGCGAGTAGTTCGAGTAAACGCGTAGCAGAGCCAGCCGCACGTTGCAGTTCGCCGTAAACCTCTGCAACGGTAGCGACAGACATTGCAACCATGATGGCATAGAAGATAAACGCGCCAAGCTCACCACCTGTCATTGCGCCAGATAGCACATCCATACCGCCAACCCATAACATGACGCTAATAGCCGCGAAGGTTAGAAGAATGACAGCGGCAAATAAAAACGAGCGTTGCTTAATACGCTTTTTCGCCACTTCAAAGGCTTTTTCAACTTCACCACCAAAGGCAGCTTGTTCACGAGGTTCGTGAGTATAGCTTTGTACCACCTTGATGTTTTGAATAATTTCGCCAGCATAGGTACCAATGTCGGCGATGGCATCTTGTGAGCTAGAGGCAAGATCGCGTACGCGGCGTCCGAAAAACATCATCGGTAAGAGTACTAATGGCACACACAAAATAACAATCATCGATAGTTTTAGATTGGTAACCAGTAGCATGATAAGGCCGCCTAACAACATGAATAACGATCGCAGTGCCATGGAGAACGATGAACCAATAATTGATTGCAACAGCGCGGTATCGGTCGTAAGACGAGACATTAACTCGCCACTGCGATTCTCTTCAAAGTAGCTTGGATGTAGTTTGATAATTTGGTTAAACACGGCGGTTCGAATGTCAGCACTTACTCGCTCGCCAATCCACGACATGAGGTAGAAACGAAAAAACGTACCAAAGGCGAGCAGGAATATCATGCCAATGAGCATTAAGATTGTTTGGGTAAGTTGTTCCACTGAGCCTGAGATAAAACCACTATCAATCACCATCTTCACACCTTGTCCAAGCGACAAGCTAATAGCCGCAGTAAACACTAAGAAAAATAGCGCGAGAATAACGTTTCTTTTATACGGCGTAATAAATCTGAGAATAGGCTTGAGGCTTTGATATGCGTTAGCTGTTTTCGGTGGAGTTGATTCTGACAAAATGAAACCTATGAACTAATGTGACGATTTGTCACCATAGCATAGTCGGCGCTAAAAAATAGCGATGAGGCGTTACAAATTATTTTCCAAATGGCTTGGAATGAGGACGTGTTTTCTGGTGATGCGTTGTAGTGTGTCTAAGCGTTGGCACACTACAATAATTAGACTGTTAAAAATTAACAACCATATTCTACATCAACCATCACATCATCACCTAAGTTTTCGATAGCGTCGGTGAGTTCTTCAATGGAAGAATGTTCAGGAAGAAGGGCGGTGACATTGGCTCTAAATAGTAGCTGGCCAGTATTTGGTGCGCTTTCTAATTGACTGCCTAGTTGCTCTATATTAGCGTCAACACTGTGCAATGCTTTGGTGACTTCTTGAATGATACCTTTGCGATCATTACCTACAATTGAGATGCTGAGTAAGTCTTGTGGCTCGATATCGCTGCTTGTTGGATGACCTTCTTGAATGGTGATATTTAAATCGTCTATTTGTCCTAATTCAAGACTGAACTTTGCTAGTTCTAATTCAGGTAGTTCAACCTGTACAATGCCAGCAAATTGGCCTGCTAGGTGACTCATGGAACTACCTAACCAGTTGCCGTGGTGATCAACGATAACTTGCGCTAGTTGGTCTACAAGTCCTGCTTTGTCTTTACCGACAAAAGTAACAACAACATTTTTCATAATATTCCCTAAATTGGTGACCTTGTTGATTTATTAATAAACCTCATAGGTATCTTTGTCCAGAAAAAAGATTATTGCTGATGCAAGTCACGAACAAAAGGTGACGAAAAATGACAATGTAATATTAGTGTCATATTGACAGGATAGAATTACGCCAGTTTTATGGTAATTAGGAAATTTACTTGATGTCACAGTCTGCAGACACATTAACAAGTCGACAACGCAGCGATTTAGGAGCCAGCGATCCGTTGCGTGCTTTTAAAGATAAGCTTGCCCAATATAGTATTACTATGGGTGGGTTAATGGTGCTTATGACGTTGTTAATGATATTTGGCTACCTACTATATGTTGTAGAGCCAGTATTTCGCAATGCAAGTATCGAAATTCAACAGCAACAAAAACTAGAAGCGAACACAAATGTTGTCGCCACTGGTAGTGATGAATTAAACGAAATTGCTTATTACTACACAGACAAAGGCCAGTTGCGTTTCTATCCCTTAGTTGAAACTAGTCCTGCAAAAAGCGTTGTTGAGTTGCCACTTGTTGCTTCTCAATCGATTTCTAGTATTGCGTCGTCGGGAAGTGACGTTGCTTTTGGCTTAAATGACGGCGGCTTAATGGTTTCTCAGCCTAGCTTCATGATGAGTTTTACTGACAAGGGTCGTGAAATTACGCCACAAGTGAGGTATCCACTGGGTGAAGAAAGTCTGACGATTGATGCACAAGGTCAACCTTTGACTCAATTGGCTTTTCAACGTGATGAAGAACAGGTGTCAGCTGTTGCATTGACGCAAGATCATCGTTTGCTGCTATCAACGCTAGTTGCTGAAGAAAACTTCATGACGGAAGAAATTGAATGGGTTAGTGAGACCAATCAATTACATGGCATTCCAACGAGCATCAGTAAGTTACAAATTACCCCTGATCAACGTTTATTATTCGTATTGAGCAGTAATCAATTATATATCTACGATATTGTAGCTGGCGCTTTTGATGCGCCGCGTCAAGTCGTTGAAATTAATGAGCCAGGCGCGAAAGTGACAGACATTAGTTTAATGTCTGGTGGCAGTTCAATTTTGGTGGGTAACTCGAATGGCGTTATCACCCAATGGTTTGAAACGAAATCTGACCGCGGTCGTCGATTAACAAAGATCCGTAATTTTACTGTTGAAGGTAGCGTTGAAAAGATCCAAGCTGAACCCTTTAGAAAAACTTTTGCAGTACTAAATGATAAAGGTGATCTACGCTTGTTTCACTCAACCAGTGAAGCTGACTTACTTGATGAACCATTAGTTAATAAAGCAACTGCACTACAATTTTCGCCGCGTAATAACGCGTTAATCTTTACCACTAAAGACAGCATTGACTTTTATAACCTTGAAAACGAACATCCAGAAGTTACATGGAGCGCGTTATGGCAAGAGGTTTGGTATGAAGGTTATCCTGAAGCAGATTACGTATGGCAATCAACGTCAGCAAGTGATGATTTTGAACCTAAATTGTCATTAGTGCCAATTTCGTTTGGTACCATTAAAGCAGCACTCTATGCAATGTTATTCGCGGTTCCTATCGCCATCGCCGGTGCTATTTATACAGCTTATTTCATGCCGCCTAATTTACGTAAAGTTGTTAAGCCAACCGTTGAAACAATGGAAGCGCTGCCAACGGTTATTTTAGGTTTTTTAGCGGGTTTGTGGCTTGCGCCGATTGTTGAAGAATACTTACCTTTTGTTTTCATGATTATTTTTGTCATTCCGGCAACGATAGTGTTGTTTGCGTTCATTCATCATAAGTTACCTAAAAAATGGCGTAATATTCTTAACGAAGAATACTCAACGCTGATGCTTATTCCGATTATTTTGTTGGCGTCGATGGCATGTTATGGCCTAAGCCCGATGATTGAAGAGGCATTAATGGGCGGCGATGCGCGTATGTTCATTAGTAATGAGTTAGGCATCGACTTTGACCAACGTAATGCGCTTATTGTTGGTATTGCGATGGGCTTTGCGGTTATCCCAACGATTTTCTCAATTACTGAAGATGCAATTTTCAGTGTTCCTCAACACTTAAGTAACGGCTCTCTTGCCTTAGGTGCTACGCGCTGGCAAACACTGGTTGGTGTGGTGCTATTAACAGCTTCGCCGGGTATTTTCTCCGCCGTTATGATGGGACTTGGCCGCGCAGTCGGCGAGACAATGATTGTATTGATGGCAACAGGTAACACACCAATCATGGATTGGAACATCTTTGAAGGTATGCGTACCTTGTCGGCGAACATTGCAGTAGAAATGCCAGAGTCAGAAGTTGGCTCCACTCATTATCGTGTGCTGTTCTTAGCAGCCTTCGTATTATTTATATTCACTTTCTTCTTTAACACCGTGGCAGAGGTTGTTCGTCAACGTCTGCGCGATAGATATGGTTCGCTGTAATGACTATTGGAACTAATGTAATGAACTCTTGGAGAAAAAGCGGCTCGCCAATGATTTGGCTTACCTCAGGTGCGGTAAGCATTAGCTTAATTGCGGTTATTGGCTTGTTGATATTAATCGCTTGGCGTGGTCTGGTTTATTTTTGGCCAAGTACTATTTATCAATTTGATGTGGTTAATCCACAGGGCCAAGTTGAAACCGTTATTGGCGAAGTGTATGAAATCGATAGTATTCCAGCACAGCGTTTACGTGAGAATGGCCATAATATTCCAAGTGAAGTGACTGAGGTTGAGTCAAAACTTGTAAAGACGGGTAACCGTGAATTCGTTGAGCTGGATTTTCGTTGGTTATTGGGCCCAACAATCACCAAGCAACAAGCGTTGCCAAACCTTGCCGTTTTTGAGCGAAATAAAAATGGTAACTTTTACGGTTTTATTAACAGTGTAACGGTTGACGGTAAAAAGAAAACAGGTGAGATGGCGACACTAGTGGCGACGCTAGACGATGCCTTAGCACGTGTTGAAACATTGCAAGAGCAAGCTGATGAGCTGCAATCAAGTGAAATTAATAGCATTAACTATAAGCTTGAAAAGATTCGCTTAAAACAGCGTCGTTATGAAATTGATAATGAGCTGACACCTGAACGTTTAGCTGATTTAGACGCGCAGCGTAAAACGCTTAATGATAAATATTTAGTTCACGAAGCCAAGCTATTTAAATTCCGTAATGAAATGACACGTGATTTTGTGACAGTCAAAGACATGCGCGGTGAGTTGGTAGACATTAACTTGAGCTATCTACTGAGCTTTAATCTACCAAACCAAATGGGTGTAATTACTAAGTTTGGTCATTGGTTGGTTAATATTGGCAGCTTCGTGATGGATGATCCTCGTGAAGCAAATACTGAAGGTGGCGTATTCCCAGCAATTTTCGGCACCATTTTTATGGTTATGCTGATGGCTGTTATCGTGACGCCTTTTGGTGTTGTAGCTGCTATCTACCTACACGAGTACGCTAAAAAGAACGTGTTCACCAAGTTCATCCGCATTGCAGTAATCAATCTTGCAGGTGTACCATCGGTGGTTTACGGCGTATTCGGTTTAGGATTCTTTGTTTACATACTCGGTGGCAGTATTGACGAATTGTTTTATCCTGAATCTTCACCGTCGCCTGTGTTTGGTAGTCCAGGTGTTATGTGGTCTGCATTGACGTTAGCTATTTTGACCTTACCTGTCGTTATCGTTTCGACGGAAGAAGGTTTATCACGGATCCCTATTTCGTTACGTCAAGGTAGCTTGGCCCTAGGTGCCACTAAAGCAGAAACATTGTGGAAGGTTATTATTCCAATGGCTAGCCCAGCAATAATGACTGGTTTGATTTTGGCTGTTGCTCGCGCAGCAGGTGAAGTTGCGCCATTGATGCTGGTGGGTGTGGTGAAAATGGCCCCGACCTTACCAGTTGATGGCAACTTCCCATTCTTCCATTTAGATAGAAAATTCATGCATCTAGGTTTCCATATCTATGATGTGGGCTTCCAAAGCCCGAACGTTGAAGCTGCAAGACCGTTAGTATTTGCCTCTTCATTCTTATTAGTAACCGTAATTGTTGGTTTGAATATGGCGGCGATTCGCATTCGAAACTTATTACGTGAAAAATACCGTTCATTAGAACACTAGTGAATCAGAAAATTTAAGCAGGATAAAGTAAGATGATTAATCTTGAACCAACAGATGCAGCCACACAAGATCAGGTGTTGGACTTAGCAAACTTAACTGATGAGCAAACGGCATTTTCTATTGAAGACCTTGATTTGTTCTATGGCGATAAACAAGCCTTAAAAGGCGTTTCAATGCGCATTCCTAAAGGCCAAGTAACCGCATTTATCGGTCCGTCTGGCTGTGGTAAGTCAACGTTGTTACGTTGTATGAATCGTATGAATGACTTAATTGATAACTGTAATATCACCGGTGAAATTAAGTTAGAACAACAAAATATTTTCGATCGCAATGTTGATGTTGCGACATTGCGCCGCCGTGTAGGCATGGTATTCCAACGTCCTAATCCATTCCCTAAATCAATTTATGAAAACGTGGTTTACGGCTTGCGTTTACAAGGTGTGAAAGATCGCCGTGTACTTGATAAAGCCGTTGAAGAATCACTACGCGGTGCCGCGTTGTGGGATGAAGTGAAAGATCGTTTGCATGATAACGCACTTGGTTTATCTGGTGGTCAGCAACAACGTTTAGTGATTGCTCGTGCTATTGCTATTGAGCCTGAGGTATTATTACTTGATGAGCCAACATCAGCACTAGACCCTATCTCAACCTTGGTTATCGAAGAGCTAATTACTGAGCTTAAAAACAAATTTACTGTCGTGATTGTAACGCATAACATGCAACAAGCGGCGCGTGTTTCTGATAACACGGCATTTATGTATATGGGTGAATTGATTGAATATAGTGATACCAATACGCTGTTTACAACGCCTGCGAAAAAACAAACTGAAGATTACATCACCGGTCGATACGGTTAATAGGAACTCAAGATGGATAATGTAAATTTAAAACGTCATATTTCAGGACAATTTAACTCTGAGTTAGAAGGGATCCGTAACCATGTACTGTTAATGGGTGGCTTGGTTGAAAAACAATTGGGCGATGCAATCACTGCCATTAGCACCATGGATGTGAGCCTAGCTGAAGATGTATTGAAAAACGATCGCAAAGTTAATACTTATGAAGTCGCGATTGATGAAGAATGTACGCGTATTATTGCCAAGCGTCAGCCTGCGGCGGGTGATTTACGTTTAATCTTCGCTATTTCTAAAACGGTAACCGATTTAGAGCGTATTGGTGACAGCGCTAAAATGCTGGCTAAAGTGGCGCTTGAGAAGAAATCGTCCAACCAAGGCGGCTTATTAGTGAGTTTGGAAAATCTTGGACGCCAATGTGTCACCATGCTTCACGATGTGCTTGATTGTTTTGCTCGTATGGATGTGGATTCTGCCTTTGATGTGCATCGCACAGACAACTTAATCGATGCGCAATATGAAAGTTTGATGCGTGAATTAATGACTTACATGATGGAAGATCCTCGTGCGATCCCAAGCATCATGGAAGTGATGTGGGCAGCACGTGCATTAGAGCGTGTTGGTGATAGAGCACAAAACATTGCTGAATACGTTATTTACTTTATTAAAGGTAAAGATATTCGTCATTTAGATGACGAAGAGATTGCTCAACTTCGCTAGCCTTACCCTCCCATAAATTGAGTGTCTATGGCAAAATAGACACTCAATAATGCATTTTCCCCAACTCTTTACTACGCTTAATGGCATCACAACACTGTGAGTTCAGGATGTAGGGGCGTATGAATTTACTGGCAAAAATTTCGTGGATAAAAAATAAAAAGCCATTTTTTACATTGCTACTTATTATTGCTATCGCATTTTCTGCGATCACTCTTTATTTTAATCAACTGCACAAAAAACTTATTGAGCACAGTGCCATTGAAAGCGCTCAAAGGTATGCGGAAGTATTAACTGAATTTCGCAGCATTTACACATCTCAAGTAGTATCTCGATTAGCAACCAGTAGCATTGACGTTAGCCATGATTACAATCTCAAGCATCATAGTATTCCATTACCAGCGACATTTACTATGTTGTTAGGGGAGTCGGTTAACAATCACCACAAGGACGTAGGAATCCGCCTTTATAGCCCTTACCCTTTTCCGTGGCGGAAAAATGGCGGAGGAATAGTAGATGATTTTGGGCGGCGCGTATGGAATGAGTTATCTATTAGCGACACTAAAATAGTGACTGAATTCGAAGACGTTAATGGTATACCGCATGTTCGTTTAGCAATGGCCGATGTGATGGCTGATGATTGCGTTGATTGCCATAATAACCATCCACAATCACCTAAAACAGATTGGGAAGTTGGTGAGTTGAGAGGAATTCTCGAAGTCACTATGCCAATGAATACTAGTGTCTTAATGGCCGATTCAATCGTATCGAGCATGGCTATTTTAGTGGCTGGTTTGCTGCTAATTGCATTATTTGGTGGCAGTTATCTCATTCTTCTCCAGAGCAAGCACCAAATTGAAAAGATGAAAAATGATGAGCTGCTTAGCCAGTTCAAAGAATCACAGAAAATGGCGGAACTAGGGGGCATGGTGGCGTCAACAACTCATGAAGTCGCAACGCCATTGGGTAATATTAACTTAGCACTAGATCATCATTTATTAAGTACTGAGCAAATTAATTCAGCAGTACAAAATAATAAACTAAAACAGTCACAGCTTTCACAATATTTGGAAGACTCAATCAAAACAGTGAGTATGTGTTTATCCAATAATTCACGCGCTAGTAAACTCATTGCGAGTTTTAAACATATCGCAGTTAACCAGTGTAATAATAAGAAGTTAACCGTTAACTTAGCCAATTATGTTAGTGATATTTTACTCACCAATAAACCAACGATAAAACAATATCAGCATGAAATAATAGTCAATATCGGACAGGAAATAGAGGTTAGTTGTTACGCTGGTGGATTAGCGCAAGTCATCACTAATTTGATTAATAATGCGCTGATCCATGCCTTTAAAGAAAAACATGGCGGCACCATTAATATTACCGCGTGGCAGGACGTTGATTTTTGGTTTGTTGAAGTAGCTGATAACGGCAAGGGACTATCGGAACCGATGCAAGACAAAGTATTTGAACCCTACTTTACAACTAGACTAGGCCAAGGCGGTTCAGGTTTAGGTCTATCAATTTGCAAAGAGATCGTTGAACTTGAGCTGGGGGGAAATCTTACAATAAATAGTGAACTAGGGCAGGGCACTACATTTACGCTTTCAATAAAATCATCAGTGAATGCCTAACGATTTTAGCCATCCATAGACGACTTTCGCTAATGTTTTCTCTTCACTATATGTTGGTTTTAAATGTTGACGATAACTTGTTTTTTTAGCTTTTAAGCTTAAGCGTTTGCGCATTTGCATTTCAATTTTTGAATTCGACAAATGATAAATATCTAATAGCGGCATTTTAATTTGTACCAGTTGTCTCGAGAGTTGTTCAATAGTTGCTGGATACATTTGTGGCTGATTATCATAAAGCGCGCTATTGGCATCAATGACAACAACAGCATTGAGCGGACGAAGATGCTGTTGAATTAAGGCATTAGATAAGTAGGCGACTTGTCGACCTTGTATAACTAGGATGATGTTCTTAGATTCTGCGGCGGCCATTTTATGGGCGCTATTGATACGCTCGATTAGCGCTTTTGTATAAGGCGTCGCATCGACAGTGGAAGCCATTGTAGGGCTACTCATAGTCTCTTTGGAATCTACAGGTGTTTTTTCTTCGGCGTTCTCTGCTGTTGTTGCCGCGAATAGTTCTAAACTTGGCGCGTTAATCGTAATAGAAGAAAAGCCATAATTATTAATCGTTGTACGAAGAGGCTCAATATCTAAGCTGTAATTAATTGGTGCTGATAAATCACTGACAAAAATTGCAACACCGCGATGCTTGGCGGCAAGGTAATCCCGCTTTAATGCCAAAAACTTGCCGCTTTCGCCAGTTAACCATGTCACTTCTTCTTGAGGCAGTATCATCGCCAGTGATTCTTCATTGCTCATTTGTGGCATCATTTTCTTATCTTTCATCACCGTTTCTGCCATTTTCTTAGCAGCTTCAGTATTGGCAGTCGCGTGAGCTGACGACGTCACTAAACCAATCACAGTAATGAAAATAATAAACAAAGCGTTAATAAATGGCCGGTGCATAAGAGTCTCAATGTAATAAGAAGGTGATTTTGTTATCTAAACAGGGCGTAAGTTAACATTGGCACAAAGCAATGAGTATGCCAATCAAAATGGACACGGCGTTGTGAAAGACATTGGTTGCTCAGTGATTGGATGCTTGATACTTAACGTGTATGCGTGGAGACATAAACGAGGTGCTAATGGGTGTGCATCGGGCTTACCGTAAAAGCGATCCCCTAAAATTGGATGGCCTATTTGTTGCATATGTACTCGTAATTGATGAGAGCGGCCAGTAATTGGCGTAAGCTCCACCATAGTAGCGTTAGCTGTTTTGCTCAGTACTTTCCAATGAGTTAGTGATGGTTTTCCAACGTCATGATCAACCATTTGCAAAGGGCGGTTCGGCCAATCACAAATTAATGGTAGGTCAACGGAACCTGCGTCATTGTCAGGATGACCAAGAACGTTAGCTAAATAAGTCTTTTGCGTGGTACGTTGTTGGAATTGACGGGATATACCGCTTTGTGCTGCTTTATTAAGTGCAAAGAGCATGATGCCAGAAGTATCCATATCCAGACGATGGACGATTAAAGCGGTTGGTAACACGCGCATTAGACGCAGCGTAACACTGTCGCGGTGGATTAATTCGCGTCCTGGGACTGATAATAAGCCGCTTGGTTTGTTAACAACGACAATATCATCATCTTGATACACAATATCAAGCCATGGAGTAGTAGGTGGGTTGTAAACAAAGGCCACGGTATTTCCTAATGCGAGTAGACAAATTTAAAGGCGCTATTGTAACGATATTTTGAAATAAGAGTATGTTTGATGCAAACTTTTGTGATGAAATGACATTGTGCTAATTGAGAACAAGCAACGAGTTGAAAATGAAGAAAATATTTCTAAGTGCATTAATCGCTATTAATACGGCTACCATCAGTAGCGCGGCATTTGCAGCCGAAGAAGAAGGTGTGATCCAACTTTACACTCAACGTGAGTTATTGGCACTAATCGCTAAGAACACGCATTTACAACAAGTTCGCAAAGATGATTGTCAGTTGGTCGAGGATATTAAAGCCCGTGCTGAAATTGTAAAACTGCCAAGTTATCAATTTTTATACGGTGATATGCTGGCCTATGGTGTTTGTGTTCCAGAGGATGCTAACTACGGTGTTTATATGATGGAACAGAGTGCTCACCAAGGGCTTGTTGAAGCTATTGAGCAATTAGGACGTTATTATCATATCGGAAAGTTTTTCCAAAAAGATTTGAAACGAGCTCTGCGTTATTTAACGGAAGCTGCGAGTTTAGGGAGCTTAAAGGCTCAGCTTAGATTAGTTGAAATACTCGCAAACGAGCAGGGCAGTCCTCGAGATTATGAAAATGCCTATCACTGGCTCTATAACTCAATTATTGCGGACGATGAAGAGCGTTTAAAAGCAGAGATGTTATTAGAGAGACTTGCTAAATTAATGCCTGAAAGAGTTATTAGAAAAGCACAGCGACCACTTATTAGATAATGATTACTCATCGAAAAGTCGCCTATGTAGTCGCTGCATTAGTTGTGGCGGCATTGTTAGGTTATATGCCTCGTTATACAAGTTTACTAGATAATATGTTAGACATTATTACTAGTGGCGATCCTAGAGGTGCTATCGGGGTACTAATTATATTCTTTATTGGCGTCAGTGGACTGTTCATGATTGCACGTCCTGCCACGTACAATCGTGATTACTCCCCTCGATTTTCTCAAACGAAAGAGAAGTTAATGACAAAAGGACACTGGCGTATCATAGGATACTTGTTAGTTGTCATACTCTTCTCTATTTTCGAATTGATTAGCGATTAAACGCCTAGCTTTACTCTACGGAAAATACCTTGTTGGTCGACGCGTTGTCATTTTCCCAAAACTCATAGCGTGGGTTTTCAACATCATCTAGATACCAAATCGCCATCACTAGTTGGTTCTGATCGTTGGCTACATGTAACTGAGTATCGTAGTTCCCTGCTAATGAAGTACGTAGGAGGCAACTATTGTAATCAACTGTTACCTGACCTTGTTCATTTGTGAAATCGCTGCACACTGATAAGTAGACATTGCGCTGCTGTGCGTTTGTATAACGAACGTTGACTTCATACTCTTGCTTGATGTCAAAGTTCGCTGCAACAACAAGTTCAGCCGTTGTGTCATAAACTGCGTTAGGATCCGGTGCTGGCGCAGGTGTCGGCACTGGCGTTGGTGATGGTGTCGGCGCTGGAGTTGGTGATGGTATCGGCACTGGTGATGGTGCTGGCGTCGGTGAAGTATTGTCTCCTCCACCGCCACCTCCGCATGCAAACAACGTTAAACTACTTACTAATGCTATTGTCGTATTTAAGCGTTTCATACCTTGCTCCTTATTGATTGAAAACATTTTTAGTGGTGCTTTTCTCAACGGTAAACCAGTCTGTCTTTTCACTACCGGATGAGGTGACATAGCCATGAAAATCAGGGTAAGCGAACTTTATATCCATGTATTCCAATGGATGTTGCCATTGATAAGGAATATTAATTGCCCAAGGCATACCGTTAGCATTGATGAAGTATTCACCGTTAGTTTCGTTTGATGCGTCGTCACCACGATTTAAGAAGTTTGCTTGAAAAGCTTCTGTTGGTGCTTGATTCTTCAAATGAATTTCAAATCGACGCTCTGGCGCTTCACCGAATAAGTAATTTCTTTCATGGCCTTTTGACGCGAAAATAAAGGGATCATAAGGGAAGTTAGCGATATTCGTTTTATCGACATTGGCATTCATTGGGATCTCAATGGCAAATGTCATTTGAATGTTTGAGCCACAGCCCGCTTCTGTTCGATAGTATTTGCAATCTTCGCCGGCTGTTACAAAATCCCATAAATCATCGGCAATTATAAATATCGCTTCTGTTCGATTGCTTTCTAACGCTGAGGTTGTTTGCTCTACGCCATTAATTTTAAAACTCATTCGGTTGGTATCGACTTGATTTCTCAACAAGCCAGGTATTCTGAAAGCAAAGCCATTGTGATAAGAGGCCCCTATTGCAACGATTTCGCCTTCAATCTTTATACGCATTAATGTACCTTCGACATCAAAAGCAGATAGGCGGTAATGGACTACGAGATCGTTCATGTCATAGTCGCCAACTAATGGCCAATTATCTTCAAATGCTAGTGTCGCCCATGAATCTATAGATGGGTAATAATTAGCCGTTACATTCTGCTGTGCAATGTCAACTTTGTAATCTTCAACCTCGCCGTCAGCCACACCACCCACAGGTGTTAGTTCTGCTTGAGAGCTCAATCTAAATCGCGACCATGTTGTTCCTGATTCACTCCAAGTCGGAACATCGTAGGCGACTATATTGCTACCTGCAGAAACCGATTTTTCTGACACAATTTTTTCATCGTTATCAAATTCGCCATTTTTGTCAGCGTCTAACCACGCATTAACAAAACCATCGGTAGATGCCGTTATTTCTACAATGGCTGTTTTCCCTGCCTCAATACCTGTGGCAAATTGAATACCGTCATTGTCATTAATGTCAGAGCCATCATCGGCATAAGCATTCGGCTCAGTTGTTACAGCGTTACCTAAAAATAGTGTGCCGTCGCCAACATCATGTCGTGCACCATTGTTGTTGATACTTGAACCGTAAGAATCAGGTGCATCACCAAAATCAGTAGTAGGTGATTCAAGAGACACGATAGGTGCGAGAGCACAACGTGCGCCATCGTTATTGCTGGATGACGGGCCATAAGCAAAAAATTCAGCGACAGGATAGTTCCAATTGGTATTAATTCTGAATATGTAACCATCACTATTGCGACTGATATATAGATTGCCTGTGACATCAAAATAAACGGCGCCGAAGGTACCAGATTGGCCGACATTGCTCAGTGTTTCAGACGTGCCGGATTGAACATTTATTTTTAAGAGATTCCCCCAGCGATCGACAGAATAGGCAAACCCGTTACTAGGATGAAACGCTAAATCATAAATGGCGTGATTTAATACACTGCCATTGACGACTTTGGTCATTTGTAAATAATCTGGCGCGCTTTCATCGAGTGGAATACGAAAAAGGCCATAATCATTGCCGGGGCGATAAAGATAATAAACGTTTTCGGCAACGGCGATATCGCCGACATAAAACCCTTTATTAGGCATGTCTTCTACGGGGATAACCGTAAGCTGATAATTACTATCTAATTTAACGATTGTTCCGTAATAATAATTGAATGCATACAGATATCTATCGTGCACATTAAACGCCAAAGCGTTCATTTTTTCTTGTCCCCAATCGGTTGGCGAAATTTTTTCATAAAACCCTGTTGCTAGTTGAACACCATACAAATTGGCTATTTTATCTTGCACCAGAAATGCTTCAGTTGGGCAATCCGTAAACGGTGTTGCTTGAGTATTGGCTGCGCCAACAACCGCGGAAATAAGCACTAAACTTTGAAAAGCTCTGTTTTTTATAAGATTAGACATAATGGTGTAATCCTTCGCATGAGTTAAAGAATAACTGTAAGAGAGCAACTAGTGCGCCAGAATGATAAGTTATTTAATTTCAGTTATTTACGTTGCTATTATATGTTTTGTTATTCACGATTTTCAATTTGGCAATGCATATTGAGAATAGAGTTTTCATTATGAGTGATTAACTTGTTGTTCAAAGCGGGTATAATTCTGCCAATTGAAATTTAGGATATAACCATGGCTCGTTTTACTGTGCTTGGCACCGCTGACATTCCCAATCAACAAGGTCAATTACGCCTATTATCGCGTAATGATGAATTCACTATCAAAATTGCCGGTGTACCAGGTGATTTGATGAATAGCCGAATGCATGCTTCTGAAGATGCGCTCGCAACACTTGCTTGTAACAAAATAAAATCACAACCAAAACCACAGGTACTTATCGGTGGTTTAGGCATGGGATTTACGTTGCGCTCAGCACTCGATTCGCTCAACAAAGAGGCCACAGTGACTGTTGCTGAACTAATTAATGAAGTCGTGGAGTGGAATAAAGGTGAGCTTGGTCAATTAACAAATTATCCTGTTAATGATCCGCGGACTAAAATTCATGTTGGTGATGTGGGAGACGTGTTGCGTCAGGCAAGCAGTCAGTTTGATGCCATTTTACTTGATGTTGATAACGGGCCAGAAGGACATACCGCAGAAGATAATGGTTGGATCTACACACCTGCAGGACTTAAAGCCGCGAAGAGTGCATTGCGTCCCGGCGGTATCGTTGCCTATTGGTCGGCAGGTATTGATAGTGCGTTTACCACGAGGCTCGTTAAAGCAGGGTTTAAAACTAAACCCGTCACAGTACGAGCCCATACGAACGGTAAAGGCGCACGACATGTTATTTGGTTAGCTTGGTAGCGCTATTAGCTTGCTTTACTCAATAAGTTTACGTGCTAAAGTTAAATAACATAATGATGAAGAGTGCTAATTAAGTAATATGATAGCAATGAAGCCTCAGAAAGGATTCACGTTAATCGAGCTAGTGATTGTAATCATTATCTTGGGAATTCTTGCGGTGATTGCCGCGCCTAAGTTTATCAATGTCTCTAAAGAAGCTCGCATTGCAACACTTAATGGATTAGCAGGGACTTTTCGCTCTAGCGTGCAACTTATTCATGCGAAAGCGCAGATTAGAAATCTCGTTAATTTGTCGGGTTATCAAGATTTAGATTATAACGGCTCGCCTATTACCATTCGTTATGGTTATTTTGCCTATCATCCCAGTTTTTCGCGGGCAGCAGCTGATGTAGCACTCATTTTAGATGTCGACTTGGAAAACGATTGGGACTCAACATTTGAACCAGGAGGAACGGTGGGAGCGCACCGCTCACGAATTTCTCCCAAAGGATTGAATGATGTGACCAACATTGGTGTTATCACCCAAATAGGTCGTTGTTACGTTGAGTATGTATTGCCAACGGCTGTCGGCGCATCACCTACTTTTAATGTCAATGAAGATTGTTAATGGAACTTGGCCACTATTGATGTTGTCTATAACGACGTAATTATCTGATTAAGGACAAAAAGATGAACAACAAGACACCTATTAAAAAAACTTTCACACCTGTTGAAGAACTGATAGAAATGCAAACCGAAGTGGCATTAGTTGACTCAATGCTTCAATCGAAAACGCTGACGATTATGGTTATTTTAGGCACGACTTCATTCGCTGTTTTTATGTATTTTCTGTTTAACGTTGCTAGTTGAAATAGAAAATTGTGGCATTGTTTACAAATACTTAAAATATCTCAGGATAAATGATTCATTTTTAGGCAGCGTACTATAAATCTGTTATACTGCCGCCAATTTTTTAATAATGACGAAAATGAATGTCTAAAAACTTCTCAGCGGATCAAGATCCTCATTTTGAGCGCGAACAGCAAAAATACGAAAACCCTATCGCAAGCCGCGAATTAATCCTCGAACTGCTTAAAAATTCTGATGCACCACTAAAGCGTGAACAGATCGCACAAGCCTTTGATATTACGGAAGAAGAACCTTTAGAAGGTTTACGTCGCCGTTTGCGCGCGATGGAGCGTGATGGTCAGGCCGTTTATATCCGTAACGGTAGTTATGGCTTACCGGAACGCATGGACCTAATGCGCGGTAAAATTCTTGGTCACCGTGATGGTTTTGGCTTCTTCCGTCCTGATGAAGGCGGTAAAGATTTATTTGTTGACCAAAAACAAATGCACACTGTATTCCATGGTGACACAGTGTTAGCACAGCATAGTACGTTTGGTCGTGGTAAACGTGATGCACGTATTGTTCGTGTGGTTGAGTTTGGTAAAACTGAATATGTTGGTCGTTTCTTTGTTGATGGCGATATTTCATTTGTGGTGCCTGATGAAGCGCGGATTGCTCAAGATATTATCATTCCAAATGATCAAGTAAATGGCGCTCGTAATGGCCAAGTTGTTGTTGTTTCTATTACAAAGCGTCCATCGCGTCATCAAAGCCCATTGGGTGTTGTATCGCAGATTATGGGTGATGAAATGGATCCTGGCATGGAAATCGAGATGGCATTGCGCAATCACGATTTACCACACGAGTTCTCACAAGCAGTGCTTGATGAAATTAGTGGCTTGTCTGAAGAAGTGCCTGAAGAAGCGAAAGAAGGCCGTGAAGATTTACGCCATTTACCATTAGTAACTATTGATGGTGAAGACGCACGTGATTTTGATGATGCCGTTTATTGTGAAAGTAAGAAAAGCGGTGGCTGGCGTTTATGGGTCGCAATTGCTGATGTAAGCAGTTACGTTGCTAAAGGCAGCGCACTTGACGAAGAAGCGATAGCTCGTGGTAATTCTGTTTACTTTCCTGGCAACGTTATTCCAATGTTACCTGAGATTTTATCAAACGGTTTGTGTTCGTTAAATCCACACGTTGATCGTTTATGTATGGTTTGTGAAATGACCATCAGTGATGCGGGTAACTTGTCTGGTGCTAAGTTTTATCCAGCCGTAATGAATTCACACGCCCGTTTCACGTATACAAAAGTTGCAGCTATTTTAGATGGTGATAAAGCATTACGTGAAGAATATAGCGAGCGTGTTCCTGAACTAGAAGAACTTCATAAGTTATATACCGCTCTAAATAGCAGACGTTTAGAACGTGGTGCGATTGCTTTTGAAAGCAGTGAAACTCAGTTTGTTTTCAATGAGCAGCGCAAGATTGAAAATATCGTGCCGCTGGTTCGAAATGATGCACACAAGATGATTGAAGAGTGCATGATTTTAGCCAATGTTGCATCGGCTAAATTTGTTGAAAAGCACGAAGGTAACGCTCTATTTAGGGTGCATGATTTACCGGGTGATGAGAAGTTAATGAACTTCCGCGCATTTTTAGGTGAATTAGGCTTAGAACTGACTGGTGGCGATAAACCTCAGCCAAAGCACTATGCACAACTGCTTGAGATTGTTAAAACTCGCGATGACAGTGAACTGATTCAAATTATGCTGCTGCGTTCAATGAAACAAGCGGTTTATGCGCCAGAAAATGAAGGTCACTTTGGTTTAGCGCTGAGTAACTATAGTCATTTCACATCGCCAATTCGCCGTTATCCTGATTTGATTTTACATCGCACTATCAAGTCGCTATTGGTTAAGCAAAAGAAACTAGCTAAAGCACAAGGCAAGAAAATTGGCGCCCATGTTTATGAAGCGTCTGACATGTCAGAGTTAGGTGTTCATTGTTCGATGACTGAACGCCGCGCCGATGATGCTACCCGTGATGTAAGCGACTGGCTCAAGTGTGAATACATGCTTGAACACGTTGGCGACAGCTTCGCAGGAACTATCGCTACTGTCACTAGTTTTGGTTGTTTTGTTCGCTTAGACGATATCAATATTGAAGGTTTGCTGCACATTAGCGCATTGCCAGAAGACTATTATCATTTTGATCAGGTGAACGCACGATTGGTTGCCGAGCATTCAAATGTGACTTATCACATGGGTGATCGTATTGAGGTTAAAGTTGCCTCAGTAAATCTTGATGAAAAGAAAATCGATTTAACACTTAACTCTTTTGAGCCTAAGAAACGTCGTAGTTCTCGCCGCAGTGGTGATGAAAAGTCATCAAAGCCGAATAAGCGTAGTTCAGGTAAAAAAGATACTAGAAAAGACGATAATAAATCAGGTACTAAAGGCGCCAAGAAAAGTGGTGCTTCAAAACCGCGTGCTGGTAAAAACAGCCGTAGTAAAAAGCCATCAGCCAAACCAAGCAGCAAGAGTAATGAGAAGTAATGAGTAAACACGATTTATTATTCGGTATTCACAGTATTGAAGCCGTATTAAACAACGAACCTGAGCGAATTTTAGAAATTTTTGCACTAAAAGGTCGTGATGACGAACGCATGAATAAGGTGATTAGCTTAGCGCGTCGCCACGGCGTGAGTGTGTCATTTGTTGGCAAAAACAAATTAGAAGATCGTGCTGGTGAAGAATCTCATCAAGGTATTATTGCCAATGTTCGCGCAGCACGAGTGAAAACAGAAGCAGATCTTGACGAAATTTTAAATGGTACAGAGCAACCATTTTTGCTGATTCTCGATGGTGTGACTGATCCGCATAATCTAGGGGCTTGTATCCGTAGTGCTGATGCTGCTGGTGTTCACGCGGTTATCGTTCCTAAAGATAACGCAGCTTCATTAACACCCGTTGTTCGTAAAGTTGCTTGTGGCGCTGCTGAAACAATGCCATTGATTCAAGTGACTAACTTGGCACGCACGATGCGTGAAATTCAAGAACGTGGTATTTGGATTTATGGCACCGCCGGCGAAGCGACTCAGGCGTTATATGAAACTAACCTAACGGGTCCTATTGCTATTGTAATGGGCGCTGAAGGCAGTGGCATGCGCCGTTTGACGCGTGAGCATTGTGACCATTTAGTCTCTCTACCAATGGCTGGTAGCGTTTCAAGTTTGAACGTGTCTGTAACGACAGGTATTTGTTTATTTGAAGTCGTGCGCCAGCGCGGCTTGTAACTGATTGAAAGAGCCTAACCTTCAAACGTTGAAGTTAGGCTCTTTATTATCTCTTCTATCTTTTCCTTGTTTACTTCTTAGCGATCTCCTAAACACTAATCGTCAAATTTGTTATAAAAATAGCAGTTATTGGCATTAAATAATGCTTTGTATTTTTAGCTATCAGTATATTTTAATTAAAGTTTATTCACTTTTAATATGTTTAAATTTTGTGTTAGGTTGGTAGTCGTTGGTGAGCAAATTGTTTTGGGGATATACAGTGAGTCGGATTGTTTTTCTTGTCGTTATGATGAGTATGGTATTTTGCGCGCAAGCTGTACACGCTAAGTCTACTTCAAATCAGCAACCTATCCGTATCGCACTCGGTTACGCCCCAAGTATTACAACGACCTTAGATGATGTTTTTCCTCGCTTCTTTCAGCGAATGGCTGATGTAAGTAATAAAAGAGCAAAGATACAAATTATGCCGCTGAAACGGGCTTTTATGTTGCTCGATAAGCAGCAAGTTGATCTACTAGGGCCGTATATTCATAATCCCCAAATTAAGGATTTAGCGCTACCGTTTGATATATCATCGTCATCATTTTGGAACATTAACTTCGTGCTCTATGTTCACAAAGACAAAGTGATAGACATGAACGATTTATCGGCACTTAAGCTGCAAACCGATCGCGGCTGGACAGATATCATAGGATTTGATGTCGGCAGTGTGGTTACGTTGGAGTCGGGGATTAGAAAGGTTAATGCTAATCGTTTAGATGGTGTGATTTATGCTGGAGTGGTCGCTGACCCGCTTATAAAACGATTGAAGCTTAAGAACATTCGCCGAATATTTTTTAGTGAATTTGAAGTCAAAGCTGCCATTGCGAAAAATAGTCGAGCCAGTGAGGTTGACGCCATGATAACTAAGGGCACGAGCGTCCTTAAAAGCTCGTCTGAATTTAAGGCGTTTATCAACAGTAATGCGATCTCCTTTGATAGTTGGCAGCCCTATGAGTTATTTGGTGACTAACGAGTAAGTCAGTGTTTTAGATCAAGTTGCTAGTAGCAGCTTAGCCATAGACTTATTGTTTATGAATAACCAAGACATATTCTATGTATCACATCGCATTATTACTTCATATCTTAGCGGCCACCGTTTGGACTGGCGGACATCTTGTTTTGGCAATAACTATTTTGCCCAAGGCGCTTAAATCGAAAGACATCGAGTTTATTAAGACGTTTGAACAATGTTATGAAAAAATTGGCATTCCAGCGTTACTTGTTCAAATTACGTCAGGTTTGTATTTGGCTTATCAATTGCTGCCAAATATTAATTTATGGTTTGATTGGAGTCATCCTGTTGCCAAGATCATAAGCTTGAAGTTGGGATTACTGTGTTTAACATTTCTATTGGCAGTAGATGCCCGTTTAAGAGTTATCCCTAAATTAAGTGGTGACACTATTCGAGATCTTGCCTTTCATATTGTTCCGGTCACTGTTATCTCGGTTCTATTCGTTTTTGTCGGTGTATCTTTAAAAGCTGGTTGGTTAATTTAACGTTTAGGCGGCGACTGAGTAATGTTTAAATGCAAGTGAGATCACACTGCTGCTTTTATTAAGGGCAAAAGCTGTTTAGTCGTTGCTCTGTTGGGGGAATTAATCTATAATTCGCGTCCAAATTCGGCTATCCATAATTCCTTGCCCTCATACTGGTCTTGCCGAGCCAAGTACGGGCTAATAAACCGTAAGGAAATATAAATGCGTCATTACGAAATCGTATTTATGGTTCACCCTGATCAGAGTGAACAAGTACCTGCAATGATTGAGCGTTACACTGCGTCTATCAAAGATTCTGGTGGTGAAATTCATCGTCTAGAAGATTGGGGCCGTCGTCAATTAGCATACCCAATCGACAAACTACACAAAGCACACTACGTTCTTATGAATGTTGAAGCTGGTCAAGAAGTAATGGATGAGCTAGAAAGCACTTTCCGTTACAACGATGCTGTGATCCGTAGCCTAGTACTTCGTACTAAAGGCGCTATCACTGAAGCTTCTGACATTGCTAAAGCAAAAGAAGAACGTCGTGAGACTAAACGTCGTGAAGCTCCGGCTAGCGATGAAGCAAATGCTGAGCAACCTGCTGCTGAGTAATTTGACTCTTGTTGGCTGAAAACTCAAGCGTGTTGACCGGTACTTTATGTACCAGCCCACGTAAAAAGGTCAGCCCCGCTGGAATTCCTCACACTTATATTGTGATGGATCATCGGTCGCAACAAGTTGAAGCTGGTTTCCCTCGGGAAATTTATTGCCGAATGACTGTTGTGATTAGCGGAAAAGAAAATCAAATTACCAACAATAAGTTGGTCAAGGGCAGTAATATCAAGGCAAGTGGTTATCTTGTCTGGCATCAAGGCCGAAATGGTTCGCCAAAAATTGTATTACATGCTCATTCGATTGAATTGATGAATTAGGAGAAATCTCCATGGCACGTTTTTTTAGACGTCGTAAGTTTTGTCGTTTCACCGCAGACGGTGTTGCACAAATTGACTACAAAGATATCGCTACTTTGAAAAACTATATCACTGAAAGTGGTAAAATCGTACCTAGCCGTATTACTGGTACTCGCGCTAAATATCAGCGTCAGCTTGCTGTTGCAATCAAGCGCGCTCGTTACCTAGCTTTACTTCCATACACAGACTTACATCAGTAAGCCGGTTATTGAAATTTTAGGAGAAAGGTAATGCAAGTTATTCTACTTGATAAAATTGCTAAGCTAGGTGAGTTAGGCGATAAAGTATCAGTTAAATCTGGTTTCGCACGTAACTTCCTACTTCCGCAAAAGAAAGCGGTATTTGCTAGCAAAGAAAATGTAGCAAAATTTGAAGAGCGTCGCGCTGAATTAGAAGCTGGTCTAGCTGCTAAATTAGCAACTGCTCAAGCTCGTGGCGAAGCTGTTAGCGCGTTAAACAACGTTGTTATCACTTCTTCAGCTGGCGAAGAAGGTAAACTATTTGGCTCTATCGGTACTCGCGATATTGCTGATGCAGTTACTGCTGCTGGTGCAGAGATTGTTAAAAGTGAAGTTCGTCTTCCAGAAGGCGCTTTACGCCACACTGGTGAGTTCGAAATCGCTATTCACCTTCATACAGAAGTTGATGTTACTGTTACTATCGAAATCGTTGCTGAGTAATCAGTAACCTTTCATAGGTAACAATAAAAAACCGTGTGATAGTAATATCACACGGTTTTTTTTGCCTTAAATTTCAGAACCATGTTAAAGAAGTACCATTTCTTCTTTGACTTACTTTCTGCAACAGTGATGTTCACGTTTTAAGGTAATGGCCACTTAATTCCCATATTCAGTGAGTTATTGGCGTTTTTTGAACGAATATCAAACAATTTACATTTATTTTACATCTTTTGTATGGTGCTAATTGCAGAGGCTAGGTAAAAAGTCTAGATTAGTGATATGGACTATGAAGAAGGGGATTATTTTGCGATTGATAGTATCAATTTTAATGACGTTAGTGTGCGTAAATGTATCAGCGCGTGAAATTAATCATCGTACAGTGAATATTGTATTTGCTAGTGAAATGCCTGAAATTCATGGTAATAAAGGGCGCTATGCAAAATTGGCAACAGTACTTAAAAAGCAACGCCAAGCTGATCGTAATACCTTTTTTTTCTTCGGTGGTGGCAGCTTAGGACCGAGTATTCTTTCGTCCTTTGATAAAGGTTCCCACATTATAGACTTGCTAAACACGCTTGAGCCCGATGCGATGGGTGTTAGTAAGCGCGAGTTTAGTTTTTATTCGAAAAACCTTTCCTTAAGAGCGTATGACGCAACATTCCCCATAGTTGCAACTAATGTTATCGATGCAAATACCGGCAAGGATCTTGACGGTATTATAAACAGTACGATTACCGAACAACATGGTGTTACTATTGGATTTATCTCAATAATTGATAGTGCTGACTTAGAAGATTATACCTTTAGTCAAATATCATTAATTGATCCACAACGCGCGATTAAACAAGCAGTTAAAGAACTTCGTGAAGCGGGAGCGCAATTATTAGTATTGCATTATACGGGTTACTACCCTTTTATTAATCAGCTGCTTAATGATGATGTAATTGATGTTAGTTTACATAAAGATGAGAGCTATCAAGATGTTGATTATTCTTCTCGCGAATACAGTGAACGTGATGTTTTTATTAAATCACCCTCTGGCGTTGCAGTCATATCACTTACAATAAGCAACAAATCACCTTCTCATTTGAGTAATTTTTCATACGTTATTAAAGATTTAGATAAGTATGAGCAAGATAAAGGCGTTGCCAAACAAGTCGCTGATCATGTCGACCGACTTAAGTCAATTTTAGCGGTAGAAATTGGAAAGTTTACTGTGCCTGTAACGACTAAAAGAACAATCGTACGCAGCTCTGAAAATGCTTTTGGTAATTATGTTGCTGACAGTGTGAGAGAGTTTGCTGATGCTCAAATTTCGATTATCAATAGTGGTTCCATTCGCGGTGACCTCAATTATGACGCTGGAAGCGTTATAACGCGTGAAACCATCGCCAATGAATTACCCTATCGTGGCATGATTGCTTTAGTTGAAATTAGCGGTGCAACATTATTTGAAGCGATGGAAAATGCAGTAAGTGCTCTTGATGTTTATAAGGGGCGCTTCGCTCAAATATCGGGTATGAGTATAGTTTTTGATAGTCGTGAACCTGTTGGTCAGCGTATTAAATCGATTAAGATTAATGGCCAGGATATTAAATTGACTCAGATGTATCGACTTGCAACGACGGATTATCTAGTTTCTGGTGGTGATGGTTATACCATGTTTAAGGATTTGAAAAAGCTCGGTGCAAAGCATCTAGCGATTCGGTTGGTGTCAGATATTGTTACCGATAATATAGCCCGCGACAAAATGTTGTTTCCACGTGTTGATGGGCGTTTAGTTGATATAAAAGCAAAAATTAATGAAAGATAATAAACCAGCGCTTACTAAGGCAAGCGATAGTAAACAAAAATATCGGTCTGTTCATTCATCGCTCAATACAGTATTTACGCTGTCTTTTTCGATTGTCTTGGTGTTAAGTGCCATTGTGGCGTTGATTGCGTATGACCGATTAGCAGCCTTTGAAGAGTTGTTAGACGACACAACGGCAACCTCATTTCCGAAGGTGATGAGCTACGCAAAGATGTACAGTCAAGTGAATGAATTAACTTACGCCACAGATAGCCTTACAATCGCTAATACACAGGGGCAACGACGAATTGCTTTTGATGATTTAAAAGCGAAAATTTCTGCAATCAGACCGCTAGTTACTGAGTTTGATAATGCCCAGCGTTCATTAATTCAATTAGACGTTATTGCTCAAGAAATTGAAGCGTTGAATGCGCTAATAGATGAGCAGCTTAGTATTGGTGATTTGTTGAACAAACGGCGACAGGCTGTTTACCGCATTCATGATATTGCGATTCATGATGAGGAGTTAGCTCATAGTGATTTTGCACATACGGTCAGCAGGCTAGTGATAATGGCCGAAGAAGGATTATCGTTTAAGCGCCTTAATCGTATAAAAAATACGTCAAGAATAATCACTAAATTCTATAATCATTCCATCGAAACATTAAATTTTGAAGATTCTCAAAAGTTATTGTTAAGCGATCTCTATGAAGGCTTAGTGGGAGACGATGGTGCAATGGCAATGAAGATTCAATCGCTACGTATTCTCGGTAGAACGCGTGGGCGTGCTGATTTTGTACGAAACCTAGTGATTGATTATGCCCGATTTGCTGAGTATGAATCGTTTAAATACAAGGGAACAGTACTTGAAGATATTAAAGACTTTTCGGAGACTGTTGATGCGCAAACTAAAACCTTAGGTAGTGCCGTTATTTTTACCTTTGGCGTCATTATCATTATTGTGTTTTACATTCAGCGTCGCGTGATCAGACGCTTAGTGTTGCTCAATAAAAAAGTGGTATCACGTTTAGCTGGCGATGCTATTGATTTAAAAGTTGGTGGTAAAGATGAAATTACTGCAATAGCAAAATCGTTTGAAGAATTTGCTCAAACTATTGAACGCCAAAAACAAGAGCTGTTAAAATCTTCCCTTACCGATGGTCTCACTAATATTGCTAATCGACGTGGGTTAGATAAAGCATTTAAAAACTTATTGTTATCTGCGCAAAGACAACAATGGCCAATATCGATATTAATGATGGATATTGATAATTTTAAAACCTATAACGATCATTATGGTCACGTTGCTGGTGACGAATGTTTGCAAAAAATAGCTAGTGCGCTGACATCAGTGATGCGGCGCCCAGAAGATTTTGTAGCGCGTTACGGCGGTGAAGAGTTTGTTTGTTTATTACCGAATACGCCACTTAAAGGAGCTCAGATTGTCGCAGATAGTATTATAGAGCAGCTTGAACTTGATAGTATTCCTCATGAACGCAGTGATGTGGCTAAACATGTTACACTAAGCATTGGTATTGCGGTGTACACCTCAGAGAAAGAAGAGACAAGTGATAGCTTATTAAAGCTCGCTGATACAGCATTGTATCGCGCTAAAAAACACGGCAAGAACCGTTACTCTAATTAGATGGTAGTTACTTCACGTTAATTTCGTCCTGGGCTAAAGTGATATTGTCTCCAATTGTCATCGTTCGTGCCTTATATATAATATTGATAAATATAAGAAATATGTTTGATGTCAGCGTTTCCCAATGACTGAATAGTTTACCTGTGAAAAACTAATAGTATTAACCATGTCAGATACTGATAAAATATACTTGAAATTTACTATAAAGATTATAAAATGACGCTTCGTCAAACTTTGACGAAGCGTCAAAGACTAAGGGCGGCTTTAGCCGTTGTTTCAATGATGCAAAAATGTGATAGCAATGATAACCCTAAATGTTTTATTCGTAAGGCGTTAACTAAACGCGAACAAAACGTTATAAACCGAGAGTTAGAGCTACTTGACGTGGCTGAAAAGATCATGGCTCATGAAGGGTTTTCAGGATTGACAATGGACAAACTAGTGGCTGCTTGTGATTATTCAAAAGGCACGGTTTATAACCATTTCGCCAATAAAGAAGATTTATTTTGCGCGCTGTCCATTAAAGGAATGAAGTTTATTATTTCTTTGGTGAAAAGAGCGTTAAAGATGCAAGGTAACTCTCGCGAAAAGTGTTTGGCCATCGTTTATGCTCAGCAATTACATAGCCAAATGCATGCAACCGCGTCATTTTGTGTTTTGATGGTAAAAACACCCGCGGTACTAGAAAGAGCTAGTGTAGGACGCATCGCTATTCAACGAGAGCTGGAGATGGAAATCACGCTATTGGTTGATGAGCTTATTGGACAAGCTGCAGATTGTGGTGATTTGACGCTTAATAGGCGAGAAGAGATCAATGGTATTTGCTTTGCATTGTGGTCGATGTCATTTGGTTCTAGTGCTATTTTAGCCAGTGCTCAAGATGCAGAGGCCGTTGCTAGACTCGATATGTTTAATGCATTATTGTTTAATGTAAATGTGTTACTTGATGGTTTTAAATGGTTACCAATGAGTAATGAGTTGGACTATCAAGCTACTTGGTTACGCATTGGAAAAGAAGTTTTTGCCGCAGAGGTTGCAGCGTTAAGTTAACGCTGCTTTTTATTTATACTTAAGTGACGATTCGTCAATTTAGGAATGGAAATCATGAAACGTTTATGGCTTGAAGTCGTAATTAAAAAACCGTGGTTAATGCTGTTGTTTGGCATTGTTTTTTTTGTAGTGGCCGGAATGGGCGGTCAAAATCTGTATTTTCGAGGCGACTATAAAGTCTTCTTTGGGAGTGAAAATCCTCAATTAATTGCATTTGAAAAGATGCAGGGTATTTTTAATAAAAATGAAAATGCCAATATTATTATTGCACCGAAATCTGGTGACGTTTTTAATAAAAATACACTTCAACTCATAAAAGAGTTAACCGATGAGTCTTGGCAAACTCCTCGCTCGACACGTGTTGATTCACTATCTAACTACCAACATACCTGGGCAGAAGACGATGATCTGATCGTTGAAGATCTCGTTATGGACATCGAATCAATGACCCCGGAGGCGATAGCTAGAGCCAAGAGTATTGCTACGTCAGAGCCCAACTTAGTGAAACGTATTGTTTCTGAAAATGGCGAAGTTGCTGTTATTAGCGTTACGGTACAATTACCTGATGGTGATAACCCTGAAACAGCAGGGGAAGCCGCGTTAGCGGTGATGGAAATTGCTAAGTCTATTACTGATTTAACAGACAGCTTCAAAGAGAAATACCCTGATCATGAGTTTTATCATACTGGTATTGTCTTCATGAATGACTCCTTTGCGACAGAAGCGCAAAAAGATGCGAGCACGTTAGTGCCTCTGATGTTCTTGATGGTGATTATTATTCTATGGGTTTTACTGCGCTCTTTTACGGGAACCTTCGCCACGCTGATTATTATTATCGTTTCTATTGCTGCGACCATGGGTATTTCAGGATGGATGGGATATTTCTTAAGTACGGCAACAGTGAATGTACCAACCATGGTTATGACGCTCGCCGTTGCCGATTGTGTGCATGTCATTTCATCAATGCTATATGCAATGAGGCAGGGACAAACGAAAGAGCAGGCGCTTGAGTACAGCATGAATCTTAATCTCATGCCTATTTTTATTACCTCAGCGACAACTGCAATTGGTTTCTTGACGTTAAATTTCTCTGATGTTCCTGTATTGGCAGATTTAGGTAATTTAACAGCCTTAGGAGTCATGATTGCTTTTGGATTGTCCGTGACTTTATTACCAGCTATTTTGAAAATATTACCAATGCGCGCAGTTAAAGTAACCACTGGGAAAAGTCATTGGATAGAGCGCTTGGGCGACAAAGTGATTGATAATCATCGTAAATTATTACCGATTTCTTTAATTGTTATGGTGATTGCGATAACAGCAACGTTTAATAATAATGTGAATGACATTGCGACTGATTACTTTGATGAAAGTACTGCGTTTAGACAGTCAACGGATTTTCAGCAAGAAAATATAAGTGGCATGTCGACCATTGATTTTGCGCTTTATAGTGACGAAGCATCAGGGCTTAATAAGCCACAGATGTTAAAAACAGTCGATGCTTTTAGCAACTGGCTACGTGCGCAACCGGAAGTCGATCACGTATTAACTATTAGTGATACCTTCAAGCGTTTAAATAAGAACATGCACGGTGATGACCAATCATATTACCGTTTACCACAGGATAGAGAGCTATCAGCACAGTACTTGCTGTTATATGAGATGTCGCTGCCGTACGGTCTTGATCTCAATAATCAAATCAATATCGATAAGTCAGCAACCCGTATCACGGCTATTTTGCAAAACCTTGGTAGTGTTGAATTCACTGAGTTTGAACAACGCACTCAGCAATGGATGGCTAAAAATGCTCCAAACCTGCGTATGGCAGCTGCGAGTCCTAACCTAATGTTTGCTCATATTGGCCAACAAAATATGAGTAGCATGCTGATGGGAACCTTGCTTGCACTGGTGTTGATTTCAGGACTCTTAGTGTTTGCATTACGTTCTTGGCGTTTAGGGGCCATTAGCTTGATTCCAAATTTGGTACCAGCTTGTATTGGTTTTGGTATATGGGGAATGTATTCAGGCGAAATTAACATGGGACTGTCCGTCGTATTAAGTATGACATTGGGTATTATTGTTGACGATACCGTACATTTTTTAAGTAAATATCAACATGCTAGAAATGAAGGAAAATCAACACAAGATAGCATTCGTTATTCATTTGCTAGTGTTGGTCAAGCATTGTGGATCACCACACTTGTACTAGCGATTGGCTTCTCAATTTTAGCCTTGTCGTCATTTAGACTAAACGCCGATATGGGACTGTTAACTGCAATAATTATTGTGGCAGCGCTGGTAGTCGATTTCTTATTCTTACCAGCTTATTTACTATGGTTAGATAAAACGTCAAATTCAAAAAAATCACAAGGAGCAAGCGATGAACAAGCTGCATAAATTATTTACTGTTTCAGTATTAGGGTTGAGTCTAGTTGCTGGTTCAGCTGTTGCACAGACCGCACAAGAAAAAGGATTAGCAATTGCTAAAGAACGCAAAGCTCGTGATATAGGTTGGGGAGATTCAACCGCTAAAGCACAAATGATTTTACGCAATGCCAAAGGGCAAGAAACCGTGCGTAGAATGAAAATTAAGTCACTTGAAGTGGCTGATGATGGCGACAAAGCGCTGACTATTTTTCAACAGCCTCGTGACGTAAAAGGTACGGCGTTTTTGAGCTTTTCTCACGCTATTAAGTCTGATGAGCAATGGATGTACTTACCAGCGCTTAAACGTGTTAAACGCATCGCTTCACGTAACAAATCTGGACCATTTATGGGCAGTGAGTTTGCGTTTGAAGATTTGAGCTCGTTTGAAATTGAAAAATATACCTATAAGTTTTTGCGCGACGAAACTATCAACGGCGAATTATCATATGTGGTTGAGTTAGATCCTGTAGATAAGAACTCTGGCTATACCCGCCAAATCATTTGGATGGATCACTCACATTACCGTGCGCATAAGATTGAGTTCTATGATCGTAAAAATAGTTTGCTTAAAACGTTAACCTTTTCTGATTACAAATTGTATTTAGACAAATACTGGCGTTCACACAAACAAAACATGACAAATAATCAGACGAAGAAGAGCACTGATTATTTGATTGAAGAGCTGGCATTTAATACGGGTCTTAAAACGAAAGACTTTAACAAGGCGACGCTAAAGAGAGCTAAATAATGAAACGATTAAGCACACTGGCTATCGCATTAAGTGGCTTAATCGCAACCAGTAGCTTTGCTGAGACGCAAGTGTCGGTAAAAGCTGCTGCTGATTATCGCTTATATACGCAAGATGCTTTATATCCAAAGCAAGTTGATAAACAGTTTTCAATGTTTATTGAGCCTGAAATTTATCACAGTTGGAATGATGATTTGGATAGCGTTACGTTTAAACCGTTTTACCGTTGGGATAACGAAGACGATGAACGCAGCCATGGTGATATTCGCGAACTGATGTGGCTTCACGTTGGTGAAGACTGGGAGCTGCGCACGGGTATTGGTAGCGTATTTTGGGGACAAACTGAGTCGGCGCATTTAGTCGATGTGATCAATCAAACCGATGCGGTGGAAGCGGCTGACGGCGAAGATAAGTTGGGTCAACCAATGATTAATTTAACCTTGGTTCGTGACTGGGGTAATTTAGATCTGTTTGTATTGCCAGGCTTTCGTGAGCGCACTTTTGCTGGTGACAAAGGGCGCTTACGCGCTCCCTTTGTCGTTGATACTGACAACACGATGTATCAATCGTCTGACGAAGAACACCATGTCGACTTTGCAGCGCGTTGGAGCCATAGCATTGATATCTGGGAGTTGGGTCTGTCGTATTTTGATGGTACTTCGCGCGATGCCGATATGCTGTTGTATCTCGACAATGACGTAGGAACATTAAGACCTTTCTATCGTCAAATGAATCAAGTGGGGCTTGATGTATTGGCTGTTTTTGACTCTTGGATAATTAAATTTGAGGGTATTTCACGTCACTTTGATCACGCGCCACTCAATGAAGCTAACGATTATTTCGCAATGACCACTGGCTTTGAATACACGTCAGTAGGCGTGTTTGATTCAGTTTGGGATATTGGCTGGTTAATGGAATATCAATTTGATGATCGTAAGGATAGCTCGCAAGCGCTAGGACAAAACGATTTAATGTTGGGGTCACGCTTGGTATTAAACGATATTGATGGCACTGAAATTCTCTTTGGTATGGTGCAAGATTTGGATCATTCGAGCACGCGTAGCGCATTTGTTGAAGCTTCCAGTCGTATTGATGATAACTGGAAGTGGCGTGTCGATGCGCGTATTTTCAGTACCAATGAATCGAGTAACGTACTCTATCACTTACGCAATGATGATAATGTTGAACTGAGTTTAGAATATTATTTCTAATTTAATCGATCGTTGAGGTTTATTCTCATTCTAATTTAAGTCGTAATTCGGTAGTTAATCATCTGTTTGAATGCGTCAATTATCTTGGTAATTGGCGTAGCTAAGTATTTAAAGTCTTTCAAGTAGTCAGTATTAACTCTCATTCCTGCATTAGCTTCAAATACTAAAAGTTCCCCGTCAGTTGTGAACGAAAAATCAATACCAAAATAATCAAGTGACAGTTTTTTATGGATTTGTTTAATGATTGCTTGATGTCCAGGTGATAGAACAGTTGATAAGTCGTCAACGAAAGCCTGTTCTTCTTGACGTAATCGTTGGTTGTTTTGCATCAGTGTCATACGTGAAGAGCTATGAACATTCCAATGATTATGAGCGACACAATGTTCTGGATAAATCTCACCGTCAATAACAAACACACGATATTTCCGATACAAGCCGTCCTTTGATTTAAAATCAATAAATGGGCAAATATTGAGAATTTCACCGCGGCTTTGCTTTAAATAATGATCTAGCGATTCTCTGTCTTCTAATTTGACGAGTCCTATTCCGGTGCTGCTACCTAATGGTCTTGCCAATGCAGGAAACCCACTATTGTAATTAGCAAACTGAGCATTGCCATGAAATATATTCGTGTCGGCAATTTGTAAAGATAATGATGATAATTGCTGGTAAATATCGACACGCGACGTGTTCAAGACAGCCGCTGGAGGATTAATAATTTCATGATTAAAGCGTTCAAATTGAGTTAATAACGTAAGTGCATTAGCGCAAACTTCCATATCCGCAACGCAATTGATGATTAAGTCATAATGACTAAGCTGTTTCACTGACTCTCTAAAATTATCACTGTCACTGACAAATAAACGGCTAACGTTGACCTGTTGCATATCAATGAATTTATTCACATCAAAATGACCACCGTAAATACTAAATGCTATTTCATTACCAATGTGTGGTACAAAATTGAGATTTTCTAGTGCATAAATCAGGAGCACTCTTGGTTTACTATTAGCTTCTTTGCTGGAATAAAGGGGATGATAAGGTTTACAGGTTAGCGCACGTTCCATTGCTTTTTGTGCCAGCTTTTTTTGCGACAATAATTGATGAGCAATGGCGTTATAAAATAACGTTTCAAACGAGGGTGTTGGATGAGGTGCTAAAACCTCCAAGCAGTCTTTTGCTTGTTTCTTCTTGAGATAAAACTTGGCCACAGCGAGCGCGCTAGGTAAGTGGCTCTTAGTCGCACTCATTAATTGTCGGCTAAGTATTTTGTATGCATTACTATGTTTATTGTGAGTCAACAGTCCTAACGCTTGTATCGTATTACTGATAAATGCGGAATTATCAGGTGCCATAGATAAACTCAATGACATATAACTAATGCCATCGGCAATATCATTGAGGATAATAGAAAGCATACCGTAAAAATGCAGTGCATTTAGCGCTGTCGGATTTTTCTCTAACTGCGCTTTAAAACCATTTCTTGCTGCTTCGTATTTTCCTTGCTGCATTAGCGCAATAGGATCAACTTCTTGGGTCATATTTATCAACTATTTTTGTGATTAAAATCACGTGATTTAAGTTATTGCAAACGTCGTGAAATATTTTCTATTTATTCACTTTCTATTGTCCTGTCGACGGGTAAATCTAGCCATTTTTCTTTGGTTGTTAAGCTTTAATAACGTCACTCTATCTATAAATATACTGTGTAATCAGGAGCGATGTCTTGAAAAAAAGTGTTTTTTTATTGCAAATACCGCAATTTATTCTTTCTTGCTTGGTAATATTTTCATTGCCAGCGAGTGCCAATCAATGGCAAGCATTGTATAAACGTCCCACAGAAATTCCTTTTCCGAGTAATAATTTGTACTCAGCAGAAAAGGCAGCATTAGGGAAAATGCTGTTTTTTGATCCGCGTTTATCGCAAAACTTTAATATGACTTGTGCCACTTGTCATAACCCAAGCTTTGGTTGGGAAGACGCTACGACACTGTCTGTCGGTGCCCAAAATACTGCACTAGAACGCCATTCTCCGACGGTTATTAATGCGGCATGGGGCAATCAATTTTTCTGGGATGGCCGTGCTCCAACGCTTGAAGAACAAGCACAAGGGCCAATAGAGTCAACGGTTGAGATGAATACACCAATGACTGTAGTTGTTGAGCGCCTTAGCGCTGTTCCTCAGTATCAAACGTGGTTTCAAAGAGCCTTTAATGGCGAGGGTGTCACTAGTGAAAATATCAAGAAAGCGATAGCTACCTTTGAACGCACTATTGTATCGGGCATTGCTCCTTTTGATCGCTGGATTGAAGGCGATGAAAATGCCATTTCTCATCAAGCCAAACGTGGATTTGAGCTATTTAATGGTAAAGCCTTGTGCATGACATGTCATACCGGATGGAATTTTACCGACAATAGGTTTCACGATATCGCCTTATCAGGTAATGATAAAGGGCTTGGCGGGCGCACTAATAATCCGCTAGAAAACTTTGCTTTTAAAACACCTGGTTTACGCAATATTGGTCAACGGGCACCTTATATGCACGACGGTCGGTTTAAAACATTAGAAGAAGTCATTGAGCATTATAGTTCTGATTTGGTTATGCGAGAGTCACGCTCGCCGCAACTGATAAGCATCCAATTAACCTCGCAAGATGTTGCCGATATTAAAGCATTTTTGTTGACGCTTACTGGCGATGACAAACCTGTGACTCTGCCAATTTTGCCATATTAGGACACCGCAATGACTATTCGAAACAAACTGCTATTAAGCTTTATCAGTATGATTCTGGTGTTTTCTGCACTCAGTGTCTACTTGGTTATCGCGTTAAAAGAACAAGGTAATGTGACTGTGTTTGCGTTTAAACAGCCATTAAATGCTGTCAGCAGTAGTCGTTCAGCAGGCGATATTTTTAATCAAGCAAATCAATTTGCTGCTGGTATTACTCAGATGATCCAGCCTCAATCAAGTGAAGCCGTTAAACGTGATTTTAAGAATATTATTACGCAATTTGAAAAACAGTTAACCATTGCAAAAGACAATAGTTTTTCAGCGTCAATGGCGCAGGAAATCCAGCAAATTGAAGCGCTGGAAAAACGTTGGTCTGATAACGTATTAAAACGTATATCAGGTACAAGTCAGGGGGCGCTTGTTTCTCAAATCGTGCTAGACCAACAGCAATCAGACATAGTATCGCGCCTCAATAAACTCGTGGAAACGACGATAAATGATGCGCAAATACGTGCTAATGAAGTGGAGTCGTCAGTTAGTGACAAACTAATGGTTAGTTTGGCGTTGCTCGGTGTTATTGCATTGGTGTCACTAATTGCGGCCATTGTTCTAGCTAGTAAATTAACCAAGCCTATCCATAAGCTCATCGATGCTGTCGTTGAATTATCTCGTGGCGATGGCGACTTAACTAAACGATTGGTGACTAAAGGTAATGATGAAGTCGCTCAACTGTCGGCTGAATTTAATGAGTTCATCGCTAAAGTGCATGTGACCGTTAGTGATATATCAGCATCGGTGTCGACAACGAAGGAGCGTTTGGCTGATTTTTCAGACGTTGCGGTAAATACTCAACGTGGAACCTCTCAGCAAAAAATTGAAATCGATAATATCAGTAGTGCGATGACGCAGGTTAACTCATCAATGAACACTGTCGAGCAAAGTGCAGGGCAAGTTAAAACTCAAGCCGATGGTATTCACGAAGAAACGCAAGTCAGTGTTCAGTTAGTAGAAGAGGCAGTAAACGAGATAGCAAATCTTTCAGCAGATATAGAAAAAACCAGCGATGTTATTTATTCGTTGAGTAACTCAAGTACGCAAATTGCTGATGTCCTCAATGTCATTGAAGCCATTGCCGATCAAACAAATCTTCTTGCTCTAAATGCGGCTATAGAAGCAGCACGTGCTGGTGAATCGGGCCGTGGCTTCTCAGTAGTTGCCGATGAAATTCGCACTTTAGCCATGAAAACACAAGAGTCGACGACTAATATTCACGACACAATTAGTACCATTTTACAGCAGGCACAAGATGCCAAAACCATGATGGAATCGGGAACCGAGCGCGCACATATTTGTGTTGATAAAAACTCTGAAGTCGCAACGGCGCTTAATCAAGTCTTAGAGCGTGTGGTGGGGATCAAAGAGCGTAGTGAATTCGTTAGTGTGCAAACTCAGGAGCAAAAAACGGCTACGACTCATGTCAATGGTTACCTAGAACAAATCATTGATATTGCAGAACAAACGGCAAAGGGCAGTATGACGTTGGATGCTAACAGCACTCAGATCATTGCTTCAATGAATGAAGTAAATCGCAATGTCGCGCAGTTTAAACTCTAGCATTGTCGAGCAGCAGTAATGTGAGCTAAGATACTTTCAAATTAAAATTGATGAAAGTACTCTTCGCTCATGAATAATGTGAATATTGATGGCAAACCCATCACACCTAGTAAAGTTATTTGTATCGGTCGTAATTACGTCGATCATATCCAAGAACTCGGTAATGAAATGCCCGATGAAATGGTGGTGTTTTTAAAACCCAATAGCGCTATCTGCGATGAATTAATCAGTTTTCATCAAGAGCCTCTGCATTATGAAGGCGAGATTTGCTTAATGGTCATTGGCGGCGAATTTCGCGCCGTAGGGTTTGGTCTCGATCTCACCAAGCGTCAACTGCAAGGTAAACTGAAAAGCAAGGGCCTGCCGTGGGAGCGCGCCAAGGCATTCGATGATTCAGCAGTGATGGGAGACTTTGTCTCTATTGATAATAGCGATAATATCGATGACAGTCTGAGCTTAACACTCACCATCGACGGTGAGGTTATTCAACAAGGCGGCGTTGAGCTGATGATGTACAAACCGCAACAAATTCTCGAATCGTTAAAAGAGCACTTTACCCTAGAAGATGGTGATATAGTGATGACAGGAACACCTAAAGGGGTTGGCGTTATTGAAGCTGGCGCTCAATTTCACGGTGTTATTTCATCGGCTCAGCAAACATTGTCAGAGAGCCGATGGCGAGCACAAAGTTAGCCTAGCTTTAAACTTTCTTGATAGGCTGATCGCTGTTGTATCTTCGACAAATACTTAACGACATTAGGGTAGGGAGCAAGTAACGCTTGTTTATCTGCCGACTCTAATAAAAACGTCATCATGATGTCTGCAGCACTAAAGCTGTTTCCCGCAAAAAATGGGTAAGCTGTCAGTTGAGCGTCAATGAAACTTAAATCTAATGCGAGCTCTTTGGCAATGTAACCATCAATGGCTTGATCGCCACTGCGCTTTTCAAAGCCAAGCAACAGTGATGTTATGACAGGTAAGCTCAAAGAACCTTCGGCAAAATGCAGCCACTGCAGGTAATCATAGTAATTGGCATCACTTTTTGTCGGACGAAGAGAATGAGAATCTTGTTGATCTAATAAGTACTCAATCATGGCTCCTGATTCTACCAGTGTTATATCTCCGTTGATAAGAACAGGCGCTTTGGCTAGCGGATGAACGTCTTTTAGGCTTTGAGGCGCTAATTGAGACACTGGATCCCGTTGATGCTGGACAACGTCATAGGGGAGTTTAAGCTCTTCAAGTAACCAAATAATACGTTGTGAACGAGAGTTATTTAAGTGATGTACTGTAATCATAACATGCTCCTATAGGTTGTCTGGACCAACTCGAACAACGAGTTTTCCAAAATTTTTGCCTTCAAGTAAACCGATAAAAGATTCGGCGGCGTTTTCAAGGCCGCTTACCATATCTTCTTTATAATGGATCTTGTTCTGCGCTAACCATTGAGTCATTGCTGCTGCAAATTCGCCATATCGATGCCCATAATCATCAAACACAATGAACCCTTGCATTTTTATGCGCTTAACTAACAAAGTGCCCATTAACATTGATAAACGATCATCACCTTGAGGGAGCTCAGTGGCGTTATATTGTGAAATTAGTCCACAGAGCGGAATACGTGCACACGGATTAAGTAATGGCATAACAGCATCGAAGATCTTGCCACCAACGTTTTCATAATAGACATCGATACCTTGTGGACAGTGCGTAGCAAGTTGCTGTGCTAGGTTAGGATCATAGTGATCTAAGCAGGCATCAAAGCCTAGTGTTTGAGTGACGTAGTCACATTTCACGTCGCCTCCTGCAATCCCTATGACTTTACAGCCTTGAAGTTTTGCAATTTGTCCCACTAAGCTCCCTACTGCGCCGCTTGCTGCGGCAACAACGACAGTCTCTCCAGCTTTAGGTTGACCAATATCTAGCAGCCCCATGTAAGCGGTTAGTCCAGGCATCCCTAAAACACCTAACGCATAAGATGGATGAGGAATATTATTATCAAGCTTAAGTAAATCTTGGCCATCGTTAATCGCGTAATCTTGCCAACCGCCAAAACCAACAACCCAGTCGCCGACCTCAAAGTTGTCGTTGTTTGATTGTTCTACTCGGCAAACGCTACCGCCAACCATAACGCCATTGATTGCTACTGGATCTGCGTAAGATTTTTGATCGCTCATGCGTCCGCGCATGTATGGGTCGAGCGATAAGTACACCGTTCTTAATAAAACTTCACCTGACTGTGGCACTGGGATCTCACTGTGTTCAAGTGAAAAATTTTGCGCAGTTGGGGCGCCATAAGGGCGAGAAGCAAGGGTAACTTGTCTGTTAATTGAATGTGTCTGTGTCATATTATTTAGTTCTTAATAGCTGCTCTATCACCGTTGACGCTAATAGAGCAGTGCTTGATATTATAATGCTGTCGTTAGAATTGTGTGGCTAGTGGCTAAATCAATATCGCCATGTTCACCAAGTGCTCGCATACCGTGCTCGTCTAGCTTCGCTAAAATATCTTTCACTTCAATCTCACCTAGTTGCACATCTGAAAGTCTTGTTGGAACTTGCATTTCTTTAAAAAAGGTTTCAGTTAGGGCAATCGCTTGTGAGATTTTTTCATCGTCGCTACCGTCGGTGATATTCCAAACACGCGTTGCGTATTGCAGTAATTTTCCGTGCTTATCATCGCGTTTAACTTTCATTACAGCCGGTAGGATAATCGACAGCGTACGAGCGTGATCGATGCCATAACCTCCTGTTAACTCATGTCCTATCATATGCGTTGACCAGTCTTGCGGAACCCCTGCGCCAATTAAGCCATTAAGCGCCATCGTTGCCGACCACATGATGTTGGCGCGAATGTCTAAATCATCTTTAGTCGTTGGTGATAATGCCTTTGGACCTTCCTCGATAAGCGTTTGAAGTAGCCCTTCTGCAAAGCGATCTTGCACTTTACCGTTGACATCATAGGTGAGGTATTGCTCCATCACATGAACAAATGCATCAACGACGCCGTTACTAATTTGGCGATCTGACAGTGTAAGTGTCACCGCTGGATCAAGCACCGCAAATTGAGGCTTAACTAAGGGACTTGCAAAAGCCAGCTTGTCGCGGCCTGTCTCTTATACACATCTCCGAGCCCACGAGACTAGGCATGATCTCGTATG